>Ga0315273_10001371_pt1 | contig 27590 bp, 24 predicted proteins | sample YL17G02_0_MG_FD_205753 | JGI IMG/M metagenome (GOLD analysis project Ga0315273, IMG submission 205753) | Sediment microbial communities from Yellowstone Lake, YNP, Wyoming, USA - YL17G02_0 | ecosystem: Environmental > Aquatic > Freshwater > Lake > Sediment | place: USA: Wyoming | collected... | reverse complement strand
CCCTCGGTGCTGTTCCAGGACTGAGCATGTCTTCACTTACCCAGCTTGAACTCTATGAGATATGGATGAATCGGCATCCTGCCAGCATGTGGGTTCAATTACTCGAGGAAGAGGCAAAGATACTTGACCTTGGCAGGGGTATCACCGGAGCTCTTGTCCCGGCAGCTGGCCTTGAAGCTTGTCGATGCTGGAGGACGGTAGGTCTCGATGAGTACTGTTTTTCGTATCCTGAAGCGGTAAGGGCTAATCAAGCCGGCTGAGGTGCTTGGTTTCAAGGCCGGAGATAGCCAAATCTGTAAAATGTTCAGCAATCGCTTTCGAGCTTAACATGCCGCTAGTACTGTACCACACAGTCGCCCAATTGCACATGCCAAGGATGGCTTTCGACATCAATCTGATTTCCACTTTCCTGAACATACCCTTTTCTATCCCCTCTTTAAGAATAGCTACCAAATGGTCTTCGAGACCGTTACGCTGTGCAATATATATTTCCCTATAAGGATTTCCTAAAGCGCGATCCTCTCTGAGCGCGACGCTTACAGCATCGCGGTTCGCCTCTATTGCTCTCATTTGAATTTCCAGACTCATGCGTAGTTTTTCCGTCGGCATCATCTTACTGTTATCTATTGCTTCCAAATGCGGCAGTAAATATTCAAAGTATGGCTTAATAACATCTTGTAGGATTTCTTCCTTATTTTTAAAATAATGATATAAGCTGCCTTTAAATAGCCCACACTCCTTGGCCAAATCATTCATGCTTGTAGCGTTGTAGCCTTTCTGCCGAAAGAGCCTTGCCGCAGTTGTCAAAATCTCTTGTTTCCTTTTATTTTGATCTTCTCGCATAAGTATTTCCCAAACGTTTGGTAAACCTGTTAAGTAAGATTATCACGAACAGTTTCATGTGTCAAGCATGAGTTGTGCGAGGTACAGTATAAGTCAAAGGAATATTACCAGAAGAGGAAAGGTGTTCGAGGCATCGAACTCCTTATCATCGGCTTTATTCTTGAGCGGGCAGGAGAGATGTTAATGCCCTCCTCCCCAATTATTGGAATTATACTAATTACAATAGGAACGTGTCTATTAATTCATTACATAATTATAAGTGAAGTTGTTAAATGTTATCGCCAAATATATTGTCCTGCCCGAAAACTCAGACGGGCGAGGGAAATCTGTAATAAATACCCAAAGGCGTGTAGGCCAAATCGCCAGAGGTGGGGGAGTCATAGGTGGTCTCTTGCTCGTAATGATGATTGAGAGAGATTGAAATCAACCAAGATTGAACGGGACCACCCTTATTACCCTCTTGACAACCGGAATAGTTCGTGCTAGCATACAAAAAGTATTGACCAAACGTTTGGTCAATTATACCGAATAATATGGTACAGCAGTATTCCGCGCACTTACGTTAGGCGAGAGGCAATATGGGTAGAGTGGAAATATGATAATGGCTTCGAGAAATGGAACAGTGAATGTAAGATTACAGGAATAGTATGGAGATTTTACTGTTATTTCCCTTTCGACGAGGTCTGAGTTAGGCGCGCTTGAGTGCACTTGCCTTGGTTGAAACAAACAATCATGCGGCAGAGGTAGGAGTGATACCAAAGAAGTGAGCAAATCATACCAATGCATTAGATTTGGTTTGCGACAACTGTTAAATCAAAGGTACGTGCGAATCTGCCACAGAGATAAACTCCTCAAGGAACGCGGTTGCGAGTTGGTCGATGACTTCATAGAGTGGGCTGGTTCAAGTCATCAGGGTCGTGGAAGCAAATCAATGTGAGGTTTATGATGTCAAGCAGAAGATTCAAGGTTCTTATCACGGATCCCATGCTTAGCGGCATGATCGATCATGCGAAGAATAGATTTCCCGAAGATGCGGCCACGATAGATTTCGAGGTGGTTGAGCAAGGCAGTGAGCAAGAGTTAGTAGCGAAAGTGCCCGGCGTGGACATATTAGTGGGTGCCCGGAACAGGATGAACCGCAATGTATTAGAGAAGGCCGACAAGGTTATCTTCATTCAGCAGTGTGGCGCTGGCTATGATAACATTGACTTGAAGGCGGCCAGGGAGAGAGGCATTAACGTGTCAAACGCTGGCGGAGCCGGCGTCATCCCTGTTGCTGAGCTCACGCTTACGCTTATGCTTACTATCTCGAAGAACATAGTCAGGTGTGACCGGACAATGAAAGCTGGGGATTATATACTGGAAGAATGCGTGGGCAGAGTCTACGAACTCAGGGCCAAGCTTCTCGGAATCGTGGGTATGGGCAAGATAGGCGCTCAGGTTGCCAGGCTAGCCAACGGATTCGGGATGAAGATTCAATATTTTGACCCATATCGCAAGGACACCAAGGACCTCGATTTCGCCGTCAAATCAGTTTCTCTGGATGAGCTGTTGAAGACCTCCGATTACGTCAGTATAAACGCCTTGCTTACCCCTGAGACCAGAGGCCTTATCGGCAGAAAACAACTGGAGATGATGAAGCCTACGGCATATCTAATAAACACCTCCAGAGGCGCAATAGTCGACGAAGAGGCGCTGGCTGATATACTCGAGCAGAAGAAAATTCGCGGTGCAGGCCTGGACGCTTATGGTGAGCATGGCGATCCGCCACCCAAGAATAGCAGGTTACGCAAACTCGACAACGTCGTACTGACACCTCACATCGGCGGGGTGACCGCAGAGGATCTTCAGAGGAATTTCTACGAGACTTCACTGGGGAACATAATCAGGGTGGTACGAGGTGAAGAGCCAAAGTACGTCGTCAACTAGTGATTGAGAAGGCCATTACGGAAAAATATCGTTTTGGAGAGTTCAGTAAAATGGTGAAGATAAGGGTTCACGGCAGGGGAGGCGAGGGGGCGGTTACGTTCGCCCATATGCTATGCGCAGCGGCCACCTATGACGGGAAGTACGGCCAGTCAAGCATGGGAGCCGGTTTCGAGAGAAGGGGGGCGCCGGTCGAAGCCTACGCCAGGATCAGCGACAAGTTCGTCGCAGAACGGGGCGCCATCATTGATCCTGATATAGTGGTAGTCATGAACCCAGCTCTTGTGAGAGTGGTAGACGTGGAAACCGGCATGGTCGAAGGGGGTAAGCTCGTGGTAAACGCTTCTAAACCTCTTGGTCTGAAGCACGAGGCGACGTATGTTAACGCGCGAAGAATCGCACTCGAAATCCTTAGGATGCCGATTCCCAACACGGTAATGCTTGGTGCATTCGCAGCTAGTACAGGTCTTGTTAGCCTGGCGTCGCTGGAGGAGTGCGCGTCTCAGATGCTCGGGTGGCTTTCGCAGGAGAAGCGGAATGCGAACATCCAAGCCATTAGGGCTGGCTATGAAGAGGTGAAGCATGGCTAAGGCATACGTAAGGGGAACGGCGATTCACTCGTCGGCAAACATGGCTCTCGTGAATAAAACCGGAAGTTGGAGGTTGAGCGAACCGGTCATTGAGTATACAAAGTGCAAGGGATGCAAGATTTGCTCCGAGTTCTGCCCTGATTACAGCATAGAGAGGCTCAATGTCGATAAGACGGCCCCCCCATCCACTCCCCGCATCAGGATAGACATGGAGTACTGCAAGGGCTGCGGTATATGTGCCCATGAATGTCCTCAGGGTGCGATCACGATGGTAGAAAGTGAGGAATGAGATGCGGATGTTCCTGTCCGGAAATCAGAGCATAGCACACGGCGCAAGGTTATCCAGGGTGGAGGTGGTGAGCGCTTATCCGATTACACCCGCAACGCCTGCTTCCGAAGAGCTTTATATGATGAGCAAGCGGGGCGAGCTTGATGCGCTAATCGTGAATGCCGAATCCGAGTTAGGCGCCATGGGAATTTGCGCCGGTGCTACTGCGGCGGGTTGTCGGAGCTTTAGTTGCACATGCTCCCAAGGACTGGCCCTAATGCGCGAGATGCTTTGGGCAGCATCCGGCATGGCACTCCCTATTGTGCTCGCAATCAACAGCCGGGAGATAGGGCTACCACAGGGACTCTTGAGCGACCATTCCGACTGTCTGTCAGAGCGGGATGCGAGCTTCATTCAGTACATGTGTGAGAACAACCAGGAGATAATCGACTCACTGATCATGGCGTACAAGATCGGTGAGAACGAGAAAGTACTACTGCCTTCTTTTGTGGTTTCCGAGGGGCTCCGGATGAGCCACAGCTTCGAGGCGGCAGATGTTCCTGAGCAGGATCTTGTTGACAGGTTTCTGCCGGCCTACAGGCCTAAGCATGTCTTCGTAGACTTGGACTATCCGATGGTGGTCGGGATTGGAGTCATGCAGCACTATGTCAATTTCAAGCGGCATCAGTACCAGGCGATGCAGGATGCCAAACCTGTTATAAGGGAGGTATGCAGGGAGTTTGCTGAGATGTTCGGCCGCAAATATGACCTGGTAGAAGCCTACAAGACGGATGACGCGGAAATGGTGGTAGTTGCGATGGGATCTGTGGTGAGCATATTGAGGGAGAAGATCGATGAGTACCGGGCCCAGGGTAAGAAGATTGGCCTCCTGAAAATACGCGTTTTCAGGCCTTTCCCAGAAGAGGAGGTCAGGGCGGCGCTGTCGCATGCCGGGAAGGTGCTGGTTATCGATCGGGCGTGTTCGCCGGGAGCCACCTACGGGGTATCGTGCATCGAGGTCAGGGCGGCGCTACAGAAATCGAAGTCGACCATCTCTAATATGATTATCAGCGCGAGAGATATCACAGCCCGCCCCACTGACGAGATCCTTGAGAAGTGGTTCAAGAGTGACGGCGAGTGGGTTGACTGGTTCCGGGCTGAGGATGACGAGAGAGCGGCAAGCTTTTGTGGCTGGGACAACTACGAGAAGCTGGTGAGAGGAGAGCAGGTTAATAGGGAAGTTGTGAAGGATGGGGAAAGTCCCCTGGGCAAGGGTACTGTGGGTTGTGTCGGCTGCATGAGCGCGGGCGCAATCCGTCAGGCTATGGATGTCTTCGGCAAGAATACCGTGGTCGTTAGCAATGCGGGCTGTGGTATGGCGTTTAGTAATCTCTACCCTACGACCGCATGGCGCGTTCCGTATTTTTTCTTCACCTACAGCCACGCTGGAGCCGCGGCTAGCGGCATTGAAGTCGCGATGAAGCTGAAGGGGATAAAGGCCGATCTGGTACTCATAGCCGGGGATGGTGCATTATATGACATTGGACTTCAGACATTTTCGGCGGCACTGGAGCGGGGGCACAGGATAATCTACATCTGCTACGACAACCAGGCTTACATGAACACCGGAGTCCAGAGCAGTGGGTCCACGCCCTACGCTGCAAAGACAAAGACCACTCTAGACGGAAGAAAGGGCAGGGTCAAGAATATCGAGCAAATTGTGGCCGCTCACGGAGACATCTATATCGCGACAGCATCACCGGCCTATCCTGCAGACCTCAAGCGAAAGCTGAAGAAGGCGAGGAAACTGAACAAGCCTTCTTTCATACACATCTTCTGCCCTTGCCCTCCAGGATGGGAGTATGACCCAGCCCTCAGTATTGAAATCTCCCGTCTCGCGGTGGAGACAGGGACTGTTGTGCTCTATGAGTACGAAAATCGAAAGCTAACTCTCAATAAGTTGCCCAAGGACAGGAAACCCGTGGAAGAATACCTCATGAAACAGGGGAGATTCTCGCACCTCACGAAAGCTCAAGTCGCAGAAATCCAAGCGGAGGTCGAGAGCAACCTAGAAAGGTTGACTGCCGGGAATCTGGTTTGAGGAGTGAACATGTTGAAGCTGACCGCAGGTGATACTCTGGGAAGCATCATAAGCGGCGTGGCAGCGACCTACCCGAAGAGGGAGGCGATTGTCGCGGGGCAGCAGCGGATCAACTACGATGTCCTGATGGACAGGGTTGACTCTCTAGCCAACGCCCTGCTCAAGCTAGGAGTAAAGAAAGGTGAGAAAGTAGCTATCTGGATGGGGAACAAGCCGGAGTGGGTGTACGCTAATTACGCCTGCAGCAAAATCGGGGCACCCGTTGTCCCACTGAACACGAGGTACAAGGCCTATGAACTCGAGCATATACTCGGGCAGTCCGACTCCACCACTCTGTTCATGATGGATCGCTTCATCAATATCGATTATGTTCCTATTATCGATGAAGTATGCCCCGAGCTCAAGAACTCGAAACCCGGTCAGCTCGAATGTGAATCCTTTCCCTTCTTGAAGCGGATAATCATGTTCGGTAAATCCCATTATCCGGGAATGTTCGACTATTACACGGTGCTGAATTCGGGCAAGGACTATGCGAAGAGCGACGGGTTCGAGAAGGCCCAAGAAGCTGTGAAACAGGAAGACGTATATATCATCCCTTTCACTTCGGGCACAACGGGGTTTCCGAAAGGCGTGGTAACGACTCATTACCAGTACCTTAGGGTCGTAGAGGGTGTTAGCGCCAGGCTCAACATGTCGGACCAGGACCGCATTTTGGTGGTATCCCCGTTCAGCCACAACATGGGCAACATGACGGGTATGTTGCTGGGCGCTTGTAATGGGGCGTGTATTATTCCCATGGAGTCGTTCGACCCCGGCGAAGCACTGCGTCTGATTCACGAGGAGAAGGTCAGTAAATTCGCGGGCTCACCGACCATGTATATCATGATGCTCGACCACCCCGACTTCCCGAAGCGGGATACAACCTCTATTCGGAGCTCGATGATCGGCGCCGCTGATGTGTCTCCTGACTTGGTGCGAACCATAATGGACAGGATGGGAATCAAGGACCTGATATCCGCCTACGGTCTCACTGAGAATACGGGCGTGAGTACCATGAGCCAGCCTGGAGACCCCCCCGAGGTTGTCGCCCACACGGCGGGCAAGCTGATATTCCCCGACTGCGAATTGAAGGTGCTGAACCCAGACACGGGTGAGGAAGTGCCTCGTGGCACACAGGGCGAGATATGCAGCCGAGGGTTTTACGTTCTGACAGAGTACTACAAGATGCCAGAGGAGACAGCAGTGGCCATTGACAGCAAGGGATGGTTTCACACCGGCGACCTCGGCATCATGGATGAAAAGGATTACATCAAGATCACGGGCAGACTCAAGGATATGTTCATCACTGGTGGAGTGAATGTCTATCCGGCGGAAATCGAAAACTACCTGCTTACGCACTCAAAGATAAGCATTGCATCGGTGGTGGGCGTACCTGATCGCAGGATGGGCGAAGTGGGCATGGCTTTCATCAAGCTGAAGCCAGGTGAGACGGCCACGCAGGATGAAATCATCAAGTTCGCCAGGGAGAGAATGGCGAACTACAAGGCTCCGAAGTATGTGAGGTTCGTCGAGGATTATCCTATGACAGCCACGGGCAAGATACAGAAATTCGTCCTCAGGAAGTCGGCTGTCAAGGAACTGGGGCTCGATAAAGAGTGATTTCATCCGAATTCTACGAGAGCTACAGAAACAGACACCAGCTGGCTGAGGGGTGGAAGCGGAGGGGCAGAAAGCTAGTGGGGTATTTCTGCAGTCTAACTCCGGAGGAGTTGATATACGCTGCAGGGTTTATACCGGTGCGCATCAGGGGGACGGCCGAGAACATTAGCTTGGCTGACGCGCATTTGCCATCGTTTTGTTGCTCCTACATGAGGGGCGCCCTCGATCAGGCGCTCAAGGGTTGGTACGGCTACCTCGACGGAATGGTTTTCCCCAAGACATGTGATATGACCCGTGATCTTTACAGCATTTGGAAACGCAACCTTCCGCTTCCTTACTATTGGTTCCTACCGCTGCCGGGGCGGGGCACTGATGAGGCCGTTGAGTTTACCGTGCACGAACTGGGCCTTTTTCGAGAATCCCTTGAGGATTTCTCCGAGAACCGGATAGAGGATGAATCCTTGGATCGTGCGATTAGAATTTACAACCAAAACCGGTCCTTGGTCCGGGAAGTCTACGAACTAGGGAAAAGGGAGTCGCCTCCCCTGACGGGCAGCGATGTATTCGCTGTTGAGATCGCCGGACTTGTGATGCCGAAGGAAGAGCATAGCGCGATGGTTCGGAATCTGTTGAGTGGACTGCCTGAGGGAAGTAATTCCGGGCGGAGCGGCCCGAGACTGATGGTAACTGGTAACAATTTCGAAAGCATCGAGCTATTGGAGACAATAGAAGATTGCGGGGGAAGGATTGTCATCAACGACCTGGATACCGGAAGCAGGTACTACGGGGCAGGAGTCGCAGAAGACCGGGAACCGATGAGAGCGATCGCCGAAAGGTATCTGCGAGAAGTGAGGTGCCCGTGCAAGCACCCAGCAGAGTCCAGATTGGAGCGCATCCTTGGGCTAGCGCAAAGCTACAGGGTCAAGGGAGTGGTAATGGTAGTCCAGAAATACTGCGATACACATCTGTATGATCGCCCGTGGATAGAGAGCAGACTGCGAGAAGAAGGACTCCCCGTTCTCTCTATCGAACACAGCGACACGGGCTGGACAAGCGGCAGATTTAGGACGATGGCCCAGGCCTTCATCGAGATGTTGGAGTAGTCCACGTGAATAGCAGACAGGACAAACAGACGGACAAAGAAAGAGCGGGCAGGCTGACTGCGTCGGCGGAACTAAGTACTCTCAACGAGAAGTACTACAGGGACCTTGCGAGCGCGAAAGTCGAAGGCAGGCCCGTGGTGTGGCTAACTTCACTGGCCCCCATTGAAATAGTCTATGCTTTTGATAGCATTCCATTCTTCCCGGAGAACTATGCCGCTCTTTGCTCCTCACGCAAGGTAGCGTCGGAGCTCTGCCAGGCTGCAGAAAGCAGGGGCTACTCTCAGGACCTTTGTGCTTATGCTCGGTGTATGTTCGGCTCTATCTTTGAGAAAAGGGGTGCTTTCGGAGATCAGGGTCCGCCGTCGCCGGACGTCCTTCTAGCTACTGAGGGTGCTTGCACAACCCACATCAAATGGTGGGAAGCCCTGCAAAGACATTTCAAGTGCCCGCTGGTTATCATCGACGTCGCATACACGGTGGATAGCGAAAGCCTCGCCGCGCATCACAAAGCGTATTTGGCCGCTCAGTTGAGGGAAATGACGCTCCTCATGGAGAAGCATACAGGCAGGAAGCTTGATATGGCGAAACTGCGTGAAGTGATTTCACTCGCAGACCGGGCAAGCCTTCTCTGGGACGAGATAGACGATCTCAGGAAAGCCGTGCCGACACCTGTAAGCCAGATTGATGTCTTCACCTGCCTGTTTCCTTTGGTCACCCTGAGAGGAATGCCAGAGGCAGTAGACTTCTATGAAGAGCTCAGGGATGAAGTCAAGGAGCGTGTGAACAAAGGTATCGGCTTTGTTCCCGATGAGAGGTTCCGACTCATCTGGGACCTTTTCCCCATATATCACAACATGAAACTCCTGAACTACTTCGCGGAATTCGGCGCTGCTTTCGTGACTGACCTCTATGGAAACGCATTCAGCGGTCGTCTGAACCCTTCCGATCCTTTCGGCAGCCTTGCAGAAAGGTATTTAAGCTTCTTCAACAGGTCTGCTTCTTGGGGAAAGGCTGAGATGTACAAGAAGCGCGTGCGCGATTACAGTGTTGACGGTATTGTATTCCACTCCAACCGCTCCTGCAGGTTCTGTACGGCCTATCAGCGTGAGGTCGGACACATTCTGAAAGAGGAACTCGGGCTTCCCAGCCTGATGTTTGAGGCTGATATGGTGGACCCGAGGGGATTTGATGCTGTTGATGTGAAGGATCGTATTCAGTCTTTTATCGAGATGCTCGAGGCTCGAAAATATCCAAAGATAGAGAAAATGCAGTAACCGGTAGCTTGTTTAAAAGTATGCAGAATAGTCAGTTGCACCATTTATCGCATGATGCACGATAAATTGGACAAAATTCAAGAGGTGTACGAGTCTTCATCCTTTAACTCGTATGAAGGTCCGGGACATCCCGAGCTGCTGATAATTTGTTGCGGGAGCGGCAAGTCATGTTCCCTATTACGAGGAACTCAGTAATGCTATCGGGGAGCTTTCTCAGTCGGCCTGGTTTGTTGACGCCACCCATATGAGCGTAGAGTTGGGTGTTCCGGTTGTGGCTAATGTCATTATGATAGGGGCTTTGATTACCATCAAACAAATTCCTTTGAGCGGGTAAAATATCCAGGATGTGATAAGGGATAGCTTTCCTCCAGAAAAGGCCGAATTGAGCCTGAAAGCTTTCGATATGGGTCTTAACTCATTGAAGGGTTCGGCAGATCCTCCCTTAGGATAATAGACTAAGACGGAGCAGATAATGAATGTGTACGAAGTCTGTTAAAAACTTGCCGAGAGCGGTGGCCATGGTGACTGGTCAATTTGTTTGCTTAGCATTAATTTATATTAAATTCATTTTAGAAAGCCACCACTTACGTCTCATTAGTACCCCCCTTAAATGCATGGCTAGGGAGGTATTGATCTTCCCTAGCCATGTAAATATATGCTGGGCTAAATACTACTATTTCAGGAGATGTCTGATATTTGTCTGCTTATACTAATGGTGGATAATTGAATTGGAACATAAAAGAGGAGGCAAAGTACAGTGGTAAAAGTCATAATGCCGCTTAAAAAGAAGCTTGGCGTGTCACAGAAAGATTTTAACGATCATTGGCTAAACAATCATAGCCAGCTAGCTGCTCGGGTAATTCCTGGGTTAAGGAGATATGTTTTGAGCTACATGGTTGGTGAAAATCAAGAGTTTGATGGTGTTGCAGAACTGTATTTTAACGATATAGCCTCTTGGGAGAAAGCCCTCCATTTCCTTACAAAGGAGGATGGAGGGCAAGTACTCAGGGATGATAATGTAAAATTCGTAGATATTAGAAGAATATTTTTCCTTGTAACTGAAGAGAAAGTTATCAAAGAAAAATAGTTATAGTTAATGGATTATGTCTGATCATGAAACGATAAATTATTGACATAAGGTCACTATGCTTAACAATTATTTGATCATGAAGTAAGGGAGAATAGATTATGGTTAAAATTCCTCCTATAAGGGGACCAGGGAATACCTAAATCTCCAAATTCAATTCATAAATAGGCTGAAGATCTAATATCAGGTTTACGAACTTAATCAGAGGTTCTTTAATATAGTTCCTCCTGGAAAAATCGTAGCTAACGGAAGTTAATCAAAGCTATAAGATCGGATGAGGGAACCAGAAACCATAGCCATGTCTGATTATTTAGAACAGCCAAAGGAGGTTAAAAGAATTATGTTCGACCTTAAGGGGAAATCAGCTATTGTAACGGGCGGTGGCACGGGAATAGGAGAGCTAATTGCCAAGGCGTTCGTGGAAGCAGGAGCCTCTGTTGTTATCTCAGGGCGGAGAGAAAACATTCTTAAAGAAGCCGCAGCACGGATGGGAGGAGAAAAAGTTCTCACGGTAGTAGCAGATGTTACGAAAAGAGGAGATGTAGATAATTTAGTAGAGAAAGCTTCCAATAAATTTGGCAAGATAGACATACTGGTCAATAATGCTGGGATAAATGTAGTGAAACCCTTTCTGAACATGAGCGAAGCCGAGTGGGACTCGGTTATCGATACCAGCCTGAAGGGATGCTTTAACTGTTGCCAAGCTATAGGTAAAGGCATGGTAGAGAGGAAATCAGGCAGTGTAATCAACATTACGTCGGTATTTGGTCTCGTCGGATTTATGAATATTTCTCCCTATATAACGAGTAGAGGAGGAATAGTCCAATTTACCAAGGCGCTGGCAGTAGAATGGGGAAGGGATAATGTGAGAGTTAATGCAATTGCCTATTCCTACATGCGTGCTGGTCTAGCTTTTCAGAACATAGAGGCTGATGAGAGGATCCTAAAACAGAACCTGAGAATGATACCGATGGGAAGAGGTGGTGAACCACATGAGGTACCAGGAGTTGCGGTTTTTCTAGCTTCTGACGCTTCTACCTTTGTTACTGGAGACACTATCCCGGTCGATGGAGGATGGACTGCTTGGTGACATGTTGCTTATGTACTATTACATCATCGGTATAAGTATAGCTTGTTTTCATTCAGAAGATATTGGGACACTGTTGAACCTACGACCATTCTTGCATAGGAGATAGCAATGGTGAAACCTCTTGAAAAGCTGTTCGAACCCATAAAGGTCGGCAACCTGGAGTTGAAAAACAGGATAAAGATGCCGGCCATGGCCGTAGTGCCGCCGGAATCAGAGGACGTCGTGATTAACCGCTTGAAGGCCTTCTACACCGAGAGGGCGAAGGGCGGTGTAGCCATAATCGGCGTAAGCTGTACGGCGACCAGGCTCATACAGGACCCCATGATGAGACTGTACGACGATGGGTTCATCAAAGGGCTGAAGGAGCTGACCGGCTCCGTCCGCGCGCAGGGCGCAAAAATCTACGCTCAAATGGGCGTGGGCTACAGCTGGGCATTCGGCGACGGTCCCGTCGAGGTTGTCGGGCCTTCCGGAGTCTCGCTGTCAGGGCGTCCCGGCACGCCTTTCAGGATGGGCGGCCCTCTGGAGCCGACCATGCCGCGGGCTCTCGCCGTGGATGAGATCCACCTGATTGCGGAAGCCTATGGTGACGGTGCGCGCCGGGCGCGTGAGGCCGGTTTCGACGCCGTCGAGGTGATAGCCAGCGTGGGCTATGTCATTACCCAATTCCTGTCTCCGCTGACCAATAAGAGGACCGATGAGTACGGCGGCAGCCTGGAGAATAGAATGCGCTTCATGCTCGAGATAATCGAGAACATAAAGAGAAAGGCCGGGGACGATTATACCTGCACCTGCCGTCTCAGCGGCTCCGACCTGCTTCAGGGCGGGTATTCCGTCGAGGATACAGCCCGAATGGCGCAGATACTGGAAAAGGCGGGCATTCATGAAATCGACGTGATGTCCGGCTGGCATAACGCCCTGATTCCGATAATACAGACGGATGTCCCCCAGGGACGCTGGGCGTACATGGCTGAGGCCGTAAAAAAGGCCGTCAGCATCCCCGTAGCCGCCGGCACTCAAATCCAGGACGTACTTGTCGCAGAGAGGGTGCTGGCCGAGGGCAAGTCGGATATGGTCTACATGGCCAGGGCACTGCTCGCCGACCCGGAGCTGCCGAACAAGGCGAGGGAGGGGAGGCTAGCCGATATCAGGCCGTGCATGAACTGCTGCCGCTGCATCGAGGCCTCGGATGCGCCGCCGGTGTACTGCAGCGTCAACGCCAGGCTGGGCAGGGAGCATGAATACCCCGCGGAGACGCCCGCGGCGCAGAGCAAGCGGGTGCTCGTTGTTGGCGGCGGTCCGGCCGGGATGGAGGCGGCCAGGATAGCCGCCCTGAGGGGACATAAGGTGACGCTCTGCGACCGGGGAAACAGAATCGGCGGCAGCCTGCTGCTGGCAGCGATAACCAACCGCAGGATAGGGAACGTTGTCAAGTACCTGGACAGGCAGGTTAGGAGGATTCCCGTAGACTTGAGATTGAACACGGAGGTAACTCCCGCTCTCCTCGATGAGATCGGGCCGGATGCGGTCGTTCTGGCCGCCGGGGGCGTGGCTCCATCACTGGATGTACCCGGCGGCAGCGGCGCTAACGTGCTCGACCACCGCGATATCAAGGAGATGTTTACCGGCCGCGGTACCGGGAAGGGGGGATTCGGGCGAAGATTGCTGTCCCGGCTGGGGGCCTTATTTCTGCGGTATTACTACGATCCCTCTCTGATCAGGTGGATGCTGAGGTTTAGCTTCCCTTTCAAGAAGCGCGTCGCCGTTATCGGCGGGGGATTCGCCGGTTGTGAGCTCGCGGTGACTCTGACGGAGAGAGGGAAGAAAGTAGCCGTAATCGAGGAGTCCGGACGTATCGGCTATGATGTCGGCATCGTTCATAGGTGGGTCTGGATGAAGCAGTTGAGGGATGCCGGCACCCGGCTGGAGACCGGGGCCAGCGTTGTGGAGATAACGGACAAAGGTGTGAAGATAAGCAGAGACGACTCAACGGAATTCATAGAGGCGGATACGGTAGTCATAGCCCGTGGGCTTGTACCGAACACTGAGCTGGCTGGGAAACTTTCCGGTAAAGGCCCTGATATATATACCGTCGGTGATTTTGTAGAGCCCGGCAGGCTGCTCGAAGCCACCAAGTCCGGTTTCCTCATCGGGCAGCAGATTTAGATATAGTCTGTCTAGTGTAATACTTTCTAAATAACGCTGGTTATGGGATAAAGGTCGGAATTAGAGCTACGAGTATGTTTTCCCACAATCTAGTCTTTCCGACTACATGCGAGCTAACGAAGCGTTGGAGATAATACACTAGCCGCCATGTGGTATGCTCTTCTAGTGATAGAATTGGCGGATACTTGAAGGAGAGAATAATTGCTTGATGGATGCAAGGAGAAGATACCTATCATACATGATCAAACATTAAAGGAGTAGACAATGTTCAGAGATTTGAGCCAGACAGCATTTGAGACTATACTTCTTTCTCAAATGGACGGTGTTGTAACGATAACCATGAACCGTCCGGAAAAACTAAATGCGTGCAACCTCAAGATGTTCGAGGAAATCACAGTTGCTCTTAAGGCAATCGAGCGAGACGACACGATACGTGTAGTGATTATTACCGGTGCTGGAGATAAGGCGTTTAGTGCCGGAGTTGATTTCGACGAATTGGACTTCAGAGATCTCAAGGAATCTACAGATTACATTCGCACTGATGCAGAAATGTTTCGACATATCGAGAACATTCCCCAGCCTGTTATCGCCGCTATCAATGGATATGCGTTCGGGTATGGCTGTAAAATACCAATTGTAAGCGACTTTGCCTTAGCGTCTGAAAATGCACAGTTCGGCCTACAAGGGATAAAGGTAGGAGCGGTTCATACGATTACGCTTGGCAGAGGAAGGAACGTATTATCGCGAGGAAGGCTGGGGTATCTCCTTCTTTCTGGCGAGACCCTGGACGCAGTTCAAGCTGAAAAATGGGGTATTGTGGCAAAGGTTGTGCCTAAGGAGAAGCTAATGTCTGAGGCGCAGCGGCTGGCCAAAGTAATTTCGCAGCATCCGATGCTGGCAGTGCGGACTATTAAGAAGATGCTACACCGTGGCTGCGATGATGATTACAGATGGGAAGACCTGCTTTCGCCCGGGCTTCTGTTGATGGAGGACCTCAAAGAGGGGAGGCAGGCTTTCTTGGAAAAACGCAAGCCCGACTTTAAGGGCAAGTAGGAGGAGTGCCATTAGTATATTTGATCTCTCAGAAAAAGTTGCAGTGATAACTGGAGGGGGGGACAGGCCTTGGCGAGGCTATCGCAAAGGCCATGGCCAAAGCAGGGGCCTATGTGGTGATATGTGGTCGGCGCCAGGAAGTGATGGACAAGGTCGTTGAAGAGATACACGGCTCCGGCGGTAAGGCACTGGCCATAAGGGCAGATGTCTCAAAAAGGAAGGACGTAGATACCTTGGCGTCCGAGTCGTTCAAGGCTTTCGGCAAAGTGGACATTCTCGTGAACAACGCCGGCATCAATCTCGTGAAGCCCTTCTTGCAGCTGGAAGAAACTGACTGGGACGCTGTCATGAACACCAACCTCAAAGGCTGTTTCTACTGCTGTCAAGCCTTTGGAAAGGGTATGGTGGAGAGGAAGTACGGGAGCGTGATCAATATGGTCTCGGTGTTCGGACTAAGAGGGTTCCTGAATATCTCACCCTACATAGCGAGCAAAGGGGCCATCGTCCAGCTTACCAAGGCACTTGCTGTCGAATGGGGAAGGTACAATGTGAGAGTAAACGCCATAGCGCCTTCCTATATAATGACGGAGATGGCGCGGCGCGACATAGAGTCCGATGAAAGAATAAAGCAGTTCAACCTGAGCAAGATACCCATGCGCAGAGCAGGCCAACCAGATGAGGTGGCTGGTCTTGCCGTCTTTCTCGGGACGGACGCGTCTGCCTTTATTACAGGCGAGACAATAGGAGTCGACGGTGGATGGCTGGCCTGGTAGGTTAATGGAGAAACAGGGCGGAGGATTCTCAGTGACTGCGCGAGGCTGCATTGAAAGTTCTGCTTCCAGTAAGTGACTTCTCGAAGTTTGCAGAACTCATGGGATAATCTTATTATATCAAATATGCATTGGCTAGCACTCAGCCCAAATCCAATTAGCACACTAGTGACTGCCCAATTTCGGTTCGAGGAAACTTAGTGATGCCACTGAGGTAGATTAGTCAGCATTCGAGATGAGTGCTTGGTTCTGCATTCTGAGGCGGTTCAACTACTTGCTCGGCAAACTCAAGCCTGAGGAGAAAAAGACGGGAGGCATGATATGGCAACAGCACTGAACGGTTTAAGGGTACTAGATTTCTCTCTCTATGTTGCTGGCCCGGAAGCAGGTGCTTTGCTCGGTGATATGGGCGCAGATGTAATTAAAATAGAGCAGCGGCAGATTGGTGATCCCCAGCGAGGCGTGCGAACGGTTATTGGTATGGATCAACAGCATTCTAGCGGGCTGAATATGGGATTTGCTCGCATGAATCGAAACAAGAGGGGAATTGCGCTAGACATCACCAAGCCTGAGGGTAAGGAGATTATCAATCGTTTGGTAGAAAGGTCTGACGTATTTCTCACAAACTATCGGCGACTAGTACTCGAAAAGCTGCAGTTAACGTACGAGATATTGCGTCAGCATAATGCCAGACTGGTATACGCACAGGCGACCGGTTACGGCCTAAAGGGTCCGGACTCAGACCTTCCCGTCCTGGATGGGGTAGGTCTTACCCGGAGCGGTATGGCGATGACTTGCGGCGAGGAAGGTGGGCCACCTACTTGGCTAGTACCCGGCATGTCGGATATAGGCGTAGGGGTGACACTTGCTTTTGCGATCGTAAGTGCACTACTAGCGAGGGAGAGATCTGGCGAGGGCCAAATGGTCACCACATCTCAGTTAAGTGCTATGCTTGAATTGCAGAGCTGGCTGCTTACTGTGGGCATCTTTAGCAGGAAAGAATCCCCTCGAGTGAACGTCGCCAGGACCCCGCTTTGGAATTTCTACAAGTGCGCAGATGGTCTATGGGGGTTCTTGGCCGTTGTCAGGGACAACGAGTGGCCGGTACTTTGTGAAGCCATTGGATTGCCACAAATGGCTAGCGATCCTCGGTTCGACAGTATGTCCAAGAGGGCAGAACATGGTTGGGAACTGGTTCCAATCCTGAACCAGACGTTTTCGACCAAGACATTTCACGAATGGAATGAAATCTTCAGACGAGCGGATCTGATATTCGGTCCCGTGAACAGACTATCTGACTTGCTTAGAGATCCGCAGATAGAAGCAAACCAGTATATCTATGATTATGGTCATCCGGTTTTGGGTACAATCAAGTGGTTGGGGTTCCCATTTGAAATGCTGGGCACACCGCTTGTGATGACGAAGGATGCGCCTGAGTTAGGACAGCACACGGAGGAAATACTCCTGGAGGAAGGCTATACCTGGTCGGACATCGCCAGGCTGCAGGACTTGGAAGTCATTTGATAGGATGTAGTCTAAGCAGTTGCACTTAAAAATTCAGAGTGGGGAGGAAAGCAAAATGCTGGTAAGCGATGTTATGTCTAAGAATGTTGTGACTATTCCTAGCCATACCTCTTTGTCAGATGGTAGAAGAATAATGGATGCGCAGAAGTTCAGAAGGTTGCCTGTAGTAGATGGGGATAAACTGGTTGGCATTGTGACTAAGGATACACTTGATAGAACCGGGCCGTCTCAATTGACCACTTTCAGCGTTCATGAGTTGAGCTACTTATTGAATCGAATTACAGTCGAAAAAGTCATGCGAAAAGAAGTTGTTTCGGTAACGCCCGATACCACAGTGGAGAAAGCCGTAGCATTAGCACAAGCAAAAAAGGTCGGTGCACTGGTGGTTCTGCAAGATCGCAAGATTGTGGGAATTGTAACGACCAACGATTTCTTTTACAAAGTATTGAACCATATACTTGGTATAGGCATGCCAGGGTCTCGTATCGTTGTGTGCAATTGCTACAGAGGCCGGGATGTAGAAAAAGTGATAGCCGCAATAAACAAAGCCGGGATTGAAATTACTACCCTGTTCACGATAGATATCCCCGAAGCGAATAAACACGACCTGGTAATACACCTCGAAGCTGAAGATCCCTCGTCAGCCATCAAAGCTATAGAGCAGTTGGGTTACGAAGTCTGTGAGAGGGAGCGGTGATTGAAATCTAAGTCATATTCACAAGACCATTTGTTTGAAAGCTATTTCTCCGTGTGAATGCCTAAAATATCTCTATATGACCTAAAGGCCTTTACCCCTCGTCATTTCTTGTGCGACGCATATTTGCACCGTAGGCATGAACAACCTCGGGTAGCTCCTTCAGGTTTCTTACGAATCGGTCATCGTACAGCCCGAGCATGGGGTCCTGAATAAGCCTGGTGGGAGTACAACTCACACCGATTATGGCTACACCGCCCTTTGCCCTCTCAATGTAGAAAGCCTTCAAGCGCTTGATTATCACGTCTTCCGAGTCCGGTGGGACTAAAGCCATAGCCGGCATTTTTATCCTGTTCTTTAACTCCAGGCTGCCGATTAGGATCGGTTCAAATAGTCTTTTCAGTCGTGCCATTTGTATTCCCCTCAAGCGCAAATTTACCTTAAAGCTTTAATAGATTGCTGACCTGCAACTGCATCAACGAGGCAAACGCTTCACAATCAATTCTCTCTGTATTTCCGATGTGCCTTCAAGTAACTCATACATTTTAGCATCCCGGAAGATTCGCTCAATCTTGTATTCCTTGCTGATTCCATAGGCGCCATGAACCTGCATGCCCCATCTGCACACATCTACGGCAGTCTGGGTTACAAATAGCTTTGTAATAGCCATATCCTTTATGGTGCCGACACCCTGGTCCTTCAGGAAGGCTGCCCTATAGGTTAACCAGCGCGATGCCTCGAGCCTGGACGCCATCTCAGCCAACAGCCAGTGAATAGCCTGTAAATCGAAGATAGGCTCATCGAGATGCATTCTGTGCATGGAGTATCTAATCGCCTCCTCCAATGCTGCCTGCATTAGACCCACGCAGTGGGCACTAAGGCAGAGTTTACCCAACGTCATAGCGTCCTTCAGCGCATCGAATTTTCCACCTTTGCCGCCTAACAAGTTCTTCTTCGGTATTCTGACATTATCCATAAACAGATCGCAGAGCTCTGTGCCTCTCAAACCGAGGTTGTCCATCTTCGGGCCACGCGAGAAACCCTCCCTGTCAGTCTCCACAATAAATATACTGATATCTCCCTCAAACTTGGCAAAAATCAAAGCTACATCGGCAAACCGGCCGTTAGTGACGAAACGTTTGGTTCCATTGATTACGTAACTGTTGCCTTGCTCAACAGCTACGGTCTTAATCATCCTCGGGTTTGAACCTGTATCTGGCTCAGTGAAGCAAAAGCAGCCCACCTTCTTGCCTGCACAAATCGGCGCTAAGATGTTTTGTTTTTCTTCTTCAGTACCCAGCTTGACGAATCTGTCGCCCACGGTATGCTGGCATTGCACGTGCATTGAGAGTGGAGCTATGATGCGGGCCAGTTCCTCAAGAGCCAAGGTCAAGCTCATATGGTCTGCCCCGGCTCCGCCGTATTTCGGCTCCCAGGGAATCCCATACAGATTCATAGCGGCCAGCTTTGGCCGGATTTCCTGGGGAAATGTGCTATTTTTGTCCATTATGTCCACCAGAGGAGTGATCTCCTTCTCAGCAAACTTTCTAACTTGCTTCTGAAACGCCTCTTGCTGTTCAGTAAGGTTGAAATCCAAAGTTAGTTTCCTCCCTTTTGTTTATTTATGTTTGGATAAGCATCCTGAAACTCGGAATTCATTATTGTTTATCCAGCCCCATTTCCTTTATGGCTTGTTCCTTAAGGACGAACTTCTGGACCTTACCAGTTGGCGTGACGGGGAAATCATTCACAAACTTGACGTACTTGGGAGCCTTATAGTTCGCCATCTTTTCCCGGGCGAAGGCTATAATCTCATCAGCGGTGGCGGTCTGGCCCTCTTTCAGCTTTATGAAAGCCATCCCTACCTCGCCCATTCTTCTGTCGGGCACTCCGGTCACAGCAACCATAGCGATCTTAGGATGGGTAAACAGGAAGTTCTCAATCTCTGCCGGGTAGGCATTCACGCCGCCGCTGATGAACATATCCTTGATGCGTCCGGTAATCTTTATATACCCCTTATCGTCCATGACGCCCAGGTCACCGGTATGGAACCAACCATTCTTGTCGAAAGCCTTCTTGGTTTCCTCGGGCATCTTGTAATACTCCTTCATAACAAACCAGCCCTTGGTGCAAATCTCGCCCTGGGTGCCATGCGGAACCTCTTTTCCGGTTTCACTGTCCATAATCTTCAGGTCGCAGCCTTTCCACCTGAGCTTACCGGCGGTATGGGCAACCACCTCGGGCGGGTCTCCCCGGAGAGTGCAAGTGGTTTGGCCAGAGTTCTCGGTCATGCCATAGGCAGAGATCACGTCCTTGATACCCATCTTGTCCATCATAGCTCTCACCAGCTCGGGGGAAACATCAGAACCACCAACGATGCAGCTCGTTATAGAACGAGTGTTACGCTTGGGAAAATCGGGGTGGTCCATCATCATGATATACATAGTGGGTGAGCCGGTGAAGTTGGTAGCCTTCTCCTCATCTATCAATCGTAGAGCCTCGCCGGGGTCAAATTGAAGCATAGGCAGAATACAGGCACCGTTACATGCTCCCAGCGACATGCCTGTCATGTTGCCCATATTATTATTGAAGGGGGATACGACCAAAATGCGGTCCTTATCTGTCATCTGGAATCTCTCGCTGAAGCCCTCGATGACCCGGATGTACTGGTCGTGGGTGGTGACCACACCCTTGGGGAAGCCGGTTGTGCCGGAGGTAAAGGGGATGATATAGACATCATCGCGCTTAACCGCCTGCTGGGCCTTCTTCAGCTCGGCGCTGCTTGCATAGTCCTTCCCCATTTCCAGCACTTTATTGTAATCGAGCATGCCATCGTAGCTCCGGCCGCTTACCATGATTACCCTCTTAAGCAAAGGCAGTTTTTCGCTTTTCAGCTCATTGGGCTGGCAATTCTTTAGCTCAGGGAGAAGCTCGTAAATCATGGGAATATAATCTGACTTCAGGAAGCGGTCCTGAACAAATAAGGTGGTGGTATCGGACTTCTTCAGGATATATTCCAGCTCGTGCACCCTGTATCGGGTGCTGATGGGTATGACCGGGGCACCCAGTTTGACAGCAGCGAAGTGAGCATACACCCACTCAGGGACATTGGCCATCCAGATCGCTATCTTTTCATCCTTTTTGACACCTAATTTCAGCAGGGCATTAGCCATGCAATTGACTTTGTCCATGTAAGTCCCGTACGTTATCCTCTTGTCACCTTGGATTATAGCCTCATTCTTGGGGAATTGCGTTGCCGCTCTATCCAGTAGCTTTCCCAGGGTATCATCCTTTTTGGACTTTAGCATATTTCTCCCTCCTATACCAGAGTATCACTCGAAAGTGGTTTGGCGATCTGAGCTTTGCTGAGATTGTGGAATCTGCCCTGTTTTTTAAAAATATTCTGGCAGATTATGTGGTGGATAAAAGACACCTTGTTCAGCGGTCTCCCCTTTCTGACCTTAGCTAGCAAGTTCTCCGATAGGATGAGGATGAATTGGTTATACATATTATATCACGATGATCAGCTACAATATGATGTACCATAGCACCAAGGGTAGTCGTACTCAGAGAAGGCTGGTGTTCAAAGAGATAGCACTTGGCTGGGCAGCGAAAGAGATTCAGGTTTTAACCAAGCAAAATTGATCGCGTCTATAAATACAAGAGATATGCCTTTGGTTGACGAATCGGCACTTCTTCTATTAGTATTAAGTATATTTTTACATACAGTGATCTTAGTTAACCTTAACTCGAATACACGGCAAAGCTAACAGCCTGTAGACGGGATAGGAGATTAGCCTCATGAATGTTATGGAACTGTTCAGGCTTGACGGGAAAGTAGCCATTGTGACTGGCGGGTCTAGAGGGCTAGGTTTCTGGATGGCGGAGGCTCTAGCTGAGGCTGGCGCAAACGTTGTCCTGTGCGCCAGAAAATTGGAGCCGTGTGAGGAAGCCGCTAGGGCGATACGGGAGATCGGAGTACGCAGTCTCGCAGTTGGTTGCGACGTTACCGACCCCGATGCAGTTAAAACCCTGGTTGAGAAGGCAGTCTCAGAATTCGGGCGAGTGGATATCCTAATCAACAATGCTGGCTTTATATGGGAGGAGCCACCGGAAAAAGTGTCACTCGAGACATGGAATAAAACACTGGCTATTAATGCTACGGGCACTTTTCTCTGTAGCCAGGAGGCTGGCAAACAGATGATCAAGCAGGGGTGGGGTAAGATCATCAACATAGCCTCGATATCCGGTTTGGCTTCAGTAGACCCCGAACTTTCCAACACTGTTCCATACAGTGCCGCTAAAGGGGCCATTGTGGCCTTGACCCGGGATCTGGCGCGCAAGTGGTGTCAGTACAATATCACTGTCAATGCTATCGCCCCCGGTTACTTCGGCACCAAGATGTCCAAGTATTTGGCCGAGCATCGCCAGCCGCAACTGATGAGCTCTATTCGTATGAAGAGGCTGGGAACCAAAGATGAAATAAAGGGAGTAGCTGTTTTCCTTGCTTCAGCCGCCGCTAATTATATTACCGGTCAGATATTGGCTGTGGATGGCGGCACTGTAATGTAGGCTCTGTCCCCATCCCGCTGTCAGATAATAAAGGTCGGTCGATAAGGGCATAAGTAGCAATCTATAGTAAGTATTCTTGAAATAGGGAAATAATATTATCAGGAGCGTAACCATGTACACAGCAGAAAAATACTTGTGGTGGAATGAAGCGGAAAAGAAACTGGCTGATGAGGTAGCTGACTTCTCAGACAATGTAATTAAGGTGCAAATCAACGAAATCGAGAGGACGAAGAAGTTCCCCTGGAACTGGTTCGAGGAAATGGGCAGGAGGGGCTGGTACGGGGCTTTTATCCCTGAAGAATACGGCGGCATGAAGAAAGGTACTGGCAGGACTACCGGGTTCTGCATTGTACTGGAGGAAATTGCCCGCGGAGCGCCTGTCGCAGTAGACTTCTATGAGACAACTATCTATGGGTATTCGCCTATTGTCAGGTTCGGTACCGAGAAGCAAAAGAAAGAATGGCTTCCGAAATTGGCCACCGGCGAGCTCTTTGCCGCCATTGTTATTACCGAACCTTTTATGGGCTCTGATGCAGCCAACATTCAAACAACAGCCGTGCGGAAGGGCAATGAATATGTCATCAACGGCAAGAAACGATTTATTACCCTGGGCGGTATTGCCAATCTGTATGTTGTCTACTGCAAGACCAGCGATGACCCTGAAGACCGTAAGAATCACCGGCATCTGAGCACATTTGTGGTGGAAAAGGGGACTCCGGGATTTACCGTGGAGGCTATACATGACCCCATGGGACGTTTCGGCTCCAGACACGCTGTTTTGAACTTTGATGACGTGCGCATCCCCAAGGAGAACCGTATCCTGGACGAAGGTGATGGCTGGAAAATCCTTACCGATGCCCTGAATATCGAAAGGATCGGTGTTGCGGCTGGGGCTGTGGGGACATCGCGCTCGGCTATAGAAGCCACTGCGGCATATGTGACCCGGCGCGTGGCCTTCAATCAAACTCTGGCCGATATACCCGGCGTGCAGACCATGTGTGGAGACATGGTAACCAGGACGAATCTGATCAGTCTGCTGGTGTACTACTCCGCGCATAAGATGGATCTGGGTATGGATGTTCCGCTGGGCTGCACTATTGCCAAGGTCTTTGCCACGCAGTCCCTGATGAAGACCGTACTGGATTCGGTTCAATGCCATGGAGGAGATGGGTATATGCGGAATTACCCTGTGGAAAGGCTGATGCGGGACTCCAAACTCATCGAGATAGGTGCAGGGGCCAATGAACTCATGCAGCACCTGGTCTGGAGACTCTGGCTGAAGGATTATCTGGCCTTGCGCAGTGCGAGCAGGAAACCAGTCACCCAGACTAGGACCGCAGGCCCCGCAGCGAAGGAGAAAATCTTGGATGCTCTGGCAGATTTCTATTGTAGGCATCCTGCTCTATACATGGAGCGGGAAGAGATGATGGAGAAACTGGGTTTGACCGGCGAAGACCTGGATAAGGCTTTGGAAGCCGCGGAGGCAGAAAAGCTCGTCGCCCTTTATCGAAAGCGGGGTGGCATTACCCTTGCCAAGGCCACCTACACAGGTCTTAAACAGGCCAAACCACAGGAGTACTACAATTTCTTTCCGGATTTCGTAGACAGGGGAAGGGAGATATTTTAGGCAAATCTGTCCAAATGGATCCTGAAAAGATGTCGAAAGGCGGAGCAATGGAGTTAAAAAACATTGTCTATGAAAAGTCGGGGGGCGTAGGCACCATCACGCTAAACCGTTCCGGTAAGCTCAACGCGATAACGTTTGAAATGCTGGACGAGATGTGGGAAGTACTTCAGGATATACTGGAGGATGACGATGTCCATGTAATACTTCTAACGGGCTCCGGGAGGTATTTTTGTGCCGGGGCAGACCTGGAGATCGTGGGTGGTATGACCCCGACTGAATTTCGCTGGCGACAGCGCAAGTACTGGAACAGGGTCTTCTCTGAGTTCGAGGAGATTCAGAAGCTGACCATCGCCGCCCTTAACGGGCCAGCAATCGGAGGTGGGTTGGAACTTGCCCTCTGCTGCGATTTGAGATATTCGGTAGATGATGCACATTTCTCTCTGCCAGAGATTAACTTTGGCATTCTTCCTGACTCTGGAGGTACCGTCCGTCTCCCGTGGTTGATCGGTCTGGCAAGGGCTAAAGAGCTTATCCTGACTGGTGACAGCATTACCGCCAAGAAAGCAGAGGAACTAGGGCTGTTGAATGCGATATTTCCCCATGAAACCTTTGAGAAAGAGGTTGGTAGGATTGCCGCGAGGATGGCTCAAAAAGCGCCTATTGCAATAGGTTTAGGTAAACAGCTTATCAATAGGAGCTTCCAGCAAAGAGATATTAGAATCGGCCTCGAAGAGGTTATGGATGTCCAATCTATATTGATCTACACTGAGGATTACCGAGAAGCAGTCGAAGCCCGAAAGGAGAAAAGGCCTCCCATTTTCCGCGGTAAGTGACGTCTTGCCCTTTAGCTAATTATAGATGATGCCTTCGTCCATTACTAAGATATGTCAGGTGTAGTCAGTGTGGACGTTGCGCTTCCAACATATGATTTACAACATGAAATGAGAACTGGCCATGGGCAAGTTGGTAGGACATGTAGCCATTGTAACAGGGGCTGGGCAAGGGATCGGCAGGGGAATAGCTGTAGTATTTGCCAAAGAGGGCGCTAAAGTAGCTATAGTTGATCGCAACGCAGAAACTTGCGCCGAAGTCACTGAGTATATCCGTTCCCTGGGCCATGAAGCAATTGCTATAATCTGCGATGTTGGTGATTCAACCCAGGTCGAGGCGATGGTTAAAGAGGTTGGAGATGAATATGGGTCAGTTGACATTCTGGTGAACAGTGCCCAACGTTACGTCCCACGCAGGTTGGTCGAGGAAATCGAGGATGAGGACTGGGATAAATCCATACAAGTAGGCCTCAAGTCAACTTGGTATTGTTGCAAAGCAGCTTTCCCCTATATGAAGGAAAAGGGTGGTAAAATCATCAATATGTGTTCAAGTGCTGGCCTACTCGGACTAGAGGGTAGGGCGGTATACTGTGCCACCAAAGAAGCTGTTCGCGCCTTTTCTAAGACAGTGGCGCGCGAATGGGGCAAGTACAAGATTCATGTAAACGTGATCTGCCCGGCAGCAATCACACCGGCGACCATGTTCATGAAAAATACAGATCCAGAAGAGTATGCACGCATGGTTGATGGATCTGCTCTTGGCCGATGGGGAGATCCAGAGAATGACATCGGACGAGTAGCAGTTTTTCTGGCCAGCAGCGATTCGGACTACATGACAGGACAGACGCTTGTGGTCGATGGCGGCAACATCATGCTGTGAGCAATATCCTACATATGTATTTCACACTTGCGAAATCTGAGAATTATACAGAGTTCATACTCTACGAAAGAGAGGAAACAAATGGAAAGCAAGAACATAGCGCGGCTATTTGATCTTACAAACAAAGTCGCCATTGTCACCGGTGGTGCCATGGGCATTGGTGAAGCTATTGTAGAACGACTCGCCCAAGCTGGTGCTAGCGTTATGATTGCCGACGTAAATAGCGATGCTGCAAAACAGACTGCAGGTCGTATCAATGCCAGTGGCGGTAAATTGCATTTCATTAAAGCTGATGCAGGGAGCGTTGCAGACGCCGAGAGGGTAGTTCAGAGTACTGTTGAAGCCTTCGGCCGTTTGGATGTGCTGGTTAACAGCGCCGGAATCTACCCTTTTTCAAAAGCGTTAGAAATCAGTGAAGAAATGTGGGATAAAGTATACAAAGTTAACACAAAAGGCGTCTTCTTCTATTCAAAAGCGGCAGCCCAGAAGATGATTGACTGCGGCAACGGAGGCAGGATCGTAAACATTGCCTCTACGGGAGCCCTAGGTCCTACACCTACAGGTGGGCTCGCACATTATGATTCTTCAAAAAGTGCAGTGGTAATGATCACCAAAGTTCTAGCACTCGAGCTGGGGCCACATGGCATTCTAGTTAATGCAGTAGCTCCAGGTTCAACACTTACTCCGGGCACCGGCGAACGCCTTAAGGGCGAGCGAGGTAAGTTCTTAAGCTCCAAATTACCTTTGGGACGTCTGGGCGAGCCAGATGATATCGCTAAAGTAGTGCTGTTCTTAGTCAGCGCAGCCGCAGATTATATGACCGGCACCGTAGTAGTCGTTGATGGGGGATACCTGCTCATGTAGATGTCATCTCAGGTGCATAAATACAAATACAGTGATCAGGATAATCAGGTAATTCTTAAACTTTTCCGAAGCTCACGGGTCTCCTTTAGCCGCATGTTGAGCACCTTCCGCCATCTATTAGAATCGCCTCCCTCGGTAAGTATGTATAAGCGCTCATCTCGAATCGCCTGTAGCACCTGATCAGCCACCATCGAGGGCGTAATTCCGCCCTTCATAGTTTGTGCCATGCCAGCCTTAACTGAATCTACTGCCACATCTGATTTGGTAGGGTGAACAGACCTGCATCTCTTGGGGCGATTGCGCACTGAGCCATCGATATTAGACACGATAGTCGTCGGCAAAAGAACTGATACTCTGATCTTGTAACCGCTCAGGGAAAACTCATGATGAAGGGATTCGCTCATCGCCAATACAGCATGGGCGCTCGCACTATATGCTGCCGTGTTCGGCGTGCGTAATATGCCTGAGACCAGGGATGTGTTCACGATGTGCGCCTCATCATTTTGCGCTATCATAATGGGCACAAAGCTTCGAAAGCCATGAATTACCCCCCAAATATCAACCTCCAGTTGCCGGGCATAGTCATCAAGCGGCATCTCCCGCGAAACTCCCCCCTTCAGAGCACTTGCATTGTTGCAGAGTATATGAACGCCACCGAAAGAGCTCACT
>Ga0315273_10001369_pt1 | contig 27598 bp, 16 predicted proteins | sample YL17G02_0_MG_FD_205753 | JGI IMG/M metagenome (GOLD analysis project Ga0315273, IMG submission 205753) | Sediment microbial communities from Yellowstone Lake, YNP, Wyoming, USA - YL17G02_0 | ecosystem: Environmental > Aquatic > Freshwater > Lake > Sediment | place: USA: Wyoming | collected... | reverse complement strand
GCAGCCCAACTACCGCGGCTTCGGCTATCTAGTCAGCGCGTTGGCTGCTCAGGGCTACGTGGCCCTCGCGCCCAACATCAACGCCGAATACACCTTCGGTTTTGGCGAGCCGACGCCTGCCGAGCGGCTGCAGCAACTGCTCGATCTGCACCTGCAAGCCCTGTCCGCGGCCACGGCCGGCGGCGCCCATGAGTTCGGCGTCGAGCTGGCAGGCCGCGCCGACCTGAGCCGCCTGGCCCTCTTTGGCCACTCGAGCGGCGGCGACGCAGCCGTGGCCTTGGCCCGCAGCTCGGAGCTGGCCGACGTTGGTCAGTCGCCATCCCCATGGCCATGGCCGGTGAGCGGCGCTCTCCTGATCGCTTCGGCGGTGGTCGCCGTCGATCCATGGACGGGCGCCAACGTGCCCCTGGCAGCGATTCTGCCCGCCTGCGACGGAGACGTGGTCAGCCAGGATGGGCAGTTCTTCTTCGAAGGTGCGCGCCTGACGCCGCATGAGAACGCATGGGCGACATCGGCCTGGCTGGAACGGGCTAACCACAACGCGTTCAATACCATCCTGCCCGGCGATCCTTTCAGCCCCCGGGGCCGGCCTGATTGCGAGACGCTGTTGGAGCCGGAGGCGCAGCGCGCCTGGCTGGTGAACTACGCAGTCGATTTCCTCGAGACGCTCTTCGGCCTGGACCCGGCGGCCGTGGCTGATGCCAGGGCGCGCATGGGCATGGACGAACAGACGCCAGCGCCGGATGAGCTCTACGGCCAGGCAGCGCGCGTGGCCAGCCTGGCGCCGGCAGCCAACCGGCAGACAGTGATGATCCCGGCCGCCGCCGAGGAGTTGACCACCCATCTGCTGGGCGACCAGGTGACGGCCAAAGGCGTAGCCACTCACTTCTGTCCCAAGGGCTTCTACAGCGCCAATAGCCTGCCCGGCAGCGAGCCGTGCCGGCGCAACTACGTAACTATCCCCGGCCAGCCGCCGCATGCCGTCGTCTCCTGGGAGGAGCCGGGCGCTGCGTTGCGCTTCGCCCTGCCCGAGGGCGCCGGCGACCTCAGCGGCTACACTACGCTCAGCCTGCGCGCGGCCGTCGACCCGGCCTCGCCGCTCAACGCGGCCGGCAGCCCGCAGGCCTTCAGCGTGCAGCTGACCGACCGCGCTGGCAACCGCGCCGCGGTACAGACCCGGCCTGGCGAGCCGGCGCTGGGCTTTCCACCCGGCACGATGCAAGACGATCCTGCCATGCCGACCGATTTCTTCACGGGGCTCGTGCCGCTGACCACCATCCGCCTGGCGTTGAGTGACTTTGCCGGCGTCGATTTGGCCAACATCGGCGAGATCGCGCTGCTGTTCGACCGGACGCAGACCGGGTCGCTGTTCCTGGGGGACCTGGAGTGGGTGCGGCCATCCACCCGATAAGGACAATGAGTGCAACCGTGATGCGAGCAGTGGAGCATCTTGTCGTCGGGTTTCCGGGTAACCAGTTCAAGGGCGAGATCGCGCCGGCGCTCATAGATCTGACCGAACGAGGCGCGATCCGCGGCATCGATCTGCTCTTTGTCGAGAAAGATACGGATGGCGCCATCCTCAAGTTCGAGCTGAGACACCTGCCGCCGGCACATGCCGCCCGATTCGAGCAACTGGACTCCGGGATCGACGACTTGCTCAACTCGGAAGACGCGCGGAAGCTCGCCGCGGCGCTGCCACCAGACAGCACCGCAATCAGAAACCTTCGAGCAAGATGGTAGATACCACCACGTCCCCCCCGGCTATGCCGTTCGCGCGGCCCACGGCGCGCCTTCGGCCTTTCATCTGCTGGCCCTTCCGAGCGGCGCGATCTGCAACCTGGATTGCGCTTACTGCTATTTCCTGGATTAAGGAGGCCTTCTCCCCCGGCAGTAACTTCCGCATGAGCGACGACGTCCTGGAACAGCACATCCGCCAGCTCATCGAATCACATCAGGCGGAGGGAATCAACATCGCCTGGCAAGGGGGCGAGCCGATCCTGATGGGACTGGACTTCTTCGGGCGCAGACGGTCCGGGCACAGGTGGTCACGTGTCATGCTTACCCGGTCTGCTGCTAGGTCTTCGAGAGAGTCTGCTGCTCATGTCACCAGCGGCCACAAATCAACTCGATTTCAGGCGACAATTGGTCCATAAATGCAAAACTCGGCCTCGAAGAGATCGATTTTGGTGAGTGTTTCGCAATTTAATCCGGCGGGCGGGACCTGCGGGAACCCTGAATCCTTGCGGAGGCGGATTTTAAGTCTGCCGCCCGCTTTTGAGCCAAAATGGCCCTTTTCGAGCGGCAAACTCGGCATTTTCAGCCCCGTCTCAAAACCAGTCTGCTGCGTGTCATTATGGGCCCGGTATGTCGCCTCGGCAAGCCGTGGCAACGGTTCGCAGATCAATAGGTAGTCGTGGCATGCGAGCTGTCCAGACCAAGCAATGCGGGAGGGTTAGTGCTTCCAGGTGGTATTTCGAGAGAGCCGGCAGGCGGCTGCCGGCTCTCCTGCTCTTGTCTACTCAGTCGGCGCACTATTCGGCGCCATCTGGTCATCGAACGAGGTCGCGGACACTGGGTCGCCACCTCAGCTTGCCTGCTTCAGCCCAGGCCCTGACCGCTCAGTGGGCTCTGCATAGACACTACCGCGGATCGAAATGTACCTGGCCTGAGTAGCGAAAGTCCGGGTCCCCATCGACTTTGCCGTCGGACCTGTATCCCGGTCCCCACCATATCCCCTCGCCGTGGGCGTTGGACAGCCCACCGCCGCCGCCGCCGATCACCCACTTGCCGTGCCAGTCGCTGCCCAGCGGCTTCTTCCCGACCATCAGCAGCTGCAGGGTGCCCTGTTTGCCGCCGATAGCGCCCTGGAACTCGCAACGAAGCTCCACAGTCCAAAAGCCTGCCGCGAACATACCGACCGTGAATTCCGAGTTGCCAGTTCCCGTCATGTCCCCACGCCATTGCTCGTTCTCTGTGGCGTGCATGAACAGGTTGGGGCCCGCCTCTCGCGTGGAGCTGACCTGAAACGTGTAGTCACCTTCCCCCGACACCTCCGTGGGCGATGTGGCCTCTGCCACCATGGAGGCCGCCACCAGAAGTGCGCACGCGATGAGTACCGTCAGCAGTAGCTTTTTCACCGTGTCCTCTCCTCTGCCCAGCCGGGCTGGGCGCCGCTCTTCCGAGCTCGTTGCCGGTCTATCCGGCTCCGGTACCAATTCCTTCTGCAAGTTAGCACGTGGCCGCGTGGAGAGCGCGTCAACAGCGCGTGATCGGCTTCCGCCCAACGTCTTCATGTGATCTACTGCGAGCAACTCACTGAAACCGATTCGCTCGCTAGTCACATAGAGCGCCGGTCGGTGAGCCGTACCAGGTTTGGCAATATCGAGGTCGGGGAGATGACTCATCTTGCCATCCGTCTCCTAGGAACCATGCAGGTGACCGTGGATGGCCAACCGGTCAGGGGCTTCGAAACTGAAAAGGCCCGCGCGCTGCTGGCCCATCTGGCGCTCGAAGCAGAGCGGCCCCATCAACGCGACTCCCTGGCTGAGCTACTGTGGCCCGAGCGATCGCAGGGAGCGGCCAGGGCAAACCTCCGTCATACGCTCGCCGGCCTTCGGCGGGTCATCGGCGAGACCGCAGCTCCCCTCAGCGCCCACGGCGACACTCCGCCCCCATTCCTGCTTGCTTCCCGCCTCACCCTCCAGTTCAACAGGGCGAGTGACGCCTTGGTGGACGCGCAGGCGTTCGTCGCTCTGCTGCGCAGTCCCCAATCCTCGGAGAGTCCCTCTCTTGCCTCTCTGGAAGAAGCAGTCAGGCTATACCGGGGTCCCCTGTTAGAGGACTTGTCAGTGACGCATAGTGCAGACTTTGAGGAATGGCTGCTGCTCAATCGGGAACATTTCCGCCGGCTGGCACTCGATGCTATGCGCCGATTGGGCGAGGGCTACGAAGAAGCTGGAGACTTCGGAAGCGCTCTTCCGCACGCCTGCCGGAGGGCCGAGATTGAGCCCTATGATGAAGATGCCCAGCGCCAGGTGATGCGACTGTTGGCGCTTGCCGGCCAGCGGAACGCCGCGCTGACTCAGTACGAGGCCTGTCGCGGCATTCTGGCTGGCGAGTTGGGCGTAACGCTTGCGGCTGAGACCGTGGAGCTAGGCCTGCGCATCCGCGCCGGTGATCTGGAAAATCCTCGATCGGCTGCGGAGCTCCAGGCGCCGGCACACGCTCCGGCCTTTGCGAACGAGGGACCGGAAGAAGCCAAACCATCCCTCTTTGTTGCCCGGGAGCGCGAGCTGGCAAACCTGGCCTCGTTCCTGGACCAGGCGCTGCAGGGCGGGGGGCGCATTGCCTTTGTCACCGGCGGGCCGGGCCAGGGCAAGACCGCTCTGCTGGGCGAGTTTGCCCGCCGTGCGATGGCTGCCGATCCCGGTCTCCTTGTTGCCCAGGGCGACTGCAGCGACATCGGCGGTGTGGCCGACCCCTACCTGCCCTTCCGCGGCGTGATGAGGATGCTCACCGGGGATGTGGAGAGCCGGTGTTTGGCAGGCACGATCAGCCGCGACCACGCCCGGCGCCTATGGGGCGCGCAGCCCGTGGTGATGCCGACTCTGATCACCGGTGGATCGGGGCTGATCGGCCCGATCCTGGCCGGCGAACCCCTCCTTGCCCGCGCAAATTGCACTCTACCAGGGCGGCCCGACTGGTTGGAACGTCTCCGAGCGCTCGTCGCGCGGGCTCGCATCAGTTCGGCCGGCCTCGAGCAGACCTTTCTCTTCGAACAGTACGCCGAGGTGCTGCAAGCGGTCGCGCGCCAGCAGCCATTGCTCTTGCTCTTGGATGATCTTCAGTGGGCAGACAGTGCCTCCGTTGGCCTGTTGTTCTATCTCGGACGGCAGATATTCGCAGGCGCCAACCGCATTCTGATCGTGTGTGCGTACCGTCCGGAGGAGGTGGCCCTGGGTCGCGGCGCTGAGCCCCACCCGCTGGAGAAGGTCTTGGATGAGTTCAGGCGCACGTTCGGCGATGTGTGGGTGGATCTGGACACGTCGGGACAGCGCGAGGGTCGAGCCTTTGTGGACGCATTCCTGGACAGCGAGCGCAACCGGCTGGGATCCAAATTCCGGGCTGCGCTGTTCAAGCGCACGGCAGGACACCCCCTCTTCACCGTCGAGCTCCTGCGGGCGATGCAGGAGCGGGGTGATCTTCTCCGCGATGCGGGCGCGGACGGCGCATGGATCGTTGGCCCTGACTTGAACTGGGACGAGTTACCGCCCCGCGTCGAGGCGGTGATCCAGACGCGCATCGGCCGGCTCGACCCAGAGCTACGGGAGATGGTCAATTATGCCAGCGTCGAGGGGGACACATTCACGGCTCAAGTGGTGGCTGCGGTGCTGGATACGGGCGAGAAACCCCTGCTGCGCGCGTTGCAAAGGCTGGAGAGGCTGCGGCTGATAAAGGAGGTGGGCGAAGCGCAGGCGGGCACAGGACCGACGGCTCGCTACCAGTTCAGCCATATCCTAATTCGGGAGTACCTCTATCGAAATCTCAGCCATGGCGCTCGGCGCCTGCTGCATGGGCAGATAGCCAGGGCACTGGAATGCCTGTATCAAGAGCGGCTGGGCGAGATCGCTATTCAGCTGGCTCATCACTATTATGCAGCCGCTAACACTGTTCAGTCGTTCCGCTATTCGATCATGGCGGCCGAGAACGCCGCCCGCGCGTACGCGAACCAGGAAGCGATCACCTTGTACTCCCGCGCCATCGCGCTGTCACCCGAACTGCCGTTGGAGGCGGTTGCGGCGAGCGAGTTGTATCGCGGCCGCGGCCGTGCGTATGAGACCTTGGGGGATTTCGAGAATGCCCGTGCCGATCACGAAATGGCGCTCCGGATAGCTCGCACGGCCGGCGAGAGCCGGCTGGAATGGCGCGCCCTGCTCGATCTCGCGGAGCTGTGGACCTCGCGCGACTACAGTCAAAGCCGGCAGTTGATCGACCAGGCTCTGGCGCTGGCACAGGCCCAGAACGAACCTGCACTCCTGGCAGGCAGCCTTAATTGGGTCGGAAACTGGTACGCCAACGCGGAGAACCCTGGCGTGGCGCTGCGCTATCACCAGGAAGCCCTGGAGATCTTCGAACGGTCCGGCGCCGCGGCAGAACAGGCAGGGACGCTAGACCGGCTTGGGCTTGCCTCGATGTTGAGTGGAGACCTCACCGCCGCTATAAGGTACTACGATCGAGCCGTTTCGCTGTTCCGGGAGTTAGGGGACCTCGCCGGTCTGGCGGCCAGCCTCACCGGACGGGGTCTGGCTGGCAGCGGAGCGTATCTATGGCGCACGGTCGCCTCGCCCTCCGTCCCCGCCAACGGCCGCCTCGACCTCGAGGAGGCTCTGCAAATAGCCCGAGATACGGCAGCGCCGTCTGCCACGGCTTGGGCGCTGTGGTCACTGAGCGTCTGGTACACGGGGCAAGGCGAATTTGGGCAGGCGCTCAAAACCGGCCATGAAGCGGTGGCGGTCGCGTCCGCGGTCGGCCACCGCGAGTGGAGCGTGGGGACCCGGTCCGTCCTGGGGACTCTATACCTTGAGTTGCTGGCACCCGAGGCGGCGCGGCCATACCTGCAGCAGGCACAGGCGTTAGTGCAGGCCTTGCGCTCCCAACACTGGGTTCACTACATCGCCGCGGGGCTCGCCGCGACCTGGTGGCTGCTTGGGGAGCCTGCTCAGGCCCTTGCTTGCCTGGCTACAGTCGTCTCTCCCGAGCTAGGCATGGACTCGCTGCACAAGCGGACCTGCTGGGGCAGACGGGCAGAGCTGGCACTTTGTCAGGGGGACCCCGCCCTGGCACTGGAGATCACTAACCGGCTGATTCTGTCAGTCCCCGGTCTGTCGCCGGGACGTGTCGTATCCTACCTGTGGGAACTGAAAGGCGAGGCGCTCACCGCGCTGGGCCGGGTCGAAGATGCGCACGCAGTGCTCGCGGCCGCCCTGGAAAACGCGCGGGCCTCGGGAGAACGGTTTCACTTGTGGCGTATCCACGCCAGTCTCGGGCGGCTGTGCGCCGCGGCGAACCGCCCGCTGGAGGCCGGGCGCGAATTCGACGTCGCGCGCGAACTCATTTCGGACCTCGCGACCACTGTGCCGGGCCAGGGGTTGAGAGAGGACTTCCTTCAGCGTGCACGCAGCATGGTCGGGGCCCAGTATTTAGGAGCTCGCACCGCCCTTTCTTCTGCGCGGTCCTGACATCAGGGTATCACGCATATGTCACGCGCTTTGCTGTTAGGCTCATGCCATTAGGCAGAAAGGAGAAGACGCCGCTATGTTGAGGACACGGGGAAATCAGGCAGCCGAGCCCAAAGAGGTCATGCACACGTTCGTCGATCTGTTCATGGCGGGACAGTGGGATGACTTCGGACAGGTCATTGCCGCAGACTGCGTCTTGCATTATCCGGGCGGTGCCGAGGTAGTGGGACTGGACGCGATGAAAGCAGGTTGGAAGGTGTTCTACGGAGCGCTCGCCGACCTGAAGATCACCCTGATTGCCGAGGTCACCGAGGGGGACATGCTTGTAGAGTTCATGACAATGGAAGCCAGGTACACGGGAGACCACATGGGGCGGGAGGTCGTGGACACGCCCGTGCGCTACAACCAGGTGGAAGTGGTCCGCATCGTGGGCGGGAAGATCGTCGAGTGGTGGGTAGAGATGGACAGACTGTGGATGTCGCAGCAGCTTGGGTTCCAGTTTGAGCCGGAGTGACGCCACTTCCCGAGTTCGACTTGCTGTTGAGCGGTGGGCTCCTGACAAGCTTGGGGCTAGGAGTCGCCTCGCGCTGGTAAGCCCGCGACCCGGGATGCTATCCTGACCCTCGTGCTAGAGGCAAATGTGCCGCAGCCTGTGGCGAGCTTTTCGCGATGAGTCTGTTGCTCTATGCATGCATGTCGGAGAATCTGGCCCAGAATCGGTGTAGAGGACTCTCAAACCCGGGGACCGATCTCCCCCAAGGCTCGGTCTCCGCTGGTTTGCGCTCTGCTCATGGGGCGGGCGGGACCTGCGGGAACCCTGAATCCTTGCGGAGGCGGATCTTAAGTCTGCCGCCCGCTTTTGAGCCAAAATGGCCCTTTTCGAGCAGCAGACTCGGCGTTTCCGGCCCCATTTTGAAACCAGTCTGCTGCTCACTATTGTGTGCCCGGTATGTCGCCCGTACAAATAGCGGAAGGTTGCCGCTTTAGACGAGTGACAGCCCTTGCCATTGGGCTGAGGAACGAGGCGCAGCGCAACACGACGTCCCCGACTGGCGGAATGGCAGACACCGCGGACGTAGTGCCCATTCGAATAACCTGCCGAGGCGGCTCCTGCGCGGTCGGGTGCGGGTGTTTCGCGAGGAGTCCGTTCTGCCGCCTTCGGATAGGAGCTTGATGTCGCAGCTCCGGGTCCGACCCGGCAAGCGTGGGTCGGACCCGAGTAGCTTGCTCAGGGTTGCTTCTAACAGGGTAAAGCGCCCCCGCCCGTTCGGCGGCTGCTTCACGAAAGTGGCAGGTGTGCGACCTTGTCGCCCAGCTACCAGCGTGGCTACTGGTTCGCCATCAGCCGATTGTAGATGTTCTCCGGTGGCTCGTAATATGAGACGGCCTCCTTGGCAACGTCGATCTTCACCGAATGGATCGTGCCGTTGAAGTCGTTGTCGCCCATCAGGTAATCGCCGGTGACCGGTGTGGCTGGGTCGCGGCCGATGTCCAGTGTCTCATCGAATGAAAACGTGAAGGGGACCGTTCTGTCGATGTGGGCCTCGCCCGCCTTCTTGTTGCCCACGTACAGGGCGCCTGTGCCGCCGGCGCCCGTCTGGGTGCCGCCTTCGTAGGTGAACTTGTACTGCACGGTCACCCGGCCGGCGGGCAGCGGCTCCGTCGCGACGACCGGGTATTCGGTGATGCCTATGTAGTTGTGACAGTACTTGAGCACGCCGTTTTTGACGTACAGCGACCAGCCGCCGAAGCGGCCGCCCTGGGCCACGATCACGCCGTTGGCGCCTTCCGCCGGCACCTCTATGTCGGCCGTGATCGTGTGGGATTTATTCTTCACGTTGGGGACGGTGTTCTCCATCAGTTGACCCATGCCAGTGTAGAACGTCATCGAGGTGCGCCCGGCCAGCAGGTCGGGCCGCCCGGCAATCTCGGGGTTAGTGAGCTGGGTGCGGCGGTCGTCCAGCGGAAATACGTTGTACTTGGCGGCCTCCACCATGAACAAGTCCTGCAGCTCGGCCAGCTTGTCCGGGTACTTGGCCGCTACGTTCACGGCCTGGCTCCAATCCGTGCTGCCGTCGTACAGTTCCCAGACGTCGTCAGCCCAAGCGCGCTTGTCCTCGTGGAACGGGCTGTGGTGGATGGTCACCGCGCTCCAGCCCTGCTGGTAGAGGCCCCGGTTGCCAAACATCTCGAAGTACTGCGTGGTGTGGCGGTCGGCGGCCTTGGCGTCCTCGAACGTATAAGCCATGCTCACACCCTCGATCGGCTTCTGGGTCACGCCGTGCACCTGCACCGGCTGGGGCAGCCCGGCGCACTCCAGGATGGTGGGGGCAATATCGATCACGTGGTGCCATTGGCTGCGCACCTGGCCCTTGGCCTTGATGCCCTTGGGCCAGCGCATGACCATGCCGTTGCGCGTGCCGCCCCAGTGCGAGGCGACCTGCTTCGTCCACTGGTACGGGCAGTTCATGGCGTGCGCCCAGCCGACGGGATAATGGTTGTAGGCTTTGGCCGTGCCGAGATCGTCCATGTGGGTCAGGATGTTCTCGACCGTATCCGGCACATAGTTGATGGTGAGCATTTCGTTGTATGTGCCTGTGATCAGACCCTCGGCGCTGGCGCCATTGTCGCCGGCAATGTAGATGACGAGGGTGTTGTCCAGCACCCCCATCGCCTGCAGCGCGTCGACGAAGCGGCCGGCATGTTCGTCAGTGTGTTCGGCAAAGCCGGCATAAATCTCCATCAGCCGGGCGGCCACCTTCCGCGCGTCGTCGGTCAGCTCCGTCCAGGCCGGAATCCCCTCCGAACGCGCGGTTAGTTCGGCGTCCTTGGGCACGACGCCCAACTCCTTCTGTCGTGCCAGGGTGATCTCGCGCACCGCATCCCAACCCTGGTCGAACTTGCCGGCGTACCGGTCGCTGTACTGCTTGGGCACATGATGCGGCGCATGAGTGGCGCCGAACGAGAGATACACGAAGAACGGCTTGTCGGGGGTCAGTGTCTGCTGTGCCTGCACCCAAGCGATGGCGTGGTTCACCAAGTCCGGCGTCAGGTGGTACTCCGGGTCATTTGGCGGCTCGACCGGCGTTGTTCCCTCGAAAAGCGTCGGCGCCCACTGGTTGGTCTCGGCGCCGACAAAACCGTAGAAGTTCTCGAAACCCTCGCCGGTCGGCCAGCGGTCGAACGGCCCCGAGGTGCTGACCTCCCACACCGGCGTCTGGTGCATCTTGCCGTAGGCAGCCGTGCTGTAGCCGTTCAGCCGCAACGTCTCGGCGATCGTAGCCGCGCTGTTGGGGCGGATCGAATTGTAGCCGGGCGCAGTAGTGGCCGTCTCGGTGATACTGCCCATGCCGACAGAGTGATGGTTGCGCCCGGTGAGCAGCGCCTGGCGCGTCGGTGAGCAGAGCGCGGTTGTGTGGAAGCGATTGTACGTCAGGCCCTCGGCCGCCACCCGCTCGAGGGTGGGCATGTGGATCGGGCCGCCGAAGGCGCTTGTCGCGCCGAAACCCATGTCATCGATCAAGATGATGACCACGTTCGGCGCGCCCTCCGGCGGGCGCAACGGTGACGCCGGTTGAGGTTTTACATCCTTGCCGTATAGGGCAGAGGGGTATGGCTGCGGTATGTCGGGTATGGGCAGGATCTCCCGTCCCCCCGGCCTGGCGGGTGCTGCGCCCGGTGCCGCCAGCGCCTGACCGCCCCCGATGCCGCTTAACCCCAGGGCAGCCGTACTCGCGCCGCAGAGTTTGACGAAATCGCGTCGTGAGAGCTTCATGGGTTCCTACTCCTTGCGTGAATTATGAGCCCGTATCATGATAACACTGTTGGGCAGGTGGCCGCAACGGCACACATAACCGGTGTCTTCTCAGACCAGGATCCTAAGAATACAGTCCCTGCAACTACGGCGTCGCCGGGCTGTAGGTGCTGCTCGCGCTGAATGTGAAGGAGGGTATGGGACTGGCGGTGGCATTGCCGGGCAGCGGGGTGATGGTCACCGTGAGCGGGATCGCTTGGACCGCCGCGGGCGTAATCACCGTGACGTTGTCGCTGGCCCACCCGTTGGCGACATGGACCTTGTTCGTCACGGGGTTCACCACCATGGTGTCGAACGGGCTCCCCGGCAACGGACTAAGGTATGCCATGGGGCGGTGGTAGAACTGAAAACGGGGACAATCGCCAAATATCTCGATCGCCCGCCGCAGCATCCCTTGCGAGATATCGATCCCCGAGTAGCGGGTCGGGCTCCGGTACTCCAGACAATGACCGGTGCCGCAGCCCAGGTCAAGCACATTCTCGCCGTCACACCGCCTCAGGCCGGCAAACGTCAGCCAGTTCTCGGCCCTGTCCAGGGGCCTACAGAATGCCTCGTCCAATTGATCTGCCACGAAATCAGATGCTTCGCTCGTCGTCAACATGTCTTCTCTCAACCGCTTGTAGGTTTGAAGGTACGTGCCTCACAAAGAAGACCTTCGCAGGCGCCGGGCCTGGGCTCTTGCCGGAGGTGGCGCCACCTTCGGCAAGAGCCCAGGCGATAGAAAGTTCAGCCGCGCGCGGCCGGGCCTAGCGGAAGAGGAGCGGCAGGTACATCGACCACATCTGCAGGCTCGGCGCGCCACCCAGACCGGCCGTCAAGGGTGTCGTCATCGTTAGCGGGTGATCCGGTGCGGCCGCGGCCTGGCTCGCCCCATTCGTTGCGCTCGACGCACTCGCGTCTTTCGGAGGCGTCGCATACAGCAGGGTGTAAGTTGCCTCTTGCCCCGCGACCGCCTCCAGCTGGTAGAGACCCTCCAACACAATCGGAATCCCGAGCGCCTTGAGAGATTCGCTGCCTCCCGCCACGTAATCCACGGAGCCACCGTGCCCGGGCAGCCAGCAGTAGAGGTCGGCCTGGCCGGAAGTGGTTTGCAGGTCGAAGACCTGCGTGCCCTCGTCGAACGGGAAGCGGTACTGGCGGCGCTGGCCCGCAGGCAGGTTGTCCTCAATCAGACGGTTGGCGAGGACCAGGCTTGCCTCGTCCAGTCGCGACACATTCCCCGCGCCGTCGGCTACCCAGGCGCCGATATACTTGATGCCGGCCCCCTCCGAGAGCGTCCAGAGGAGCGAAGCCGCATAGGGCACCCAGCCGCTGCTGTAGGCAACGGTCCAGGCACCGGTGACAGGATCCAGCGTCCATTCTCGCACGTACATCTGCCGGGCATCTGCGTCGGCATTCAGCGCCAGCTGGACCCTGGGCGATGCCGAGCGTTGCTCGCCGGCAGGAATGGTGAGCCGGACCTGCGGCGCAGTCACGTCACGCCCGGCAGGTAACCCGGGGTTGACCTTCAGGGCTGCGCTGGCCGTCACGCTGTCCTCATGCGCGCGGAACTGCTGTTGCTCCTCGGGGGTGGTCATCTCGATATTTGGCCATGACCCGTGCGCACGGAGCAGCGCGGTGAGGGTGCCCGCGGTCAGGCCATCGGCTACCAGGGCCTGGAACTGTATCCGCCGGTGCTCGCCGGGCCAGAGGAGCTCGACAGGCCAGTTGATGACGCCGGTGGCCGGGTCGTAAGTGATGCTGTTGTCGAGCGTGTTCAGGGCGCCCTTGGCAGGCGCCAGGCCGGCTGGCAGTGTCGCCGTGATTGCGACGTAAGTCTCCCCGAAGCCACCGTTTCGCAGGTCCAGGGTGACGGTCACCGGTTCGCCTGGCCGGGCCACCGCCGGCTCGATAGCGATGCTGCTTCGGCTGAGGTCGGGCGAAGCCGTTGGGACGAAGGTCGCCTCGCCGATCAGGTGCGGCACTTCCAGGTTGCCGGCACCGTCTGCCGCGCGGCCGTAGAGCTTATGGTGACCATGGCCGACGTCGAGTAGGGCGGCATAGGCCCAGGGGGTAGCCGGCAGACCTCCCTGCCACTCGCCAAGCGCGCTGGCCGAAGTCCAGCTTCCGTTGTCGACCTGGATCTCCATGCCCGCGACGCGGGATGTACTCTCGCCGATGCCCCCCCCGCAGACGCCGCCCGGAAGACAGATACCGGAACCCTGTGAGTCGGGCGGGGTCACGTCGACCTGGAGGGTGGTCGAGACGGGCGCGGAGACGTGGCCCGCGGCATCGCTCGCCCGCGCCCAGATGGTGGTCTGCGGCGTGTCGGTCGTGAAGTGCAGGGGGCCGGCATAGGGCTGCCAGGTTGCACCGTCGGTGCTGATCTCGGTGGCGGCCACGCCGGAGCCTCCGTCGCTCGCAGCGGCCGTGGCGGTCACGGGGAGGGTGTACCAGCCCTGGTTGCCGGAGGGGACGGGCGGGTCGAGCGCCAGCGCGACCGCCGGCGCCAGCCGGTCGATGCGAATCTGCCGGTGCGCTGCAGCGCTCCACTGGCCGTCGGGACTCATCGCCCGTACGTGCAGGTACCACCCGCCGTCGGCCAGGTTATGGTAGGTCTTGGTCTGCCAGGTTCCCTGGGCCACGGGTTCCGGCACCGTGCCGGGCTCGTGGTCGAGCACCCAGTTGTAGCTCGGGTTCGTCACCGGGTCACCGGCGGGCTGGTGCCACGTGAACGTGGCCGTGCCTATGTTGTACCACGTGTTGGGGTCCGGATGGGTCGGGCTCTCGATCACCGGCGCTGCCGGGGTAGCTCCTGGTGCTGAGACCATCTTCGTCGAGGCCGATGCCATTGGTGTGGTGGTCCAGCTACACGTGTTCGCGTAGCAAGGCACGTAGTAGTCCAGCACCGTGTAAGCTTGGTTGACACCGTCCGGCGCAGGGGACGATGTAACATAGTAGTACGGGCAGTACTCGTAGCCGAACTCCGCGTTGCTCCATCCGCCATACGATGAGGCATTGCCCTGGAAGTAGGTCTCCTTCTTCTGCGACAGGCTGTTGCTACTGCCTTTCTCGAAGCCGGCGCTGACCTCCCATTCGGCGCCCATACCGAGGATTTTCCCCTCCATGCCGTACGAGAAGTTCAGTCCCCAGGTATCCTCCCAGCTCTTGGTGCTCTCGAACGCCTGGGACGTTTCAAATTCCGTATCGGCGCTGCCGCTATAGACCTTCAAGGACTCCTGCGGCGTGACCAGGTCCTGGATCTTCGTGGGGTCCTTGTCGGAGGCGGTGGCGTTGGGATCCATGTAGCCGTTGCACCAGTCCCACTTCAGGTTGCCGGACACGCGTTCCTGGCTGCCGTCCCAATTCGTAACCGTAAAGTAGCGGTCGGAGTCACGGAAGAGTTGCTTCGGGTAGTTGGGCACCTCGCGGCCCTTCAACACCTGCACTTCGGCGAGCCTCAGGGAATCCGTGCCGTTGACCTGAATCCTCACGTAGCGGCCGAGCGTGCCCACCATCACCGCCGTTGGTCTCCCGGGCGCGAAATGGTATTCAACTTTCCACGGGGGATCCTCCCAATCGGCGCCGGTATTCGATACCTTCACCCAGTAGTCGCCGGGCTTGCCCTTGCAGCAGTCGTCGGTGGTATTCCAGATGTCCACCTCGCCGATGGCGTACTCCTCGCCCAGGTCTACCTGCCACCAGGCGCCTGCCTCGGAGTTGGTGGCTGAGACGGAGCCCGCACTCAAGCTGCCATTTGTGTTACCGTCCACGGCGCGGCCGGCGACTGCGCCGGAGTAGGTGCTCGACTGGCTGGTAGTCTTGCCCGGCGCCAGGTTTTCGCCCAACTCCTTCCATACCTCGACTTCGGCCAGGCTCAGGTAGTTCGTGCCCAGGAGTTGGACGCGCACGTAGCGCCCCATCTGGTGCACGGGCACGACAGTCGGTGTGCCGGCGACTTGAGTTTGGGTGGGGGAGGTCCACTTGAGGACGGAGTTCTTGTCGTATACCTTCACCACGTAGTTCTGGAGCCGCTCGGGGAGGGCGTCGGTGCGGTTCCAGATGCTTACAGATTCGATGGGCTTCTCACCAGGCGCCGTCTCGCCGCTGCTCAAGTCTACCTGCCACCAGGCGCCCGCCTGAGACGTGGTGTGAGTAACCGAGTTGTTGTGCCAGTTGCCATCCGTATTGCCGTCCACGGCTCGGCTGGCATAAGAATAGGAGTATGTGCCGGACTGCGTGGCAGTTTTGCCCATGGCCAGATTGACTCGCGGCCCCGGGCCCACAGGCAGCCAGCCCCGATTGGCCTGCCTCTGTCTCCACGCTTCCATCCCGTCAGGAAACGCGGAGGTGCCGGCGGGCACCCGCACCCGCACCGGCTTTCCAGTGCTGTCTTCCCTATACCCATAGACGCGGTAGTTGAGGGTATCCTGCAGCACCATCCCCGAGGTCGAATTGTACGCGAAAGCCACGCTTGTCTTCGTCGCCGTACTGATCTCGAGCTTCTCGTCCTTTGAGACTGCGTGGCTGCCCTCGAACGCAACCTTTATCTTTGGGCCAACCTCGATGATGTCCGCTATGCTCAGCGAGCCGTCGATCGTGTATGAGGCGCCGTATTTGATCTTCGTGGTCTCGCCCATCGACGTGGAGCTCGACACCGACCTGCCCAACGCGGAACCGATGGCCGCGTGCGGCTCGTTCTTCTCGTACCAAATGGGCGGCATGTTTAGCACGGTGCCGACAGAGGAAATCCCGTACTGTTTGCATTCGCCAGTGTAGGTCAGCCAACGGCTGTCATGGTTGACGTCGCCGGCGATCGCGGTCACATCGTAGTTGGTGTCCGCCGAGGCATCATACATCGCGCTGGCGGCTATACGCAGAGACTTGGCGTCGCCGGGCTCTTCCAACACGCGCGTCTGGATGCGGTCGTTAGGACCGCGGCCGCCATTGAAGGCCAGGATCGCTCGCTCCCGCTCGCCACGGTCCACGTTGACTGTCTCGATGCTCCCCATCGTGGCATTGTTGTATTCGTCGGCGTCATAGGATGCCCGGTCTTTCCACACCAGGTCCCGATTGAGCAAGGTGCCCTGGTCGCTCGAGTAGTTCGGGTCATCGACCCAGGGCGCGTAGCTCAGGCGCCACACCTGGGCCGGCGCGTCGCCGCTGCAACAGTTCCAGCGGGCCCCATGAGCCACGAGGATCTCGGCAATGCCATCGCCGTTCAGGTCCGGCGCAGCCACGGAGATCCACCTGGGATCCTTGGTATCCTGATTGGCGTGGTAGAAGCCCTCGTCGTTGAGTACGTACGGGTAACCCGTTGTGCTGGACGTGGCAAGGCTGAGGCCCAGGGCCATCACCTGACTGTAGTTCTTGTCGTCGACGAATGCGACGACGGCCTCATCCTTCCCATCGCCGTCCACGTCGCCGGTCGTCACGTCGATCCCCTTGGTGGGGGGATCGTTATAGTCGCCGTCGTGAGCCACGTCGTCGGCATCGTGGGATATCGTCGGGTCGACGAAGCGTATATCGGCAAGCTTCTTCAAGGCGCCAGATTCCCAGCGGAGCACGAGCACCTGCAGGTGGTGGCCGCCGTCTTTGAAGGCCGTCACGATGTCGTCCTTACCCTCGCCGGTAAGATCTCCCGTCGCGACGGACACATGCCATACGGTCTCGCGGCCCTCCATCGCATCATGGAACGACGGCCCCGGCGTCAGCACGAGGCCGGAAGCAAAGAACGGAATGACTTCGAGATCGGCGTCGTCGTTGCGCAGGGCAACCACAATGTCCCGCTGGCCGTTGCCGTGGTCCAGGAAGTTGCCGTCGGCGATGTCGATCCACTTCATCTCGTCGCCGTTGAGGCGGGCGTCCTGCGCATACCACGAGGAGCCCGCCTGGCTCTGTGCGTAATCGGGCCCGTAGACGAACGTCTGCACCGTGAGCTGGTTGTTGCTGTCGACTCTGCCGGCCTGCACGATCTCGTCATTGCCGTCGGCGTTGATATCCGCCGCGACGCCGTGTCCCCAATCGAAAGCTCCCTTCTGGTGACTTTGAGGACCGAGCACCCGGTTTACGAGCGTTCCCGACGAGTAGTCGTAGTAAATGTACTCCTGGCGGTCGCTGCCGGCCTTGTAAGTGACGCCCACCTCCTGCTCTGGGTAGACCAGGATGTGCTGCGCGCTGGCCGGCCGCGACGGATCGTCGCAATCCTTGGCTGGCTCTGTGGGATCCATCAGGCCTGCCGCGGCGGTCGGCGACGCTGGCGCCTGGACGGCCTGTTGGGTCACGTGTGTTGGCTCCTGCGGTGCTGCGGGCTCCGCCGTTTGGGCAGGCTGTGCGATTGGGGGCGGCTCGGTTTGAGCCAGGGCTGGCGCAGGCAGCAAGACCAGCACCAACGACAGCAGTACTACGGCATCCACCAGACGCCACGCGCTCCCTATTTTGGGGATGTTCAAGATAGTCCTCCTCTCTGTGGGTATCGCATCAGGATCTCATTTTTCTTTCGCTCGCCATAGTGATTGCTTCCTACCGCAGCTTGATGGATAGTGGTTTTTACATTTCCTTCCATTGAATCGTTCTCAATCTGAGCCCTTTTGACAGATGACGTTGATCAGATCGGCGACGCTGAGCACCTGTGAGGATTGGCTGGACAGGACCAGCAACTCATCGCTGGAAGGATCTACGCCGACCAGCAGCAACTCTGGCCGGTCGTGCAGCAGAGAGAAGGCCGGTCCGGAGCAGCCCGCGGCCACGTCGAAGAGGATGACATCCGGAGCCGCCGCGGCCAGCTCCTGCATCGTTGCGGAGGGCGCAAGGGAGATGACCTCGACCTGCGGGTGGCGCCAGAGACTTGCCTGCACCGCGCCGAGGATTACCGACTGGCCGTAAAGCACGACCCGCGGTCGCTCGCCCATGAGATGCACCTCACATTCAGGGTAGCGGGAACGTGGGGTGTTTACAATGTCCCTGGGGACAGAAAAAGGACAGTCTCTCGGGGTTGAGAGACTGTCGCTGGGGACAGTGAGAGGGGGACAGTGGGAGACGCGGAGATTGGGGGACACAGCGACACCGAGAGTCGCCGCCTCAGCGTATCATCGCGTCGCTGCGCCACGATGTCCCCGTGTCCCCGGTTCTCCGCGTCTATCGGCCGTGCCGGTTCAGCCCCATGCGTCCCGCATAGGCCAGCACCTGGGCGCGGTGCTCCAAGTGGAGTGCGGCCATGATTTCGCTCATGTGGTACTTGACCGTGCGCGGGGCGAGGCCCAGCCGGGCGCCCACTTCCTTGTAAGACAGTCCCTCGGCCACCAGCGCCAACACCTGCTGCTGCCGCTCGGTCAGCCCGGGACGTGGCTCAGGCAGGACGGTGGGTGGCGGGAGTGGCTCAGATACTGAGGGGTCGCTCAGCCGCGCAAATTCGCCGAGCAATTTGGCGGCCAGGCCAGGCGAGAACGGGGGGACGCCTTGGTGCGCCTGCTCGATGGCCTCCACCAGTTCCTCCGCGTTCATGCTCTTGAGCAGGTAGCCACAAGCGCCGCTCTTGACGGCCTCGAACAGGTCGTGGTCGTCGCTCGAGGTGGTGAGGATGACGATCCTGGCGTCCCGCCATTCCGCCCGGATCAGCCGCGTCGCGGCCAGGCCATCACAGTTGGGCATGCTGATGTCCATCAGGATCACGTCGGGGCGCAGCGCTCGCGCCAGCGCGACCGCCTCCCACCCGTCGCGCGCCGTCCCTCCGACCTCGACGCCGTGGGCCTCCAGCAGGTTGGTCAGCCCTTCCAGCAGGAGGCGGTGGTCGTCCACGAGCAGCACATTCATACCCCCTCCTCGCGGGCAGGCCGGATCGGCGCGTGGAGCACTACCCGCGTGCCGGCGCCCGGCTCGGACTCGATCGCCAGGCGACCGCCGATCTCGGCCATGCGCTCGGCCATGAAGTTCAGCCCGTAGTGGTCGGTTCCGCCGCCTGGCGCCGGCTGCTCCGGGTTGAAACTGTTCGGCTCGAAACCCGCTCCGTCGTCCTGGACCACGATGATCGCCTCTGCATCTTCCCGAGCCAGCGCCACTCGGACGCACCGGGCGCCGCTGTGCTTGCGCGCGTTAGTGAGCGCCTCCTGGATCACCCGCAACAATTGGACGCCAGAGTCCGGCGCGAAGGCTTCCTCCCTCAGCCCGGGCTGGATCGCCAGTTGCGCAGCGATGCCGGCGTGATCGCTGAATCCGGCCAGATACTGCCTCAGCACGACCAGGAAGGACCATTCCCCGGCCGGCCCGACCTTCAGGGCGAGGATCGACTCACGGATGTCGGCGTGAGCCTCCTGCGCGGCCTCGGCCAGCCGCCGCAACTGACCATTGGCCGTGACCGAATCGCCGTCCTGCACGCGCTTGGCAATGGCTTGCGCCTGGATGCTCACGTAGGCGAGGATCTGGCCGGCGCTGTCGTGCAGTTCCCGCCCCAGACGTTCGCGCTCGCGCAGTGTAGCCATCACGCGCTGCTGCTCCAGGAGCTGCGCCTGGGCCCGGTTCCGTTCTGTCACATCGTGCAGCAGGAGCAGTTGCCCGATGATCAGCCCGCGGAAGTCGCGCAGCGGGGAGAGAGACGCCGCGTATTGCCGCGCGTTGGAGCCGCTCCCGAAGGTCATTTCCGGAAGATCTGTCGCTGCGCCGGCAACCTGCCGGCTCGCATTGGGGAGGTCGGGCAAGGGCGCCTGTGAGGGCAGCAACTGGCGCCATGTCTTCTTGAGAGCGACGCCGGTCCCCACGCCGAGAATGCTCTCAGCGGCAGGGTTCAGGCTGACCACCTGCCAGCCGGCATCGAACACCACCACGCCGGCCTGCATCTGCTGGATCACCGTGCGGCGGGCGGCTGGCAGCGGGTCAAGGATGTGGAAGCCGAACATCGCGATGGCGTACATCGTCCAGGGCAAGAAGACGACGAAGACCGACAAATCGACGGGAGAAAACATGGGCGGATCGGCGATGTCGAGCAAGAACGCGCTGCGGCTGGCGACCTGTCCGAGCAGTATCAGCGCCACCGGCCAGCGATGCTGCGGCGAGCGGATGAACAGCCAGAGGAATATAGCCGCATAAAGCAGAAACATGCCAAGCCCATAGGCCACCAGGATGGCTCCCGCTGGCGCGTAGTAAAGAATCACCGAACCATCGGCCCCGAGTTCCAGCCGGCGCCAGATGAGCTGGGAATCGTCGATCACGGCCATGAGCAGGCAGAGTACGGCAGGGGTGGAAAGCAGGACCAGGTTGCGGCGGGTCAGCCAGCGCCCGGGATAGGCGTAGTCCAGGACGAAGCAGGTTACAGCGGTGACGGCAGCCACCAGCACGACGAAATTGAACTTATGCCAGGCGAGTTTCGTCGCAGCCACGACGGCGGCCGCTTCGAACGCAATTCCCAGCAGTATCAGGATTGAGAGTACCGACATTGCGACGAACGGCGTGCCACCGGGTACGTCGCGGTGGCGCCAGGAATAGAGGCCAATGGCGGCCAGAAAGAGGGCAGCGACCAGCGGCGGCCAGACGTCGGGGGTATAGGCGTAAGCTCCGGCCGTAGATCCCTCCCTCTCTATCCGAAGACTTCTCTCGAGGGAGAGTATACCACGTTATCGAGCCGCGCGCGCGGCTGCGCGCGCGCCCGAGCTTTCACCTAGCTTACACTTGCGGCGGCCCCCCAAATGCGAAAACCGAGCTGCTTAAGATCGGTATTCAGGAGTGAGGGTCTATTCTGCATATTTGTATGGGGCGGGCGGGACCTGCGGGAACCCTGAATCCTTGCGGAGGCAGATTTTAAGTCTGCCGCCCGCTTGCGAGCCAAAATGGCCCTTTTCGAGCCGCAGACTCGGCGTTACCGGCCCTGCTTTGAAACCGGTCTGCTGCTCACTATTATGGACCCGGTATGTCGCCTCTCCAAACGATGGAGGCTGCCTGAATGTGCCCGATGGTCCGAACATCTCCCTGAGCGGATAAGTGCAGGCCCTCAGGCGAGCGGCTCAGGAAGCACCTCGGTAGGTATCCGCAGCCTACAGCTCAAGACAGCCCCCCCACCCTTCGAGCGCGGCAGATGCCAGTCGCAGCGCTGCTGCCGCGGCCATCAGTTATAGTCAGCGAATCGAAACTGGCTATTCCAGTGGGCCGGCTCGGGAGGCAGAGGGGAGGATGCCAAGCGTCTCGGCCATGGCGATTGCTTGCCGGCGGCTATGCACGCCGAATTTCAGGTAGATGTTCGCCTTGTGGCGCCTCACGGTCTGGTCAGACAACACCAGCCTTTGCGCAATTTCCTCGGCGGTCATGTACTGCGCCAGCAGCTCCAGAACCTGCAGCTCGCGCCTGGTCAGGGGCTCGATCATGCCTGTCTGTTCGACGGGCGGCTTGGCGAGTTGTGGCTGGGGGCTGACGCCCTCTGCAGGGAAGGCACGCAAGATCTGATCCACGTAATCGCGCGCGGCGCTGCTTGGGACCAGTCGCCGCAGCAGATTAGCCACAGCGGGCCCAAGATCGACGAAGACGCGAACGAAACCTCCAGGTTGCGCCAGCGCCACGGCTTGATCAAGGGCTGCCACTGCGCTCTGCCTGTCCCCCCGAAGGTGGTCAAGCAAGGCCTCCAGCACCAGCACCTCGATGGTGAAGCGCGTGTTGTGGATGGATGTGACAAACGCGTGCAGCCCGGATAGCACCTCGGCGGCCTGTGCGCGGCTTTCGGGCGTGTCCTGTGCGAGGAGGATCTTCGGCAGAGTCAGCTGTGGCGGGCAGAAGTACGACATCGCCCTAGAGGGCACATATAGTCCGGCCGTCGTAGCCCAGTGGTTGGCCGCGCCGAAATCGCCCTGCCTCACGGCCAACTCGGCCTGGAACGCTTGCGCGAGCGGAAGGAGCCCGTCGCTGCGGGTCTCCCGCAGGAAATCGAAGGCCAGATCGAGCTTCTGCCGCGCCTGCTCCGGCAGACCGCGCGCCTGGCAGATGGACGCGTAGATGAACGCGCTCTGCAAATAGGCCATCGGTCTGCCCAGGTAGCGCATGTCCTCCACAATCCGTGCGTGAGCCTCGGCAGCCGTCAGATCGTTGCGCTGGTAGGCAGCGCTGCTGAACAAATAGTGCCCCCATCCCAGTGATTCGCTACGATGATGTGTCTCGCCCACAGCAATCAGAGGGACCACCCCCTCCAGCATCGCAGGCAAATCCCCCGCCATCCATCCGATGAAGCATCGGGCGGCCACCACACGCGCCCGCACAGCGCCGTCCTGAGCCACATCTTCTGGCTGGCCCTCAAATACTGCGGCATGGGCCCGATCGAGCCTCCCGACCATCTGGTAGGCGGTGGCCATATAGAGCCAGGCTGAGGAGCGCACGTAGTACCACGTGCGCGGTGTCGTTGCGAGCGCCCGCTGGGCGAGAGCGATTGCGGTTTCGGGAGCGTCGGCCGCCTCGTAGGCGGCGATGGCGCGCAGGGTGTCGATCTCGCCTCTCAAGTGAACGGCGTGTTCCGGCTGATCCGCAAGCTGCGCGACGAGGCTTTCGGCCCGGTCGACCAAAGCCAAGTAGTGCGCTGCGTCAAACCCTCCCAGCCGGGCCTTCCAGGCTGCCATGAGCATCAGATCCGGGTGTTCCGAAACCGTTTCCGCCGGAAACATTCGGAAGGTGCGTTCGTGGAGCTGCCACTCTTCGGAGTCCATCAGGGCATGGCGGTGCTCTGCCATCAGCCGCACAGCCGCAGGGGTATCGTGCCCCAGCAGGGCGTGCTGCAACGCCTCCTCCAGCAGGCCCTGACGCGCCAACCAGGCGCTGGCCCGGGTGTGGAGCAGCGCCACCTCGCCAGCGTCGTGCCGTTGCTCCAGCCGATTGCGCAAGAAACTTTGGATAAGGTGGTGGTAGCGATACCAGCGGCGCTCGTTATCCAGGGACAGGGTGAACAGGTTGTTCTGCTCCAGCCACTCCAGGCGACCCTGCTCACTCACTTCAAGATCCTCGCGCCCGAGCAGGGCTTCGCACAACGGACCGCACATCCGGTCGAGGATCGCGGTCCTCAGGAGAAAGTCTTGAATGTCAGGTGGGGTCTGCGCGAGCACTTCCCCCATCAGGTAGTCGGTCAGATTACGGTTGCGCTCCAGAGCACGCAATTCAGCAACCCTGCTATCAGTATCAGGCCTGAAGCGCAGTGCCAGCGCCGCCAGACGCAGACTCGTGATCCAGCCTTCCGTCTTCTCCGCCAGCGCAGCAATCGCTTCTGAGGGAAGGGGGGTTCCCAGCGCATTCTGCATGAATGCGGCGATCTCGCCTGCAGAGAAACGCAGATCGTGGAGGCGGACTTCGGTCATCTGGTTGCGCGCCAGAAGAACGCTCTGGGGCAGCGGCGGGTCCTTGCGCGTGATGAGCACCAGATGCATGTGCTTCGCAGGGGGCTGCAGTAGGCCGGTTAGCAGATCGTGGATTTCCTGCTTGTGGATCGCCTGATAGTCTTCCAGCACCATGATGAAGTCGCGTTCGAGTTCGTCCAACTCGTTGATCAGGCTGCAGGCAACTACGCCGATCGGGGGCAGGCTAGGAGCAGTCACAAGCGTTTGCGTCCGCTGGAGCGCACTGGGAAAAACAGTCTGAATCGCACTCACAAAGTGGGCCAGGAACGCGCCGAGGTCGTCCATGGTTTGGTCCAACGACAGCCAGGCGCTGGGCCGCTTGCAAGTGTTCAACCAGGAGCTCACGAAGATGGACTTGCCGTAGCCCGCCGGAGCCGAGACCAGGGTCACGGGGCGATCTAGGCCGCGGTTCATCTGGTCGATCAGGCGCGGCCGATCGACCAGGTCGCTTGGGAGCGACGGCCGGTAGAACTTAGTGCGTATCAAGTTCGAGGAGGCTCTCGCTGCGCTCGCTACGCCCGCTACGCTCGGTGCACTTGCTGAGTTCACTCATCTCTCCATTTGTGATGCGATCGTGCAGGAGAACCGGAGGGGACCGGCAATAGCCCAATTGAGCATCAGGTGCATTGTAAATGATGACCTGTGACCAGGCAAACCTGTTTCTTGACAAGATACACCTTTTTCTACATCAGTCAGGGTCTAATCATACCCCGTTCTACGCACTATACTTCAAGTCGGCCGCGATTCCGTGCCAGCGTCCTGTTGCGCGGGCAGAACGATCCAGGGTGCCCGTTTCACCTCTCGATAGAAAGCCGGATCCTACCTTGCCAACCCAAAAAGGCCACACCTTCGATACGCCGGCCCTTTATCGGATCAGAGTTCAGGGATTCCTGGACGAATGTTGGTCCGATCGCCTGAACGGGGTGGAGATCCGAGTGCAAGACCTGCCCGATGAAGCGCCGGTGACTGTGCTCACCGGCCGCTTCATCGATCAGACTGCGCTCGCCGGCGTACTTAATACCCTCTACGATCAGGGCTACCCTCTGCTCAAGGTCGAACTACTTGAAGCCCGGCCCGTGCGAATGGCTCCGACCCGCTAGGCGAGACGTTCTGAAGATGAGCCCGCAACCCCTCATTTAGAAAGGAAAGAGTATCAGAATGAGATCCAACAACTCAGGATGAGTGACCGGCTTCGTCGCATCTTTCTCGCGCATCATGCTCCTCATCTACTGGATCGCTCGCCCGGCACAGATGAACCTCGCCTTCAGCACGTTCATCCTGCCGTGCCTCGGCTTCCTGATCCTGCCGTTCACGACGTTGATGTACGTCTGGCTCATCCAGGGCCCCGGCGGCATTCAAGGCCTCGATTGGCTGTGGATCGCCCTGGCGGTAGTTCTGGACGTCGCCACCATCGCCGGTGCGGGGGCCGCGAACCGCGATCGCATCCCCGCCGGCTATCCTGGTTCGTACGCCGAGAAGGAGCTATATGATCCGGTGACTGGCAAACCGCGTGAAGTGACACCGGCCGCACCAGACAAGCCGACGGAATCGAAGCCACAATAAACTACCAAGGAAAAGGAGACTACCGATGAGTACCGCAACTGTCAAAGTGGATAAAGCCAGGATCGACCGTCTGAAAGAACAACTCAGGAGCACCCCTGCTGAGGTCGATTTCGAGCGGGTCAGGATCATGGAGGAGGTGTACGATGACACTGTCGGCTACCAGCAGATCATCCGTAGAGCCAAATTCATGGCAACCCTGCTTGAGAGGAAAGCGTTGTACATCGACGAAAATCTCTTCGTGGGCAGCATGGCAAGCACCGTCAATGGCATCTATACCTATCCGGAATGGAACGTGGATTGGATGAAGGAAGAGCATACTGTTGAGAAGTCGAAGACCCCGGAAGACCGCAAGGCAAACGAGTGGGCGCTCGATTACTGGGACAAGCGTTCGCTGAAGCCCCGCACGCTTGAGATCTTCGAAAAGCGGTACGGTTTTGATCCGCGCCCTTCCTATGAATCCGGCTTCGTGATCAGTTTCTTTGACTGGCCCGGTGGCGGCGGCAACCTGAACTATCCCAGGGTGTACAGGAATGGGCTTGCCAGCATGATCAAAGAGGTCGAGGAGCGAGAGATGGCCCTCGACATGCGCTTGCCGAATGCCACCAAGTTCTTCTTCTATGAAGCCGGCCTCATCGTCATGAGGGCCATTATTCGCCTGGCTCACCGGTATGCTGAACTGGCCAGGGAGATGGCGGCCAAAGAGGCGAACGCCGTCCGCAAGCAGGAACTGCTCGACATCGCCGAGGTCTGCGAACGGGTGCCCGAGCACCCGGCCCGCAACCTGAGAGAAGCCATCCAGTGCCACTTCTTGTGTCACGTCATCGCCGAAATCGAGCAGGTGGGTTGCGGCTATTCTGAGGCTTACCTGGGCCAGAATTTGGAGCCGTTCTATCAGGCCGACAAGGCTGCCGGTCTTATCGGTTATGAAGAAGCAACTTTCATGTTCGAGAACCTCGTCATCAAGCTGAATGAGATCGGCTATTACTATGGCGAGAAGGTCCTCTTGCAGAACTCCGCCGACCTGGGTCAGAGCATCACGCTGGGTGGCTATACCGAAGATGGAGAAGACGCCACCGCAGAAATGGATTATGTGGTCTTGGATGCATGTAACTACCTGCACTTGCCACAGCCTCCGCTGACGTGCTGCTACACGGAGAGAATGAGCGGCAAATTCCTGGAAAAGGTCCTGGATGTGATCGGCACCGGTATCGGCATGCCTCAGTTCGTGAATGGCGATGTGATGGTGAAACGTGCCCTTAATATGTTCGCTGCATCCGAAAAGGGCATCACCTTGGAAAAAGCCAGACGCACCTGCATTGGCGCCTGCGTGGGTTCATACATTCCATACGAAACAGGACACCCGGTGGAAGGGCAGCCCAACCTGGGGAAGGTCATCGAGTTGACGATGAACGATGGCTTCGATCCCCGCACCAAGCAGCAGGTCGGACCCAAGACCGGGGATCCCGAGACCTTCAAGACCTTCGAAGAACTCTACGCGGCATTCCAAAAGCAGATAGATTTCAATGAAGAGGTCCTCCGCCGGGGTGCATGGATCGCCAGCATGCTGTGCGCTGACTTCCTCCCGGTTCCCTGGCGCTCACTCCTGACCGGGGGCTGCATTGAAACCGGCACCGAGGTCTGGAACGGCGGAGCCAATTACTACACAACTGCGCAAATCGTCGTCGGGGGTGTTGATGCCGCCAACTCGCTTATGGCGGTGAAACACCTGGTCTTTGATGAGAAGAAGCTCACCATGGCAGAACTGAAGAAGGCGCTCGCCGCCAACTTCGAGGGATACGAGCATGTACGCAAGATGTGCTATGAAGCTCCCAAACATGGCAACGACATTCCTGAAGTGAGCAAGCTGACGCATCGGGTGTTCGAAAGTATCTTGAGCGCTTACGACAAAGTAGATGGCGGCGGCAACTACATCAGCAAGGACATCAAATCAGCGCCTGATGCCTATACCAAGAGCATCCACAACCTGATGGGGCTGGTGACGGGCGCGCTGCCGAGCGGTAAATATGCCGGGAAAGCACTCACCGATGGCAGTCTGTCGGCCATGCCGGGCACCGACGTCAACGGACCCACCGCGTTGGTGATGTCTGCGGCGAAGAGTCAGGATTCCATCAAGTACACCGCCACGCACATGAACATGAAATTCCCGCCCGATCAACTGAAAACACGCAAGGGCCGGGAGAACGTGCTGCGTCTTGTCAAGACCTATTTTGACAATGACGGCTATCACATTCAGTTCAACGTCCTGGACACCGCCATCCTCAGGGACGCCCAGAAGCACCCTGAAAACTACCGCGACCTGGTGGTTCGGGTGGCCGGTTTCAGCGCCTTCTTCACCAAGCTGGCCCCGGGCGTGCAGGATGAGGTCATTTCTCGTACCCTGCAGAGTTTCGGCACGAGCTGACATTCAACCTGACCGGTGCGGCGTGGCCCTGCGTCACGCCGCACCGGTTGTCTCCTGATAAGCGCCAGAAGTTGGAAGGCTAGAAAGACGAACTCAAGTTGCACCGAAAGGAAGGTACGTGATGAATACTGAAACAGGCGGTGCCAGTTCCGTGAGACGGGTTGCCATCATGGCGGGCGCCGGCTTTGTGCCAGGCATGAATGCCGTGGTGATGGGGGCGGCCCTGGCA
>Ga0315273_10001368_pt1 | contig 27606 bp, 19 predicted proteins | sample YL17G02_0_MG_FD_205753 | JGI IMG/M metagenome (GOLD analysis project Ga0315273, IMG submission 205753) | Sediment microbial communities from Yellowstone Lake, YNP, Wyoming, USA - YL17G02_0 | ecosystem: Environmental > Aquatic > Freshwater > Lake > Sediment | place: USA: Wyoming | collected... | reverse complement strand
TTTCTCTGGCCGCACGTCTTCATTGCCGCAGTGGCCGTGCTGGTCTCGTACGCCGTGCTCAGCATGGCACTGGAAACCCGGCGGCGCGCCGACGCAGTGCTGCGCCAGTCGCGCGACGAGCTGGCGATCCGGGTGCGCGAACGTACCGCCGATCTGGAGCGCAGCAATGCGGCCTTGCAGGCCGAGATCGCCGAGCGTATCCGCGTTGGGGATGCGTTGGGAGCGAGCGAGGCAACGGCCCGGGCACTCATGAACGCCCTCACCGAGTCTGCCTTGCTGATGGACACCCACGGGATCCTCCTGGCTGCCAATGAGACTGCCGCTCAAAGGCTCCTCGCCCGTCGAGAGCGGCTGCTTGGCTCTTCGTTCTTTAGCTACTTCTCGCCTGACGTCGCCACGAGGCGGAGATCCTATTTGGAGCAGGTCCTGCAGACTCGCCAGCCCGCATGCTTCGAAGACGAGGTGGAGGGCAGATCCTTCGATATCTACGTCCACCCTATCTGCGATGCGGAGGACAACGTCATCAGGCTGGCCGTCTTCGACGAGGACGTGACAGAGCGCAAACGGGCCGAAGAAGCCCTCAGCGCGAGCGAGGAGCGATATCGCACGTTGTTCGACAATTTCCCGGAGCCTACCACCGTATGGGATCGGAACGGCGTACTCTTGATGCAAAATGTGATCTCGGCGAGAAACCTGGGCGGCCGGCGCGACGACTACCTCGGCAAAACCATCTATAATATCTTTGGCGATGTGGCCGCTGGTTACCTGGAGCGGATGGTCAGGGTGATTGACACCGGCATCACCGAGAACCGGCAGGATGTAGTTGAACTTCCCTCGGGGAGGCGCTATTTCTGGACGTGTATGCAGCGGGTGCAATCCCCGCTCGCCGGAAACGCCGTTCAGATCATTTCCTACGACACTACGGACCGCAAGCGGGCTGAAGAGGCGCTCTCGTCCTCGGAGGAAAGGTTCGCCACGGTGTTTCACTTCTCCCCCGATGCGATCGGCATCGTTCGTATCGCCGATGGTACCCTTCTCGAAGTCAACGAGGCATTTACCAAAGTTCTCGGCTACACCTGGTCGGAAGTCGCCGGCAGGGCCTGGACCGAGCTGGGTCTGATCACCGAGCCGGCGGAAGGCGACAAGCTTGCTGAGCGCTTTCTTCAGAACGGGGAGCTGGCCGGCTACGAGATCGAGCTTGTGACCAGGGAGGGCAGTGTCGCGACCATGCTCATCTCCCTGACGCCGATCGCGGTCAGCGGCGAGCGCTGCGTCCTGGCCATCGGGCATGACATCACCCTGCGCAAGCGCTCCGAGGAGGCGTTGCGCCGCGGTCAGGAGGAGCTGGCGCTGGGGCTCCGGGAGCGGGCGATGCTGGAGGAGCGGCAGCGTCTGGCCCGCGAGCTCCACGATTCGGTCTCGCAGGCGCTCTATGGCATCTCGCTGGGCGCGCACACGGCGCTCACGCTCTTCGACTCGGACCAGCCCAGGGTGCTCGAAGCGCTGCACTATGTTTTGTCTCTGGCCCAGGCCGGGCTGACCGAAATGCGCGCGCTGATCTTCGAGCTGCGTCCTGAGTCGCTCGAGATGGAAGGTCTCGTCGTGGCTCTGACCAAGCAGACGGCAGCTACCCGCGCCAGCCACAGCATCGAAGTTGAGGTGAGCCTGTGCGATGAGCCCGAGGTGCCCCTCGCAGTCAAGGAGGCCCTCTATAGGATTGCGCAGGAAGCGCTACAGAACGCGGTCAAACATGCCCGGCCCGCACGGCTGGAGGTGCATCTAACATGCAATGCGGACGTGCTGGAGCTTGAAGTTTGCGACGACGGCATGGGCTTCGACCCCCTGGCACAGTACCCGGGTCACCTGGGGCTGCGTTCCATGCGCGAGCGGGCGGTGGGAGCGGGTGGCACGCTGGAGATTGTCAGTGCGCCACAGCGCGGCACGCAGATCCACGCGCGCATCCCTGTTTCTTCGACAGAATCGGCGTAGGCGCAGGGCAGGCTACGCGAACGGCAAGAGCCGCCTGACTCGTTTCCGGATCAAGCGGCTCTTACGCGAATACTGTGGGCGATCCGGGCCGCAGCTGCAAACGCAGGCCCCAGAACGCAGGGCGAAACCGTTTGGACGAGGCTGCACAGCCTGGCTCGCGGTAAAGTCTAACACGCCACAAGCTGGTATCACCCAGCCCGGGACGCGATCGCCAGACCGCTCTCTACTTGACCTCGGCGGTCGCGCCTTCGGCCTCGAGCTTCGCCTTGGCGTCCGCAGCGGCTTCCTTGTTGACTGCCTGCAGCACCGGCGCCGGGGCGCTCTCGACCAGGTCCTTCGCTTCCTTGAGGCCAAGGCTCGTCAGGGCGCGCACGACCTTGATCACGTTGATCTTCTTGTCGCCGATGGCCTTCAGTATGACATCGAATTCCGTCTGCTCCTCCACAGGCTCGGCGACGACGGCAGCCGCGGCCGAGGGAGCGGCGGCACCGGCCGCCATCGGCACAGCCGCGCTGACGCCGAACTTCGCTTCCAGGGCCTTGACCAGCTGGGAGAGCTCCAGCACCGACATGCTCTCGATCGCGGCGATCAACTCATCGTGACTCATGAAATTTCCTCCTATTTACCCAATGTTCTAGATTATGCTGCTTGTTCCAACTGGCCGATCCGTGCATTGAGCACGGTCAAGAAGCCCCGGATGGGTCCGCCGAGGACGGTAACCAGGCCGCTGATCGGCGCCTGCATGGCACCTACTACCTGCGCTCGCAGTTGTTGCCGTCCCGGTAGCTCGGCCAGCAATTGCACGCTGGCATCGTCGAAGACCGACAGGCCGATCAGGCCGCCGCGGATGACCAGGATCTTGGTGTCCTTGACGTACTTCCCGAGCGCCCTGGCGGGCGCGGCGAGTTCGCCGTAACAAAACGCCACTGCCGTCGGTCCGGATAACAGCGACTTTGGCGCTGCCATGCCCACTTCAGTGAGCGCTCGGATCAGAAGGGTGTTTTTCGATACCACCATCTCACCGTCGCAGCCGCGCATTTCTCGGCGCAGTGCCTCGAACTGCTTAACTTTCAGGCCACGATACTCGGTGACGATCACAGCCTGGCTCCGGCGGAGTCTTTCGACGTAGCCGTTGACCAGCTCGCCCTTTTTCTCCAGTGTGATAGCCAATCGACATGCCTCCTCTCGAGTAACACAACAAACAGCCTCTGTGCTGTTGACAGACAGGCACAGAGGCTGGACACCCCGTAGGTCAGGGGTCGTTTACCGCCTCGCCTCGGCAGGTGATTAAGTCCGGATTGGACCCCTGCTGTCTTCAGCGCGTTCCTATTCGGTTGGTGTCGTTCCAACGGGACACCGGGAACCGCGGTTCCCGGCGGACGACTCGTCCTCTCAGGCCGCCGTGCGCAAAGCCGCGGCTTCGGCCACGTCAATGCGAATGCCCGGCGCCATGGTCGAAGTAAGCGTCACGCGCCGGATGTAGATACCTTTGGCGCCCGATGGCTTGGCCCGGTTGACCGCCTCCATCAGGGCGGTAAGATTGTCGAGCACCTGATTGGATGTGAAGCTGACCTTCCCCAGGGGCACGTGCAGGTTGCCCGTCTTGTCGACTTTGAACTCGACGCGGCCGAGCCGCGCCTCTTTGATGACACGCGGCAGCTCATCCGGCTGGACGATAGTCCCCGCCTTGGGGTTCGGCATCAATCCGCGCGTGCCCAGGATGCGGCCCAGACGGCCGACCTTGCCCATCACCTGTGGCGTGGCGATCGTCATATCGAACTCGAGCCAGCCGCCCTGGATCTTGGCAATCATGTCGTCGAGCCCGACGTAGTCGGCTCCTGCCTGCTCGGCTTGCCGTGCGCCGTCTCCCTCAGCGAAGACCAGGATGCGCACCGTCTTGCCAAGCCCGGCGGGCAGCAGGACTGTGCTGCGCACCTGCTGGTCCGCGTGGCGTGGATCTACGCCGAGGTGGAGATGCGCCTCCAATGTGCCGTCGAACTTCGGATACGAGATCTTGCCGATCAACTCAGCCGCAGCCGCCGGGGCATAATACGTGTCCCGGTCGAACAATTTCGCGGCTTCCTGGTACTTCTTACCGTGCTTTCCCATCTCACTCTCCTGGACCCGGGTCATGCCCGGGCGTGGTTCTAACGGGCGCCCTCCGCCTCCCTGCGGATGACGTGGGGCTGCCCTCCCATCTGTAGGACCGTCAATCTACGACGGTGATACCCATACTGCGCGCGGAGCCCTCGATCATTTGCATCGCGTTGTCGATGTCGTAGGCGTTGAGATCCTTGAGCTTGGTCTCGGCGATCTCGCGAACTTGCTTGCGCGTCAGCTTGCCGACCTTATCCTGGTTCGGTTTGGCAGATCCCTTCTGCACGCCGGCGGCCTGGCGAATCATATCGGCCGCGGGCGGGGTCTTTGTTACAAACGTAAATGATTGATCGGTGAAAATGGTGATTTCAACCGGAATAACCGTGCCGGCCTGGGCGGCGGTACGTGCGTTGTACTCCTTGCAGAAGGCCATGATGTTCACGCCGTGCTGGCCGAGAGCCGGGCCCACCGGAGGCGCCGGATTGGCCTTGCCGGCCACGATCTGCAGTTTGACGATCGCTTTGACTTTCTTCGCCATGATCCATCGCTCCTATTTACAGACGCTCGATCTGAAGCAGGTCCACCTCGATCGGCGTCTCTCGGTTGAAGAATGAAACCAGAACCCGGGCCTTGCCTTTGTCTGGGTAAACCTCGTCCACGGTTCCGTGGAAATCGAGGAAGGACCCTTCGACGATCCGAACCTTGTCGCCGGTCTGAACCTTGACCTGCGGCACAGGCTGCTCGGCTTCCATGCGGCGCATGATCCGGTCGACTTCTTCCTGGCGGAGCGGCGTCGGCTTGTTCCCAATGCCGACGAACCCGGTTACACTCGGAGTATTCCGCACCACATACCAGGATTCCTCGTCCAGGATCATCCTGACCAGCACATATCCTGGGTAGATCCGTTTCTCTACGATCCGCCGCTGCCCGTCTCGCAGCTCGACCTGTTCCTCGGTCGGCACGATGACTTCGAGGATATGGGTCAGCATCGCCATCGATTCAGCGCGGTGCTCGAGGTTCTTCTTGACCTTGTTTTCGTAGCCCGAATAGCAGTGCACCACGTACCATCGTGCCTGGCTCTGGTCGACTTTTGCTTCCGGCTCCTCAGGAGCGCTGTCCTCGATGGGTTCGCCTGACGACGGGATCGGGACGCTGCCTCCGGACGCGCCTAAGCTGTCGCTGCTCACTGGCTCTTGCGGCTCGCTCTCCCCCGCAAGGTTGTCAGCGCCGGACGTATCCAATTCTCGCGGGTCATCCATGGTTGTCGCCATCCCGTCGCTTGACTCGCCTTCCAGGCCGGCTATCGGCCGCCCGCCAGGAACAGCATTATGGAGGCGAACACCAGGTCGACCGCACCCAGGAATATCGCCATCACTATGGTCACGCCCAGCACAATAATGGTGAGATTGATAGCCTGTTGGCGCGTCGGCCAGGTGACCTTTCGCAACTCTGCGCGGGTCTCCTTGAGATATCGAACCAGCGCATTATCGGGTTTTGGACCAGCCGTTGTTGTGGCTTTGCTCACGCATTCCTCCGCCTGCACTCGCGCTCAACGCGGTGCGAACGTACCCGTGGGCAATCTCGCCCAGTCACGCAGGCCGTATACGGCTCAAGACACCGTACCCGACCGGCTATCTCGATGCCTCACTGCAGAAAGCCGTGCCAGGACGGTGTCTTGCCAAGAATCATGCTCGTACAGGCGTGGCAGGACTTGAACCCGCAACCCCCGCTTTTGGAGAGCGGTGCTCTGCCAATTGAGCTACACGCCTAAGCTCGAGAGATCAACTGACCGGCTGGCCGGTCTATCGTTCTCGATGTCAACTTGCCAGGTTCCGCTACGATTGGTGCCCGCGCCAACTCGCGATTACTTCGTCTCGCGATGAAGCGCGTGCTTGCGACAGCGCGGACAATACTTCTGCAATTCCAGACGACCCTGGGTGTTCTTGCGGTTCTTCTCGGTCGTATAGGTCCGCTCCTTGCACTCGGTGCAAGCCAGCGTCACGACCAGGCGGTTTGCTTTCTTAGCGGTTGCCATTTTTTATTATTCCAGGATCTTAGTGATAACGCCGGCGCCGACGGTGCGGCCGCCCTCGCGGATCGCAAAGCGCGAGCCGATCTCCAGCGCCACGGGTACGATCAGCTTGACCGTCAGGTTGACGTTGTCGCCCGGCATTACCATCTCCACGCCCCCCGGCATCTCCGACTCCCCCGTCACGTCCATCGTCCGAATGTAAAACTGCGGCCGGTAGCCGTTGAAGAACGGCGTATGCCGCCCGCCCTCTTCCTTCTTCAGCACGTACACTTCGCTCAAAAACTTGGTGTGCGGCGTGATCGAGCCCGGCTTGGCCAACACCTGCCCCCGTTCCACATCTTCCCGCTCCACCCCGCGCAACAGGCAGCCCACATTGTCCCCCGCAATCCCTTCCTTCAGGATCTTGCGGAACATCTCGACCCCCGTCACCACCGTCTTGCGCGTCTCCCGCAAGCCAATGATCTCGATTTCCTCGCCAACCTTGACCACCCCCCGCTCGATGCGCCCCGTCACCACCGTCCCCCGCCCCTTGATGCCAAATACGTCCTCCACCGGCATCAGGAACGGCTTCTCCGTCTCGCGCACCGGCGTCGGAATGTAGCTGTCCACCGCATTCAGCAACTCCCAGATGCACTCGTACTCCGGCGCCTTCGGATCCTTCGACGCACACTCCAACGCCCGCAACGCACTCCCGCGGATGATCGGTATCTCCTCCCCCGGAAACTTCTGGATGGTCAATAACTCCCGCAACTCCAACTCCACCAACTCCAAAAGCTCCTCATCTTCCATCATGTCCACTTTGTTCAGAAATACCACCATCGCCGGCACTTCCACCTGCCGCGCCAGCAACACGTGCTCCCGCGTCTGCGGCATCGGCCCATCCGGCGCTGCTACCACCAGGATCGCCCCATCCATCTGCGCCGCACCCGTGATCATGTTCTTGATGTAGTCCGCATGCCCCGGGCAGTCCACGTGCGCATAGTGCCGCTTCTCCGTCTGATACTCCACGTGCGCAATCGCAATCGTGATGCCCCGCGCTTTCTCCTCCGGCGCATTGTCGATCGAGTCGAACGCCCGAAATTCCGCCCACCCCTTCATCGCCAAAACCTTCGTGATCGCCGCCGTCAGCGTCGTCTTGCCGTGGTCAATGTGCCCTATCGTCCCCACGTTCACATGGGGCTTCGTGCGTTCAAATACTGCCTTTGCCATGGTGTCTCGCGCTCCTTCTTACCGGTTCAAGCCGCCAAACAAAACAACTGCCTCGCACTGATCGCCTGGAAGACCGCCCAGGGATGCTGACGAGGCAGATAGAGTAGGCTCAGGCCGGTTGATCGGCCGGGCTTAAGGCCAAGGACTGCTCTTCGTCGGCACCTCCGTTACACAACGGTCGAGGCACCTGATGCCACTCCGAGTCTGCGGCGTCAAGCGACGTCCCTCCAATCGGCGGCAACTTACCCATTATATGGAGAAGGCCAGGTCTTGGCAAATTAAGCGGCGTCGCATAACGAGGCGCCTCGCGTGCCCGGCATTACCGCTTAGCGCTGGTCTATCCGCCTGCGCCCATTCCCAGTATCTGACGGGCTCGCTCTGTAGGCACGATATCGTAGTGGTCGAATTCCATCGTGAAAGTCCCCCGGCCCTGGGTAGCCGAACGGAGATTCGTGGCGTACCCGAACATTTCGGCCATGGGGACCGACCCCTTCACAGATTGCAGGCCGACTGAATGCATCTCCAGGCCACTGATTTGACCGCGTCGCGCCACCAAGTCGCCAATTACATCGCCCGTGGACTGCTCGGGCACGACCACCTCGACGCGCATCAGGGGCTCGAGCAGTACGGGACCTGCCTTCTGGACCCCTTCCCGCAGCGCCATAGACCCGGCGATCTTGAACGCCATCTCGGAGCTATCGACCTCGTGGAACGAACCGCCCAGCAGGGTAGCCTTGATATCCACCAGCGGGTATCCGCCAAGGACACCATTCTCCATGGATTCGCGCATACCCTGAGCCGTGGGCGCAATGTACTCTCGAGGGATCGCGCCCCCGGTTACCTTGTCAACGAATTCAAATCCTTGGCCTTTGCCGAGCGGCTCGAATTCCACGATCACGTGCGCGAACTGGCCGCGACCGCCGGTCTGGCGCACGAAGCGAGTCTCGACTTCCACCTTCTTGGTGATGGTCTCGCGGTACGCTACCTGATGCCTGCCGATATGCGCCTGAACACTGAACTCCCGATGCATTCGATCGACCAACACTTCAAGGTGCAGCTCACCCATCCCGCTGATCAGCGTCTGTCCGGTTTGCTCATCGACCTTCACCCGGAAGGTTGGGTCTTCTTCGGCCAAACGCTGCAACGCGTTCGCCAGCTTATCTTGATCTGCCTTGGTCTTCGGCTCCACGGCGACCGAAATGACCGGATCCGGAAATTCGATCGATTCGAGAATCACCGGGGCCGCAGGGTCACAGAGCGTCTCGCCAGTGGACGTCTGTTTGACACCGACGATCGCGCCGATATCCCCTGCCCTCAATTCGGTCAGCTCGACGCGCTTCTCGGCATAGACCTGAACCAGGCGGCCGATACGCTCCTTGCGGTCTTTGTTGGCGTTTTGCATCATCTGCCCGGTCTGCAACACGCCCGAGTAGACCCGTACGTAGGCCAGCCGGCCGATATAGGGATCGGCTTGGATCTTGAAGACGAGGGCTGCCGCAGGCGCACTAAGATCTGCCGGACGTTCCTCTTCCTCTCCACTGTCGGGGTTGGTCCCACACACCGCCGGAATGTCGAGCGGAGAAGGCAGGTAGTCAATGACAGCGTCAAGCAGTAGTTGGACGCCTTTTGTGCGCAGGGCGGTACCGCACAATACGGGAACAAGTTGTCCCGCAATGGTCGCCGCCCGAAGCGCGGTCCGTAGCTCGTCTTCGCTGACCGGCTCCCCATCAAGGTACTTTTCGGTCAGCGCCTCATCGGTCTCGGCGATCTTCTCAACCAGGATCTCGCGTGCCTGTTCGACCTGTTCGAGCAGGTTGTCGGGAATTGGAGTCTCGACCGGATTCGTGCCTAGGGCATCGGGGAACGTCCAGGCTTTCCGGGTGACCAGGTCGACCATGCCTTGAAACAGATCTTCAGCACCGATTGGTATTTGGACGGCCAGAGGCTGCGCGCCTAGCCGGTCATGGATCATTTCGATCGTCCGCCAGAAGTCTGCCCCGGTGCGGTCCATCTTGTTGACGAAACAGATCCGCGGTACACCATAGCGGTTGGCCTGCCGCCAGACGGTTTCAGATTGGGGCTCGACGCCGGCCACGGCATCGAAGACCACGACACCGCCGTCCAAGACGCGCAGGCTGCGCTGCACCTCCGCTGTGAAGTCAATATGGCCCGGGGTGTCGATCAGGTTGATTTGATAACCCCGCCATTCGCTGGTGATCGCTGCCGACTGAATCGTGATTCCGCGCTCGCGCTCCTGCACCATCCAATCGGTCACCGTTGTGCCTTCGTCGACGTTCCCCATCCGGTACGTTTTGCCGGTATAGTAGAGGATGCGTTCGGTCGTGGTAGTTTTGCCCGCATCGATGTGAGCAATAACGCCGATGTTGCGCAAGCGGCGCAGACGTGCCTCGTCTGAAGTCGTTATGGATCTCTGCGGCATGATGCAAGCCTACCTTCTGTAGCCAACGGCGGAAACTCGGGCTCTGGCGGAACTCAATCCTCGCTGGAATGCCGGACCAAATGCCGACAGAAACCCGGCACCCATCCCGCTTGTGCGGGACATGATCGGGATGCCGGGTTGAGGATCGCTAAGGACGCTCACGCGAAACGAGCGTACGGAGGGAGCTACAACGCCACTTGCCTACCAGCGATAGTGCGCAAAAGCACGGTTGGCATCGGCCATCTTATGGGTGTCTTCCTTCTTCTTGACAGTATTGCCCTGATTTTGGAAGGCATCCAGCAGTTCGCCGGACAGCTTGTCAATCATGCTTTTGCCGGGGCGCTTGCGCGCGCTCTGCAGCAACCAGCGCAGAGCGAGGGCCAGGCGTCGATCCTCGCGGATCTCCATGGGGACCTGATAAGTGGCACCACCCACGCGCCGAGGCCGCACCTCGATGATCGGCGTCGCGTTACGTATGGCTTGCTCCAGTACCTCAAGCGCCGGCTTCTTGGCCCTGGTTTCCAGGTTGTCCATTGCGCCATAAACGATGCGCTCGGCCGTCGCCTTCTTGCCGCTGAACATCAGCTTATTTACCAGGCGTGAGACCAGCTCGTTGTTATAGCGCGGATCTGGAATGACTTCGCGTTTCTCCGGACGATTGCGTCGGGACATAACTTACTCCGTATGGATGAGTCAGATCTTACTTCTTGGCGCCCTTGACCGGCGTCTTCCCGGCCTTCGGGGTCTTCGCGCCATACTTAGAACGGGCCCGCTTACGATTCTCGACCCCGGTGCTATCCAATGCGCCACGCACGATGTGGTAGCGGACACCTGGTAAGTCTTTCACGCGGCCGCCGCGCACCAACACCACGGAGTGCTCTTGCAGGCTATGGCCCTCACCCGGAATGTACGCAGTAACCTCAAGACCATTGGTCAGGCGCACGCGAGCGATCTTCCGCAGGGCGGAGTTGGGTTTCTTGGGCGTCATCGTGCGCACCTGCGTACAAACCCCGCGCTTGAACGGATTGCCCTTGTCCATCCGGCGCGTGCGACCAGAGATCGTGTTTTCGGTGAACTGCAGCGCTGGCGCCTTTTCCTTCTTAGCAATCGGCTTGCGGCCTTTGCGAACAAGCTGGTTGATGGTCGGCAAAATGTCCTCCACTCATTCAGTTGAAACGGCACTCGAAAGGGGCCCTGATTGACCGCGCATCCTCGATAAGGACCGATCTCGATCCGACCCACGAAGATTCAGTCTAGCATAGGAGCCTGACTGGGTCAAGTTTGCCGGGCGCGATTGGTTTCGTTAGGCGGAGCAGGGCATGCCAGTCGTGGCCGGCACGCCCTACATTCCTCTACAGGGCGCCCGCGTCAGTACCCGTCAGTCCCAACGCTTCATCGGGCAGGGTCTCGCCGATCTCCAGGAAGCCCTCTCCGTCACTAGCAGTCAGGCCAGCGGCGGCGGCCATGGCAGCCCGGAGTGCGCGCTGGCGCGTTTCGAATCCGGTACCCACCGGAATCAACTTGCCGATGATCACATTCTCCTTGAGCCCGCGCAGGCCATCCTTGGCGCCGCGCACCGCAGCATCGGTAAGCACTCGCGTGGTCTCCTGGAAAGACGCAGCTGCCAGGAAGCTATCCGTGTTGAGCGAAGCCTTCGTCACCCCAAGCAGGACCGGCTCACCACGAGCCGGCTCGCCGCCGGAAGCGGCGACCGCGTCATTGGCCTCTTCGAACTCGAAGCGGTCCACCAACTCGCCGATCAGCATTTCCGTGTCCCCGGTGCGCAGGACGCGCACCCGCCGCAACATCTGGCGGATGATGACTTCGATGTGCTTGTCGTGGATGTTCACACCCTGCGAGCGGTACACCTTCTGTACTTCATCCAGCATGTAGATCTGAACTGCCTCACGGCCCTGGATGCGCAATACTTCCCGCGGGTTCTTCGAGCCTTCCGTGAGCTGCTCCCCCACCTCGACGCGATCGCCCTTGTCCAAGCGCAGGCGAGCCGAAGCCGGGATATCGGTAATCCATTCCTCTACGTCCTCACGCCGGATGATCGCCCGATAGCCGCCGTTCTCCTCAGGCTCGATATAGATATGGCCATCCATCATTGCCGGGATCTCTTGCGGTTCGGCGTCCGGCGCCAGCGCGCGCGCGATGGTCGTGCTGGCCTGGACTCGGTCGTCGCTCTCGACTAGCATTTCATAGCCGTCCGCGATGTGATGCGTCTTACGGCGCAGCCGGGAGTTGGCGACTTTCAGCTTTCGGACGTCGCCCTCCCAGTACACATCCACGATGCCGCCGATCTCGCTGATGACCGCCTCGCCTTTCGGCGTGCGTGATTCAAACAACTCCTCGACGCGCGGCAAGCCCTGCGTGATGTCCTCGCCTCCAGCCACGCCACCCGTGTGGAATGTGCGCAACGTGAGTTGCGTGCCCGGTTCGCCGATGGACTGGGCTGCGATGATGCCCACGGCCTCACCCATCTTCACATCACCACCGCGAGCCAGGTCGCTGCCATAGCACTTCTTGCACAGGCCGAAGCGGTTCTCGCATGTCAACGGCGAACGGACGTGGACTTTTTCCACTCCGGCGCGTTCGATGACGCGCAGTGCCATGTCGTCGATGATCTGGTTCCGCTCAAGCAGGACTTCACCGGTCTCGGGATCCACAACCGAGGCGGCGGCAGCACGTGCATGGATCCGCTCGTTGAGCTTCTCACCGGTTTGAGCCGCCCCCTGCTTGCTGAACCAGACTCCTGCTTCAGTGCCACAGTCGTCGGTGGTGATGATGACGTCCTGGGCCACATCAACCAGACGCCGGGTTAGGTAACCCGCATCGGCGGTGCGCAACGCGGTATCAGCCAGGCCCTTGCGAGCGCCGTGCGTGCTCAAGAAGTACTCGATGGCTGTGAGGCCCTCACGGAAGTTCGAGCGGATCGGCAGGGCGATAATGCGACCGGATGGATCAGCCATCAGCCCGCGCATGCCGGCCAATTGGCGAATGGGCTGGATGCCGCCCTTCGTCGCCCCTGAAGTCGCCATCGCCCCAAGGCCCGACATCGGATCGAGCAGGCTCTTCACAGCCTGGGTAATGTCGTCTGTGGCGCGAGTCCACAACTCCACGACGCGGTTGTATTGCTCTTCTTCGGTGATGAGGCCGCGACGGTATTGCCGTTCTGTTTCTTCGACCCGGGCTGTCGTCTCATCCAGCACAGCCTGTTTGGTCTCGGGCACGGTGATGTCGCTGACTGCGATTGTCATGCCGGAGACTGTGGCATAGGTGAAGCCGACGCGCTTGATTTCGTCTACTACCTCCGCCGTCGTCTGAGGCCCCATCAGCTGGTAGCAAACGCCGACAAAGTCGTTAAGCTTCTTCTTGTCCATTACGTCGTTGACGAACTGCAGCGGCCGCGGCAAGGAGGCATTGAAGAGCACCCGACCGGCGGTGGTCTCCAGAAGCCCGGTCTGGGGCATCTTGTCGGGACGCACGTGTTGGGCCACTAGCCGCTCTCGGATGTGTTCGAGAGTGTGGGCACTCAGATCGAGCTCTTGCGTCAGCGCTTGTCGCTTCTCGAGCAGAGCCCGAACGATGTCGCCGGCCGTATTGAACTGATGCGTACGCAGCAATTCCTCGACCGAAGATTCCAACTCGAGCTGGCTGAGCGGCACGTCATCAGCCCAGTCGGTGAAGCGGATCTTCACCGGAGCGCGCAGGTCGACGACGCCCAGATCGTAGGCCAGGCGCACTTCGTCTGCATCGATGAAGGCCATGCCGTGGCCTTTGGCTGTGGGCACTGCCACCGTCAGGTAATAGCAGCCCAGCACCATGTCCTTGGATGGGCCGACGATCGGCTCGCCCGAAGAGGGTTTCAACAGGTTCTCCGAGCTGAGCATCAGGGTTCTAGCCTCGTGCACAGCCTGTTCAGACAACGGAACGTGCACGGCCATCTGATCGCCGTCGAAGTCGGCGTTGAAGGCTTGGCAAACCAAGGGGTGAATCTGTATCGCGCTCCCATCGATCAACACAACTTCGAACGCCTGGATGCCCAGGCGGTGCAGCGTTGGAGCACGGTTCAAGAGCACCGGACGATCTTTGGTGACCTCTTCGAGAACGTCCCATACCTCCGGGCTCTCGCGGTCCACCAGTCGCTTGGCGCTCTTGATGTTATGAGCGAAGTTGTATTCGACCAACCGGCGCATGACGAAGGGCTTGAAGAGCTCCAGGGCCATCTTCTTCGGCAGCCCACACTGGTCCAGTTTGAGCTCCGGTCCGATGACGATCACCGAGCGGCCAGAGTAGTCCACGCGCTTGCCCAACAGGTTGCGGCGGAAGCGGCCCTGCTTGCCTTTGAGTAAATCGGAAAGGCTCTTCAGCTTGCGCTTGCCGCTGCGGCTGACGGCGCGCCCGCGTCTTCCGTTGTCGATCAGGCTGTCGACCGCCTCTTGCAACATGCGCTTTTCGTTGCGCACGATTACGTCCGGAGCGCCCAACTCGAGCAGGCGCTTGAGACGGTTGTTACGGTTGATGACCCGGCGGTAGAGGTCGTTCAGATCAGAGGTGGCAAACCGGCCGCCGTCCAACTGCACCATCGGCCGAAGATCGGGCGGGAGCACGGGCAGGACGGTCATGACCATCCACTCAGGGCGATTGCCGCTCTTGCGGAACGACTCAGCCACGCGCAAGCGCTTGGCAGCTTTCTTCTTGCGCTGCTTGGACTGGGTCGTATTGATTTCGACGCGCAATTCCTTGACCATGCTGTCCAGGTCAATCTTAGACACAAGCTCACGGATGGCTTCCGCGCCCATGCCAGCCCGGAAGACGTTGCTCCAGCGATCTTGCAGGTCGCGGTACTCCGTCTCGCCCAGCTGCTCGCGCTCGCGCAGTTGCTTCAGCTCTTCCAGCGAGTCGTTGAGTGCCTGGCGCATTTCCGCCTTCTGACTCTCGACTGTCAGGCGTTGCTCATCAATGGCTTGCTCAATCTCACGACGAGCCAGGTCGCGCCTGGCAGAGACGAGGGTACGCACTGACTCCTGTTCGCGATTGATGTTCTCCTCGATCTGACTCAACTGGCGTTGGATCGAGTCGTTCAGCGCGGCCAGGTGCTCGCGCGTAGCGGCCGCCCCTTGGGCCACGAGCATAACATCCGGCGGCGCCCACGCTATGCGGAGCGCTTCGGGAGACGGTTTGCCCTGGTACTTCTCGAGAAGCAATTGGAGGTGCTGGCCAGCGGCAATCACCTCGCCCGTTTCGGCCGCCAGCCGCTCGGAGAGCACCGACAGCTCTGAGGCTTCCTGGCGATCCAATTCCGCCATGCGCGCGGCCCGATTGGCTTCGATCTCGCCAATGCGCGCCTGGACCTCACCCTCCAGCCGCGCTACACGCATGTTGAGGTCACGTTCGGCGCGAGAGATCGTGCGGTTGCGGATATCTTCATCGACATTGGTGATGACATACTGGGCAAAATACAGAATGCGCTCGAGATTGCGCGGGCTGATATTCAGCAGCAAGCCCAGCCGGCTTGGAACTCCCTTGACGTACCAGATATGGCTGACCGGGCTGGCGAGCTTGATGTGACCCATGCGCTCGCGCCGGACCCGGCTGTGGGCAACCTCGACCCCGCACTTATCGCAAACGATGCCTTTGTACCGGATCCGCTTGTACTTCCCACAAGCGCATTCCCAGTCCTTGGTAGGGCCGAAAATCCGTTCGCAGAACAAGCCATCGCGCTCGGGCCGCAGCGTACGGTAGTTGATCGTCTCTGGCTTGGTCACTTCACCGTGCGACCAGGCCAGGATTTGGTCCGGCGAGGCCAGCGAAACACGAATGGCATCAAATTCGTTAACTTCCACAGTTCCTCCATTTGGGACTGCGGGGTACGGCCCGCGGATCGGATCAGGTTACGATCGACGATTCCGAGGCAGGACCCGCGATGCACCATCACTCCAGGCCCTTGCTCATCGGACCAGGCAGGCTCAGGCTGAAGCCCAGATTGGGCAGCTTCTCTTCAGTATCCTCGCGGCCAAATTGGATGATCTCCTCTTTGGCGTCCACTACCTCAACTGCCAGCCCAAGCGACTGCAATTCCTTCACGAGCACCCGGAAGCTTTCAGGCACGCCTGGTGATTGGATGACCTCACCCTTAACAATGGCCTCGTACGTCTTGACCCGGCCGGTTACGTCGTCCGACTTCACGGTGAGCATTTCCTGCAGAGCGTGCGCTGCACCATATGCCTCCAACGCCCAGACCTCCATCTCGCCGAAGCGCTGGCCGCCGAACTGCGCCTTCCCGCCCAGTGGTTGTTGGGTGACCAGGCTGTATGGACCCGTGGACCGCGCATGCACCTTGTCTTCAACAAGGTGATGCAGCTTCATCATGTGGATGATGCCCACAGTCACCGGCTGGTCGAAAGCGGCACCCGTTTTCCCGTTGTAGAGCACTGTCTTGCCCCAAGTGGGCAAGGGCTTGTTCGAATCACGGCTGATGCGGATGGCGTCTTCAACGACCTGCCCTGCCGAAAGCTCTGCGATGCGTTCCATCTCCGCGTAAACCTGTGCGCGCTCCTCTTCCGACTCATGCACTTCCGCGAACTCGGCTGGCTTGGCCTTCGACTCGTCAGCTTCGCCAGGCATGCTCCCGGCTCCCGGGGCTATTTCGAGGCGCGCCACACGCATCTGTTCGCGCACCACCCACTTCAACCATTCGCGCAGGCAGACGACCCGGGCCATTTCGTCCGCATCTTGCCGGACGTGAAGTGGTCTACGATCGTCCGCGAATGACAGCAGAGTATCAGGATCGTAGTTCTGCGGTTCTTCGGCCAACCACTCGCGCAGAACCGCCCGACGTGCATAGCCGGCATCGCGGTACACTTGCTCGGGATCATAGCCGCGCTCGCCAAGCCACTGGGCCAGGTATAGAGCCCGAACCTCGCCGTCATCCAACAAATCGGCTTCTGTATAACCTTGGGCCACTACCCAATCCCAGGCACGCTTTGTGGCCTTCTCCCAGGCACGGTCCGCCAACCAGGCACGTGCGAGCTCCGCCTCGATCTCGTGCTCACGAGCGCCATCGAACACCGGTGTTTCTACCCGGAAACCGAGCCGAGACGCCGCCCAGCCCAGATGAGTTTCCAGTACCTGTCCGATGTTCATGCGGGCAGGCACGCCCAGCGGGTTCAGGATGATGTCGACAGCGGTCCCGTCCGGCAAGAAGGGCATATCTTCCACCGGCACGATCCTCGAGATCACGCCCTTATTGCCGTGCCGACCGGCCATCTTGTCGCCCTCCATGAGCTTGCGACGCTGTGCGACGCTGACCCGTACCATGCGTTCTACCCCGGCAGGCAGGTCTCGGTGTTCGTCACGGTTGAACTCCTTGATGTCCACCACCTTGCCATACTCGCCGTGAGGCAGCCGCAGGCTCGAGTCCTTAACCTCGCGCGCCTTTTCCCCGAAAATGGCGCGTAACAACTTCTCCTCCGGGCTTAGCTCGGTCTCGCCCTTGGGTGTAATCTTGCCAACCAGAATGTCGCCCGGTGATACTACAGCCCCAACTCGCACGACGCCGTTTTCGTCCAGATCCTTGAGGGCATCCTCGCCCACGTTCGGAATGTCGCGGGTGATTTCCTCGGGGCCTAGCTTGGTGTCTCGGGCTTCAATTTCGTGCTTCTCAATGTGAATCGACGTGAACTTGTCTTCCTGCACCAACCGCTCGCTGATCAAGATGGCATCTTCGTAGTTGCCGCCTTCCCAGCTCAGGAATGCCACTAGGACGTTCTCGCCGAGCGCCATTTCGCCCATCTCGGTTGAACTCGAATCGGCAAGCACCTGGCCCTTGTCAACCCGGTCACCTTTGCTGACGACTGGGCGCTGGTCGATGCAGGTGCTCTGGTTCGAGCGCTGGTACTTGCGCAGGCGATACGTGTGCTTTACGCCCCCATCTTCCAGAACGACGATCTCAGCGCTGGTCGCGCTTACCACTTCGCCGGGATTGACGGCGACTGCCACCTGACCGGAATCCACCGCGGCCTGGCGCTCGATGCCGGTGCCCACGATGGGCGCATCCGGACGCAGGAGCGGTACAGCCTGGCGTTGCATGTTGGAGCCCATCAGCGCCCGGTTGGCGTCGTCGTGCTCCAGGAACGGGATCAGCGCCGCCGAAACAGACACGATCTGCTTTGGCGACACGTCCATATACTCGATGTGATCGGGCAACTCGAACAAGAACTTCTGGTTGCGCCGCACTGAAATGCGCGACTCCGCAAAGTGGCCGTTCTCGTCAGTTCGTGCGTTGGCTTGGGCGATGGAGTAACGGTCCTCTTCATCGGCCGAGAGGAACACAATCTCGTCTGTTAATTCCGGGACGATCTTGAGCTCGGGAAGCCTGTCGCTCAACTGTGCGATCTGCTGGGCCAGCTTTTCATCAACGAGCGTACCGGGCTCTGCAATCACCGTGCCATCCGGCATGAGAACGCGCTCACGCAGCACCTTGCCAAGCAGCGTCTCGGGCCGGTTCGGCACCCGATTGAGGACCCGACGATAGGGGGTCTCGATGAAACCAAACTCGTTGATCCTGCCGTAGGTTGCGAGCGAGCCGATGAGGCCGATGTTAGGGCCTTCTGGGGTTTCGATCGGACAGATTCTTCCATAGTGACTGTTGTGTACGTCGCGGACGTCGAACCCGGCGCGCTCGCGGCGGAGGCCACCGGGACCCAAGGCGCTGAGGCGGCGCTTGTGCGTCAACTCGGCGAGCGGGTTGGTTTGATCCATGAACTGGCTGAGCTGGGAGCCGCCGAAAAACTCACGAATGGCGGCGACCACCGGGCGGATGTTGATCAGCGAGAGAGGTGTCGTCTGCTCCGAATCCCGGATCGACATGCGTTCGCGCACGACCCGCTCCATGCGCAGCAGGCCGATGCGAAGCTGATTTTGGATGAGCTCGCCTACGGTCTTGACGCGGCGATTGCCGAGGTGGTCGATGTCGTCCTCGCCCTCGACCCCGTTATTGATCTGGATCATGTGGCGCAGAACCGCCGCCAGGTCCTCATTGGTCAAAGTGCGATGAGCCAGAGGGATGCTCAAGTCCAGCCGGCGATTCAGCTTGTAGCGCCCAACTTTGCCCAAGTCATAGCGGCGAGGGGCGAAGATGAGATTCTGCATGAAGCTGCGGGCGTTATCCAGCGTTGGCGGGTCGCCCGGCCGGAGTTTCTTGTAGAATTCCAGCAGAGCTACATCGATGCCCTTTGCTGAATCGGACCGGTTCACAGTCCGAGTCGGATCGCGTTCCATCGAAGTGGCGATGTATTGGTGTTCCGGATCGTTATCCACTTCGGCGAACAGCTCGAGGATCTCCTCGTCGGACCCGTAGCCGATGGCCCGCAACAGCACCGAGACCGGCAGCTTACGTTTGCGATCAACCTTGACGGAAATAATGTCCCGCTTGCTGGTCTCAAACTCCAGCCAGGCGCCACGATTCGGGATCAACTTAGCATAACAGAGCCGGCGATCGGTAACGCGATCCTCTTCCACCGTGAAGTACACACCCGGAGAGCGGATCAGCTGGCTGACAACTACTCGCTCGGCACCGTTGATAATGAAGGTGCCATTCTCGGTCATGAGGGGGAAGTCGCCCATGAAGACGTTCTGAGCGCTGACTTCACCCGTCTCACGATTGACTAACCTGACGCGGACCCACAGCGGTGAAGCGAAAGTCATGTCGCGGTCGCGACATTCCGGCTCCGCATACTTGGGCTCACCAAACCAATAGCCTTCGGAACCCGGTTTGGAACCGAAGTGCAACTCGAGGTTTTTGTTGAAGCTGACGATCGGCGAGATCTCATTGAACAGCTCTTCCAGACCCTCATTCTGGAACCAGTGGAATGAATCCAGCTGCACCTCGATCAAGCGCGGCAATTCGTAAACGTCTCGGATACGAGCGTACGACTTGCGCGTGGCCTTGTCGCCACCAGTCTGGGGATACATCATGAACCGTCTACTCCTTGTTACAGAAAGCAAAAAAGCCAAGTCCCGTCACGACTTGGTGTGTCTCGATCACTGAGAGCGCGGGGCAGTTTTGAGCCAGCTTGACCAGTTTCTCAACTCGTGGCCTTTGGACAGCAATTGGTAATTATAGCATCAAGATATAGCCTTGTCAAATTCGAAATAACGGGCGAACCACGAGGAGACACCCACCGGTCAGACGAATACGTGGGCCGTTCGCCCGATCTGTTGCGCAATGTTCCCGTCGCGGGTATGATACCCGCCGGCCGGAGGAACGATGCGAGCGGAACTAGTGCTCTGGGCGCGTAGGCTTCTGCTGTTGATGGCCGTGCTGGCGATTGCAGCGGGGGCAATTTCGGCCTGGCTCAGCGCCCGGTCCCCCCATTTGGGCAACGGGACGCCATTGCTTCAGAAACTCTTCCGACCGCCGCAGACGCTCGCCGGCCGGCACATCGGCATCGTGGCCGGGCACAGCGGCAACGACTCCGGGGCAGTTTGCCCTGATGGCCTCACGGAGGCGTCGGTCAACCTGACCATAGCCAAGGCGGCAGTGAATGAGATGCAGCGTCGCGGCGCACAGGTGGACCTGCTCAAGGAGTTCGATACCCACCTCACCGGCTACGTCGCCGATGCTTTCGTTTCGATCCATGCCGACTCATGCGAGGTCGATCTGAGCGGGTTCAAGGTCGCCAGCCTGGTAGGAGGCAGCAAAGCGTCGGCACAGTTGGCGGACTGTTTGTGGAAAGGGTTTGAGACCACGACCTCCCTCCGGCGGCATCCTGACACCATCACCTTCGATATGCGTGATTACCATGCCTTTAAGGAGATCGCCTCCGACACCCCGGCGACAATCATCGAAACGGGTTTTCTCAAGGCAGATAGAACATTGTTGACCCGACATTCAGATCTCGCAGCAGCAGGGATCGTCTCCGGCGTAGAGTGTTTCTTGGCGCCAAACCCCTAAGAGGTGAATCACATGAACTCATATGACCGCTTGACCGCGCGCGTGCGTGGCGAGACGGTGGACCGCCCGCCAAATTTCGACATCATGATGACTTTCGCAGCCCACTATGCAGGCCAGCCGCTGGCGCGCTACTACCAGGATTATCGCGTGCTGTGCGAGGCTAACTTCGCGGTGCAAGAGGCCTTTGGGCTCGATATATTCCAGGCAATCTCGGACCCGTACCGAGAGGCAGCCGATTTTGGCGCGCAGGTCGAGTTCCCGGACGATGGGCTTCCGCTCTGCAAGATCCCGCTGCTGGCAGACCCCGCAAACCTAGGCAAACTTAGGCCGCCAGATCCTGCCAGCGGACCGCGCATGGGAGACCGCGTGGCCGCGGTTCAGGAATTTCGGCGGCAGGCCGGCGGAAAAGTGCCCATTATGGGTTGGGTTGAGGGCGCCCTGGCCGAGGCAGCCGACCTTCGCGGGGTCGGCGCCCTGCTGGTCGACCTTTACGATCGCCCGGAGTGGGTGCGGGATTTGCTGGACATGTGCGTAGAGGTTGAGATTGCCTTTGCTCGGGCGCAGGTTCGAGCCGGTGCCGATATCATTGGACTGGGCGACGCAATCGCTTCGCAGGTTGCCCCAAAGATGTATCGGCTGTATGCGCTGCCCTACGAACAGCGCATCTTCGGCGCCGTGCACGAAATGGGGGCGCTGGCCCGCCTGCACATTTGCGGTAACACAACCCGAATCCTGGCCGATATGGTGCAAAGCGGTGCCGATATCATCGACATCGACTGGATGGTGGACATGCGTTCGGCTGTCGCCGTCTTCGGCGACCGCGCTGCCGTCTGCGGGAACTTCGACCCGGTAGCAGTGATGCTTAACGGCACACCCGAACAGGTACACGATGCTGTAACGAGCAACGGGGTCGATGGCGGCGTGCGCTGGATCAGCGCTGCCGGCTGCGAAATCCCTGACCGGACGCCGCACGCGAACCTACTGGCACAAGTACACGCCTTGGCCGGTCGGGGGAGCAGCTGACGAGCTAGCCGAGGATCTTTCGCACCTCAACGGCGACCGCCCGGCCCAGCTTCAAGTGTTCGCTTGGATCGAGATGGATGCCGTCGATCTTGCTCGAGACGATCACGGTCGAGAGGTCCAGGAACGCGCAAGCGTATTCCTCAGCCACCTCCCGATAAAACCTGCCGAGGTCACGAGAAGTAGCGTCGGCCCCGGCGAGCATGTCGACAAACCGGGTGCCGGCGACGGCGGTCGGTGGAGGCGCCAACAGAAGCACCTTTGGCCCCTGGCCATCCACGCCGAATTCGCTCTTCAGCACCATGGTGACCAGCGTGCCGGCGCCGCTGGCGATATCGTAAGCGGACAGCCCAAAGCGATGCTTGAGGTCGTTGGTTCCCAGAAGGATCACGACGAGATCGATTGGGTAGTGCGATTCCAGGCAAGGGATCAGGTAGCTCTTGCCGTTCCTGTACTCCCCTTCGACGGGATCGTCCCAGACCGTCGTCCGTCCGTTCAAGCCCTCGGCAATGACGGTGTAGCCGTCACCCAGCTCATGGGTCAGGACGTTGACCCAACGCACGTTTGGCGGATACCTGCCTTCGGTCTCGGCATTGTAGCCCCAGGTATTCGAGTCGCCGAAGCAGAGCACTGTCTTCATGAGCCTCCTCCTTTCGATGAGCGCCGTGATTGTAGCACGGCGATGAGGGCTCAGCCAAACCCGTGATGAACCCGGGTTCGACGTGTTGACGCAGTGTCCAGGTCAGGGTACAATCCAGGCGAACATTTGAGCGAAAACGCAACTCCTGTTGAGAAGCAGGCATTGCTCGACACGCGAGGGACACGAGATCTGCCCATGTCCAAACCTAAGATCCGGTACGTCTGTGAGAACTGCGGCAGCTCCCAGCCGAAGTGGCAAGGCAAATGCCCTGACTGCGGCGAGTGGAATACCCTGAAGGAAATGGTCATCCAGGAGCCTGGGCCCGGGCGCGTCGCCTCCATTCCGGGCACTTCGGGTGCGCCGATCTCGCTGCCCGATATCCCTCTTGATGGCTATGAGCGCATCCCTGTGGCGATCGGCGAGTTCAGCCGGGTATTGGGGGGCGGCATCGTGCCCGGCTCCGTGGTCCTGATCAGCGGCGATCCCGGCATCGGCAAGAGCACGCTTCTTATCCAGCTCTGCGCCGAGCTGGCAAAGTCGGGCGGGCCCGTGCTCTATGTTTCGGGTGAAGAGTCGGCGGCCCAGATCAAGCTGCGCGCCGAGCGCCTGGGGATTACCTCGCCGGGCCTGCTGGTGCTGGCCGACACCCATCTGGAGAGTATCTCGGCGCAGATCGAGCAAACCCAGCCAAAACTGGTCGTCGTGGATTCGGTCCAGAGCATCTATTCGGATGCCATTGCGTCGGGGGCAGGCAGCGTATCGCAGGTGCGTGATTGCTCGGCGCATCTGCTGCGCATGGCCAAGTCACAGACCTTCCCTCTGTTCCTGGTGGGTCACGTCACCAAGGAAGGTGCGATTGCCGGCCCGCGCGTGCTGGAGCACATGGTGGACACGGTGCTCTACCTGGAGGGCGAACGATTTCATTCTTTCCGGCTCTTGCGGTCGGCGAAGAATCGCTTCGGCTCGACGCACGAGGTCGGGGTGTTCGAAATGTCCGAAAGCGGGCTCGTCGAGGTGCGCAATCCCTCCGAAGCGTTTCTGGCCGAGCGCCTGCCGAACTCTGCCGGTTCTGCGATCGCCGTTACGATAGAAGGCACGCGCCCGATCCTGGTGGAGGTTCAGGCGCTCACCAGCGCCACCAGCTTCGCCCAACCGCGGCGCACGGCCAACGGTATCGACTTCAACCGTCTACTGCTCATTGCGGCTGTGCTCGGGAAGCGAGCCCGCGTTCGCCTTGCCGACCAAGACGTCTTCGTTAACGTGGTGGGGGGGCTGGAGGTTGAAGAACCGGCAGCTGATCTCGCAGTTGCCGTGGCGATCGCCTCCTCCGCAAGCAACCGGCCGGTATCCGCCAACCTGGCGATGATGGGCGAGATTGGTCTGAGCGGGGAGTTGCGCAGCGTGGGACAGCTGCCCCGCCGTTTGAACGAGGCGGCCAAGCTCGGATTCACGCGCGTGCTGGTGCCCAAATCTGTGGCCCACAGATTGGAGAGCGCATCCGCGGGGCTTGAAGTGCTCGGGGCTCGCACGGTCAGCGAGGCGTTGGAGCTCGCGCTTACCGGCAGAGAGAATGGACAGGAGCGTGGCGACAAATGACGGTGACTGCAGTCGTAGGCGCCCAGTGGGGCGACGAAGGTAAGGGGCGTATCGTAGACTTCCTGGCACAACATGCTGACATGGTCATCCGTTTCCAGGGAGGAGATAACGCCGGCCACACGGTAGTGAATCAATGGGGCACCTTCCGGCTCCATCTGGTGCCTTCCGGCATCTTCAACCCGCACACCTGTTGCATCATAGGCACCGGCACGGTCGTCAATCCGGAGACGCTGCTGCAGGAGATACAACAGGAGTTGTCCGGCGCGGGCATTCGCCTGGATAATCTGTGGCTCTCCGAGCGCGCGCACGTCGTGATGCCGTACCATTGCCTGCTGGACGGGTTAGAGGAGGCGGCCCGAGGCGGCGCCCAGATTGGAACTACCAAGCGTGGCATCGGTCCGGCCTACGCCGACAAAGCCGCGCGCTATGGAGTGCGCCTGGGTGACCTGACCCGCCCAGACTACCTCCGCCAGCGGCTGGCGCCAGTACTGGAGCAGAAGAACCGCCAGTTGGTAGAGTTCGGCCAGTCACCGCTGCGCGTGGACGACCTGGTGGATCAGGCCATAGGCTGGGGGAAAACCCTCGGGCCGCGCATCGTGGATACCTTACCGATGGTCCGGGATGCCGTGCGCGCGCACCGTGCGGTACTGCTCGAGGGCCAGCTGGGGGTTATGCGCGACCTGGACTGGGGAACCTATCCGTTCGTGACGTCCTCGAATCCATTAGCGGGCGGGGCGTGCGCCGGCGCTGGCATACCTCCCAATGCTATCGACGAGATCGTGGGCGTGGTCAAGGCTTATTCCACCGCTGTCGGAGCCGGCCCGCTTCCCACGGAACTCACCGGCGCAGACGGCCAACAGCTGCGCGAAGTGGGCCAGGAGTACGGCGCTACCACCGGGCGGCCACGACGTTGCGGCTGGTTCGACGGCGTTGCCATCTCCTACGGTGCGTGGCTGAACGGATTTACCGGTCTGGCGGTGACCAAGCTTGACGTGTTGGACGGGTTCGCCGAGCTTAAGATTTGCACCGGTTACAGGTGGAGGGATAAGGTCATCGATCAGGTTCCCGACACGCCGGTGCTGGCCGAAGTAACCCCGGTCTACGAAAGCTGGCCCGGATGGCTGACCTCGACACGGGACATCCGGACCTGGGATAGGTTGCCCGATGCGGCGAAGGCTTACCTCCAACGGATCTCCGACCTCGCTGGCCTGCCCATCCGCTTTGTGTCGGTCGGGGCCGAGCGCGATCAACTGATCGTTCTATAGCCGGACCGGTTGCTGAGCCGGCGGGATGGCGCACCACATGAGCGAGCTGCAGACATTTACGCACGAGAGCTATCTCTCGCCTTTCGCCTGGCGTTACGGGTCGCCGGAGATGCGCCGTCTATGGAGCGAAGCAAGCAAACGGCGCCTTTGGCGGCGGATTTGGCTCGCGCTGGCCGAGGCCGAGGCACAGGCCGGGCTCGTCACGGCAAGCCAGGTAGACGACCTGCGAAAGCATCAGGATGACGTGGACCTTGCAAGGGCCGAGGAGATCGAGCGAGAGATCCATCACGACTTGATGGCCGAAGTGCGCACCTTTGCCGAGCAGTGCCCGATAGGCGGCGGCATCATCCACCTTGGCGCAACTTCTACAGACATAGAGGATAACGCCGACGCGCTACGCATCCGGGCCGCACTGGATCTGATCCTGCAGCGCATGCGTGCGCTGCTCCTCGCCTTTGCGAGCCAGATCGAGCTCTGGGCGGACGTGCCCACGATGGCGTTCACGCACCTGCAGCCGGCCGAACCCACGACCACCGGTTACCGCCTGGCCCAGTACGCACAGGACCTCCTCGCGGACTGGCAGGAACTATCACGAGTCAGATCGAGCCTCAAAGGCAAAGGATTCAAAGGGGCTGTCGGCACGTCTGCATCGTACGCGCAGCTTCTCGAGGACACGCCGGTTTCACTTGAGCATTTCGAGAACCGCGTGATGGGCGCGCTTGGGCTGGAGGCTGTGCCGGTGTCTACACAGACCTATCCGCGAAAGCAGGAGTTCGGGGTGCTGTCTGCCCTTGCGCAGCTGGCGCAGTCGCTCCACAAATTCGCATTCGACATACGTTTCCTTCAGTCTCCGCCTATCGGAGAGTGGGCTGAACCGTTCGGCGCGCGCCAGGTGGGCTCGAGCGCGATGCCGTTCAAGCGCAACCCAATTAACGCAGAGAACATCGACAGCCTGGCGCGGCTATTGGCAGCGCTGCCCCGGGTGGCCTGGGATAATGCGGCCCACAGCCTGTTGGAGCGCACACTGGACGACTCGGCCAACCGGCGCAGTATTCTCGCCGAAGCCTTTCTGATCGCTGACGAGCTGCTCCAGCGCGCTCTGCGGCTGGCTACAGGTCTGCAGATAAACCGCGCGGCGAGCGAACGGCTGCTTGAGGCCTACGGCACCTTCGCTGCCACTGAAAGGCTGCTCATGGTAGCGGTCAAACGCGGCGGAGACCGGCAAGAGTTACACGAAGTCATCCGCGGGCATTCAATCGCATCGTGGGAACAGGTGCGTGCCGCGCAGCCAAATCCGCTTACCGATTTGCTGAGCGGTGATCCGCGTATCACCCGTCTGGTGACGGCAGAGGAGGCCAGGGTTTTGCTGGAGCCAGGCGGATATGTCGGGGAGGCGCCGGCACGCGCACACCGTTTTGCGGCGATGCTGCGCGATCAGATGGGGGCGGCAACCTCTTGATCTCGGAGCTAAACATGGAGATTCCCCTCAACGCGCGGCGTGCATTGTTGAGCGTACACGATAAGACGGGACTGGTCGACCTTGGGCGCGGCCTCGCCGAACTGGAATTCGAGGTAGTGGCCTCCGGGGGGACCGCGCGCGCTTTGAGCGCTGCCGGACTGCCGGTCACCCAGGTAGACGCCATTACGGGCTTTCCGGAAATCCTCGACGGTCGTGTGAAGACCCTGCATCCGGCGATTCACGGGGGAATCCTCGCCCGTCGCACGCCGGAACATCTCGCCGAGCTGGCGGCGCTCGGCATCACGCCGATCGACCTGGTGGTTTGCAACCTGTATCCTTTTGTGGCGACTATCAGCAGGCCTTCCGTCACGGACGCGGGCGCTGTAGAGGAAATCGACATCGGTGGGGTGACTTTGTTGCGCGCAGCGGCCAAGAACTACGAGTCAATGGCTGTCGTTTGTGACCCGGCGGACTACGAAAGCGTTGTGGCACAACTGCGAACCGGCGCCATCCCGGCGGATCAGCGGCGGCGCCTGGCACTCAAGGCCTTTCGTCACACTGCCGCCTATGATGCGGCCATTGCGACGTGGTTGGCCGCACGAGTTGAAACAGAAGAGCCCCTACCCGCCGCGCTCAACCTAGCCGCCGAACGCGTGCAGCTGCTGCGCTATGGTGAGAACCCGCATCAGCAGGCCGCACTCTACCGTTGGACGGGCTTCCAGCCTGCCTTCGAGCAGGTCCAGGGTAAGGAGCTGAGCTACAACAACATTGTGGACCTGGAGGCCGCCTGGGCCGCGGCACAGGAATTCCGCGAGCCGACCACGGCCATTATCAAGCACACCAATCCAAGTGGGCTGGCGTCGGCAGACAACCTCGTGGATGCCTACCGGCTTGCC
>Ga0315273_10001367_pt1 | contig 27612 bp, 20 predicted proteins | sample YL17G02_0_MG_FD_205753 | JGI IMG/M metagenome (GOLD analysis project Ga0315273, IMG submission 205753) | Sediment microbial communities from Yellowstone Lake, YNP, Wyoming, USA - YL17G02_0 | ecosystem: Environmental > Aquatic > Freshwater > Lake > Sediment | place: USA: Wyoming | collected... | reverse complement strand
CTGCGGGCAAGCGCGGACATCACCGGGCTGTACCGGCGCACCGGCTGCCCGCTGCAGCCGATCTACCACATCGCCAAGCTGCGCTGGTGGAGCGAGCAGGCCCCCGCGATCGCCCGCCGGACCGCGCTCTTCGTCACCCTGAAAGATTTCGTGCTGCACCGCCTTACCGGGATCTGGGTAGCGGACCCGAGCACCTGGTCGGCCACCGGCCTGCTGGATATCCGCCGCTGCCGGTGGGACGGGGAAGCGCTGGCGCTGGCGGGAATCGACCCCGCCCGGCTGCCTCCCCTGGCATCGCCGTTCAGCGAAGCCGGCCGCCTGACGGCAGAGGCTGCCCGGTCCACCGGCCTGCCCTCCGGTCTCCCGGTCATTCTGGGCGCCTCCGACGGGGCGCTGGCCAACCTCGGCTCCGGAGCGCTCGCCCCCGGCCAGGTCGTGATCAGCGTGGGCACCAGCGGCGCCGTGCGCCAGTGGGTGGCCGAGCCCCGCCTGGACCCGGCCCAGCGCACCTGGTGCTACCTGCTGGCCGAGGGCCGCTGGTTCGCGGGCGGGGCGGTGAACAACGCCGGTCTGGCCGTGCAGTGGGTCCGGGACTGCTTTTATGCCGGCGAATCCGGCGAGCCCCTGGCCGCGGGCTTCGAGCGGCTGTTCGCGGAGGCCGCCCAGACGCCCCTCGGAGCAGGAGGCCTGCGGTGCCTGCCCTTTTTCGCCGGGGAGCGCAGCCCTTACTTCCGGGCCGAGGCCCGCGCCGCCTTCGTGGGCCTGAGCTGGGAGCACGGACGTGGGCACCTGGCCCGGGCCGTGCTGGAGGCGGTGGCCCTGCGGCTGGCCGACATCTGGGACGCGCTGGGCATAGCGCCCAACGGGGAGCCGGCGCGCCTGGCCGGCGGCATCCTGCGCTGCCCGTTCTGGGCCCAGCTCCTGGGCGATGCGCTGGGCGTGGAACTGGCCGCCGTGGAGGCGGCCGACGCCTCAGCGGTGGGCGCCGCGCTGCTGGCGCAGGCCGCGCTGGAGCCGGGGCTGTCCCTGCAGGACCTGGCCGGACGCATCCAACCCGTCCGGAGCTGGCGCCCGGACCCGGCCAGGCACAAGACCTACCGCCGCCTGCTGGAGGAGTTCCGGGAGCTGTACCGGCGGTTCGTTAACAACCCCGCGATGCGCGGCTACGGTGACGAGGCTTGAAGCTCAAGGCGTTCCGTCTTTGCCGGGAGACCAGGAATCCTCATTCCCTGCAGCGTGGCTATCTGCAAATTACTCCCATATCATGACAAATAATGCTGTCGATATACTTAGACAACGTCCGGTAATCGGGGGAACGAAAATGAAATGCAAGTTTTCGGAAACCGTTCCTCCTTAATAACTTCTTGAGCTGTGTTGGCCCCATAACATTAATATGCATTTGCATATAATAAGCGCTTTTCAAATCGTCTAGGGAACGCTCGGGTCTTCTGACTAGTTTATTAAAATAGGAACAAATGAGGTACAGTATCCTGTATTCAGCTGAATAGCGGGAAGCCCGACCGTTGGGTGTGTGGATAAGCAGTTCTCCATTTTTGGATAGAAGTGTCCTGCATTTTTGAAGCATTCTCTCCGATTCGTTCAAAGACAAATGTTCTATAACATCGGACAAAACGATATACTCGTATTCTCCCGCTATCGACAAAACATCCCGAGACTCAAAAGACGGAGTCTTGGCAAACGTGTACTTGTCCCTTCTTTCCAAGGCATTTTGAATAGCGTACTCGGAGAAGTCGAGACCATGCACTTCATAGCCTATGAACGCAAGGGCAAGGCTTAGTTCGCCACTGCCGCAACCAATGTCAAGTATCGAAGCACTCTTGTTTTTTCTTGCGTTGAGGTAATTGAAGACAAACTCATTGTAGTAATTGATTTCAAATGGTCCTACTCTGCTAACCACTGCGTACTTCTTGATCCGGCAGGCGTATTCCTTATCATTTAGCTTCACCATGTCAGTCGAAGACAGGGTCCTTCTGACTCGATAGATATTGTTTAAAATCAGGTCGTATGTTTTGTTGGCTCCGAGAATGTCGCTCAAGCGGACTACAATTTCGAAGGAATCAAAAAACTTCGCCATTATGACAACGTTTCCTTTTCGCGGGGCGGACGAGGGACAGTATGGTAGTGCTTAAAAATGCAGTTTTCAGCTGCGGTCCTGGTCACTGCAGCCAGTGAATCTCCAGCCCAGAACATAATTATGATGCATTATTCTTGTCAATATAGATAGTTATCCAATTCTCGACCGAGTTAAGGTGGATCACGGGAAACGCACCGTTCGCGCGGCAATTTCTCTGCGTACCCTCCTTTCCTGCGGGCATCGCTTGCCGCGTCCCGCAGCTGCCGCGCGTACTCCTCGCATATATTGCAGGCGGTACGGTCCCACTGGAACTCACGCAGCGCCAGAGCTACGGCGCATTCGCCGCAGGACCTCCCTGTCCTTAATCAGTCGTAGCGCTTCGGCATTCACCGAGAACACCGCCGAGTTCCTCGTAATCTCGATAGTAGTGGCCGCAGAAGTTTTGCCCTCTGCGCCTCCTCGGAGTGTACGCGTCCGGGGGAAAAAGGCTATACTCACTGGGATGCTGCAGTCCGAAATGCGCCTGGGAAAGCTGGTCCGCTGGATACTCTGGCGGCGCCGGCTGGCCGTTTCCCGGGTTCCCATCGTGCTTGCCCAGGGAGACCCCGCGATCCTCCGCGGCGCAAGCCGCCTGACTGGGGATTTCTTCCGGGCCTCCACCTTCTGCGTGGTGGCCAGAGAGATCAATGAGAATGGCCTGCGGGGGAACGTCGCGGAGCTGGGGGTGCACAGGGGAGAGTTCGCGTCCCTAATCAACAGGTGCTTCCCCGCCCGGACCCTCTACCTTCTAGATACCTTCGAGGGCTTCGACAGGGACGAGTTTGAAAAGGACCGGCAGGAGGGACTGACGAACCGCTGGCAGCCGTTCACGACGAGCATCTCGGAGGTGGTAACGAGGATGCCCCATCCCGACAGGGTGATCATAGCGAAGGGACGCTTTCCCGGGACGGCCGCGCAGATCGAGGGGCCCTTCGCCTTCGTGAGCCTGGATGCCGACTTATACGCCCCGACGATCGCCGGCCTGGAGTACTTCTGCCCTCGCCTGGTCGAGGGGGGATACATCTTCGTGCATGACTTCAATCAACCGGACTACCGGGGGTGCAGGAAGGCCGTCGTGGAGTACTGCGCAAGGGACCCAGGCATGACCTGCGTCCCGATCGGCGACTGGGGAGGGACGGCGATCCTCAAACGGCATGCGGGAACAGGCTGAGTTTCCCCAGCAGCCTTCCGGTCTCAACGACCGAGGTGCACCCCGGAGACGCCTGGCGGCGCGGCTCACGCGGGGCGGCTTCGCGGTCCTGGATCAGGGACTGTATTCCGGGGCAAACTTCCTGATCAGCGTCCTGCTGGCGCGCTGGCTCTCCGGGGAGCAGTACGGGGCGTTCACGGTAGCGTTCTCCATGATGTTCCTTATGACCGCGGTACATTCCGCCCTCCTGACCGAGCCGATGCTCGTCTACGGGGCGGGCAAGTATGGGGACCGCTTCGCCGGCTACCTCCGGCTGCTGATCGACGGGCACTTCCTGGTGGCCCTGGCGGCCAGCGCGGTCTGCGCCCTGGCGGCAGTAGTCCTGTGGCTCGCAGGCTCCGCCGCCGCGGCAGGCACCCTGGGAGGGCTCGCGCTGGCAGCCCCCTTTGTCCTGCTCGCAGTCCTGGCCCGGCGCGCCTTCTATGTCGTGCGCAAGCCCGGCTGGTCGGCCTTCGGGAGCGCCCTGTACCTACTCATCGTCGTCGGGGGAATGTATGCGGTCAACCGGCGGGGAGCGCTCTCCGGGGGAACGTCTCTGGTGGTAATGGGCATTTCCGGAGCAGTGACTAGCCTGGCCCTGCTGCTCATTCTCAGGCCGAGGCTGGGCCCGGGGTCCCGAAGGGATCTCGCGAAGGCGGTCTTTGGGGATCACTGGCGGTACGGGCGCTGGGCGATAGGCTCCTCCCTCCTGTCGTCGTCTTCCGGCGCTATCTACTACCTCGTGGTCACGGCGTTCCTGGCTCTGGAGAGTGTGGCGGTATTGAGAGCGATCCTGAACCTCTTTGCACCGATCTCCCAGTTCTTCCTCTCCATCGGGTGGTTCCTCACGCCCTGGTGCGCAAAACGAGCGCAGCGCCTCGGCCCCGGGAGCCTGACGGGTGACGCCGTTCGCGTCAGCGCCGGGCTGGCCGCAGCCGCGAGCCTGTACATGCTCCTGATGGTCTTTGCCGGGCCCGCCCTCGCGAATCTGCTGTATGCGGGCAGGTACGCGGGGCAGGCTCGGCTCATCGCTATTGTCGCCTTCGCTCAGATCGTCGCCGCCTTCGAAGGCGGGGTGCACGTCGCGCTTCGCGCTTCCGGCCGGTCGGACCTGTTGTTCGCCGCCTCCGTGGCCGGCGTCTCCCTCGGCGTGCTCGCGAATCTCCCCCTCGTCGCGCTGTGGGGGTTCAACGGGGCCTCGGCGGGGATCGGCATTTTTCCCCTGGCGACGGGAATCGCTGCGTGGTGGCTGTGGGTCGCAAAAGGAAGGAGGCACGTGGGTGGACCGGATTCCGGTGCAGCACCGCAAGGATCAGGGACGCTTCTATAAAGGGATCCCGATACATGCAGCTCCCAGCGTCCACGAGGCCGCCGGCGCCCTGCTCGAGCGCCACGCGCCGCCTCCGGCAACCGTGCTCGACCTCGGGGGTGGCTCCGGGGCTTTAACGGCCCGGCTGCGCGACAGGGGCTATTCGGCTGCTCTCGCGGACCTGGATCCTCCTCCGTCCCCTGGTGGGCCGTGCTACACGGTAGACCTGAACGGGCCTTTTGATGCCTCGAGCTTCGGCGGCGTGCTCTACGACGCCGTCGTGGCCAGCGAGGTCATTGAACATCTGGAAAACCCTCGCGGATTCATCCGCGACGTGCGCGGGCTGCTCCGCGAGGGGGGGATCCTCTTGTTGACCACGCCGAATGTCGTGGATGTTGACTCGCGCCGACTCCTGCTGACAAGGGGAGAGTTCTGGCTTTTCCGGAGGGGGACGCTGTTCAGCACGGGGCACCTGAGCATCCTCCCCTACTGGCTGCTGCAGGAGGTTTTCCGCACGGAGGGCTGGACGATAAAGGAGACACGCTTCATCGGCCGCAAGGAGCGCACCGGCTGGCGAAGGCTCCTGGTGCCCCTGGTGAACGTACTGCTCCTTCCCCTCGGCTTCGGAATACCCTGGAGGGCAGCCTGGGCGCCCTGTGTTGCCTTCGTCTGCTCGCCGAAGGCATCGAGCCGCGGATGACCCCTGGCTCCATAGCCATCCTTACGCTGGGCCTGACCGGAGGCGCGTTCGGGAACCTGGCCGCGGCGCTTGCCAAGGGGTTTCGTGCCGCGGGAATCCGCAAGCTGTATCTGCTTCATATCTCACGGGACCGCGGCAGGCCACCGGGGCTCGACCCCTCGGTAGCCGTCGTGCCGCTCGGAAGCGGACGCTCCCTGTGGACCCCGATCGCGCTTTCGCGGACCCTGAGGCGGCTGGCCCCGGACGTGCTGATATCGATGCCCACCTTCGTCAACCTCGCGGCGGTTATGGGTAGGCTGCTCGCCGCCCGCTGTCCCACCAGACTGATCGTCAGCGAGCACGCCACAATGAGCTACAAGGTCTTCACGGAGCACCGCGCAGAAATGAAGTTCAGGGCCCTCCCCTCCCTCGTACGCCTGCTGTATCCGCGCGCGGACGCTCTGGTGGCGGTCAGCCCGGAGGTCCTAGAGGACCTTCTCGCGACGAGCCGTGTCCGCCTGGACCCCTCACGGACCCGGGTGATCCCCAACCCGATGGACGCAGAAAGGATAGGGAGGCTTGCCGAGGAACCGGCGGACCACCCCTGGCTCAAGGCGAAACGGACCCCGGTGATTCTCAGCGTCGGCAGGCTTGCACGCCAGAAGAACTATTCCCTGCTCTTGCGGGCCTTCGCCCGTATTGCCCGCAAGACGGACGCTCGCCTGCTCGTGGCGGGGGAAGGACGCGAGCGGGGCCGCCTGCAGCTCCTCGCAGGGGATCTCGGGATCCGGGACAGGGTGGACTTCCCCGGCTACACGGTAAACCCGTACACGATGATGGCGAGATCCGACGTGTTCGCGCTGGCCTCGGAAGAGGAGTCCTTTGGGCTCGTTCTGGGAGAAGCCATGTGCTGCGGAGTCCCGGTGGTGGCCACGGATGCGCTCGGTGGCGGACCGAGGCACATCCTGGACAACGGCAGGTTCGGCGTTCTCGTTCCCCGGAACGACGAACGGGTCCTGGCGGGCTCCCTCCTGCGCCTCATCACTTCCGCGGAAGCCCGGGTCGGCCTGGCAGCCGCAGGGAGGCTCCGCTGCAGGGACTTCTCGCCGAAGAAGATAGCCGAACAGTGGATATCCCTGATCGAAACGATATCGGCGGTTCATTGACATCGCCTCTGGCCGGGGCTACTCTGGCGGGGCATGAGACTCCGGACGTTGGCCTTCTGTCTGCTACTCTGCCAGCTGGGGCTGCCTGACACAACGGCCCAGGAGCAGCTCGCGGCGGACCTATCCGACCCCCTGGTCTACACCCTGCTGGAAATCTGCTCCTTGAAAAGCGTGCTCCCGCCATTATCGGCGGTGAAGCCATACCGCTACCGGGATCTGCGGCAGATGCTCCAGAGCGCTGTCACCAGCCCGGGACGCCTTTCGGCCAGGGAGCTGTCCCTGCTGCGGCGGATATGGGACGGGCTGCCGCCGACAGCCTCCGGGGCTGCTCGGGCGGAAGTCGCCGCGGAATCCGATTTTCGCGCCAACCTCAGCGCGCCGGGCGCCCTACATTCCTTCAACCAGGGCAGGGCCGCCCTGCTCGGCTCGCTGGGCGGCACGTTGGCCTACAACCTGAACCTAGGCCTCTCCTTGGACAAAGTCGACCCGGAGGCCTTCGCCCCTTACGAGTTCACCAAGGAATGGGACGGATATCACATCTGGGCGGAGAGCGAGAGTGTGGTTGTATCCGACGGCATCGACCCATACCCCGGCGTTGGCTTTAGCAGCCTGCCCGAGCTTTCCCTCGACCTGTGGGACTCCAGAATCAACCTGCGGCTTGCCCGGGTGAGGCACCAGTGGGGCGTGGGGGAAGGAAGCCTAAGCCTCTCGGGAACCGCCAGGCCCATCGAAGCCCTGGCCGGAAGCGTGCAGCCCGCTGCCCGGTGGAAGTTTCATTTTCTATCAGGCACCCTGGGGAACTGGTGGAACGCGGAAAGCGAGCAGAAGATGTTCTCCATCCACCGCCTGGAGTGGTTCCCCTGGGACTGGCTCTACCTGTCCCCCTGGGAGAGCGTGGTCTACGCCAAGCGGCTGGAGTTATCCTACCTGAACCCGCTTTCTTCCTATTTCATGGGCCAGCACATCAACGGCGACCTGGACAATATCGCCTTCGGGGGGGAGGCGGCGGTCACCATCCGTCCCTATTTCCGCTTGTACTTCTCCCTCTTCCTGGACGAGATTGTGCTGGTCCCCCTGAGCCAGCTGTTCACCCGCCCGAACAATCAGTTCGCCTGGCAGGCGGGGCTCAAGGCGCCAATCCCCTGGCTGCCGTTCGCGCTGCTAACCCTGCAATACACGAAGATCGAGCCATACTGTTACACGCACTATCCCTATCAGCCGACCGTGAGTTCCACACCGATTAACATCAACTACGCTCACGACGGGGAGAATCTGGGATACCATCTGCCCCCGAACTCCGACGAGCTGCTGCTGCGCTTCTTCACCTACCCGGCCTCGGGATTGGAGATCGCTGCGCAGTACCAGCTCATCCGCCATGGCACCGGAGATCACACGGCGGGAGAAATCGAGGGGAACATCGATACCTGGTTTGTGTACGCGGACATCGACCTATACCCGGAAAAGGACTTCCTGCACGACGGCATATACGAGCGGATCAATATTCTCAAGCTGAGCCTTTCCTACCGTCTGGCCGCCGTGCCCCTGAAGGCCTGGGCAGAGTACTGCTTCGTGCACGCCGCCAACTACGGGAACACAAGCGGCAACACCGTCGTGAAGAACCTGGTAGGCTTAGGGCTAAGCTGGTCGTCAGGGGCGCGCGGACGGGAGCGGGCGGGCGCGGGCCAATGAGCTAGTGTTCCGCAATTCTAGCACCAAAGCCACGTACAGAAACCCCGCCCAGGCGGACACATAGGCAACTTCGGCCACCCACAGCTGATTGGGACCCTGGCGCGAAAGTCTCGCTTCACCAGATCAAGGGCCACTGCCGCCGCGGGATCCCGCAGCATGGTGCGGGTCCACTTTCGCCGACGGAGGACTTCTTGCCGCATGATTCGCGCCACCCGTTTGCGCCCCACACGAGTCCCACTGGCCTGCCAGCTAGGCGTGGATCCGTTCAGCCCCGCAGGTACCATGAGAGTCCTCATGGATCGTGCGGATCTGAGCCGCCAAACGGGCTTCCTCGCAGGCCCTTCAGCAAGGCCGACGGGTAGACCAGGCATAGAACATCTCGGCGATGGGCAATCGTGGCGTCGCGCCGGTTTCCTGCGCGAACCACGTCGCGGCTTTTATTAGTATTTCTCCCGAGCAGGGAGTGATGGGAAAGCCATACGGTTGGCTACTTGATAAGCACCACTATCATGTTAGCGGCTGGGAATATCCGCAGGGGCGATCCTTCGTAGAAGTTCTGCGTTCGGGAGTTGGCATTGACTAAGGGCTCAAGCACATAATTGTAGAGGTAGCCGGGCCGCTTGTCGAAAGCAATGTGGGCCCTCGCGATCCTGGAAAAATGAAAGTTAAAGTAATAGGACCGGAAGTGGTGTGCGACGAAGTATCGGAATGTATTGACTCCGAACATGCGCCTGTGCGTGGGATCGTTATACGCATCCTTCGAAGTGAAATGTGGGACCTCGATGGTAAGACGCCCCTCGGGTTTCAGAATGCGATGAAACTCGCCAAGCACGGGAACATAATCGATGTGCTCTAGCACGTTTCTGCACAGTATCTCGTCGAACTCCTCCGCATGGAATGGCAACGGGATGTTCGAAAGATCATGTACGATTTCAACCCCCGGCAGGTTTGCCTTGTCCAGGTTCGTCCATCCACTCCGAATATCTGACCCGCAACCTGCGTTCAGTCTCTTCATATTTCGTTTTTCATGCCTGCGATCGGTTTGGCGAGGCGTCAGGGATTCGAGCGGAGTTTCACAAACACTCTCGCCTTTTCTCGATAGTTCGTTTTACCATTACAATTGCCTGGTTGACCAGGAATCGGATGGTGCCGATCGGAGAAGTAAGGAAATGGTGCAGGGTGGCCTGCACCAGGCGGAACTTGAGAAACCTTTGGAATCGCGCGAACCATTCCCGCAATTCTGATCCGGACACTTCCTTGGGCAAGTGGATATACCTGTCGATTCTCAGGTCAAGCAGGCTCCAATCCATGTTTTCGTCTTCGGACACTATCCCTCTCCTCAGGCACCATCTCCACAGAGCCGTTCCCGGCAGCGGCGTGAGGGGATAGACCGAATAAAAATCTATCAGATTGTCATGAACGAAGTCGTATGTCGCCCGAATGTCCGCAGCCGTGTCGATCGGCGTGCCGATGATGAAGAACCCATTGATGCGGATGTCGTGCCTTCGCAGCACGGCAACGGCTCGTCGATTCGTTTCCACATCCGCTTTGCCGCCCTTCAGGTATTTGAGCACTCTCTGGCTTCCGGACTCGAAACCGATGGAAACGGACTTCGTATTCATGCTCTTGAGAACTGCGGCGAGCTCGCTGGTCACGAGTTCAGCGCGACAGGTCACGATGAACTGGGTTCCTTTCGTGATGCCCCTGGCATGAAGGCCTTTTCGGATCCGATCCACCCTGTCGAAGTCCGCGCAGAACAAATCGTCATTGAAACAAATGGCATATGGCTTGTAGTCCGCCACGATTTTGGAAACTTCCTCAATCACGTAGTCAACGCCATGAAAGCGAATACCGCTCTGCATGCTGGAAGAGGCGCAGTAGATGCAGCGGAAGGGACAACCGCGGGAGGTAATTGAAATAATGGGGTAGTTAGGCGATATGGAATATATGCTCCGATCGGGCAACGGCAAACTGTCGAGGGGATCGATCGGGTCTCGCGGAGGAGTGATCACGAGCTCCTGCCCCTCTCGAAAAGCTATGCCGGGAATCGCGCGCAGCTCGTCCCGAATGAACCGTTTCCCGCTGTCCAGGTAATGAGTAAGCACGTCAATTATCGTATGTTCCCCCTCGCCGATCACGGCGAGAGTGAAGTCGGCTGTCAGGCTGGAGGGCACTGCGGTGATGTGAGGACCGCCCAGGATCACTGGGAGGTCCTGTTCGGAAAAGCATCGGGCGTATTGCGTGGCGAGCGGATATGTCTCGCTCACCGACGATATCAATACCAGTTCGGGCTTGAATGTCGCTTCCTTTCTGTACACCTCCTGATTGCTGAATGCGATCTCCGTTGACGGAAAATGCTTCTTGATCTGCGCGGAGATGTAAGCAGAACCAACGGAGATGTAGTTGGGTTTCGGATGTCTCTCGGCATTTACAAAAAGGAGTCTCATCTCGCGCACCTCTCCGTGATCACGCCCCTCCATGATTCTCGAAGAATCCTCGGATTTGTTCCCGTCTCCGCATACTACCTATCCTTGGAATCATACGCAAGTCTCTTGATCGAAACACAGTGCCGCAAGCCATTGCGAAAGAGTCATCCTCGGGGAGGGTGGTACCAAGCAGTGAGAGCTTTCCCGAAAGATTGTATGGCAGGACATCCAGCGTTCCCGCTCTTTCCTTGACGGGCTAGCGGTGAGCGGCGAGTCGCGCCTCCAAAGATTGTTTCTCGGAGCTTCGTTTCAAAAGCTCTTGCCGTTGCGCCGCGAAGCCGCGGATGCACAGGGGAGGGTGTAAGATATTGAGGCTGTTGCCAAACTTATATAATCAGCATGGCAGCCAGGGATTTCGAATGGAAAAAAAAGTTGATCGTCATCGCCCGCCGAACCTGGGACAAGAATGGAACGACTGCGGAGATGGGCTCCGCTACCGATTCTTGATGCCTTCTCTTTCATTAATAAATCTCGTCCCTGTTTCATCGGTCCCTCCTACCCAGGCACTATGCACAACCACGAGCGGATGCAACAGGTGAGGTTCGCCGGACGCTTACTTGCGGTCGCCCCTTCGTGAGGACCAGGAGTATTGGTCAATTATTGGCCTGCCGTCAGGGAGGCGACCAATGATTAGCGTTGACGACATTTGCAGAACACTAGTAGCTGAATTTCACTCCTGCCGTGAAGCAGCTGATGGGATTTTCGCCCGGCTCTTTGGACACCTCACGGCCGAAATAGGCCAGATCAAGAGTAAACAACGTAAGATCTAGCCCCAAGCCGAAGCTGGGCAGGCACTGGTAGTAACCCGCCCGCAGGCTGACGATGTCCAGCAACTTGAACTCCAGGCCCACCGCGATGTGCAGCAGCGGATTGGTCGCTCCATCCGGATAGATGAGGAAATCGAAGATGTTGTGGTAGTCAGCCGCAATGAGCAGGTCGCTTAGGAACCACTCCAGCCGGCCTAGGGGTGGCCGGAAAAGAATGCCGGCGGAAAGATAGAGGGGTAAGAAATTATATCTAGCTGTTGATAGCCCGCCAGATATAACGTCCTGGATAGAGCCATAGGTCCTGATCTGCTCCAGTGCTAAGTTTCGACCGGCGATCCCGAAGGCGAGCCAGTCTTTCAACGAATACAGCAGCCCAAACTCCACCCCAACGCCCATAGCGCTTTCCGCGGAGCTGCTGTCGGTCAGCAGATCCATAAAACTACCGGATGACTGGAGCACCTGACGAATATCTGTATCGCTGCCCCCTTTGGCGGTCATGAAACCGACGATGGATAGGCCTATATCCAAGGTGCTCTGCCAGCGCTCCGGAAATGGAATTCGAAAAGCCTTGGCGGCGATCAATACCAGGTTTTGTTCCAGGGTTTCATTGGCCGCCGGAATTGGGCCCCAGGTGCGCATTATGATGTTTGAAGAGCTGAAAATCCCGAAACCGCCTCCCTTGTTCAAATAGCTGAAGCCTATCGGACCCCACAAGCTGTAGATGCCATAGCGATACTCGCTTGAACCACCGCTTCCTGAAAACGTTTCGCCTGCGATGGCAAGAGCGGAATCATAGAAGCTCAACATGAATTCCGAAACCGTGATCTGGCGGTCAACGGAGCGAAGACCGGCGGGATTGCTGAACAGCGTGTCGGCATCGTCCGCGAGAGCGCTGTGCAGCCCCCCCATTGCCGCCGCCCTCGCGGAGGTAATGTGCTCGAAGAAATCGAAAAAACTGCCTTCCCAAGCCCAGACCGGCAGGATACCCCACAGCAGGAGAACCGCGCCCACCAGCAGGAACAAGAGGACCTTGTGGCGCGGGATACGCGCCTGCGACGGAGACAAAACCCGGCTCCTGGTTTTCATTCCAGTCCCATTATCGGCTCGGCTACCCTATGGTCTGCACTCCTCAAAATCATATTCCTATTCAGCCCGGAAAACAACATTGCCGGATCGCCTCCAGGATCACCAGCGGGATGAAAGGAGGGGCCTCAATAAAATACCTCCGGAACAGCCTCCGAGGTTCGTGCAGGAAACGGTAGAACCATTCCAGTCCGCTTTTCTGCATCCACAGGGGAGCCCTGCCGACCCCACCGCCGAACATATCAAAAGCTGCTCCAATCCCTACGGCTACTCGCACGGTCAGCCGTTGGAGGTTCTCCGCGACCCACTGGTCCTGCTTAGGGGAACCCAAGCCGACCCAAAGTATATCCGGGTTGGCCGCATTAATGCCCGCGATGATCCGGGCGTTGAGTTCGGGCGGGAATTCATCATGAAACGGGGGGGAATGCGCGCCGACGATCTTCAGTCCCGGATTACTGCCCGTCAGTACCTCGGCCAGACGTTCGGCAGTGCCTCTGCCTCCGCCCAACAGGTAAAAGGTATAGCCCCGACGGACCGCAGCAGCCGAAGCCGCCAACAGGAAATCGGAGCCGGCGACTCTGGCCGGAATGCGTCCCCCCAGGAGCCTGGAAGCCCAGACCACCGGCAGACCGTCGGGCAGCGCCAGGGAAGCGCGGTTATAGATTGAGCGCAGCTGCCTATCCCTCCGGGCGGCGACAATGGAGTTGGTAGTCAGGCAGACCACCTGATGCTTCGCGCCGCCGTGGAGCATCCGCTCCAGGACCCGCAATGTTCCCGCCAGGTCTACCCTGCTGACCCGGCAGCCGAGAATATCAATCGTCCGCGGCCGTTCCGGGCTCACGCGAAATGCATCCTTCATCGCCGTCCGAGCACGCTTTCATATATTTCCAGCAGCCTCGCATGATTGCGCTGCGCGCAAAACTTCAGCTCGTACTCGGCTCGTGCCTCCCGGCCCATCCGTGCGCTCGTTGAGGGGCGCGACCATAGCCAGCCGGCAGTCTCCGCCAGATGCTCCGCGTCTCCAGGCCGGACGAGCAGTCCCGTTCGCCCATGCTCCACGATTTCCGCTGCGGCGCCGAGCTTGGAAGCGACGACCGGTAGCCCGCAAGCGAAGGCCTCGGCGATCACCATAGGGAAACTCTCGTAGCACTGTGAGGGAAACAAGAGGTACCGGGCAGCCTTCATCAACTGGAACAGCTCCCGCCGGCTGCGGCGGCCCAACACCCGCACATTGCCACGACCCGCAACCGAAGCCGCGAACTCGCGCGCTTGAGCCAACAGAGGTCCGTCTCCAGCAATGTACAGGGGGATAAGGGGCAGCTGTCGCCAGGCCCGCAGCAAAGTGGCAATGCCTTTCTCCGGAGACAGCCTGCCAGCGAACAGGGCATAGCCGCCCCCGGATCCTCCGACTCCGGGATCCGGTTCCACGAAGCTCGGTTTTACCACGATCCTCTTCCCGGGAAGGCCTGCTTGGATGAACTTTCTGCGGGCGAACTCGGATAGAGCAATAAATATGTCCACCTGACGGTCCCAGGTCCCGAGCAAGCGGTGCAGCCAAAGCATGGCCGTGACCACCGTGCTTTGGGCGACTGAGCTGCGATAACAGCCATGCAGGATTCCAGGCCAGGTGAACCGCCGGCCGAGACACTCCTCGCAGACCCGCGCCTGCCGAAAGAAGGTCGCTGCTGCGCAAAGCAGGCGGTAGTTGTGCAGCGTCTGGATCACCGGGGTCCCATCATCCCGGCAGGCGTAATATGCCGAGGGAGAAATGAGCGGGAAGGTGTTGTGGAAATGCGCCACATCCGGCCGATGGCGCCGCAACAACAGTCGCAAATGCCTTTGCGCCGGACTGGACCAGAGCGTGCGGGCGGCGACATCCCATTTGCCCAGTCGCCGAATGCTCCGGTTGTCCTCGACGTACTCCACCACCTCATGTCCCCGCTGGCGCAAGAGCGCACTTTCGGCGCCAAACACCTCTTCTTCGCCGCCGGGCTGAAAATATCGGTTGTGGACCAGGAGCAGCTTCATTCTGTGCCTTCAGCTTCCCGCGCCTGACCGATAATGAGCCCTAAACCAACCACCAGACTGACGGGAATCGTGAATCCGGGCTCCTCAAGCCAACTGAACATGAAGCCCAGCAGCCCGCACATGAGCAAGACTGCCCGGGCCACGCGGGTTTGCCACACCGCCTTGGAGCTGATACCCCGCCAGATACGCAGGCACATCCAAAGGTAAAGGCCGAAACCCACCAAACCCAAATCCCCAAACAGGCCCAGCCAGCTGGAAACCGAACTCCAAACCGAGGAGGAGGAGAACAGCCAGTTTGAGGAGGTCAGGCTCCAGAGCTCGATGGTCGTGCGGGCGGGAATCAGGCCTAAAAGATGCACCGACGAGTCGGGCTTCACGAAACTCTCCAATCCCATCAGCGCCACCCGGCTGACGGTGTTGCCGGGGCCCAGGCCGAAGATCCAGGCGCCGGGGCTGGAGGAAAACCTGGAGGCGATGACTGCGAAAGCTTGTACCTTGCCAAGCACGCCACGACTGATCAACGTCCAATCCAGCACCATTTGAAGGGGTCGATAGTAGGAAAACGCCCCGAGAATGATGCCCGCGAGAACGGGCAGCGCGACGACGGCCCGGCTCCACCGCAGCTTGACGAGACCGAGCAACATCAGCAACAACGACGGAAAGAAAGCGATGATCACCTGTTTGGCATCTGCCAAAACCGCAACGAGAAACAGGAGAGCTCCGCCGAGCAGCCAGAAGGACCCTGCTTTCAGTTTGGCGGATTCTATCGCCCTGGCCAGGCAGATCAGCGACCCCACGAGAGTCAGGCCGCCGGCGACATGGGCCCCCGCACCCATGCCTAAGAACAGCCCCTGTACAAGGTCCGATACTCCCCGCGAAAGCGACTGATACACCGCCAGGGGAAGCTGCACGAACGGAAGCGCCAGCGCCAGCCCCCAGAGGGCCTTCATCATCCGCGGATCGGGGGGCATGGCGGCCAGAGCGTAAATGAGCAGAATGGGCTCGGCGAAAACCAGCCAATCCAGGAGTGGCCTCATAGGCTGGCCCCCATTGACGATCCAGGAGAGAAGGCATGCCGCCAGCAGGGCAAGCAGTCCGTATCCTAAGGCTCGCCTGAGCGAGGAGTGAGGCGTGGCTTCAGTCGCGGCTACAAGCGCCACCAACAGGACTAGAGGGAAATGAAAAAAGTTCAGCGACTCCGGGAAGTATCCAGTGGCCACAAGCAGCCGGGAGCCGGTTGCCGCGAGTACGGTCGCCCCTATGCGGATGTGGGAGGGAGCCAGCAGCAGGAGCAATGCCAAGGCGGCCCCGGCCAGTGTCCACGCGGCCAGAGGGAGTAGCACGACAACCAACCCGATCAACGTGCCGGCAATGACCAGGAGCGCTCCCGCCAAAGCGGGCCGGATCTTTAATGACGGCCACCAGATGCGCCGGGTCTTCATTACCGCGAACCTGCCTCTTTCACCACTCGCAGGTAAATCTCCCGCTGCAGCTCGCCTTTTCGGTCCCAGCTGAAGAATTGCCGGACCCTCCGTCTGGCGGCCTCCCCCATGCGAAACCGAAGCCGCCGGTCCGCACCCAGTCGCTCCAGTGCTTCGGCCATCTGCTCCACGGCCTGGCGGGGGCTAGTTACCGGAACCCGAATCCCGCTTTCCTTCGATACATGGATCGCTGGTCCGCCGGTATCGAAACAGACCACCGGACAGCCTGCCGCCATCGCTTCCAGACAAGTCCAGCATCCTGAGTCGTGCAGGCAAGGATGCACCAGAAGATCTCCCGCGGCCAATAGGCGCAGCACCTGATCCCGCGGAAGCCATCCAAGAAACCGCACACTGTCGCCCAGGCAAAGTCTTTCCGCCTGTTTCTCCAGGCGTCGACGCTCAGGTCCATCGCCGATCAGCCAGTAGGTTGCCTCGGGAAAAGTCTTCCTCATCCGGGCAAAGGCCTTCAGGCTGAGATGGTAGCCTTTCAAGTGAACCAACCGCCCCACGCTCAGAAGCCGCAGGGAATCTCCGGCGGATACAGGCCGTGTCGCCAGATTCTCGATCTCACCTTCATCCAGGGCGGATGCTCCCAGGACCCGGATGCTGGCGCATCCCAGACGCGCGAGCCGTCGAGCGGTTTCGGGAGTGGTAGCCAACGCCAGCCTGGCTCGCCGCGCGGTCAGCCAAACCAATGGGTCGCTTTCCCCGAGCCAGCGGGCGGCATCACGCAACAACTCGAATACCTTTCCCCGCCAGCTGAATGTCGCCCAGAAGGGTCTGGGAGCCGACTCTCCGCCTCCAACCGGCCCCCAAAGGAACGGAACCGGCAAGAAAGCTGCCAGGCTGGGAGTCCAATAGTTAACAAAGGTCACATGGTGCACCAGATCGAAACGAACCTTCTCTTGCAGCTGCCTGCAGCGCCGGTAAGCTCCAAGCTGCCACAGGTAGTAATAGAGGTGAACTCCCCGCTGTCCCTTTTTCCAGAAACTCAGCCACCGCGGCAGGTCGTAGTAGACCCAATGGGCATGGGGCAAGGGCTTGCGTACCAGCTCCGCCTCAATCGCCTGCCTATTATTGCGGCGAGTCAGAATCCAGACCTCATGAAATCGCGCCGCCTGCCGGGCTTGGTTCCAGCCCACCCCCGGTTCGGAGCCTCGCCGGGGCTCGCAGGCATACGCGGAGAGTAGAACACGCAAGCGGCGGTTCAAGAAAGCCATCCTAGTTCGGCGCAGCCAAGCTCTGCCAGGACGAGAATTCGCTGCAGCGCCTGGTAGTGACCGGGATTCAGGTAAGCATGGTAAACCGCGCGATCCAACAAATAAAGCAGCATCAGAGCATCGATGCTCGGTTCCGGGATTTCCAGCCGTTGCCAGTAGGCCCTTATCGCCTCCCCGCGGGTGACCTGCTCCCGTACTTCCCGAAAAACGCGGGCTGGCGGTTCCTTTGCAAGAAGAAGCCGAGTTTGGAAGAGGAAATGAAACAGGTCGTAACCCGGAAGCCAATGCCTCCGGGCATATTCCCAGTCGAACAGGAACAGCCGTCCATCGACAACCAGAGCGTTCCACGGAACGAAATCCCCATGGCTGAAGTGGAAAGGCAATTCCTCGTCCCTAAGCGGATGCGGAACCCGCTCCAGCAGCGCACCCAGGTTGCTACCCTGAACTCCACCCTTTGCTCGCTCTGTCCAATGGCTGAGGCTTTTCCAGAACATGCTCTCGCCGAGCCGCAGCCGTCGAAAGCCAAGACCGGCTAATTCCTGGAGCGCTCCGAAGTAGCTGGGGTCCAAATCCCGGCCCGCTTGCCTGGCCTTCGGCGGAGGGCAGGACTGCAGGCAGACCAGCCGTCCATGCCACGGTCCCAGGTGCAGCAACGCTGGCATGGATAGACTCTGCAATTCCTTGGCTTCCATCCTGCGCAACACTTCAGCCTCGTTGCTCACCAGTTCGCAGGTCGCCTCGTCCCAGCCAATCTTCGCGTAGGCCAGGGTCCGGCCGCTTGCCTCGAGCACCTGGACTACAGGCTTGCGGTGCGGTCCGGGAGTGCCCAGGGATATAGCGAAGCTCAGATCAGGCCGGCATAGGACCACCTTTAGGTGATCCAGAAAGGCCTCGCCAGGGGCTCCACCAAATTCTCTCCGCGGCCGCGGCAGCAAAGGCTGGATGAGGCCCGCCGCCAATCCGGCAGCCAGACAGCTCTTCGCCGCCCTGGCGTAAAGGTGTTGGGCGCCATAGAGCTGCAGGGCCGCGGCAGCAGTCCGCGGCGGTACCAGCGGGAATATGAAGCCCCTCCCGTCGGCAAGACTGAGTTGCCAGTATGCCTTGCCACGGGGCCGCGCCTGCGCTGGCCGGTCATCTGTCTGGCGTGCTTCAGGGCAGAGCACCCCGGTCAGCCAGTCCCAGGCCGCTGCCCGTGAAGCATGGAACCAGAGGCGCCGGCGGCGGCTGTAGCGCCACTGCAGGAAGGACAGCATCGCTTCGGCCGCCTCGATTTCCACTGTTTCCTCTGCCGGTCGGCCGTCCAGCAGGATGGTATTGGGCAGTTCCGCCGCCAGCCTGCGATATGCCGCACGCTGCCGCTCGGCTTCGGCGAGGGGGACCTCCTGCTTTCGCCCCAGCAGCACCTTTGCGGGCACATCGAGAACCAGGCACAGATCGGGCTTAGGGACCAGCTTGCCGGCCAGGCGAAGAAGCCAACCCGGTCCTCTATAGCGATAGCGACGCGGATCCGCGAAAATGTCGTAGTAATAGCGGTCAAACAGCACCAGGGAAGAGCGGGCCAGTCTGGGGCGCACTCGAAGCAAATAGCCCAGCCAATAATCCAGAGTCAGGTAGAGAATCTTTAGAACAGAGGCGAGCTTGGACCGCGGAGGCTCGGCGTGGGGATCGTTCACCGTGCCCTTGCTCTCGGCGGCGGGCAGGAACCCAGGGCGCAGGTGATACGCGTCGCTTCTGCGAAAGGCCTGCCCGACAGCGACTGGCACCCGGCGAATCAGCGTGCTCTTGCCGGAACCATCCGGCCCGAGAACCGCCACAAACAAGCCCGCAGGGTAGCGCCATCGCCGCCAGATCCGGCGCAACTCAGGAAGCCAATACCGCAGCCAGCTCAAGGGGTCTCGACGGAGCGCCAAACGGCGCAGGCTTCTGCGCAACGACGGAAGGTTTGCCTCCAAACTGTTCCAGTCCCGGCGGCCCAACCAGGCAAGGATCGCCTTCGCTCGACCGATTCCGAAGTAGCGGACTGCCATTGCGCAAGCCGAGGACCCGAGTTGATTCGCCAATAGCTGCAAGCGTTCTAATTGGAAAGGCGAAATATTCCCCTTCAGCACCTTCTTGATCAGCAAATAGGAAAACTCTACTTCCGGCGAAGCAACCCAGATAGAGTCACGTAGCTGCCTGCCGGATAGAAGCTCAGCAGCGTTCATGAACAGGCGCCCGTTACGGCGGTAGTCTGTCGCGAGATCCAACCGCAGGAAACGGATTGTTTGTCCGTCAACAGCCGCCAGCACGAAATAGAATCCCGTGCTTTCATGTTGCAGGAGCTGAACACAGCACGAGTTCTTCAGGCTGAAAAGGAGTTCCTCTACGCGGCCCAGATCCTGCGGCAGGATAGCCAGATCCACGTCAGGGGTTGCCGACTCACCGAGTCGCTCCCGGCCGTGGAGCAAGCAGTATGGGACTCCGGAACGGTCAAGCAGTTCCAATGTCGCTGTGATCCAGTGCTTCATTGCGGATCTAAGTGCTGGCTGCTCGCCGGGCACCATCGATAATACGGTGGTAAGCGGCCAGATACGTCGCCGCAACTTCATCCCATCGCAGCGCCTCCCGGAGCTTCAATACCCCCTCGGCGTATCGCGCATCTCCACGAGGACGGGAGGCTAGCTCTCGAAAGACCCCGGCCACCTGTTCTGATTCCAGGGGAACTTGTATCCCTGCACCGTACTGCTCCACGAGGTGGCCCAGGTTTGTCTCGGGGCTTACAATCACCGGAAGTCCGGCGGCGATCGCTTCCCTAACAGGCCGCGGCGGACCATCCCAGCGGCTGAGAAACACAAGGTAATCTGCCTCGGCGTACAGCTTCCGCTTGCCATCCTCCGGTACCTCCCCTAAAAGCTGTACCCGCTCCTCCAACCGGAATCGGCGGACGAACCCGTTGAGCCGCTCGCGGCTGTCCCGCCATGGCCGTCCCGCGATACTGAGGCTGGCCTCGGCGCCGCCCTCTACGGCCAGCCGGAAGCCCCGCAACAGAATGTCGAGCCCCTTTTGCCGGAAGTCATTGCGGCCCAGAAAAAGCAGCCGCAACCGCTGGTCCGGCCGACGGCCGGGCTCAACATGGCTTGGCCTGGCGGCGGGGAACACGCCGAGTGAGGCTTGAAAGGTCGAGTGGCCAGCGAAGCGCCGGAGTACGCTCTGTTCCTCCACAGGCCCGAAGGCGTGAAATATGGCCTTCCTCAACCAGCGGGCAATTGCCGCCAGATACAGCTCCTTCTTCAGCCTGCTTTTTCGCATCCCGTGCGGCATGAGTTGGGCCAGTGTCGAAATCACCAATGGCGGGCCCGAATGCAGCCCGCGCAAGGCCAGGACATGGCTCGGGATCAGCAGTCCGAAGATGTGCACCAGATCGCTTCGGCCGGCGGCGCTCCGGAAGTCCGCTAGCCGACGACACTGAACACGATCCGTCAGGCCTTCTGTTTCAGCTCCCTCATCGGCGAGCAAAACCACTTCAACGCCGCAGCTAGCCATGGAGGAGGAAAGCAGGCGGACGTCGCGCGGATACCCTCCGGGCCGTAGAGCATCGCGGTACAGGATCGCGACTCTCACGGTCACTCGCCCTCGCTACGCGTCATAGGCTGCGCAGTGCGGCCCGAACCTGCGGATCGGGGGCGATCAGCAGCCCGACACTCGTGTAGTCCCTGCCCCGTCTGCGGTCGTAGCTGAACCCGGGTTCCCAGTGTTCGCGCCAGAAGCTCCGGATTCCCCTTAGGCTAAGACGGGCCATCCCCTCATCGAGACCGTCCACCATCTGCTCTCCGTAACGGTCGTACAGTGCCCTGAGCTGAATCCAGTTGTAAGCCCTGGGCGCGCCAGCCTCGACGACCAGGGTTTTCACCCTGCCGGTTGCCAGCCGCTTCGCTGCGGCTACCCCTCGACTCAGCCACTTGACCAGCCGCCAGCCGGTGGCCAGGGAACAGTAATCGACCGTAATGATTACCACTCCGTTCTCCTTGACCACCCGAAGCATCTCAGCAATCGCCTTGATGCCTTCACTCCTGGCCACGTGCTCCAATACGCTGACGCAGGTGACCACGTCAAAGGAGCGCTCGCCGAAAGGCAGAGAGCTCATGTCGGAAACCTCATAGGTGCAGCCCGGCGGCGCCAGCACCCGTATGGCTTCCACCACCTCTGGATCTCTATCGACGCACCATACCGGGCAACGGAAAGCGGCGGACAGGATCGCGGGGAAGGGGGAGGGACCGGAGCCGACATCCAAGACCCGTGAGATCACCTGGCGCTTGGCATGCCTCTCCAATGCTCTCATAACGAACGAATACTCCATGCGGCGGGTCGGCCAGCGCAGGTATTCGAGATACCGCGCCACGGCCTGCTTTGCGGGCTCCAGCCTGCCCCAGCTCTTTGTCTCCAGACCTTCCTGGAAGTCCTGAGTACACTGGCGAGCCGGCTCTCGCAAAGGCTGGGTATACTCCTCGAACGCAGCCCGTTCCCGAACCAGCAGCAAGGTCATTCGGCAATCACCAGCATGGAGTGGGCTGAAGCCCCCATTCGCCTCGCCCTTCCGGCGCGCAGCGCGCCGGCCACATCCATGGATACCTGGTAAGCCCGTTGCAGCCAAAGCAGCGCCGTGGCGCCGAGCCTCCCGATCCGGAGCGCCGCTTCACCTCCAGGACGGCTGACGCCTGCGGTGGATCGAGATGAACCGGCCAGGCTCGCCAGCAACCGGCCCGCTCCGGGCATCAGCTCCGAGCCTACCGGGGACGGTAGCTCAACCGTGACTTTGGTAAATCCGGCACGCTGAAAAAACGCCACCAGCGCCTGTGGAGTCCACCGCAGATAGTGGTTCGGCGGAAAATCGGAGAGGCCGCGCTCGCCGCGCATCAGCAGATCGGAGCGCACAGGCGAGGGCACGCTGGCCAGGATTTTAACCCCTGAAAATCGGCCCTTCAAGGCTTCGATCAACTCCAGGGGGTCGGGGAAGTGCTCCAGGACGTCAAAAAACGTGATTGCCAGGGGCACTTCCCCTCTCCATGGAAAGTCGGGACCTGCGGCCGCGATCGCCTCGAAACCCCGGAGGCGAAGCAACCGCACGAGGCGCTCAGCTACCTCCACCCCAACGGCGCGGAAATGCGCCCGACGCAGCGCCTGCAGGAACTGGCCGGAGCCGCAGCCGTAATCCAGAACCGCTACTTTTGCGGGCAGTTTCGCTTTAAGCCACGCCAAGGCCATCCTTTGGGCGAGGGTCAACCGCGGAGCGGGCGGAAAAAAGGCCAGGTTTTCCAGCTCCAGGCGTTTGGCCGGCATGCTGTACACGTATCTGTATTCCTCAGCAACCGGGGCGGGCTCCTGGCTCTGGCCATAGGCAGACAGATAGCGCTGGGAGCTATAGTCCGGATTGCGCGTGAAGGTCAAGCCGCATTCCTGGCAGGTGGCCAGCTCGTATTGGGCGCAGTGTCCCGAGTTCGACCAGTTGCTGGAACCGCAGGCAGCGCACCGGTCTATTGTCATGTTCGCGTTCCTCCTGCTGACGGCCAGCTCTTCAGCTTCAGCCAGGCAACCACCGCGCATACCAGAGATGGATTCTCAACTCTTGCCGCTCCGCGTGCGGGACGAGTTGTAATAGTAGTAACCGTAGCCGTACCGCCTGTCCTTGAGGTCCACCCGGTTCAAGACGCTTCCAAGCAGCCTGATCCCAGCGTGGTCCAGAAGCTCGCGGATCCGGACCAGCAGCCTGCGGTCGACTTCGCCCAACCTGACCACCAGCAGGGTGCCGTCCTGGCCGGCTGCCAAGTCCACCGCCTCGGTGGCTGCCAGCAGAGGGGCCACGTCGAAGATGATACGGTCGTAGCCGGCGCCTCTGAGCGTCGCGATCAGACTCTTCATTCTGGAGGAGCCCAGCAGCTCGGAGGAATTGGGGAGGATGGAGCCAGTGGTGAGGATATCCAGGTTCTCCACGCCCTCGATTTTCCGCAGGAAGTTCCGAAAGTCGCTGCCCGCCAGCAGGGCATCGATGATCCCCGGGGAATCGGGCAGGCCGAAGATCCGGTGCACAGCCGGAACCCGGAAATCTGCGTCCACGAGCAGTATTTTTTCCGCCTGAGAGGCGAAAGCGATGGAAAGGTTCGCGGCTATCGTGGTCTTGCCATCGCCGGGAATGGCGCTGGTTACTACGATGGTTCGCAAAGGTTGATCCAGGTTCAGGAAATGCAGATTCGAGCGCAAGAGCTTGAAGGATTCGGCCATAGGGGAGTTGGGCTCGTCCCGGGTCAACAGTAGGATGTGGTTCTTGCCGGTCCCTTTGGTTCGGTGGCCGTTTCCGTTGCCTTCCTGACGGGGGATCAGCCCTAGAATGGGGAGGCCCAGGAGCTTCTTGACCTCTTCCTCCGATTTCACCGTATGATCCAGATGTTCCAGAAGGAAGGCCAGGGCGATACCCAGAATCAGGCTGACCATCACGCCGACAATCAGATTCTGGAGCTTGTTGGGCCGCACAGGGTCCAGGGGCAGGTAGGCGGCGTCCACGACGTCGATGTTGCCAATCTGGCTGGCCGCCTCGATCTGCGCCTCGTTCTTGGCTTTCATCAGCGCCGCGTACAGCTCGTCGTTGATGCTGCGCGCTCTTTCCAGGCGGATAAGATTTATCTCCCTGGCAGGAAGCTTGTTGATATCCTGTTCATGCATCGCCATCAGGCTGCGCAGGGCCTTTTCTTGCGCTTCCAGTATAACATCCCTGGACTTGTATTCGGCCAGCTGCATCTGCATGGTGGAATCCACGGCCGGCGACCTTGCCGACCGGGCGTTCAGGGTAATCTCCTCCTGGATCTGGCCTTCCAGCGAGTCAATTCGCTCTTCGAGCTCCGCGATCCTCTGGGCCGCTGGTGAGGATCCGCTTTTCTGGCGCTTTAATTCCAGCTGCGCTTCGGTCAGCCGGTCCTGTAATCTGGCCACGGTCGGACTGCTGGAAGCCGCGGCCAGCGATCCGCCATCCCAAGCCTTCGAGCCGAGTTGGCCGAGCAGGGCGGCGATGCGGGCGCCCAGCACCGCCCTATCCACCTTGACCTGCTGGAGCGAGCTTTCCAGCTGGGCCACCAGACCCACCTTCAGCTTCGTCTCCTCGTCGATCACGCCTATCCGCTGGCCCTCCTTGTACCGGAGCAGCTCCTCCTCCGCGTTCTTCAGCCGCTCGCTGACCTGCTCCACCTGCTCGGAGACGAAGCTCAGCACGGCGTTGGCTTCGCTGCGGCGAGATTGCAGGTCCCGGTCGATGAAGGCCCGGCAAATAGAGTTGGCAATCTGCTGGGCCAATTCCGGTTCCGGTGAACGAACCGAGATCCGGATCAGGCGGGTGTTGGCAATGTTGGATACGGACAGGCTGTTCCTTATCCCGCCCAGGGCAGCCTGCAGTCGCTGCCCCTCGGGCAGCTCACTCCTGATTCCGAACCTCTCCATCAGCCCCTGCTGCCTGATCACCTGCTCGAGCAGGCTCCTGCTCTTCAGGATCTCGATTTGCGTGTTGATTTCTTCTTTGATTGGGAGAGCGGAAAAACCTCCACCCAAAAGACCTCCGCCCAGAACGGAAGGCATCGGCTCCTTAATGTGCAGCGTCGCGGATGCTTCGTAGATGGGCGTGATGAGCAAGCTGCCGATCAAGACCGCCAGGGTGGTGACGATCAGGAACAGGCCGATCATCCATTTTCTGCGCCAGATGATCCGCCAATAGCTCTCTAGTGCGCTTCGATCCTCGCCGTGCTCCGCCAAGTCTTTATTTCCCCCCGAGGCGCGTGAGGAGCTCCAACAGCTCCTGCCAGGAATCCCCAGCCAGGCGCAGCGCCGCTTCCAGCTGCATCGTGTCCAGCTGGTTCTCCACATCCCCGACCTCGGCCTCGATGCCCAGCAGGCGTTCCTTGAGGTCCCAGAGCTTGTCCACCTCGGGCGGAGCCACGCCCGCCCGCACCTGTTTCTCGATCAAGTCGCTGTAGTCCTGCAGGTAGGTCTTCAGCTTTTCCAGGCTCTCCCTGCGGCCGGCGAGCTTCAATATCTCCCTGACGGTGGCCAGCAGGTCCGCGACCAGGGAATTTTTGATTTTCCGGTATTCCTGCCGTGCTCCCTCGCGTTCCTTCTTCAGAGCGTAGGCGTTCAGCGCCCGGGCTGGGTCCCCGATAGAAAGGTTGGTCCCCAGCGTCGCCGCGGGGAAAAGCCGGAAGGAGCGGGTATCCGGGTCCCAGAAGCCGGTCGCCAGAGAAAGGCTCATCCCCGTCACCACAACCCCAGTCCGCAACTCCGGAAGCTTCTCGCTTTCCCGCAGCAGCGTCTGCTGCGAGGCCAGGGTGGGGTTGTTGTCGAGCACAATGCGGAGCATCCGCTGGATGATTTCCTCCCGGCCGTCCTCAGCCTGGACCCAGGCCCCTCCGGCGGCCAGGAGCAAGACGCATACCAGTGCACCGAGTCGCGAAGAAACCTGATTCATGGTTGTCTGCGGAGCCAGAATATGCCAATATACCTGATCCCCAGTTCAATTTCAAGATACCCCGCCGGGGGGATGGTGTTTCTACCCTCCCCCCGGGTTGGAATTCACGCAGGCCAGGGTGTATTATAGCAGGGGAGGCTCAGGTTCATGGGCATGGGCAGGCCGAAGCTCTTCATCATCCTCTCCAACGAAGCGCTCGTGCTTTCAGTCGCCTTCCTGTTGGTGAAGAAGGCGTACGGAGCGCTCGTTCGCGCCGACGCCGCGATTTCCTCCAGGATGATCCTGATTTTGGCTCTTTGTTTTGCCGCCTATTTCTACTTGATGTGGCGGGATTTGTATTACCGCAACTACCACTACTATCTGAAGACTACGTATCGAATCGTGCTTAAAAACACCACGATAGCGCTCCTGCTGGTCCTGGCGGTAACCGCGGTGCTTTCAGGTACCGAGAGGTCTCAGCTCCTGCCGGCCCTGCTCGTCTACCTGCCGGTGGGCGCCTTGAGCTTTTTCTTCGTGCACGGTTCCCATTTTCTGTGGATCCGGTATCTCAGCCACATCGGCTACTTCCGCAGGAATTGCCTGATCGTCGGTTCACCGGGCGGACGCTTCGCTCCGGAGGCGTCTTTCCAGGATATCGGCAACACCAAGAACTACGTAGGCCGAATCTACCGTGAGGGCGGCAAATGGGAATGGCGCGGTCATTCCACTTCGAGGCTGCACCGCATCAAGAGCATAAGGGATGTTAAAAGAGTCATCCTGAAGGAGAACATCGGCGAAATCATCTTCGTCCTTGGAGACGGGCTGCGGGAGGCGGCGCTGCTGGAGCTGGTGCGCTTCTGCAAAACCCTGGCGATCGGGTACTTCCTGGTGCCGGACCAGTCTCGGATGCCGAAAGAGCGGCCATGGAACAGGGTCTTCCCCCGAATTCCGGTATTGGAGCGGTCCCCCGGCAACAGGGATTCCCTGACGAACATCTCGCTGAAAAGACTTTTGGACCTGTTCGTTGCCGTCGGGACCCTGCTCTTGTTTCTACCCTTGGGGCTCCTGATCGCCTTGGTCGTAAAACTAGAAGACGGCGGTCCCGTATTCTATTTCGCCACCCGCATAGGAAAGAACGGCCGGCCGATCCGTTTTTACAAGTACCGGACCATGGTGGTCGACGCGGAAAGCCTGAAGCCCGGGCTCGAGGGGTTCAACCAGCGCAGCGATGGCCCGTTGTTCAAAATGAAGAACGACCCTCGCGTTACCCGGGTGGGCCGGATACTGCGGAAGCACAGCCTCGATGAGTTTCCCCAGATGCTCAATGTGCTGCTGGGAAACATGAGCCTGGTAGGTCCCAGACCCCATTTGCCGGAGGAAGTGGCGAAATACCAGGAAGGCGACTACCTGCGTCTGGAGTGCGTACCGGGAATCGTCGGCCTGCCGCAGGTTGCCGGCCGGAACACCCTGGGCTTCAAGGAGTGGGTAGGCCTGGATCTGAAGTACCGGAAGACCTGGTCTTTGGCCCAGGACATCAGGATCATGCTGCGGACGGCGAAGCTCGTCCTGGCTTCGTTCCTGAAACCCCACGCTCCCCGCTTATAGAATGCCTAAAAGAGTATCAATCGCACTGCTGCTTCTTCTATTGCCTGCCCTCTAGGCCGCCGGCCTGGAGCTCAACGGCCGGTTCAGCCTCGGGAACCTGGGATTCGACCCGAAGCGTGCGGCCGTGGACAGCGGCTACACGGGGCAGGACTGGTTTTGGGGAGGGTCCGCGGAACAGGACGCCGAGGCGGTCTGGGAGGCCGCGGCCGCCGCGCTCGACGAGGCGGCCGCGGCCGTAGGGCCGGGGTCGATCGCGGCCATCGCGCTGAGCGGGGCCATGCACACCTGCCTGCCCGTGGCCGCGGACGGCTCCGCGCT
>Ga0315273_10001366_pt1 | contig 27620 bp, 20 predicted proteins | sample YL17G02_0_MG_FD_205753 | JGI IMG/M metagenome (GOLD analysis project Ga0315273, IMG submission 205753) | Sediment microbial communities from Yellowstone Lake, YNP, Wyoming, USA - YL17G02_0 | ecosystem: Environmental > Aquatic > Freshwater > Lake > Sediment | place: USA: Wyoming | collected... | reverse complement strand
CTCGTATGACCAGGCCAAGGTCACGGTCGAGGCGGCCAAGGGCTCGATCGACGCGGCCAAGGGCACGGTCGAGGCGGCCAAGGGCTCGATCGACGCGGCCAAGGGCACGGTCGAGTACTCCAAGTCCACCGACGAGGCCAAGGGCACGGTCGAGTACTCCAAGAACGCGCTCGACGCGGCGCACTACTCGGCCGATTTCAGCAAGGTCGAGTTCCAGAAGATGGTCGACTCGCAGCAGTTCCAGGCCCTGCTCGGCACGGCCGACTTCAGCCGCCTGGTCAACGACAAAGCGTTCGAGATGCTCGCCCACAACGACAACTTCGTCCAGTTCCTGAACTCGCCGGCCCTTGCCCAGATGGTCGCGCAGGATCAGTCGCGCAATGAGCTCCTGAACGTCGTCACGAGCGACGCCTTCCAGGCCGTATCGAGCCGCGACGGGTTCGTGAACATGATGTCGAACAAGGACATGATGAGCGTGCTCACGAACGACGCGTTCATGAGCGCGGCCCAGAAGGGCAACGACATGGCGAAGGCCATCGACGAGGCGAAGATCTCCGAGTAACAAGGCAGCCGCGGCGCACCCGAGCGCCGTCGGAGCGCAATCCCGAGTGGCGAGGGGACCCTGCCGAAAGCGGGGTCTCCTCGTCGTCATCATAGACCGGAGACCGATGGCTCCCCTGCCGCTCCGCCCGACCGCGCGCCACGCCGCCCTCGCGGCCCTGCTCGCCCTCGCACTCGCCGCCCCCCCCGCGCGCGCGCAGTTCGACATGATCCAGACACGGGACGTGCGGCTGGCGTATCACAAACCCACGCTCGGATTCATCGCGCCGTATACCGCGCAGTGCTTCGAGAACTCGCTCCGCTTTTACGAACGCACTTTCCAGTACCAGCCCACCGAGCGCGTCAACCTGTTCCTCGACGACTTCTCGGACTACATGAACGCCGGCGTTTGGGGCGCCCCGCACAGCGGCATGATGATGCACATCGCGCCATCCAACGATGTGTTCGAGACCGGTCCCTCCAACGAGCGCATCTTCTTCGCGATGAATCACGAGATGGCGCACGTCGTCACGCTCGATCAGGCTGCGGGCCCCGATCGCTTCTGGCGCGGGCTGTTCCACGGCAAGGTGCGCGAGGACGCGGACGACCCGGTCACGCTGCTCTACGCCTACGCCACGCTGCCGCGCCGCTCGGCGCCGCGCTGGCACCGCGAGGGCACGGCGGTTTTCTTCGAGACCTGGATGTCCGGCGGTCTCGGCCGCGCGCAGGGCCCTTACGACGAGATGGTGTTCCGTTCCATGGTGCGCGACAGCGCGCGCTTCTACGACCCGCTCGGGCTCGAGGCCGAGGGCACCAAGTCCGACTTCCAGGTGGGGGTGAACGCCTATCTCTACGGGACGCGCTTCACCAGCTACCTGGCATGGAAGTACGGGCCCGAGAGCGTGGTGAGGTGGGTCGCGCGCACGCCGGGCAGCCGGGCGTCCTGGCGCTCTCAGTTCGCCGGCGTGTACGGGATGAAACTGGAGGACGCCTGGCGTGACTGGGTCGTCTTCGAGCGCGATTTCCAGCACGGGAACCTCGACGCGGTGCGGCGTTATCCCGCCACGCCCTACCGTGATCTCTCGCCGGGCGCGCTCGGTTCGCTGTCGCGCACCTACCTCGATCCCGGAGCGCGCGTGGTGTACGCCGGGTTCGACTATCCGGGCACGGTGGCCTATCTCGGGTCCATCCCGCTCGATGGTGGGCCGGTGCACCGGCTCACCGACGTGAAGGGACCGGCGCTGTACTTCGTCACCTCGCTCGCCTACGACCCGTCCGGCCGGAAGCTCTACTACACCACCGACAACAACGACTGGCGCGACCTGATCTGCTACGACCTCGCGACCGGGAACGAGCGCCGTCTCATCAAGGACGCCCGCATCGGCGACCTCGTGTACGACCGCCGCGACTCGACGCTGTGGGGTGTGCGTCATTTCAACGGCGTCTCGACGCTGGTGCGTCTGCGCCCGCCGTACCACGACTACCAGCGCGTGGTCTCGTTCCCCTACGGACGCGACCTGTGCGACCTCGATCTCTCCCCCGACGGCCAGGCGCTCACCGCGTCGGTATCCGAGATCTCGGGGCGGCAGACGCTCCGCCTGTTCGACATCCGCGCGCTGGAACACGGCGACACGACGTCGCGGGTGCTGCACGACTTCGGTGAGGCCGTGCCCGCCAACTTCGTCTTCACCGAGGATGGCCGCTATCTGTATGGCAGCTCGTACTACACCGGCGTGTCGAACATCTGGCGCTATGACCTGGGCGCCGATTCGATGGACATCGTCACCAACGCCGAGACCGGCTTCTTCCGCCCGATGCCCGTCGGTCACGACTCGCTCGTGGTGCTGCGCTACACCGGCAGGGGATTCGTGCCGTCGCTGGTGACGGTGAAGCCACTCACGGACGTGAACGCCATCACCTTCCTCGGCCACGAGATCGCCGAGAAGTACCCGGTGGTCAAGAGCTGGCGTGTGCCGTCGCCCGCCACGGTCGACCTCGACTCGGTGGTCACCTCGCGCGGCCCCTACCACCCGCTCTCCCACCTCGGGCTGGATTCGGTGTATCCGATCGTCGAGGGTTACAAGTCCACGACCGCGGTGGGCCTGCGTGCGCAGGTGGCGGATCCGTATTCGATGCACTCGCTCGACGCGTCGGCCAGCTATGCGCCCGACGCCGGGGTTCCCGCCGACGAGCGCTGGCACCTCGAGGGCAGCTACCGAGTGCGCAGCTTCACCCTGAATGGCTACCTCAACCGGGCGTCGTTCTACGACCTGTTCGGGCCCACCAAGACCAGCCGCAAGGGCACCGGCGCGAGTCTCGGCTACGCCAAGGCACTCATCCACGACGCGCCGCGCGTGCTCGAGATGAACGCCGAGGTGGCCGGACGCGCGGGGCTCGACCAGCTGCCGGCGTATCAGAACATCCCGACCCCCCCCGGATTCGACCGCGTCGTGACTCCATCGCTGCGATTCCACGGCAAGTTCGTGCGCTCCTCGCTCGGCTGGGTCGATCCCGAGAAGGGCTACGAGTGGCGGCTCGGCGGTGACCTCGACATGGTGCGCTTCGATCGCGCGACCAGCGACTATGGCGGCACCGGCAAGCTGTGGCGCGGTTATCCGCACACCGCCGGTTCGCTCGATCTCGGGTTCCCGCTCCCGCTCGCTCACACGGCGGTGTGGTTGCGCACCGCCGCCGGTGCCTCGATCTCCAAGCCCAACGAGCCATTCGCGAACATGTACTTCGGCGGTTTCCGCAACAACTGGATCGACCACCGGGAGCCGAAGCGCTACCGCGACCTGCTGGCGTTCCCGGGCGTCCCGATCGACGACGTCGGAGGCACCTCGTTCGCCAAGGCCATGGTCGACTTCAACCTCCCGCCGGTCCGCTTCCGTCGCGCGGGGGTGCTCGACCTGTACGCGGCGTGGGCACGCACCTCGGTGTTCGCCGGCGGTATCACCACCGATCCGACCCACTCCGAGACGCGCCGCCAGCTCGCCAACGTGGGGATCCAGGTCGACCTTCGTCTCGCGGTGCTGATCCAGCAGCCGATGACGCTCTCGGTCGGAGTCGCCGAGGCCTTCGAGCGCGCCCGGCAGGCACGTCATGAGTTCTTGCTCTCGCTACGGATCCTCGGATGAGCCCGCCCGACCTCGCCATCGGACTGCTGCCCGTGGTGCTGTTCCTCGGTGCGCTGGTGCTGATGGACAGCTATAAGCTCGTGCGTCCCCGCTCCCTCGCCGTGGCGCTCCTCTCGGGGATCGGGGCGGCGGCGCTGTGCTTCGCGCTCAACCGTGCGCTGCTGGAGGCGTTCCACCTGCCGCTGACCGTGTTGACCGGCATCGTGGCCCCGACGCTCGAGGAGACGGCCAAGGCGGCCTTCGTGGTGTGGTTGGTGCGCCGGCACAAGGTCGGGTTCCTGGTGGACGCGGCCATCCTCGGCTTCGCGACCGGCGCCGGCTTCGCGCTGGTCGAGAACCTCTACTACGCAGGCGCCATGCATGCCGCGAGTCCCTGGCTGTGGATCGCGCGCGGGCTCGGCACGGCGATCATGCACGGCGCGACGACGAGCGTCGTGGGCGTGCTCGCCAAGGACGCCGCCGACCGCCACGGTGAAGTGACGTGGACCCAGCCGCTGCCCGGGCTCGCGATCGCGATCGCGGCCCATGCCGTATTCAACCTCGTCTCACGCCAGCCGCTGCTGGCGGCGGCGTTCGTGGTGCTCGTCCTGCCGCTGGTGCTGTTCGTGGTGTTCGAGCGCAGCGAGCGCGTCACGCGCGATTGGCTCGGCACCGGGCTCGACCTCGACATGGAGCTGCTCGAGCTGGTGATGAGCGACGGGGTCAGTGACAGCCGCGTGGGCCGCTATCTGCACACGCTGCGCGAGAGGTTCGAGGGCACGGTGGTGGCCGACATGCTGTGCCTGCTGCGCATCCATCTCGAGCTCTCGGTCCGCGCCAAGGGCGTGCTGATCGCGCGGGCCGCGGGCGTCGAGGTGCCACTCGACGACGGCGTGCGGGCGAATCTGGTGGAATTGCGTCACCTGGAGCGTTCGATCGGACCGACCGGACGCCTGGCGATGCAGCCGATCCTCGCGGCGAGCGGGCGCGACCTGTGGCAGCTGCAGATGCTCAGCCGGCGGTGAGGCGGGCGCGGTGGCCGGACGTTGCTGCCGCGATTGCCACACCTCCCGCCCGCCGCTCGGCTCCGGAGCTTGACCCCGGTCCCCCGGCGCGGAGAGGATGCCCGACATGGACACTCCGGATCGCGACACCCGCCCGCCCGGTACGCCGGGCTCCGATGCACCGTGTGATCTCGCCATCATCGGCGCCGGCCCGGTCGGGCTGTTCGGCGCCTTCTATGCCGGCCTGCGCGGGATGCGTGTCACGCTGATCGACAGTCTGGCCGAGCTCGGCGGCCAGCTGAGCGCGCTCTACCCCGACAAGTACATCTACGACGTCGCCGGGTTCGCCAAGGTCAGGTCACGCGACCTGGTCGCCTCCCTCACCGAGCAGGCGCTGCAGTACCACCCCGAGGTCCGGCTCGAGGAGCGCGTCACCGGGCTCGCGCGCGTGGACGAGCACTGGCATCTCTCCACCGCGCGTGGCGTCACCATCGCGGCGAAGACCGTGCTCATCACCGCCGGCGTGGGCGCCTTCGCGCCACGCAGGCTCGAGGAGGCGGCCCTCTCCCGTTTCGAGGGTCACGGCCTCCACTACGTGCTCCCGAGTCTCGCGCCGTTCGCCGGGCGCCGGATCATGCTCACGGGTGGCGGTGATTCGGCGCTCGATTGGGCGCTCCACCTCGAACCGATCGCGAAGCAGGTCACCCTCATCCATCGTCGCGACCGCTTCCGCGCCCACGAGGACAGCGTCGCCAGGCTCGAGGCGTCGAGCGCGAGGGTCATGACCTTCACCGAGCTCAAGACCATCGAGGGCGACGGCAAGGTCGAGCGTGCGGTGGTGTTCGACAACCGCACGAAGGAGGAGACCGTGCTCGAGGTGGACGACGTGGTGGTGAACTTCGGGTTCGTCGCCGATCTCGGTCCCATCAAGACCTGGGGTCTCGAGATCAAGGGCAACTCGCTGGTGGTGAGCCAGAGGATGGAGACCAATCTGTCGGGCGTGTTCTCCGCCGGCGACATCGTCACCTATCCCGGCAAGCTCAAGCTGATCGCGACCGGGTTTGGCGAGTCCGCCATGGCGGTGTGCGGGGCCAAGCTCATCATCGATCCGAAGGCGCGCTACTTCCCGGGCCACTCCTCCGAGACCGCCGGCGAGGGCGCCACGCACTCCTAGGGGCTCCCAAGGCGTCTCGCGGGATCCGTTCTCCGCGGCGCCGGAACCCGGGGCGGCGACAAGGGATCTCCCCGCCGCCGGGCGGTCTCCTGGGATCACGCCACGCGGACTTCGCCGTCGTCCCCCCGGGTCCGACGCGGCGGCACGCCCGATGCTCCCGTATCCCGATCTCCCACATCCCGTTGGGTGAATTGACACATTGACGGCCCGGGCCGTCGGGCGCGAGACTCTTGCTCGCCACGAGAGCGCCATCCGCAAAATCCCCGCGGACCCCCGGCTCAGCGGGCGCGTATCAGGGACGCACATTCCCATCACGGATGAACCAGGCCTCGCACGCGTGAGCGCGCGAGGGTTCGCCACGGGTGCATCGTCCCCCCGCACGAGCGGGGTGCGCACCGAGGAGTCCTGTTCAGTGCGGCGTCGGCCAGCGGCCGGTGGCCGTTCCGACCGTCGCCTTCCGTCCTGCATCCAACCGCGCGCGCGGTCTCGGCCGAGCGTGCGCGGGGGGTCCCTCTCCATCCGGCCGTATCGGGAGGTCGTTCATGAAGAAGCTGCTCACCACCTTGGCGGCGCTGACCATGCTTCTGGTCGCGGGTTCCGCCTATGCGTGGCACATCGATGGTCGCGTCTATTGCGATGGCACTGGTCTGCCGCTCGCGGGCGTCAGCATCCAGGTGACCTCGACCGATGGCGCCGGCTTCACCGGCACCGCCACATCGGACGACGGTGGTTACTACTTCGTCGCCCTGCCCGAAGTTCCCGGATGCTTCCGCGCGAGCGCTTCGGTCGGCGCCGGCGAGAGCGTGGTCAGCCCGATCAGCGGCTCGTACGAGTTCTGCACCACCAGCTCGGTATTCGAGTTCTCGCAGAACTGGGTGATCTCCAGCCCGTCCTGCTCGAACCAGGGCTGCTGGCTCACCGGTGGCGGTGCCAAGTTCAGCCAGTTCACCGGCACCTACCTCGGCCAGTCGAACTCGAACAAGGCCAGCAAGATGTACAACTGGGGTGGCAACGTGAACCCCGGTTGCAGCCCGACCGCCGGTCAGGGCGGCCAGTGGAACACGCTCGACGCGCTGCAGAAGCTGCACTTCCAGGGCTTCGCGATCCAGGTCGTGCGCTGCGGCAACGTCGACGGCATCCCGGCGGGCTCGACCTCGCCGGTGACGCCCTACAACTACATCGAGTTCAAGGGCACCGGTCGCGTCAAGGGCATCCAGGGCAACAAGGCCGACTACCCGCTCGTGTACTTCTTCGCCCGCGCGGAGGACCGCAACGAGCCGGGCAGCAATGGTCAGCGTGACGGCGCCGGCAAGGACCGTTACTTCCTGAACGTCTACACGAATGAAGGCGATCCGGTCGGTAGCAGCCTGATCCTCATCGACCAGGACAGCGACCCCGCGACGGTGGATCCGCTCATCATCACCGACGGCAACATGCAGATCCATGTCTCCAGCTGCACCACGCCGGCGCTCGCCCAGAGCGGCAGCTCCACGGCGCGCATGCAGCAGATCGGTTCGCAGGGCGCGGCGATGACACTGCCGGCCGACATCTCGTTCGCGATGCCGAGCCCGAATCCCTCGACCGAGCGTTCCATCCTGCGTTACGCGCTGCCCCGTGAGGCGGGCGTGTCGCTGGCGGTGTATGACGTGAGCGGCCGCACCGTGCGTCAGCTCGAGCGCGGCGTGTCGGCCGCGGGCCAGCACACCGTGACCTGGGACCTGCGCAACGAGAACGGCCAGCCGGTCAGCCGTGGCGTGTACTTCCTGCGCCTGGCGGTCGACGGCCAGGTCTTCACGCAGCACGTGACCGTGGTGCACTGACGTTCCCTGCGCACCACCGAGCGACGGCCCGCCGCGATCCGCGGCGGGCCGTCGTGCTTGCGGGCGGACCCTGCCCCCGTGCCCGCGCACCCGCGCCGGGGGGCCATCCCGCCGCGCTCGCCCCGACGGCGAGGCCGTCCCGGGCCACGGTGCTACCATCCCGACATGTGTCGTGGGCCGCTTCGCGCGTCGCCCATCCCTTTCTCACCGATTCGAAAGGATCCGAAGCATGATACGGCTCCGAATGCCGTCGCTGCTCCTCGCGCTCGCCCTCGTGGCGACCGCCGGCCTGGCGCATGCCACCGAGCGCAAGGACGTGCCCACCGCGCTGACCTGGGACCTGACCCCCATCTTCAAGGACGAACCCGCCTGGCGCTCGGCACGCGAGACGATCGAGGCGAAGCTGCCCCGGCTCGCGGCGTTCCAGGGTCACCTCGGCGCCTCGTCCGACAGTCTCTACGCCGCGGTGACCTACCTGATGGACCTGCGCCGGGACCTCGAGCACGTCTCCACCTATGCCAGCATGCTCGCCGACGAGGACACGCGTGACAGCCATCACCAGGAGATGCAACAGGCGGCCGGGCAGACCGGGGTGAAGCTGGGGTCGGCGGCCTCGTACCTCCGCCCCGAGATCCTCGCCATCGGCACGGACCAGGTGCGCAAGTTCATCGCCGAGCCGCGCTTCAAGGACTACCGGCCGTGGTTCGAGGACATCCTCCGCTACGCTCCACACACGCTCAGCGCCGGCGAGGAAAAGGTCGCCGCCGAAGCGGGCCGCATGGGCGGCGCCGGTTACAACGTGCGCGACGTGTTCAACAACGCCGAGATGCCCTACCCCACCGTGACGCTGTCGACCGGCGAGAAGATCCGGCTCGACGACGCCGCCTATACTCGCTACCGGCAGTCCGCCGTGCGCGCCGACCGCGATACCGTGTTCCGTGCGTTCTGGGCCGCGCACCAGCAGTTCCAGGGCACCTACGGCGCCACCTTGAACTCGCTCGTGAACGAGCACGTGTTCGACAAGGAAGTGCACCACTTCGACAGCTGCCTCGAAGACGCGATGTTCGGAGACAACATCCCGCCCAAGGTCTATCACCAACTGCTCGACGATGTGCACACCAACCTGCCGACGCTGTGGCGCTATCTGAAGCTGCGCCAGCGGATGATGGGGCTGCCGGACCTGCGCTACGAGGACCTCTACGCGCCGATCGTCAAGGAGATCGACCTGCAGTTCACACCCGAGCAGGCGAAGCTGCTCACGCTCGAGGCGGTGAAGTCACTCGGACCGGCCTACGTCGACACGTTGCGCAAGGGCTTCGACAGCCGCTGGATGGACTGGATGCCGAGCACCGGCAAGGCTTCCGGTGCCTACAGCACCGGCTGCTACGGGGTCCATCCGTTCCAGCTCATGAACTACACCGGGCTCTACGACGAGGTCTCGACGCTCGCTCACGAATCCGGCCACTCGATGCACACCTACCTGTCGGACTCGCATCAGCCCTACGCCACTCACGGTTACGCCACGTTCGTGGCCGAGGTGGCGTCGACGCTCAACGAGAACCTGCTGCTCCATCGGATGCTCGAGCGCACCCCCGATACGCAGACCCGCCTGTTCCTGCTCGGCAGTTACCTCGATGGCCTGCGCACCACGTTGTTCCGCCAGGTGCTGTTCGCGGAGTTCGAACTGGCGATCCACGACAAGGTCGAGAAGGGCGAGACGCTGAGCGGCGAGAGCATGTCCAAGATGTATCTCGAGCTGGTGCGCAAGTACTACGGACACGACCAGGGTGTGTGCCGGGTGAACGACCTGTACGGCGTGGAGTGGACCTACATCCCGCATTTCTTCTACAACTTCTACGTCTACCAGTACGCCACCAGCATCGTCGCCTCGACCTCGATCGCCACCGGCATCCGCGACGACGCGAAGCTCGGCAAGACCGCGCATCGCGACGCCTACATGCACATGCTCGAGTCGGGTTCATCGAAGTACCCGGTCGACCTGCTCAAGGACGCGGGCGTGGACATGACGACCTCGGCCCCGTTCCAGTCGGCCATCCGGGAGATGAACTCGGTGATGGACGAGATGGAGAAGCTGCTCGCCAACCCCGAGGCGCCGAAGAGCGGCAAGGGCGGCAAGGGCAAGACGGGCGCGAACTCGAAGGGCTGAAGTCGAAGTCTCACCGCACGAGCCCGCGTATCGCGTCGGATGCGCGGGCTCTTCGGTTTCCCGTGAGCCAGGTCGCGTGCTAGCGTATGGCGTGTCCCGCCGCACCCCGATGAGATCCCGGAGAGGTCCGCATGACCCGCCCGATCCCGAAGACGATCGCAACGGCCGAGCTCCCCCGTCTCGCTCGCGAGGTGGTGACCCACTGCCGCTTCCCGATGCTGGCCACGGTCGAAGGCGACCAGCCGCGCGTGCGTCCCGTGTCGCCGGTGCGCACCGACGGTTTCACGGTGTACGTCGCCAACCTGCGCAGCTACCACAAGACCGCCGAGATCGAACGCGTGCCGAAGGTCGAGTTGTGCTACCTGAGCGAGGAGCACGACCAGGTGCGTATCACCGCGGTCGCCGAGGTCGTCACCGATCGCGTCACGCTGCAGTCGATCTGGGACGACAACCCGCTGCTGCGGCACTACCTCGGTTCGGTCGACAACCCGCAACTGGTGGTCTATCGCATGCGCCCCGAACGGGTGCGCTTCATGCGCGAGTGGGCGCTCGAGTATCACGAGGTGCCGCTGGACTGAGACGCCGGGCGCGGGCCGTGACGGCGGACGGCGTGCCCGACGGCACGGCGCGGCGACGTCCGCCCCACCGCCGCGGTCCCTGCCAGGCTCAGTCGAGTCGCACCAGTCTCCCCGTGCGCGCACCGGCGCCGGTCCTGAGACGAGCGAGGTAGAGACCCGCGCGCACCGGATGTCCGGTCTCGTCGCGGCCGTCCCACGAGATCTCGCCGGCGCCCGCCGGCCGCGGGCCAGCGATCAGGGTGCGAACCCGCCGCCCGCTCACGTCGAACACGGTGAGTTCGACGGCGCCCGCCGCGGGCAGGACGAAGCGCAACCGCGAAGCCCCACGCGAGGGATTGGGCGCCGCCGGCGACATCGCGAGCGCGAGCGGCGCCACCGGAGCATCTCCGACGCCTGTCAGACCCGCCTCGATCTCATCCAGGAACCATGCCGCGTTCTGCGCCGTGATGGCCACGTGCTCCTGATCCTCGGCCGGGAAGTAGACGGCGTCGAACGGCGTGTGGGCCAGCAGATTCGAGTCCCCGGCGATGTCATACAGGAGATCGCTCGTGTCCAGCGCCAGCGCACTCACCGTCGGGATGAAGCAGTGATGCGGATACAACGCCACGATGTCGCCGTAGGGCGCCGTGGTGGTGTCCATCTGCGTCATCGAGGATCGCCAGCCGCCAGGCGCACTGTCGAATGCCTGGGTGTTGGTGACACTCACGGTCTGCGTGGTGTTCTGGATCAACACGATCGAGATCCTGCCGTCGAACACCATCTTCGTGGTGAGCTGCGGCAGCGCCCACACATTCCCCTTCAGGGTGACGAACAGCGAGCCGTATTCATAGCGGATGAGCTGGTCACCCGGCGCGAAGCCCTGCCCGACACGGCTGCCACTGCCATTGGCGATCGCCACCGTGCGTGGCAGGGCCGGGAATCCACCGACCGCTGCGAGGTCGCCCAGCAACGTCGCGCGCAGCGGATCGGGCGCGGCGGCCGAGGGCGGACTGGTGAGGTGATAGACGAGCATCTGGCGCGCCGCGGGTCGATCCAGCTCGGCGAGCAGCGTGGCCGCCGAAGTGGATTGCCCCGCGAAGAACTGCATCCAGTACTGGATGCCGAGCGGGATATCGGCACCCGCGTGCGGCGCGTCGAACGACACGAACGTGCGCACCCGGTGCGGGATCCCGTGCGTCTCCATGTCGGCCAGCGCGTAGCGACCGAGCAGCCCGCCCATGCTCGCCCCCACCAGCGCGATGGTGTGGCCGGCCGGCAGCGAGTCGCGCACCTGACCGATCAGCGTCTCGACCACGCCGGCATTGCGCTGCAGGTGGTCGGTGGCGTCGGTGAAGTCGAGCACCACGGCGTCGAACCCGCGCGTGTGCAACGTGTCGAGCAGTCCTTGTTGTGAGAGCAACGTATAGAGCTGGTCCCAGCCCATGCTGTTGTCGAGGTCGAAGCCCTCGATCATGATCACCGGGTTAACGATCTTCGGGTGCCCCACGGCGCGGTAGACGTAGCCGCGGCCCGTGCCGGCGACACCGAGGTAGGGAGTCGCGGCGGTGACATGAAGCGTCTCGTCGGGCGCCGGCACGCTCACCGCGGCGACCAGGAGCGTGGCGCTCGACACGACCACGCGGCCGTCGGCGCGCGTCACCCGCACACGCACCGTGCGGGGACCGGTCGTGGCGTAGCGCGAGGTCACACGCCCGCCGAAGCGGATCGCGCGCCAGCCGAGTCCATCGCCGGGATCGATTTCGACCCTGGCGAACGGCGTCGGAACGTCCGAGACGACGTGCTCGCGATCGAGCGTGAACGCGAGATCGCCGCCGTGCCAGGTCCGATCGGCGAGCGGGCCGGCGAGGAAGCTGCGACCGGCGTTGTAGGCGGAGCCGGCCCCGCGCACGAGCCGCCCGTCGCGCCACGCCATGGCCCCGCGCTCGAACGCATCGGGAGCGATCCGCTCCCATGCCACGTCGACCACCACGAGCGGGATCACATGCGGGTCAGGCGCACCCTCGAACCATGCGGCACTGGCGGAGGTGGCTGCGCCCGAGCGTGTCAGCTCGTCGCAGGCCTGGCGAAACGTCGCCAGGTCGAGCGCCGGCGCCGTGAGGCTGCCGTCGAAGCGTTCGACGTGCGCCAGCGGCAGCACGCGGTCGAGCAGCACGCCGGTACGCAACTCGGCCGGATCGAGCCCCGAGAGCCCGGTCGCGATGGCGCGCTCGATTTCCCCCCGCGGGCGGGCGGGTGTGGCGAAGGCGCGCGCCGGGAGAGCGGTGGTGAGCACGAGCGACACGATGGCGAGGGCGAGAAGGCGGGTGCGGGCGACGGGACGCATCGGGAGTCCTCCGGTCGGTTCGGTTTGGGGCGGGGTGTCAGCTCTTGGTGCCGATCACCCGCACGAATTGCTCGAGCACGTTGCCTGCGACCGCCATCCGGTACCCGCGATCCGAACGCACGTCGTCGATCGGCTTCAGCTGCTCGCCCAACGCGGCCCGTGCGGCGGCGAGCGCCTCCGTGGGCTTCCGCCCCAGCAGCTCGGCCTCCGCGGCGGTGGCGCGCACCGGGGTCGGCGCCATGCTGCCGTAGGCGAGCCGCACCAGCGCCACGCGGCCCTTCGCGTCGAGCCCCATCGCGCCGCAGAACACCACCTTCGAGATGCTCTGCGCGCGGCGGGTACCGACCTTGCGGAAGAACGTGCGCACCCCGCGCAGCGGGAGCGGCACGGTGACGGCGGTGATCAACTCGTCGGACGCCAGTGCCAGCCTGCGATAGCCGGTGTGGAACACGCCGTAGCCGATCTCGCGCGCTCCGCGCGCCGAGCGCACGTGCACGATGGCGTCGTGCGCCAGCAGCACCGGGAGCGAATCGCCGGCCGGCGAGGCGTTGGCGATGTTCCCGCCGATCGTGGCGCGGTTCTGGATCGCCCACGCCCCCACTTCGGACGCGGCGGCTGCCAGTGCCGGCAGACGGCGCCGGAGCAGCGCGTGTTCGCGGATCTCGCTGAACGTGGTGAGCGCGCCCAGCGTCGCCGACTCGGCCCCGACCCGGATGCCGCGCAGCGCGGCAAGTCCGCCCAGGTCCAGGAACCGGCCGTCGGCCAGCGTGCCGGCGTTGAGATACACGAACAGGTCGGTGCCGCCCGCGATCGGCGTGGGCCGATGGGCACCGGCCAGCGCCGCGAGCGCCTCGTCCAGGGTGCGCGGCCGGACCACCTCGAGGGTCGAGAGCGCCGCCCTCATCGCGAACCTTCGCGCGCGCGATCGGCCGGTGTCTTGCGCCCCCGCGTGCGCTCCGCCGCGGACTTGCGGCCCCGCGCGCGAGCCGCAGCCGTCTTGCGGCCGCGGGTGCTCTTGCGGCCCGGTGCGGCCTCGCGCTCCGGCGCCGCGCGCGCGCCCGCACGCGGCTTCGAGGGCCGCGCCCCTTGCTCGCGCGCCGCGGCGCGCACCGCGTCCACGATCTTCTGGTAGCCCGTGCAGCGGCACAGGTTGCCGGCGAGCGCGTCGCGCACCTCGGCGTCTCGCGGCACCCGGCCCGGGTTCGCGGCGATCAGCGCGTGCGCCGCCACCAGCATGCCGGGCGTGCAGATGCCGCACTGCGCGCCACCGAACTCGACGAACGCGCGCTGCAGCACACCCAGCGCCGCGCCGTGTCCGAGCCCCTCGACGGTGGTCACCCGGCGGCCGTCACACTGCACCGCGGGTACCAGGCACGAATTCACCAGCACGCCGTCGAGCAGCACGCTGCAAGCGCCGCACTCGCCCTCGCCGCAACCTTCCTTGCTCCCGGTGAGAGAGAGGTCCTGGCGCAACACGTCGAGCAGGCGCTTCATCGGCGGCACGCTCACGCTCGCCGCGCGTCCGTTCACGGTCAAACGCAGCTTCACGCGGCCGGTCCCGGCGGGCGCCCGGGTGGCGCGCGGTGCGCGGCTCGCGGGCTTCCTCACGGCGGTCCTCATCGGGTCCCCCGGATCGCGCGCAACAGACGCTCCGGGGTGATCGGGATCTCCGACAGCCGCGCGCCGGTCGCGTGCGCGATGGCCGCGACCACCGCCGGCGCCGGTACGTCCATCGGCAGCTCGCCGACGCCCTTGGCGCCCTGCGGCCCGCCGGAATACGGGTTCTCGACGATGAGGGTGCGGATCGGGGGCGAATCGGCCGAGGTCGGGATGATGTAGTTGGTGAGCTGCGCGTTCCAGATCCGCCCGTCCTTCCAGCGCAGCTCCTCGAGCAGCGCCCAGCCGAGTCCCTGCAACGTGCCGCCCTCGATCTGCCCCGCGGCCAGCACCGGGTGGATGGCCTTGCCGATGTCCTGCGCCGTGGTCACCTCGAGCACCCGCGTCTGGCCGGTGTCGAGATCGACCTCGACCTCGACACAGCACGCCGCGTAGGAGAACACGCCGTACGCGTCGCCCCGATAGTGGTCGTCGTCCCAGTCGATCGCGGGCGGCTTCTGGTAGCGCCGCTCGACCCGCAGCGGACCTCGCTCGGCCAGCCACCGCCGTGCGACGCGGCGGAACTCGGTGGCCCCTCCGATCGGCTTCTCGGCGAACAGCTCGAGCTTTCCGCGCATGCCCTGCGCGCAGCGTTCGAGCAGGCCGCCCACCACCATGAGCGTGCGCGACGCCACGGTCGGGCCACTGTCGGGCACCCGGGCGGTATCCGGCTGCTCGACGATCACCCATCCGGCCGGGACGCCGAGCGCCTCGCCCACCAGCTGCGAGAACACGGTGATGGTCCCCTGCCCGATCTCGGTGCTCGCCACCCGCACGCGCGGATGGCCGTCCGGCGTCAGGTCGAGTGCCGCGACCGAGTCGAGCCGGACCTCGCCGCTGCCGGTGAATCCCGCCCCATGGTAGGCCAGCGCCACGCCGAGGCCGCGGCGAAGCCGGGTGGCGCCCGGGCCGAACCGGCCGGTGCGCTCGGCCTTCGCGGCGTCCCGATTGAAGCGGTCGTACTCCCGACGCCGGGCCTCGTAGCGCACCGCCTTGACGGTCCGCTCGAGCACCTCGTGCGCGCTCACGCTCTCGTGCAGCATCTGCCCGGTCGGTGTCACGTCGCCCGATTCATAGGCGTTCTTGCGCCGCAGCGCGACCGGGTCCATGCCGAGCTCGGCCGCGATGCGGTCCATGTGGCATTCGATCGCGAACTGGGTCTGCGGCGCGCCGAAACCGCGGAACGCGCCGTTGGGCGGCGTGTGCGTGGCCATGGCACGGGCGTGGATGCTTGCGTGCTTCCAGCGATACGCGCCGCCCGCGTGGATGGCGCCACGCGACAACACCACCGCCGACAGCGTCGCGTAGGCTCCGCCGTCCATCACGATGTCGGCGTCGAGCGCGACCAGCGTGCCGTCGCGCTTCACCCCGGCGCGCAGCTTCACGATCGCCGGATGGCGCTTGGTGGTCGCGGCGATATCCTCCATCCGGTCGTAGACGATCTTGACCGGCTTGCCGCTCTTCCAGGCCAGCAGCGCCGCGTGCGCGGCGATCAGGCTCGGGTACTCCTCCTTGCCGCCGAAGCCGCCGCCGGTGACCGTCTGGATCACCCGCACCTGTTCGGAGCCCAATCCGAACGCGCGCTTGAGCGCCTTGTGCACGTAGTACGGACACTGCAGCGATCCACGCACGACGATGCCGCCGTCCTGGGTGCGCTCGGCGATCATCCCGTTGTTCTCGATGTAGATGTGCTCCTGGTGACCGCAGCGGTATTCGGCCTCGATCACCAGGTCGGACTCGGCGAAGCCCCGGGTCACGTCACCACGCCCGATGTGGATCCGCTTGAACACGTTGTCGTGGCGGAACAGCTTCTGCTTCACCGCGATCGAGTCCTCGACGGTGAGCACGGCGGGCAGCGGCTCCACCTGGACCGTCACGTGCGACAACGCCGCCTGCGCGCGCTCGAAACTCGCGTGCGCGAGCAGCGCCACGGGCTCCTCGGCGTGACGGATGATCCCGTCGGCGAGGATGGGCTGGTCGTCCTCGATCAACATCACCACGTTCTCGCCCGGGATGTCACGGGCATCCACGATGGTGAACCCGCTCCAATCGAACGCGGGGTCGTAGTGGATGCCGGTGATGCGTCCATGCGGGATGGTCGATCGCACGGTGACCCCGTGCAGCAGACCGGCGACCTTCAGGTCGTCGACGTACAGGGCGCGCCCGGTGACCTTGTCGCCGGCTTCGATCCTGGGCACCGGCAGACCGACCGAACGCGGCCGGACCACCACGTTCGCGCCACGGACGGGTGCGGGGGCGCCCACCGCGCGCATCGCCCGTGACGGCGTCTTCCCGCGCGCGGGGCGCGGCGCGCTCTTGCGCTTCGTCGTCGGAACGCGGCGGCGCCCGGCGCTCGCGCGCTTGGAACGCGCCGCGACCGTCACGGCCGCGGCTCCACGTCGCGATGCACGTCCTTGTAGTAGAGGTAGCGCGCCGGCGTCGTGCCGGTGGCGAAGAAGCTCTGCGGGCAGTAGGGCCCCATCCAGATGAAGTCGCCCGACTTCACTTCGTACCATTCGCGGCCGAGGAAGTAGAGCCCCTGCCCCTCGAACAGGTAGAGCCCGTGCTCCATCACGTGCGTCTCGGTGACGGGCAGCGAGCTGCCGGGCTGGAAGGTGAAGATGTTCATCGCCATGTCGAAGCCGAGAGTCTCCGGCAGCAGCTTCTTGAGCAGCAGTTCCTCGAAGCCCATGAACGCCTCACCCTTCACCTCGCGCTCGTTGCCGATGACCTCGCCCGGCGCGTGTCCCGGGGTGGGCACGTAGGTCTTCTTGAGCCACAGCATCCGGGCGCCCTTCGCCGAGCGCAACCCAAACGCCGAGCCCGGCGTGAGATAGGCGAACCCACCCGCGGTGAGCCGGTGACTGCGACCTCCGCTCGAGAGCACGGCCTCGCCGTCGAGCACGTGGAAGAACGCCTGCACCGGCGGGGCGAGCCGGTGGTCGCCGCCTCCACCGGCCTCGAGCTCGAGCAGGTACTGCACGAAGGCGGCGCCCATCGCGGGTGCGGTCAGGATGCGCGCGTGGGTGGCTTCCCACCCCGGCAGCACGCTCTCGGGGATGCCCTCGGGCGGAAGGATCGCGTACGAACGGTCCACCACCACCCGGCTTCCGACCAGACCACTCTGGGGCATGGCAGTCTCCTGACGCGGCCCGAGCGATCGGGCGCCGGCATCTCGGTTTCGACTCGCGCCTCGGCCTCGAGCACCGTAGAGTACCCGGCTCCACCTCGAGGGAGACACCGACATGGATACGACGTTGAACCCGCAGGACCTGAGCGGGATCCTGGACCGGCTCACCGAAGCGAACCATCAGGTCGCGGTAGCCTACCCCGGGGACAGCCCCGACCGCCAGCCGGTGCACACCGTCTATGGCGGCGCCCAGTTGTTCTCCGCCGACGTGGTCCGGAAGCTCGGCGGCGCCGCCGTCCGGCTCTTCCACGAGTACGCTCCCGACGCCGACACCTTCGCCGGCGCGCTCGCTCTGGCCGGTGACGACGCGTTCCATCGCACGGTGCACGAGCGCGTGGCGGCCAAGCTGGCGCGCGAGCCGATCGAGGACTTCCGCATCGACTTCGAGGACGGCTATGGCAACCGGCTCGATCCCGAGGAGGACGGCCACGCCGTCGGCTGCGGAGAAGAGACCGCCAGGGGTCTCGCCGAGGGCACCCTCCCGCCGTGGATCGGCATCCGCATCAAGCCGCTCACCGAGGAGTTGAAGGTGCGCGGCCTGCGCACGCTCGACCTGTACCTCACCGCGCTCACGCGCACCAGCGGCGGCAGGCTGCCCGCCCACTTCATCGTGACGCTGCCCAAGATCCAGACCCCCGAGGCGGTCTCGGCCCTGGTCACGGCGCTCGAGCGCCTCGAGTCCAAGCTCGGACTCCCCGCACGCGCCATCCCGATCGAGCTGATGATCGAGACGCCACAGAGCATCTTCGGCCCCGATGGACGCGTGGTGCTGCCCGACCTGCTCCGAGCCGGCAAGGGCCGCGTGCGCGGCGCGCACTTCGGCACCTACGACTACACCGCGAGCTGCAACATCACCGCGCGCTTCCAGCAACACCAGCACCCGGCGTGCGACTTCGCGCGTCACGTGATGCAGGTGAGCCTGGCCGCGACCGGCGTGAGCCTGTCGGACGGCGCCACGACCGTGATGCCGGTGACGCCACACCGCGCGGCCGCCGGGTCGGCACTCACACCGGCGCAGCTCGAGGGCAACCGCGCGGCCGTGCATCACGCGTGGAAGCTCCACTTCGATGACGTGCGCAGCTCGCTGCGTCATGCCTACTACCAGGGCTGGGATCTGCACCCCGGTCAGTTCCCCACCCGCTACGCGGCGCTGTACTCCTTCTTCCTCGAGTCGAAGGCCGACGCGAGCGAGCGGCTCAAGGCGTTCGTGGCCAAGTCGGCGCAGGCCACGCTGGTCGGCGCCACCTTCGACGACGCCGCCACCGGGCAGGGCCTGCTGAACTTCTTCCTGCGCGGGCTCAACTGCGGCGCGATCACCGAGGACGAGGCGCTCGCCACCGGTCTCACGATCGATGAACTGCGCCTGCGTTCGTTCGTGAAGATCCTCAACCTGCGGCGGGCCGCCGCGCGCCGCTAGCACGCCCGGCGCCTCGAAAGCGGCGCCACGAAGGAGAATCCATGTCGATCCGCACGCGTCTCACGCACCGGGCCGCGCTCGCGCCGCTCGGCCTGTCGCTCGCCGTGCTGCTCTCGGGCACCGGCGGCTGCTCCTACAGCGACACCGGTGGCAACGGTGCCTCCGCCAAGTCCGGCACGAGCTCGGGCGCGACGCCGATCGCCGCTTCCGATCCGTGGACCGCGGTGCAGCTCGTGAAGCCCGCCGATCTCGCGGCGCAGCTTGCCGACACCAGCGGCGAGAAGCCCGTGCTCCTCCACGTCGGCTTCAAGGTGCTGTACAAGGCCGGCGCCATCCCCGGGACGCGCTACCTGGGGCCGGGCTCGCGCGAGGACGGCATCGCGTCACTGCGCGCGGCGGTGAACGACCTCCCACGTGATCGCGCGATCGTGCTGTACTGCGGCTGCTGCCCGTGGGGCGACTGCCCCAACATGCGGCCGGCGTTCAAGGCCGTGAGCGAACTGGGCTTCACGAATGTGCGCGCGCTGTACATCACCAAGAATCTCGATACAGACTGGGTCGGCGAGGGTTACCCGGTGGAGAAGCCGGGCGACTGAGCCGGTCGAGGCGCCCGGTGTGGCGTCGGCGCGGGGCAGCCCCTACCCGCGCCCGAACGTCGCCTCGATCAGACCGTGCGGCTCGTCGGTGGCGATGAACACCTCGTTCGGATTGTCCAACCCGAACGGTTCGAGGTTCGCGAGCAGGCAGTGCCGGTTGGGCATCGACAGGCGGAGGGTCGCCACCTCGCGAACGCGATCGAGCGCCATCTCCGCCATGCGCTTGAGGGTGAACTGCACCGACGGGCTGTACTCGGCCACGAACGCGTCGAGTAACGCCTCGCGCACGGCGGCGTTGGCGGCGATGAAGTCGTGCGGGCGCGGGCGCCAGGTCCATTCCGACTTCACGATGGTGCGGAAGATGCGGTCCTGGGTGGGCTGCAGGGTGGTGTAGCGGGTGCGCGGGTAGCCCTCGAATCCCGAGCCCGTCGTCTTCATCAGCTCCAGACCATCGAGCCCGGAGGTGAACGAGACGCCCTCGCGGGTGACACGCACGTGCGCGGTGCTGGTCTCGTTCCCGCCGCTCACGAACGCGTGCGGATGTCCGCCGGTCTCTCCCCCGAGACGCATCCACGGGTGCCCGGCCAGGTCCGCGTGCACCAGTGTGAGCCACGGGCACTCGCCGAGGAACTCCCGCCCGAGCCGCTCGCCGAATTCCTCGAGCGTGTCGACGGGCTGCCGGCGCGCCAGCACGTACACCGTATTCTTCATGGTGTCGGTGGGCAGCACGCGGCGGTTGTCGCTCGAGCCGTAGCTCTCGCCGAAATCACCCTCGCACAGGACACGTACGGTGAGCTCGCGCACGTGGTGCACCTGGCCCTCGCGCCGCACGTTCACCAGCCGCACACGCGCCTTGCCGTACCGGGCATGCTCGAGACGGATGTTCGTCATGATCCCTCCGAGCGGCTCAGCTGCCGCGATAGGTCGTGTAGCCGTATGGACTGAGCAGCAGCGGCACGTGGTGGTGCCGGGACGGGTCGTGGATCTCGAACACGACCGCGACCTCGGGATAGAAGACGGCGGCTCCCGGTGCTGCGAGATAAGCGCCGGTGTCGAACGTGAGCCGGTAGGTACCCGCGGCCGGCACCGCGTCCACGGCGAGCAGGTCGCGCACGCGGCCGTCGGCGTCGGTCGCCCGCTCCGCCAGCAGGCTCCAACCGCCGCCGTCGCGGCGCTCGAGCCGCACGCCGAGCCCCGCCGCGGGACGGCCTCGAGCGGTGTCGAGCACATGGGTGGTGATGGCGCTCATCGAGGCGCCTCCTCTCGGGATCGGGAAGGGTCCGGCAGGGTTCGGATCACGGTATCTCCGGGGCCAGCAGTCGGTCGAGCCGCAGCCGGGTGATGCGCGACTGCTCGCCGGCGGCGATGGGGAGCTCGAGTTCGGCTTCGTTCCCGAGGCGCGAGCGCAGCAGTGTCAGCATCTCTCCGGCGCTCCTGCCGGCGGCGCACACGATGAAGAGGTGGCCGAAACGCGCCTCGTAGTCCCGATTACCCGCAGCGAGCGCCGCGAGCGTCGGCTCGTCCGCGATGGTCGCGCCGCTCTGCTCGGCACCGGCCCACGCGGCGGTGGCCGCGAAACGCGTGCGCAGCGCCTCGATGTCGCCGATGCGCGGATGATGCGAGAACGCTTCGAGCCAGTCTTCGCGTGCGAGCGAGCGCTCGGCAAGGTCGGCGGCGGCCAGCACGGCGGCCCGGTCGGCGAACGGACGCGCCGCCAGCATGAAGTCGACCCAGCGCCGCGCTCCGCAGCAGCGCTCGAGCGCCGCGCGTGCCTCGGGCTCGGCGAGCGCGTTCAACCCGGCGAGCGTCATCGTACGGACTCCGGCGCGATGCGCTCGATGAGCGCGCTGGTGAAGCGCACCCCGGCCCACAGCGCCTCCGGGCTCGTGTACTCGTCGGCCGCGTGGCTCACGCCGCCGCGGCTCGGCACGAAGATCAGCAGGGACTCTGCTCCGGCACGCGCGAACTCCATGGTGTCGTGCCCCGCCCCGCTCACCATGCGCCGCGCGGACAGCCCCAGCTCGCGCGCGAGCGATTCGGCCAGCGCCGCGAGGCGCTCGGACAACGACGTGGGCGGCTGCGTGGTGACGAGCTCGATCGCGAGCGCGAGCCCGCGCCGGATCGCGATCGCCCGGCATCGCTCGGCGAGCGTGTCCGCCAGCCACGAGAGCCGGTCGGGTTCGGCATGGCGGACCTCGAACCCGATCTCCGCGCCACCGGGAGAGACGTTGGTCATGCCCGGAGAGACCCGGAGATCCCCCGCGGTCGCGCGTGCCGGGTCCCCGGCCGCGAGCGCGAGCGTCTCGGCGGCGAGCACCATCTCGGCGGCACCCGCGAGCGCGTCGCGGCGCATGTCCATCGGCGTGGTGCCGGCATGACGCGGTGCGCCGGTGACGGTGTAGCGCAGCCGCCGGTAACCCGCGACGTGCGTCACGATGCCGAGCGCGAGACCCCCGGCTTCCAGCACGGGGCCCTGCTCGATATGCGGTTCGAGCATCATCGCGGCGCGGAAGCATGGTCGGAATGGCGCGTCACCGGGGGCGATGGGCGCCGCGCATCCGGCGCGCTCGGCCGCGTCGCGCGCCGCGCGCCACGTCACCCCCTCGCCGTCGCGCACGCGGTCCAGCTCCCCGGCACGGCTCAGACCAAGCAGCGTGCGAGCCCCCATCATCGGCGAATCGAAGCGGCTCTGCTCCTCCTCACCGGTGACGAAACCCACCACCGGCAGACCGCCGCGCCCGCGATGCTCGGCCGCGAGCGCGAGCCCGGCCAGCGCACCGTATGCTCCGTCGTAGCGTCCCCCGCCTCGCACCGAGTCCAGATGCGAGCCGACCAGCAGCACCGGCCGCGAGAGATCGCCCGGGGCGACGGAGGCGTCGTGGAAGAACAGGTTGCCGGCGGCGTCGACGGTCGCCACGAGCCCGCGAGCGAGCGCCTCCTCGCGCAGCCATCGGTGCGCACTGCACCAGGCCGCGTCGTACACGAAGCGCGTCACGCCTCCGCCCGGCGCGGTGAAGCCGGCGAGGCGCTGGAGGAGGTCGTCGAAACCGAGGGCGTCCATGGGTTCGGGCATGGGCCGAGAACCTAACCCACCGGCGCGCGCGGCTCCACCCCGCCCGCCAGCAAGCGCCCGCGTCGTCCGATCACCTGCGTCCCGTCCCACACCACTTCGCCCGCGAGCCAGGTGCGCGTCACACGCCCGGCGAGCGTGCGGCCGGCGTAGGGCGTGATGGGGTGGCGATGGTGCAGATGGGCCGGGTCCACCGTCCACGACGCGCCCGGATCGAACGCGAGCAGGTCGGCGTCGCATCCCGGCGCGATCGCACCCTTCTCGCGCTCGAGCCCGGCGAGCCGCGCCGGCGCGGTGCTCATCCAGCGCGCGAGATCGGCCGGCGTGGCGCCGCGACCGCGCGCGCCGGTCCACACGGCCGAGAGACCCAGCTCGAGCGAGGCGATGCCGCCCCACGCGGCGAAGAAGTCGCCCGTGTCGCCGTGCTTCAGCGCGGGCGGGCACGGCGAATGATCCGACACCACCATGTCCAGCTCGGAAGCGAGCAGCGCGTGCCACAGCGCCTCGCGCTGGGTGCGCTCGCGGATCGGCGGCGCGCACTTCGTTGCGGTCGCGCCATCGGCGATCTCCTCGGCCGCGAACGTCAGGTAGTGCGGACAGGTCTCAAGCGTGAGCGCGTCGCCGCGCTCGCGCCGGGCGCGACACCACGCCACCACCTCGCGACACGCGACGTGCACCACGTGCAGACGCAACGGCCAGCGATCGAGCAACGTCGCGAGCCGCCGCACCGCGTCCGATTCCGCCACCACGGGGCGCGAGGCGAGCCAGGTCGCGTAGGCGCGCCGGTCGTGGCCCGTCACGTTCGCGGTGGCCCCGGCCAGGACGCGCTCGTCCTCGGCGTGTACCAGCAGCGGCAGGCCGAGCCGCGCGATCACCGGCGCCGCGGCGGCGAGGTCGGCGTCGGACACGTGCCGGAACTCGGGCACGCCCGATGGCACCATGAAGCACTTGAAGCCCAGCACCCCCGCCGCGGCCAGCCGCTCCAGTTCGCGTGGATCACCGGGCACCAGCCCGCCCCAGAATCCCACGTCGACGGCGCACCGCCCGCGCGCCGCCGCGCACTTGGCCTCGAAGGCTGCGACCGTGGTCGTGGCGGGGATCGCGTTGAGCGGCATGTCGACCAGCGTGGTCACCCCGCCCGCCGCGGCGGCCGCGGTGGCGGTGGCGAAGCCCTCCCAATCGGCGCGCCCGGGCTCGTTCACGTGCACGTGCGTGTCGACCAGCCCGGGCAGCAGCCACTGCTCGCCGAGGTCGGCACCCCCGCGCGCCTCGGGGTGATCGAACTCCAGCACGGCCTCGATGCGCCCACCGCGCACGCGGACCGCAGCCGGGCGCGCGCCGCCGGGCAGTGCCACATGCCGCGACCGGATGACCCGGGCGTCGCTCACCGCCCGGCTCCCCTCGCCGCGATGGTGATCTCGCCGATGCCGATGAAGCCGTCGGCGTCGGTGCGCCGGTTGGTGGCGAACGGGCGCAGACCCTCTTCCTTCCTGCGCTCGGCGGCGGCGATCCCGACACGGTAGCGGCCCGGCGGGAGGTCGTCGGGCATCACCCAGCGATAACGCTCCTGCATCACCACGTCCTGCTCCCAGTCGCCCGCGCCCCATAGACCGTAGCCGAGGAAGCGGCTGTGCACCGCGCGTTTGGTGTCGTCCGTGCCGTCGAGCGGCGTGAGCGCGAGCCCCAGTTCGACGCTGCCGTCGATCGCGCCGTGGCGCTGCCAGCAGAACACCATCGGGATCTCCCCGCCCGCGGACACCGCCCCGGCGGGCAACGCCACGCCAAGCAGACGTACGCGGTCCTCGTACGAGATCGGCTGCGCGAGCGGCGCGACCACCGGGCCCGGCGACACCAGCTCGAGCGTGTCGCCCGCGCCACGCAGCCAGAGCGTGAGGTCGCCGTGTTCCGCCACCGGTACGAGGCCGTTCATCCGCGCCAGCTCCCGCCAGCGCCGCGGGCTCCCCGAGTCGATCCAGTCCATGGTCATCTCGACACCCGTGTCCACGATGCCGGCGTTCACCCCGCGCGGGAGCGGGAAGCGGATGTCGGAGAAGCTGTACACGCCGCCGAGGACGTGATGCGCGGCATACACGTGCGTTCGGTCATGGAAGCGCTGCAGGGTCTCGAACCCCGAAACGATGCCGTCGCGATCACCGATGGCGCGGATGGCCTCGTCGCGCCACGGCCGCATCGCGCGATCGTGACCGTCGCTCAGCACGCGCTCCGGGCGCTTCACCGGCAGCGCGCCGGCACGGGCCGTGAACGGCCCCCAGCGCCACTGCGCGAACCCCGCCGCGAGCAGGATCACGAGTGCGAACGGCAGCGAGCGCGCCACGCCCGGCGTCGTCGCGCCGCGCACCGGGCGCGCCAGCCACGCCAGCGCGGCGACGGTGCCGCACGCGAGCCACGGCATGATCAGCGTGGCGTACTGGTAGACGATGACGTGCTGCTCGATCCGGTCCGACATCAGGTGCTCGAGCAGGATCGGAGCGGCCGGCAGCCATGCCAGCGGGGCGGCCAGCGGCGCGAACAGCCAGGGCCCGAGCAGCTGCGTCCAGAGCGCGAGCTTGGCGGCCGAATCGGTGGCATCTCCGGGTGTCCCGAACAGGTTCGCGAGCACGCGCAGCGGCTGGGTCGCCATGGCGCGCAACGCCGCTCCCGTGGTCGGCCCCCAGTGCTCGTAGAGTCTGCCGTAGTCCACCACCCCGCGCGCCATCGGCTTGAGCAACGCGAACGTGACGAGGGTGATGACGATCGCGGGCAGGGCGAGTGCCACCGCGTCGGCGAGCCCGCGCCGCCGGCGCCACGCCAGCGACGCGAGCGCGAGACCGAGGACGGTGAACGCGACGTCCTCCTTGCATAGCAACGCCACGCACGCGGCGATGATCATGCGGGCGCGCCTCCCCTCGCGCCACGCGTCCCATGCCAGCAACAGCAACGGCACCGCGAGCGTCTCGGGATGGAACTCGAACAGCGCCACGTGACCGAGCGCCGGCTGCAGCAGCCACGCCGCGCCGAGCGCGAGCGCCGCGAGCGGGCTCGCCAGCTCACGCCGCGCGATGCGGTGCACCACCACGGCGCCGAGGGCGAGTGCGATGGCCTGCAATGACACGAGCAGCAGCGGGGCCGGCACCAACGCGGCGAGCGGAGCGAGCGGCACCAGGATCAGCGAGGAGTGATCGGCGAGCCAGGGGATGCCGCGGATGGAGCTGTCGAGCGAACCCCGCAGCACGCCGTGGATCGCCTGCGCGAACAGCGCCAGGTCGAAGTCATCGTACAGGTACGCGCGCAGCTTGCCGGCGCCGAGCACGCTGAACACGATCGCCCACGCGCCCGCCATCACCCACACCGTCACCTGGTCGAAGCGCGCGCACGCGGAATCGAGCCGTGCCAGCGGGCCCGGGCCGCTCGCGGCGCCATGCGGCCCGGCGGACGCTGTCGGGCCGGATCGACCCGGACGGCGGGTCATGCGGGGCAGAAGCGCCGCACTCGCGCATCCGGCGCCGTGCGGCGCGCCCGGTTCACGCGCGTGGATGCGGGTCGAGACTCTCGACCAAACCGGCCGAGATCAGACGGTCGATCGCCCCGCGTGCGTCGCGAAGCGCCAGTCCCAGGGACTCGAGCGCCGGCTTCATGTCGGCCAGGCACGCCGCCCCGACCGCAAGCTCCTCGAGGATGATCAGGTCGTTCTCGCGAAGCTTGAGCTCTTCCGCCCAAACCTGCTTCACCCGTTCGAGTTCCACGCGCTGGTCAGGACCGCCCTGCGCGGTGCTCACCACGCTCCGGTAGCGCTGGTGCGCCTCGTGTCCGGCCATGGTGACCGCGAACCGCTGGCGTGGCTTCCACGGCACCACGCGTTCGGGATTCCGCCAATCGTAGTTCAGCTGTCCTCCTGCGCCGGGGGCTCGGCCCGGGATCCAACCGCCGGCACACCATTCACCGGCACGGGTCGGTACTGTAACCTGCGCGGGGCGCCGCGTGAAGGGGCGCCCGCCCTGCCCCGGCCGCGCGCGCAACACCCTCGCCGGACTCCGAGACGCCCGGTCCGCCCCGGCCGCCCCGGCCGCCCGAGTGCTGGTCTCCCCTCCACTCGTCGACCTCGCGGGCCCGGCACACCCGAACCCCGCCGCCGCAAGGAGAGCGCATGACCACCGCCAGCCCGACGTTCCACTCGCGCCGTTCCGACGACCGGCCGCAACCGGTGCTGCCGGCCCGCAAGCTGGAACGCGTGTTCGCGTGGGGGCCTCGGACATCCTGCCGGGCCCGCGCGTCGCGTCGGCGTTCCTCGATCCATTCTCGAAGGTGTCCGCGCTGGTCCTGCTGTGCTCGCACTCCCGACGTGATGGCGCGCCACTGCCCGAGTCGCCCGACACGATCGTGCGCGCGGCGCACCAGCGCGTACGGCGGGAGTTGGTGGTGGACGGCCGGCACATGGGCGGACGGGACGAGGCGGGCACACTGCCGGACCCGGGCCGCTGGCTGATCGCCGGACGGGTCCGGCACGGCGCCGCGCTGATGGCGTTCGGCAGGCGCGCCGAGGGCTCGTTCGTGCGACTCAGCCGGGGCAGGGAAGCGCCCACCTCGATGGCGTGGGGAGAGTTCGGCCGTCACGCGCTGATCCGGCTGCCGATCGTGGCCACCGCTCCCGATCGGCGCCGGGTGAGCGAGTCCACCATCCAGTTCCGGTTGCCGGACGGCTCGGCGCAGCGATTCCTGCTGCTCGCGGGCGTCGCGCAGGCGCTGATCGCGGCGCGGGAGGCCGGCGACCCGGCGGCGCGGCTCGAGCGCACCGCCGCGGCGCGGGTGCGCGAGCACCCGGCCGACGCGCCGGTGCTGCCACGCGACGCACGCGCGATCGCCGAGGCGCTGGTCGCGGCGCGTCCGGCGTTCGAGGCAGGTGGCGTGTTCCCGCCGACGATGATGACGATGCTCACCACCGCCCTGCGCGACTGGGTCCCGCTCAGTCCTT
>Ga0315273_10001365_pt1 | contig 27622 bp, 21 predicted proteins | sample YL17G02_0_MG_FD_205753 | JGI IMG/M metagenome (GOLD analysis project Ga0315273, IMG submission 205753) | Sediment microbial communities from Yellowstone Lake, YNP, Wyoming, USA - YL17G02_0 | ecosystem: Environmental > Aquatic > Freshwater > Lake > Sediment | place: USA: Wyoming | collected... | reverse complement strand
GTGTATTTTCCAGGCACACTAGGCGCGAGATCGGTTGGTGCGCATCTTCTGAACGGATGGCTGCTTGTATATCTTGCAGTAGAAGAGTCCCATCCGGCTGGTTAGGTAGCTGGCAGGAATGCACTCCACCCAATGCAGATATCCCTCCTGCTTCATATAAAAATGTGTGGGCTTTATTACCCAGGATGACCTCATCTCCCCGACCACAATGTGCAAGGATTGCCGCCAGGTTGCCCATCGTACCGGAAGGTAAGAAAAGGCCAGCCTGCTTACCCATTTTCTCAGCTGCCAGTATTTGCAGCTTATTTACCGTAGGATCTTCACCAAAGACATCATCCCCAACCTCCGCGTTCGCCATTGCCTGACGCATGGCTTCAGTTGGGTGAGTGACGGTATCCGAACGTAAATCTATCCTATCCATAATTTCTCCTAATACATCACTGGAATGACTTCATTTATATTTATCTCTCTTTTCGCAACCTCTCCAGCACTTCTCCCAATTCCTGAGGTAGGGGAGCTTCAAACGTGGTCGGCTTTACTTCTCCGGGTAATAGGATGGTCAATTGGGTAGCATGAAGGAAATGCCGGTTTATTGGAATCGTTGCATGTGTATGACCATACACCTTATCCCCTGCCACCGGGCAGCCGATGAGTTTCAAATGCAGACGGATCTGGTGGGTTCGTCCGGTAAGCGGATGCACTTCAAGCAGCACATGGTTTTTGAATGCCTCCAACGTTCGGTACTCACTGATTGCTTCCCGCCCTTTATTGTAGCTTGTTATCGTCATTAATTTACGATGTACAGTATCCCGACCGACCGGAGCTTCTATCCGTCCAGAAGGTGTTGGCGGTTTGCCATCCACCAATGCAATATAGGTTTTTATCGTTTTTCGCAATCGGAATTGGTCCTGCAGCCAACGGTGCGCCTGGTCGTTTTTTGCCAGTAGGATCAAGCCCGATGTATCCTTATCCAAACGGTGAACCACCCCAGGACGCTTCTCTCCCCCGATTCCGATCATCTCTGGAGCGTGTCCAAGGGCAGCGTGTACCAGTGTACCGCTTGAATGCCCTGCTGCTGGATGCACCACCATTCCAGCAGCCTTGTTCACCACCATCAAATCATCATCCTCGAAAATGATATCCAGTGGGATGGCTTCAGGCACGAGCTTGGTCGGTTCGGGTGGCGGGATATTAACTTGGATGATATTCCCCTGGTTGATCATCTGACTACTTTTATGAGCTGCATTCCCATCCACCCGGATGGACCCATTTCCAATCAGGTGTTGTATGCGCGTTCGCGAAAAATCTGGCAGGCAGGTCACCAGGAATTTATCCAGGCGCGAAGACTCCTCCCCTTCATATCGAAAGCTCGAGTCCTGCTCAGTCAATAGGATGATTCTCCGGATCAGATGCTTCGGGTGAAGTCAGTGCTTGTTCTTGACTGGCTTCGGCTAGTTTTTTTTGTTTACGCTCGCTATTCCATACAGCCAATATCAAAATCGCCGTCCCGACCGAGATACATGCGTCCGCTACATTGAATACCGCAAATGTGCCAACAGAGATGAAATCGGTGACAGTACCTTGAGTCAATCGGTCGATCAGATTCCCCACAGCTCCACCCAACATCAGAGCCATCGCCAGACGCATTACCCACTCATTGCGAGGCACCTGAGGGAAATAATACAGGATCGCAATGGCTACGACGAATGCCAGTACCGTGAACACCATACCAAATCCCTGGAACATCCCAAAAGCCGCCCCGGTGTTCTGCCAGTGAACGATTCGGGCATATGGCTCCAGCCATTGCCAGGGTGACCAGCTTACCCCGAGGGGAATCAAAGTTCGAATAAGGTTCTTCGTCCATTGGTCTAAAATGACAATGATCGAAGCGATCGATAATAAGTATAAATAATCCCAGAAATACTTCTTCAATCATTTACTCCACGAAAATAATCTAAGTACTCTCGCCGATAAGAATCACAATGCAACCATTTTACCTCACTAACGATGCTTTTCCCCTGCTTCAATCGCTGCCAGGTTGTCTTCCGCAAACTCAGACCGCGCAGCAACCACCTCTTTGAAGGCTTCCAGCGGGTAGATCTGCATCTCACCTAAAAGCTTAGACAGAGCAATGATCGTCCAATACTCTTTTTTGCTCGCCCAGCGACCAGTCTGATAAAAATCGATTGGGATCAGTTTCGCTTTGGTCTGAACAGGCAGTATGTCGTTGTTAATGATTAATGTATCTTCCTCATTCATAGCAGCCAACTGGCTACGTACTGTCACTGACCCCTCCTTAAACAACAGCAGCATTACTTCAGGTTTCGTGACCCCGCTGAAGCCAATTTCCTTCGGCGCCAGGATTATTTCCGAAACTGAATGTCCCGATTTGACTGTGACCGGGTAATCATTGCGTTGGGTCGCCCATAAACCCGAGAGTACTGCCCCACGGCAGAAAAGTGTTGCTGCCGAGTTGATCTTCTTGCCAGCCGCGCCAGCAATGATGATGCCCACACGTCGGTCCAGGTCGCTCCTATATTTCGGTAGGATCGGACGGGAAGCCATAGCTGCCTTCCCTGCTTCATTAGCCACAGATTGGCGATACGCCCGGCTGTACTCTGCACGTGTTGCTCGGTGGATGACCCCTGTAGAAAAATTCAGCGATGTAAGGGTATGCTCCAGCAGGCTTTTGCTGAAACGGTTGTTTGGGACATAATATGCCGTGCACAATTCCCAGATATCCACCAGCGAGAAACCGTCGTTACAGATGGCTTCAGCCAATAAATCAGGCAGTCCTTTATCAAATGATGTCGTCCGGGCGACGAAGCTGGCTCCATTCACCGCCACCGTCTGGCAGATATCCATAGGGTACTCAAGCTGTCCGAATGGGGTCGAAGTGGTGAACCCACCCGGTGGTGTGGTGACAGAATGCTCGCCACCTGTCATACCATAGTTGAAGTTGTTGAAAACCATCACCGTCACCCCAATATTTCGCCGCGCCGCATTGATCAGGTGATGCCCGCCAATCCCACAGCCACCATCTCCCATCAAGACGATCACCTTAAGCTCGGGGTTCGCCAACTTGATCCCCGTGGCATATGTCACCGAGCGCCCGTGCAAACCATGGAAGGCATTCGTGGTGAAATATTTATCCGCCAACCCACTACACCCGATATCCGTCACAATCACCACCTTGTGTGGGTCAAGCTGTAATTTAACCAGGGCCGCGTTCAAGTGGTCAGTGATCATGCCATGCCCACAGCCGGGGCAGAAGAAATAGGGTAGCTGTGCCTCGTCAAGGTATGTCGTCACCGCCTGGTCACTCATTTCAAGCCTCCTTGCTCAAGGATCTCCTCAGGTGAGATCAGCTCTCCATCGACCCGGTGTATCCCAACCACTTCGATTCCATTGGTTGCCAATCGTTCAACTTCCAGGCTATACTGCCCCAGGTTTAGCTCAGGTACAATCACCTTACGGACACCTGACAGGGCAGACTTGATCTCCTTTTCTGGAACCGGCCACAACGAGTGGATTGTCAATGATGAAACCTGCCTGCCCCTCTCCCGTGCAGCCGTGATGGCTTCCTCCACTGACTTCGTCGTCACCCCATAGCTGATAATCAGCGTCTCAGCTCCCGGTTGCATATCAATTTTGACCATCGCAATCTCATCTAAATGCGCCTCCACTTTCGCAGCCAAGCGCTCGTTTAGCTTACGCACCTTCTCCGGCGATTTGGTAAGCTGCCCATGCTCATCATGCGTGGAGGTGGTGAAACGTAGTATGTGTGCTCCTCCATATGGAGAATATACTGGTACTTCATCCGGTGATGTCGCACGGTAAGGGACAAAATCTGCGTGTGCTGTGGCGATTTGCCGCTCCCGGACAGGCACTTTTTCAAACACTTCCGCGTCCACGGTTGAGATCGTCAACGCAGTCTCCTTATCCGTCGCAAGGAAGACCGGTATCCGAAATCGCTCAGCCAGGTCGAAGGCTTTACAGGTCAGGCTGTAGCACTCTGCAACGGATGTTGGGGATAATACAATCACCGGGTATCCACCCGATGTGCCCCAGCGCAGGAACTGGATATCGCCCTGAGCTACACTGGTTGCCCCTCCTGTAGCGGGACCCATCCGTTGCACATCCACGATAACCATCGGTACCTCACCCATGATTGCCAGACCGATGTTCTCGCTATAGAGGCTGATTCCAGGTCCGCTGGTGGCAGTCATGACGCGTTTGCCTGTCATGGCTGCCCCGATACAAAACCCCATCGATGCAATCTCGTCCTCCGCCTGGATGGCGATGCCACCAACCTTGGGCAGTTCACGGATCATGTATAGAAGAATATCAGTCGCAGGCGTGATAGGGTATCCAGCAAAAAAATTACAGCCCGAATGGATCGCCCCCCGTACGATCGCCTGCGCACCATTGATCAACTCACGCATAACATCCTCCAACCTTCTGCAATCTGCCAAGTATAACCAAAAGGTGTTAATCTGACATCATGAAGATAATCACGTCTACTTATGCTCATTCATACCTATACCAATCCACAATCTATTAAATAAAGCAAGATTCGGGTGGATAAAATCCTCCGTTTGCTTATAATCATGGCATGAACAATTACGAACAACTCTCCAATGACTATGCCCTTATTGAGAAGATCATTTATTATCTCGAAAAGAATTCTCCCCAACAGCCAAGCCTGAGAGAGATTTCCGAACACATCCACCTCAGTGAATATCACCTTCAACGCCTGTTCACACGCTGGGTTGGTATCAGCCCCAAGCGCTTCCTGCAATTCATTACCAAGGAACATGCCAAGCACTTATTACAAAAATCTGCCACTATATTGGAAGCCACCAATCAGGTCGGGTTATCCAGCCCGGGCAGGTTACATGATTTATTCATCACTTGGGAAGCTGTCACCCCGGGTGAGTTTAAGCAGCGTGGCGATGGTCTCACTATAAATTATGGCTTTCACCAAACACCATTTGGTGAGATTTTGTCGGGTAGCACGGACCGTGGCATCTGCAGCCTCTCATTTGTCATGCCAGCCGGCCGTGTAGAAGCGCTTGATACCCTGCAGCAAGACTGGCTGCACGCTCATCTCGTGGAGAACCCTCGTCTTACCGAATCTTTGGTTGAGAGCATCTTTCACTTCTCAACTCAAGTTACACCACAGCCTTTGCGTTTATACCTGCATGGGTCAAACTTCCAGCTCAAGGTGTGGGAAGCGTTACTGCGCATCCCTCCGGGCAATGTGGTATCATACTGGGATGTTGCCAGCTACCTCGGGGAACCCAAGGCTTCGCGTGCCGTAGGCAATGCACTGGCGCGTAATCCTGTCGCTGTATTGATCCCCTGCCATCGTGTGATCCACTCATTGGGAGAATTTGGCAACTACCATTATGGTGCTGCGCGTAAAGTCGCCCTGCTGGGTTGGGAAATGGTAAAGGTTCCGCACCCCGCTAGCTGAAACCTGGAGTTAGATCATACATGAAAGCCCGTGCCTGGGTTGCACTCATCGCAGTCTATATCGTCTGGGGATCCACTTACTTGGCAATCCGGTTCACCATTGAGACCATCCCACCCTTTATTTCGGCTGGCATGCGTTTCCTTGTCTCAGGAACTGTACTATATCTTTTGTGTCGGGTGCGAGGTGACCCAGCACCCAATAAAGTGGAATGGCGCTCGGCAAGCATCATCGGTCTCTTGTTGCTTCTGGGAGGCAATGGTGGGTTGGTTTGGGCTGAGCAACGCATCCCGTCTGGCATCGCATCCCTGTTCATCGCTACGATCCCTATATGGATGGTGCTGATCGACTCTCTTCGACCAAATGGGGTGCGTGCGAACTGGCTTACCTGGTTGGGGGTTTTGGTGGGGTTTTTGGGTATTGCATTACTTGCCAACCCCTGGCAGTCCCACACTGCTAGCCCGCCGCTTGATCCGATTGGTATGCTGGTGCTGATCCTGGCAGCGTTGTTCTGGTCGATCGGTTCCCTATATAGCCGAAATGCCTCTCTTCCCAGCTCATCACTATTGGGGACAGGGATGGAAATGCTGGTTGGATCTTTGGGTTTGTTCGTTTTTGGAACATTAATCGGAGAATGGAGCCAATTTCATGTCGCCACAGTTTCTCTTCGTTCCTTAGGTGGTCTGACTTACCTGATCTTATTTGGCTCATTTATTGGGTTCGTGGCATATACCTGGTTGCTGCGAAATGCACCCACCCCAATTGTCTCAACCTATGCATATGTTAATCCGATAGTGGCTCTCTTCCTCGGTAGCGTTATCGTCAATGAACCCCTGGATGAACGAGATATCATTTCAGCCCTGATCATCCTGAGCGGTGTGGTGTTGATAACCACTGCAAAATCCTTGGGAATAAGAAAAACATCCCCAATCCCAATATTGCCTGGTGAGGATTAAACTAGGACAGGTCTATCAACGAGCTGGTTCATCACCAGCTCGTTGTCGTTTAATTTCGCAAACCAATCGGCAGGAATATCTTAACGTAGACCATGATCGACCAATTATCAACCGCGATACCCGCCTGGTTGGCGGCAGAAACATCTATCTTGTGGATGCCAGGATAATCCCAGGTAAATGTCGCTGTATCCATTGTCCCATTTGTATGGATGATCCTTTCTTGACCATCCACTGACCATATATAGGTTATTGGCACCGTGGTGGTAATTGGATCGACTGTAGCCGTGAAAATACTGCTGCTTCCCATGCTACCCATCTCAGGACCAGTGACCTCCAGGTTTGTGGGTGGCATTCGAATTAGTAATGAAAAATGATCTGACGTCGATCCGAAGATATTCTTTGCCGTTATTGTGATCTCTTGTGTCCCTGGTTCATCCCACACATAACTGACCGAATCGCTGACACCTGCGGTATGAGTGATCGGCATCTGCCCACTGGCTTGCCAGGTATAAGTGATGGGATGGACTACATCCAATGGTACAACCGTCGCTGTAAAGACATTTACATCACCCACGCGGCTTACTTCCGGTCCAGTATGGGAGACAATGGGAATTTTTGACCCAATCTCAATGAGATGCGTGTCTGACACCGAGCCTCCAGCATTGGAAGCAGTCATGGTGATCGCCTTGGTGCCTAGCTCATCCCAATCGAAATTAATCGAATCCACCGTATCACCCACATGCACGACCGGAGCAAGACCCGTTGCATCCCATGTGTAAGTGATAGGTGTGGTCGCATCACTCGGATTGACGGTGGCTGTAAAGGGTATACTTTCGCTGATATAGCCTTGGTCAGCACCGACAATATCCACGCTTTCCATCGTTGTAAAACGATTATTTATGGTGACCACATAACCTGTCTCGGTCGCTGAATTAATCGAAACTGAGATGCCATTGGAAACATCCGTAAATACTTCACCCGGAGCGTACATGGCACCTGCATCACCTGTATTACAATCCCCATCCTGGTCAATGACTATGGCTGGCTCTGGACGGTTGGTCGCCACCTCGTGAATAATGACTGCAAATCCAGGTAACCATTTATCATAATCAATGGGGTTATTTGTTGGCTGGCGTACTTCCAGGGTATAGAAATAATTCGTAAGATCATTGATCAGGACGCGCGCTTCTAGGGGGTTTTCCGTCTGAGGCAAAGCCAGGCGTTCGAGTGTAATTGTGTTGATTGTGCCCGTATTGGAAGTAAACACCTGTTGAGGTGTAAACCACTCCAGAATTTCCTTGTGGTACGAGATGGTATGTTGCCCCATAGTACCATAGATGGGATCAGGGCCATTACTCCATACATCACTCAGCACATCCCAGCGGTTATCATATCCCTGTTTGCAGTTTCCCAATGAATGCGGTAAGCCAAACCCATGCCCCGTCTCATGTGCGATCACACCGATATTTTGGTAACCCCAGGGTGGCTCCCATGTCGTACGCCATGTCTGGCACAAGCCATCCAGGCATGCGTACCAACCACCACCCCAGGCACAACAATCCAGATTATCATTGAACATTAGATTGATACCAATATAATGAGAAAAATCGACGTATGGGTCAGCGACTGCAGCGCATTCAGCAGCTGCTTTCTCCCAGTCTAAATTTCCGCCGGGTAAATAATCATTCCGTGGATGGGGTAACACATACCACCCAAATGCTCCAGATCCTTCCAGGTTGGCAAGGCCATAAGATTGCTGCTGCCAGTAATGGTCAAGACCGGGGTAATCTGCTGAGTACATCTCTTGGAAATACGCCAGGTTATTTGGCTCAGCTGGAACATCTGAAAACTTACACAGGATAGAAACCCATGGCTGTGAACCATATATCCCCTCCGGACCTACCGTCTCTCCCTTCGCAAGGGTCAATGATTGAACCATCATGGATTTCCCAACCACCTGCCAGGTGCCTTGAACTATGACTACTTTTTGGTTGAGAGTGATCGGACCTCCCTCGGAAGCCAATAAACCCTCATCGATGATAAGCTGGATATTGTCAAATTGAGTGGTTGAGAGAAAATAAGATATTCGAGTCTCGCCAGATCCTGGAGCACCATCTCCCCACACGGTGGTGAATTTCCCTTTCAAATACATGGGTGATGAAGCCTGTCCAGTTTGATAAACACCCCCCTGCACGAGCAAGGTCAAAACCGCAATGATAGTAAATACAAAGGACACCCGTTTTAGCATCACGCTCTCTCCTCATTGCCTATTGTAAGAAGAATTAATCTTTGCTTAAGATTATAACCTTATAACCAGTTTCTTTTCACAATATCGGGAATCCGGAATAGCTTATGAAGAAATGGAACGGAGTAGATGATCAAAAAAGCCCCCTGGGATAACCTCTCAGGGGGCAATCGCGTGCGTAATTAGCTCATCAACTCCGATGGTCTTGCTTTGGCTTCCTCATATGTATCAAAGCGAACGGAATAAGAATAAGAGGCACGAAGCCTGCTGTGCACGGACCAGATGGCTGTTTGGGTGCGACCTCAATGGGTATCTTAGAAGGTGTAACGATTGGGATGTCTGAGTTATTTGGGGTAGGCGTAGAAGTGGGAGGCACTGGTTGAGACATATTCTCACTGGAGACCACCTCATAAGCCACACCACTGGAAAGGGCAATGACCTTTTCTCCAAGAGCAAAGGCATCCGCCAGCTCAGAATGGTCAGCAACCAGCTTAAAGTAATCTTGTGAAAGGAATTCGATCTCAGTGGTGTGCATTGTGTCAGGATCAAATGCCGTATCAATCCACTTACCTTCTGAGAGTACATAAGTACGCGCACCTAATACTCTGACGGTCGAAGAAGCTTCTCCCTTATTCTCGAGTGCACTGCCCACTCCTTGCATTGCACCCGCATCCGCAGCCGACTGGACAGCCGCTGGACCTGAAGGAGCTGCCGTAGGCATCGCCTGAATCTGACTGAAAGTTTCGTTTGCCAGGCGCTGTTGCTCAACTTCCCCCAATGGAGCTTGTTCGGTCACCAGATAGGATGTATAGGGTGTGACGATCCCATAACGGATGCTCAAGTGTACGATTTGATTGATGATTTCCTGGTTAACTCCTTGCAGCCGGATTTGGTTGAGCAGGTAGCCTATCTTGCGCGTCGCCCATAAGCGTGGAATTGATGCTTGAGCCGAATCTGCTGACGATTGCTCCTCGAATACCTGGTCGGAGAAGGTGAAAGTCTGCCTTTCACCATTCACCTCACCCGTCAGGGTTATATCTGTGTGATTGCCCTCTCGGTAACGCCCCATTAAAATTACCTGTGAGCCAGCAAATAGATCCGGTAATGGGTGTGGGTATAGATCATAGGTGGATAAACCACCAAAATCCAACTCCAGGTTCGTGAGAACTGGGGTACTTATGCTGGTGTAAAAGGATGAAAGGATTTCATCCAGGTTCATACCAGGCTGTACATATGTACTGCGTCCTTGGTGGTCTTGTGAAAGTGTATCCAACAGGATTGTGTCCACATCGTATCCAACGCCAAATGCAAACAAATGTAAATTATCTCGTGCGTTGGCTGCAAAGTTTGATAGTATGGATTGACTATCAGTCACTCCTTCTGTGGGCAAGCCATCCGTCAGAAAGATCAGGTATGTGGAACGCTCAGGGTCAACCATCGTAGCAGCTTCAAGTAATGCTCGATTAATATCCGTTGAACCTTCCGCTTGCATGCTATCCAGCCAAGATCGGGCTTCAGCCGCTTCCGATGCTGGTCTAAGTCCGGAGGCATATGTCTGAATGCCAGTGCTGAAGGTGATGAGGTTGAATCTATCTCGCTGGTTGAGGCTATCCAGGATATAACGGGTTGCTTGCTGCGCTTGCTGGAATTTCTCCCCATCCATGCTTCCCGAACGGTCAAGAACCAGGATCAAATCCTTTGGGATGACCTGGTCAATCGTGTTGATCCTCGGTGCAAGCAGAACCAGGAAGAATCCGTCAGGGTCTGAGCTATCGGCTGGATCACGGAATGTCAATAGGTGGAATGCCTCTGTTTCCCCCAAGGAATAGTACAGTGCAAAATCGGTATTAGGGGTCACGTTGGCGGCTTCATAACCGACTGAAACCTGATGGTCACTTTCACGGCTAACGCCTACTTCATGGCTGGGTGAATATACTGCTCGGATGGGTAAGCTGGATTGAATTTCGACACTGATGGTAACCGAATCGATCGGCATGGCCGAAAACTTTTCGGTGTTGAGGGGGTAAATGTATCGGACCAATCCACCCTCGGCTGTAAGAGCCTGGGTGTATTCCAGTTCGATCCTACGCTCCCCCTGGGGCGCAATCGGGAAGATCCGCGCCTGGACTGCACCTCGCCCAACATACTCGAGTAGAGCAGGGTCACGCATGCTGGAAACGATTTCCTCATAGGTTTGGCGTGCCTGGGTAGCATCCAGCACCTGTCCTTCCACAGGTTGCCCATCAACCCACAAGATGAAACCGGAGACGGCTGCACCATCCGGAATGGGAAAAATGTAGGTTCCTTCGATGGTCCAGTCATTAGGGTTGTAAAAAACCTGATCCACATGGGTAACAGTTAGTTGATCTTGAATTTTTACAGTCACATGATGGTAGCGGATCACTAGCTGGTCCATTGGGATGATTACCGGTGGGCATGGTAATGGATCACAAACTGGGGGATCCGGGATAATGAGACCGTCAGCAAATGCTAAAGCTGGAAAGAACAACGTAAATACCAGGATAACTAACGTATTTATGGTAAGTAAAACGGACTTGGGTTTCATTCACTCCTCCTGAAAGGTTCGTTTTGAAGCTGCCTGCGTACGACTGGCTATTTGCGCATAAGACGATAATAAATCATGAAAAGTTCCGGTGGTATAATCATTTTCTTGATTGGGAGACCTACAATACCGATATGTCATCGGATATATTAGACAAGCTAGTCAGAATTGAACAGCATTATGAAGAACTTAACCAGCTTCTAATGGAAGTCGGGGACGACTACCAGCGCGCTGCAGAGTTGAACAAAGAACGCATCGATCTGGAACCGATCGTCACTAGGGCGCGTGACTACCGCAAGGCACTCGAAAGAATGGAAGAAGCCCGTTCCCTTCTAGAAGGCGATGATGTCGAGATGCGTATGCTGGCAGAAGCAGAAATTCTTGAATTAGAACCCCAGCTCGATCGGCTGGAAGGTGAGATCAAAAGTATGCTATTGCCGAAAGACCCTCGTGACGCGCGGAATGTGATCATGGAAATTCGGGCTGGAACAGGTGGCGATGAAGCTGCTATTTTTGCTGCAGATCTATATCGGCTTTATTCACATTATGCTGAAATCCGGAAATGGGTGATCGAAATCCTATCCACAAATGAAATCGGAATCGGTGGTTTCAAAGAGATCATCTTCCTTGTTAAAGGCAAGGGAGCGTATTCGCGCCTGAAATATGAATCAGGTGTACACCGAGTGCAGCGAGTGCCAGTGACAGAATCACAAGGTCGTATTCACACTTCAACAGCAACCGTAGCGGTTTTAGCAGAAGTTGATGAGGTCGAGATAAATATCCCCGATGCAGATATCCGCATGGATGTCTACCGCTCAGCTGGCGCGGGCGGGCAGAATGTCCAGAAGAATGCCACCGCAGTTCGTCTCACGCATATACCCTCTGGGATTGTAGTGGCATGTCAGGATGAGCGCTCACAGCTCCAGAATCGCGTGCGAGCCATGAGCATTTTACGCGCCAAGTTATACGAGATTGAAGAAGAGAAACGTCACGCACAAATTGATGAGAATCGCCGCTCACAAGTGGGCACCGGTGAACGTTCTGAAAAAATCCGCACCTACAACTACCCTCAATCGCGGGTGACCGAACACCGTATTAACGTCTCGACTTACAACCTGACTGGCTTCATGACTGGTGCATTATTGGATAATTTTATCGATGAGCTTGCTACCAGGGATGAAGCAGATCGACTTTCCGCCATTGGTGAGGAAATGGTTATATAAATCAATGGTTAACCAGTAAATCTTATTATTGGATCAATCTGTGTTTTTTTTCGAAATCATAAAATACGCATCCCTTATATAATAGATCAAAGGGATGCTTCTTTTTAAACCTTATGGCGATTACCATCCAAGACATACTTACTCAGATCAACGCAGTGATTTCTCAGCATACCGAAACACCAGCACTGGATGCGCAGGTTCTGGTGGCTCATTTTCTGGAGAAACCTCGCTCCTGGGTGCTGGCTCATCCTGAAGCTCAAATAGCTAATCATCAATACAATATGATCATCCATGGCATGCATCGTTTGGAACATGGCGAACCACTACCGTATGTCATCGGGCACTGGGAATTCTTTGGTATGGAATTTCAACTGACACCTGATGTGCTGATACCACGCCCTGAGACTGAATTGCTGGTTGAAAATGGGTTAACCTGGTTACTTAAACATCCGAACCAACGCAAGGCTATTGATGTAGGCACCGGCTCTGGATGTATCGGGATTGCTCTTGCAAAAAACGTCCTGGATTTACGAGTTTTGATGGCAGATATCTCACCACGTGCACTGATTGTCGCCCGGGGCAACGCAGAAAAACTTGGGCTGCTGGATAGATTGGAATTCAGACAGGCTGATTTACTGGATGGGATCGAGGGACATTTTAATTTGATATGTGCCAACCTACCTTACATCCCGAACCCGATGCTGAGGAATTTATCTGTGGCAGAAAGAGAACCCCGTCTGGCTCTGGATGGCGGGCTGAGTGGGACCGAGCTGATCTCCAGGCTGCTGGACCAGTCAAGAAGTCACTTGGCACCAGGCGGAACAATATTATTAGAGATCGAATCATCTCAAGGAGCTGAGGTAAGCTCCATGGCAGGCTCTTTTTACCCGGCTTCCCACGTGGAATTATTGAAAGATCTTTCAGGCAACGATCGATGTATAAAAATAACTCCCTCAAACTATCTTATCCATCTGTGTCAGGTGAAAGAATGGCAGGACGCACAGGAGCTAAGAATTTTTAAAAGCAAATCCCTCGATCATGAGGGATTCATCCATTGCTCTCAGCCCCAACAGATTCTTCAGGTGGCAAATCGCTTCTATCCGGGAATTCCTGGATTAGTCTTATTATGGGTCGACCCAGAGAAAATCACCTCTGCTATTCGTTGGGAAGCAGCAGACGGTGCACTTTTCCCCCATATCTATGGACCGATTAACCTGGATGCAGTATTCTCGGTGACAGAAATCAATCCAGATGATGATGGCATTTTCCGTTTGATCCAATTACCGGATTAATCTAAACCAAGCAAGGTTACACCTGCCAGGAGTGGGTCAATATAGCGTTATTTGAGATGTAACTTAGAACAGACTAACTGCCTTTTCGGTCTCAGCCTGAGTGCTAGGTCCACAAAAGCAAATCCATGTGAACGTCCAGTATCCCGGTCTTTAATCAGGCTTATACAGACGACGGTTCTGCTTGTGCAAACATTCCTCGCAGGTCTTCTTCAGTTGTGCTGAAAGGCAAATTCCCTATTTACAATTTATTATCCATCTCTCCTCCAAAAAATTACCGCCCTAACACTTCGTCGTAGCGGTATTCTATTGAAGTAAGCCTGTAGCTTGATTCGATTATATCATTGCCATTATTGCAGGGGAATTCCGGAAAAGATGGTTTACTAAAGCTATCTATTTAGGCGAATAATAAACATTCGCTTGTTTATCAATCTTCCATACAAATGACTTGCAACTCACCGGGGCCATGGACACCTATGGTCAATGTCATTTCAATATCAGCAGTGCGAGATGGACCACTGACCAATACGGCTGTTGGCGTTTGCCTTAGCTCCTCTATTTGTAATACCTGACCGAGCTGCTCATAAACATCCTTCTCCCTGAGCAAAGCGATATGAACTTCAGGCAATAGTGATGCGGTAAGGGGTCGCCCAGGACCTCCCAACACAAGGATCGATCCTGTTTCTGCAATTGCAGCTGATGCTCCAGTTAATCCTGCCCTGACGTGGCTGAATGACTGAACGGTTTCGCCGGTGGGAAAGATTATCTCAACGCCAGCCTCCGTTAATCTCTCTAAAAGCCTGTCAGGCAGGTAGGTTTCGTTCCATGCCAGGATTGCATCGATGCCATGTACCTCTAATATCTCCAGGATTTTTCGCCAGACATCGCTTGGTGGGCAGATACTTAATTTTCCTCCAAGAGCTTCGAGCTCGTCAGCAAACCTAGTTAATAAGTTTTCAGCATGATTTTGCACAATTTCAATCTTTGATACGCTTGAAGCTGCAGGACCACTTTGTGTCGGTAATTTTTCATGCTCATGCATTACAGATTTGAACTGAGTAAAGTATCTGTTGCGAAAGGATTTAGTAGCTGGGCGGGGGAAATCCTTGGAATAACCCCATCCACTGAACGCTGGCAAACGCATCCAGGGATCACCTTTCGCGAGTAAGGTTGCCAGTGATCCGAATAATCCAGCCAACCGTTGAGCGAATGCAAAACGCCTTGGTGAGGTAGCCGCCACGGTAAATAATCCCAATCCCATCGCTAATATCGCTGGAGCATTGGGTTTGGCAACATTCCGATTCTGGTTTACGCCGATACCGGCTCGGACCCTTAACAGCAGCTTGGGCAGGTCAATGTCCACCGGGCAGGCTTCCTTGCAAGCCCCACACAGGCTAGAGGCACGTGCCAAATGACCAAATTCCAACTGACCAAACAATGCTGGCGAAACTACACTACCTATCGGTCCGGGATAGGTGCTGCCCTTCCCATCACGACCTACATATGCATGCCCTCCAATCTCACGGAAGACCGGGCAGGCATTCAAACATGCCCCGCAGCGGATGCAATACAAGATTTCCTGTAGTTCGCTTTCTCTTACAGCTGTACGACCATTATCCACCAAGATCAGGTGCCGTTCCTGTGGACCATCCGGGTCATTAGCTCCACGCGGGCTGTTTATTAGGCTGGTATACACCGAGAGCTTTTGTCCAGTTGCTGATCGCGGCAGCAGGGAAAGCATCAGTGCCAGGTCATCCATGCTGGGTAATAGTCGTTCGATACCCATCAGAGCAATGTGTGTCCGGGGCAATGTAGTCACCATGCGACCATTACCTTCGTTGGTCACTATGCATAATGTACCAGTCTCTGAAACCCCGAAGTTAACACCCGAGATGCCGATATCCGCATCTAGAAAAACCTGTCGCAATGTGCTCCTGGCGGCATTGGTCATGATACCAATATCTTCGGTGTAAGGTAATCCAAGTTTTTCTTCGAATAGTTTGCCCACATCCTGGCGGCGTAAGTGAACTGCGGGCGTGATGATGTGTGAAGGTGCTTCTCCCCGCAATTGAACGATATATTCACCCAGGTCAGTCTCGATCACCCTCAAACCTTGGCTTTCAAGTACATGGTTCAGTCCGATCTCTTCACTGACCATGGTTTTCGACTTGGCAATCAACTTGGCGTCTTGTTGCAAGGCAATCTCAAGCACGATCGTTATCGCCTCAGTAGCATCTGCCGCACGGTGAACCACAATACCATTTTCACTTGCATGGGCGACAAACTGGACAAGGTAACTGTCGAGATGCGCAATCACCTCCATCCGAACAAGCCGGGCACGCGCGCGTAGCTCTTGAGGATTTGCTAAAGATGCAAAAGCATTTTGGCGCACCTTGGTGCGTCGTTCTGCGTTTGCATCCAGGGCAGATTGTAAATTCACATCTGCTAAAGAAGCCCTGATGTGGGAATGAAAAACATCGACCATTTATACTTTATCTAATACATCTGCAATATGCACAGCACGTTGAGGTTTGTGCTTTCGATGCAACCCCCCATTGATATTGGTTACACATCCTGCATCACATGAGACCACCACAGATGCCCCGCTCAACTCCAAATTGGAAATCTTGCGCTCAAGCAATTCAGTTGATATTTCTGGATGTTCCACAGAGAATACTCCCCCAAAACCACAGCATTCCTCAGTCTGTGGTAATTCGACGAAATCTGCTTGTTGAACGTTTGCTAATAACGCGCGTGGTTGATGGTCCACCCCCAATTCTCTCAGCAAGTGGCAGGAAGAATGATATGTCAATCGTCCATCAAATCGAGCGCCCAGGTCAGTAACTCCCAGCACATCCACCAGGAATTCGCTAAATTCATAAGTACGTCCTGCCAATATCAGCGCACGCCCCAACCAATTGGGATCATCAGCGAATAATTCTGCATATGAGTGGCGGATCATGGCAGCGCACGACCCTGATGGAACGACCACAGGTCCGGGATAGGGTTCAAAAGCACGAATCGTCTGGATCGCCATTTTACGCGCATGTTTCCGCAGTCCAGCATTAAACGCTGGCTGACCACAGCATGTCTGCCCGGGTGGGAACGACACCTTCACGCCTGCCCTCTCGAGTACCCGCACTACTGCTTCACCAGTTTCTGGGTAAAGTGTGTCAAGGATGCAGGTGACAAATAATTGAACTGTCGATGGCATAGCTTTCTCCTCGAGTAATTGTAGTCGAATCCTTTATTCTATGCAATTACAAAAATCAAATGGCTGGTGGATGCGACTAAATAGAACAAGGTCTGGATCACCGACATAACCGGTATTACCTTAAAACCAATCCGACGTGGTAATATTAACCCCGTTTTGATAATTCAATCATAGAAGAAATATTAGGATTAATCAGTATGGAAAATTTTAGGACGATCATACCCAATCATTTCACGCTCCCCCGAAGGATTAATCGTTTGGGAGAGTTGGCATACAACCTGTGGTGGACATGGAACCCAGATGCTCAACGTATTTTCGCTCGTATCGATGTCGTCCTGTGGGAAAAAATAAATCATAACGCGATCCGATTTTTGCAGTTGGTTGATCCGACACGGTTAAAAAACCTCACCAACGACCGATATGCTCTGGATTATTACGATCGCATCATGCGGTCTTTTGACGAATATATGAATAAAAAGACTACATGGTTTGCAAATACCCATCCACAACATTTGAACCAACCCACTGCATATTTTTCATCCGAGTTCGGTTTGCATGAGACCTTGCCTATTTATGCAGGTGGATTGGGTGTCCTTTCTGGTGATCATCTAAAAGGTGCCAGTGACCTGGGTTTACCTTTTGTTGCCATTGGCTTCTTATATACACAGGGTTATTTTTCTCAACACATTTCTGAGGATGGCTGGCAGGAAGCGCGTTACGCCCGCTTGAAATTTGAGGAACTTCCTGTTCTACCATTCATGGATAATAATGGTAATCCGTTAACTGTAACTATTGAGCTTCCCGGAAGAAATGTTGAGGCACGTTTATGGGAAATCCGTATCGGACGGGTACCTTTATATTTACTGGATAGTGATGTTGATGGTAATACACCTTCAGATCGAGAGCTAACCTCCCGCCTGTACATCAGTGATATGGATGCACGCATCTCTCAAGAGATCATACTTGGGATTGGCGGGGTCCGGGCCTTGCGCGCATTGGGCTACAATCCGGATGTTTGGCATATGAACGAAGGTCATTCAGCTTTTATGGTGCTTGAACGCATCCGCGAGCTTGTAGCAGCTGGAAACTCATTTGAAAAAGCCGGAAAAGAGGTTCGCTCATCAACGATCTTTACAACGCACACGAACGTTCCAGCCGGGAGCGATGAATTTCCACATTGGCTGGTTGACAGATATTTCTCCAACCTATGGCCGCAACTAGGCTTGACACGTGACCAGTTCGTAGACCTCGCCCGCCATTCACTACCCTGGGGTGAGACGTTCAGTATGCCAATCCTCGCAATGAGTTTTTCCTCTAAACACAATGGCGTATCAGAGCTGCATGGTAAAGTGGCACGAAAAATGTGGAATTTCTACTGGCCGGAACTAAAGGAAGACGAAGTCCCCATTACTCATATCACCAATGGCGTCCATACTGGGACCTGGTTGGCACGCCGCTTGAGTTCCTTGTATGATCGTTTCCTGGGGAATAGCTGGAAGGAACATGTGGATGAACCTGAAGCATGGGAAAAAATAGAAAACATCCCAGATATGGAGCTATGGGCTATTCGCCGCCATTTAAAACGCAAATTAACTATATACATACTCGAGCGCGCTCGTGAACAGTGGCTGACGTCCAACGTTCATCCAGTTCAGGTCATTGCATCAGGAGCATTGCTTGACCCTTATGCTTTAACCATCGGCTTTGCCCGCCGCTTTGCCACTTATAAACGCGCCAATTTAATTCTACAGGACCTCAATCGTCTGATGGAGATCATCAACCGCCCAAACCAGCCGGTGCAAATCATCTTTGCTGGGAAAGCGCACCCAGCAGATGAACCTGGAAAATTGATTATCCAAGATGTGTATCGAACTGTTAAAAAAGCAGAGAGCGGTGGTCGTTTGGTTTTTCTGGAAGATTATGATATGAACCTGGCTCGCTATTTGGTCCAGGGTGTCGATATTTGGATGAATACTCCTCGCCGCCCTAATGAAGCTTCCGGAACTTCCGGGCAAAAAGCTGCCATGAATGGTGCGCTTAACTTCTCAGTGTTGGATGGTTGGTGGCGTGAGGGATATAATGGTTCCAACGGCTGGGTGATTGGTGATGACCAGGATCGTGAAACCAACGAGTTGCAGGATGCAGCTGACGCAGAAAGTCTCTATGATACTTTGGAAAATAAAATAATCCCCCTATATTACACGGCTCGCTCAGCTGATGGACTACCTGGTGATTGGATTGCAGTGATGAAGGAATCAATCCGGACCCTCACCCCGCGGTTCAGCATCCAGCGCATGTTAAAAGAATATACTGAACAGATGTACCTGCCTACAGAAAGACAATAAAGGATTTGCTTTTATCCAGTCTCGCTTGAATGAGTGCATCATTGCTCTCCGTCTTGTGCGTGTGCGACATGGCCCAAGACACTGCGAGCTATGTTTGTCATGCGTAGGAAGAAGCAGGTTGCATGAGTGCTAGTTATTTTCAATCCGCAATCTTCATGATCGCCAAATGGAGATGTAGGGGAAACCTAGCCTAGCCCTCTCCATCTTGGTGGAGGACATTTGTTTTTTGTTTCTTTAGCCATCTAGGGTATCCAAATAAGAGCAGGCCAGCATAGAAGAACCACATCAACCCAAAACCGATGTGCACACCGGTATTTAGGTCAGGCTGAGATAACCAACGATATGGCAAAGCTTCAGGGTTGTTATCTGGTGCCTGTTGGATGTAAACGTCAAGGAGAGGGTAGGACATCTGCTGTTGAAGGCGCGACAGGTTGACAAAATTCCAGAAATCCAAGCGAGTCTCACCAGGTGCGAGGGTCGGATCGGGTACGCCACCGCCCATCTCTCCTTTTTTCATTTGCAGACGGATAATCCCATCTACAGTGATCGTTCCAGGTTCGTTAAACTGCTGCCATTTGTCGGGGCTGTTATATTGGCTGGGGAACCAACCACGCTCTACCATCACCGCTTGCCCATTAGGTAGGATGAGGGGGGTCAATAAAGCATAACCAGATTCGTCACCCCAGGATTGAGTCCATACCTGGTTACGTAATGCTACCTGGTGTTCATAATCGTACGTCCCAGAGACTGTCACATGGCGATATTCCATTTCTGCCAAATCATCAGGGATGGGGAGAAGGTTCAGGTTTAGAAAAGGCAGGTCTTGCACTGCTTGGATGTTACGGACGTTTGATCTGCGTTCAGCATTTCGGTCAAGCTGCCAAATACCCAGGCGGATTGCCACTCCAATCCCCACCATCACGATCAGCGTGGTCCACCACCATCGACGAGAAAACATCAACTGTAACATTTGTTCACCAATAATAAAATTCTAATCAATCAGGGTTGGGCGGTTTTCTCTTTGGGTTTCAATGGAAAAACCACCAGACTATATACACCGAGCATAATCCCCAGCGGTATTCCAGCTACAAGAGAGGCCTCCAGGCGCGTGACCAGGCTTAATGCGGGTTGTATATCTAAGCCGTAGTATTGGGAGGGTTGGAAGGAACAAGTGTAGTCCAGATTACCAGCCTGGTCGAGTTTCATGCTTGCTGATGAGCCAGATGGAATGACCAGGGGACCCAGGGTGTGGGTGACCGAATCCTGGTTGTGCACAAGCAGCGTGTCCCCTACAACGAAATTCTGACTGGCGGGCAGTACGCTCTCCCCCTGAGCCACAATGGCGGCAGTGCCGGCTGGGATGACCAGCTCGATGGTTTGTGGACCCCGACTTGATGTATTTCCCTGCAAACGGAAAGCCAACTCACTGCCACCAGCAGCAAGCAGTATGCCGATCGCCAGGCAGAGTATCATTCGCAGAATGATTGCTTTTCGCAAGGCTATTTCTCTGACAACAATTGTGTTAGGTCAGCTGTGATATCGTCAGCATTTTCTAGCAGAGGATATGTTGCGATCAGATTGCCCTGAGGGTCGATCAGATACACATAAGATGTGTGAGTTTCACCATTATCTAGCACGGTGACACCATACTCGGCCCAGATTTTCTGCAGGACATTAAGGGATGAGGTCAGACCGATGAAAGACGGGTCGAAATGACTCAGGAAAGTCCCTAAGGCCTGGGATGTATCTTTAGCGGGATCCGTGGTGATCATAATGACCTGAGTCATATCTGCCTGGTTTCCCAGTCGCTCATGCATCTGCTTGAGCAATCCCATCGTTAATGGGCACTCCTCAGTGCAATTGGTGAAACCAAAGAATAGCAGGACATATTTTCCGCGAAAATCTGAGAGGTGCACAGTAGATTCGGTCTGGTTGGTCAGGGTAAACTCCGCCGCAGGCTTGGGTGGGGAGATGAGCGATCCATGGAAGGTGTTGGAGTTGGAGCTGACATAAGCGTATACCAAGGCAACCATGACTAACCCTAATAAAAGTGCCATGGCAACAACGAGATATTTCCTGTTCATCAACACCTCCGGCGAATTATGCGGACTACCGGATAACTATTTTGCCAATGTGCCAATCAGATAAAGCGCGGGGTAGAAGAAGAACCAAACTACATCCACGAAATGCCAGTAGACCACACAGGCTTCGACTGCCCAATGCTTTTCAGCAGAATAAAGGCCACGCGATCCATTACGCAAAACAATTGCCAGGAAGATAACTCCAGTAAGGACATGGAAGGCATGGAAACCGGTCATCACATAGAAAATCGCGCCCTGGATGCTATCAGCAGGACCAAAAGGCGCTAAACGCCATTCTACACCCACGACCCCCACCAGAAACAGGATGCCTAGACCCATGGTAATAGCGATATTGATGATGAACTGCTTGCGATTGCCATACTCCATCAAGATCTCAGCCCTGTTAGCAAAAAACGAAGAGATCAGCAGTATGGAGGTGACCGCCAAACCCAGCACCTGATTGAGATCTGGACGTGTAAGCCCAAGCAAGTTGATGCGTGAAAGTAACAAACCACCGAAAATAAACGCATCTGACAGCAAAAACAGCCAGAGTCCTATACGGTTGGTAAGCAACTTGTAGGTGTAAGATTCATGGTCCGAATCAAGGTCTGCTTCAAAAAGACGGGAGATATGCATGTAATAATACAGAACAAGCCCGGCTTTGATGAGCGGAATCAGTACGAGGAACTGCCAAAGCTTGATCGTCAAGGCAAGCACGAATTCAACCGCAGTTAAGACTGCCAATGCGCTGAAAACAAGCAACCCAAGCAGGAGAGCGGAGGATTTATGCTGTTGTTCCATGTCACTCACTCTCCTTGAATTTCACATATACTGAGCCTGGCAGTCCATAATCGTAAGGTTCACCCACCACTTCGAAGGGCTTTTCATAGTTATATATGGGCATAGGGGAAGGCACCTGCCATTCTGGCGAGCGGGAATTCCATAGGTTACCGGTTGCCACTTCACCCTTTCGAATACTCCAGAAGACGTTTATTAAGAAAACCAGAACTCCCAAAGCGATAATGAAAGCCGCCACCGTCATGATCTTATTGTCAATGACAAAGTTCAGCGCCGGATCATAATCTGCAATTCGCCGGCGCATACCTAGCATTCCTACGCGCATCATCACCAACGAGAGGGCGATAAAGGCGGGTGCCATCAGCCAGAAATGGAGTTTGCCTAATTTCTCGTTCAACCTTCGCCCCGTCATTTTAGGAAACCAGAAATAAATGGCGGCAAAGAATGGGAAGACATACCCACCGAACATGGTATCGTGAAAGTGACCAACAATAAAATAGGTATCCGTAAGGTGCAGGTCGGTTGAGACGGTAGCATTGGGTGGTCCGGTGAGGCCTCCAATTAAAAAGACCACAATACCAGCCAGCAAGAAGAGCATTGGGGTTTCATAGGTAATCTTGCCACGCCAGAGCGTTCCCAACCAAGAGAAGAACTTCACGCCGGTTGGTACTGCCACGAGTAGGGTGCTATACATGAATGGCACACGCAGGTATTCTGCCATGCCGGAGGCGAACATATGGTGCCCCCAAACCAGGAAACCGATGAGCGCAATGGCAATCGATGAGATGGCAACCCACTTGTAGCCGAAGAGAGGTTTACGGGTAAAGACCGGTAGCATTTCGCTGATCAGACCCAATCCTGGCAGGACGAAGACGTACACTGCTGGGTGGGAATAGAACCAAAACAGGTGCTGGAAGAGGATCGGGTTGCCACCCTTACCTGGGTCGAAAAAGCCCATCCCGAACAGACGCTGGAACATAACCATCTGGAATGACAGCCCAATCAACTGGGTAGCAGTCAGACTGATGATGGAGGTGGCAATGGAAGCCCAGATAAAGATGGGCATACGGAAGGGGGTCATACCCGGAGCGCGCTGACGGATGATGGTGACAATGATGTTTAATGAACCGAGTATTGTGGAGAAGCCTGCCAGCGAAACTCCCAGGAAGAACATCTGCATACCTATGGGGGCACGTACAGAGAGCGGAGGATAGCCGGTCCAACCGGTGTCAAAACCACCCAGAGCCAGGCTGGAGAGCAGAATAATGCCTGCGGGAACCGCCAGCCAGAAAGCGAAGGCATTCAGGCGCGGGAATGACATATCGCGCGCTCCAATCAGCAGCGGTACGAGGTAGTTCATAAAAGCTGCGATGCCAATTAGGATACCCACAATCATTACGATGCCATGCAAAGACATCAGGGTGTTATATTCCATTAGCGTGAGGAACTGCATTCCAGTGTTAGCCAGCTCTGCGCGAAAGATCAACGCAAATATGCCGCCCACTACCATCAAGACTAGGGACAAAGTCAGGTACTGGATACCGATGACTTTGTGATCAAGCGAGGCGCTAAAGTAACGCCTCCAACCCAAGCCGGACTCATCGATGTGTTCTGGAATCTCCTTACCAGCGGCAACTCTGATCCAATCATTCAGAACACCGATCCCATAGAGGAAGAACATGGCACCCAACAGGGCTCCAAAAACAATGGCAGGTTCAGGCTTCCAGGCAGCTAGGCCGAGCAACTGGCGGATTCCAGTGAGAATACCAATACCGATGGCTGTTCCCAAAATCTGCCAGAGCAAGCCGCGTAACAGTCCAAGGGAAAAGAATTTCCTCATTGCACCTCCGCTACTTCAATGTCTTGATATGCGCCACCATGGATTCAACCATGGTCTGATCCAAGGTATTCGAAAAATCAGGCATCACATTAGCCGGGAAACCTTTCACTATTTGCAGGTTAGCATTGACAATCGCAGTCTTCAAATAATTATCATCGGCGACAACGCTGGTCCCATCGGATAATTCCACATTTGATAGATATAGGTGCTGCCAGGTGGGACCGATTTTTTCTGAACCATCGGTGGAATGGCAGTTGGTGCAGCCATAGTCCTGGGCAAGCTGCTGTCCGCGGAGTGCGGGATCTGCAGGTGCAGCGGACTGCTGTTCAGAAATCCAATTGTCAAAATCAGCTTGAGATACCACATTTACCAACCCTTCCATATAAGCATGTCGGGTTCCGCACAGCTCGGCGCAGCGCACCTTGTACTCACCGATAAGGGTGGGGGTGACGCGCAGCTCGGTTGTGCGGCCTGGGACGAGGTCCTGCTTGACGCGAAACTCGGGTACCCAAAATGAATGGATGACATCGTTGGAGGTCATCAAGAGGTCGATCTGGTGTCCAACTGGAAGGTAGAGATCAGTGGAACTAACACCATACTCAGGATATTGGTATTGCCAGTACCATTGCCCCGCTATCACCTTAACCTTCATTGCGGATGGATCAATACGCCGGATTACACCCAGCGATTTGCCACCAATATATGCCAGGATAACAACAAGGATAAGCGGGATGGCAGTCCAGGCTATTTCAAGGGCGGAGTTGCCAGTGATGTAAGCCCCGTCCCCCGTCTCACCCTTCCTGCGCCGGAAAACGATCAGGCAATACACCAGGACGACCATGATTAGCGAAAACAAAGCTGATATCATCCAGATGTACATGCCAAAGAGTTGGTCGATTTCCACCGATTGGGCGCTGGCCTCTGCTGGAAGTAAACCGATATTGGTTAATCCAGTGTGAATCAGTAGGGTGCTGGCGATAACCAAAATAGTAATGATTACAACATGCCTCATGAGCTGTTCCTTTTAGATAAGGTAAAAAGTTCATCACAAGCGTGTTCAGTAAGAAGAAATTTTGATTTTTGGATTGCAAGCACAATCGGAGCCATTCTTTTTGATCCTTACATTAGAGCAGTTAAAGTATATCATGAGAGAAAACATAATTTTCTCATTTTCTGCTCTTGATGTATAATTTCTCCATCTGCTCGATCTTCCGCAGGGCATTGATAATATTGGGAGTAGAGGCGCACTTATGAAATTAATTAAGCAACGCTTTCTCTTTTTTATTTTAATGGGTGCATTAGGACTACTGAATACATCGGGCACCTTGGCGCAGGGGGAAAATCCACCTGATCAGGATATTGTCCGTGGAGCCCAGTTATATGATAAATGGTATGCCATCATGGGAATGGATCCGCCTACTGGAAATATGCCCATATGGAACCGTCAATCCACCAATACTCGTTCCGGACAAGATACCTGGCGTTGCAGCGAATGTCACGGCTGGGATTACCGCGGTGCACAGGGCGAATATAGTTCTGGCTCGCACTTTACAGGTTTCCCGGACGTAATGACTTTGGCTCAAGGCCTGAGTGTTGACGATATCATCAGCCACCTACAAGGAAGTAAGGACCCAGCCCATGATTTCTCACCTTATCTGGATAAAACTGCCCTGACACAGGTAGCGGAGTTCTTAAAGTACGGCACCATTGATGACACACAATATATCAACCCGGTCTCAGTGCGGGTACCCAATGCAGACATACAGAATGGCCAGGATCTTTACCAATCCACTTGCGCAGAATGTCATGGTGTAAATGGAAAGAAGATTGTCTTCCATACGGAAGGGATCAGCGAATTCCTGGGTAGCGTAGCAAACCGTGATCCGTGGCGTTTCCTACATCGAACACGTTTTGGTACAGCCGGGACTGACATGCCAGTGGGAATTACCCTGGGTTGGACACCAGGGGATGGTCGCGATATCCTGGCTTATTCCCAGACTTTACCCACTGGAGGAGAAATAACCAGCGAGCCAACCCAAAACCCTCTGAGCACGCCTGCCCCGTTGAGGGGGGGTCCGGCAACCAGCATCTGGACAGGCATCCTGACCGGTCTGGGGATGTTTTTAGGGATGGGAATCTCCGCGGCATTGTTTATTGGCGGTTTCATCATTGTGGGCGTGATCGTGGTCACCATCCTGCGCGGACGAAGTGAGCGTAGTAAGCGCAAGTAGCGAGGCAAAACGATGCTTGAGAAGATCAAGACACATAATCTATTTGAAAAGGCGAAAGCGTTAGTAAAAAAGCCTTTATTCCTGCTCCTGGTGGGAATATTAATGGTTCTCTTCCTATGCAGTGCCAGCTATGGTATCTGGCTGACACAGCAGCCTCCGCAACAGCCCATCCAGTTCAATCACAGCCTGCATCTCAGTTTTGGTGTGCAATGCCTGTATTGTCACCCAGGGGCGTGGAAAGGAAAATCAGCAGGATTACCTACCCAGACAAAATGCTGGGGCTGCCACCAACAGATTCCCATCAAGGACGAGGAGCAGCAGAAACTCGCAAACGCAGTAGCGAACAACACACCGATCCAATGGGTGCCTGTGTTCATCATGCCGGATTTTGTCTACTTCAATCACCGCCCACATATTGCCGCGGGGCTAAATTGCGAGACCTGCCATGGAGAAATAAGTCGCGAGACAGTAGCACAACCCCTTCCAAGGCTAAACATGGGCTGGTGCCTGCACTGCCACCGCACCCGGGCAGCAGGCAATGAAGTTCTGTTTAGCAAGCTTACCGATTGTGGTACCTGTCATCGTTAGGATGAGAATAAACGCTCAAGAAATTCGCTTGTGGAGCATGGTATGACCCGAAAGATTAGCAGGCGCGAATTTATTAGAACAGCCGGCATCGCTGCAGCAGCCACTGCCGTTTTGACCGGTTGTGGACCGGCTTCCCGCTATGTGGTGCGCGAACCGTATACGCGCATGCCCGAATACACATACAATGGTCAGAGCACTTATTACGCCAGCACCTGCCGTGAATGCCCGGCTGGCTGTGGAATAGTCGTGCGCACGGAACAAGGTCGGGCGCTTAAGGTTGAAGGGAATCCACTTCATCCTGTCAACCTGGGAAAGACGTGCGCACGAGGTCAGGCTTCCCTGCAGGGACTTTACAACCCTGACCGTATTCACAATCCGCTTAAGCAAGCCAATCGTGGCAGCCAGAATTTCATTGACATGAATTGGGACGAAGCAGTGGTCGTGGTGCAGAATGCGATAGCAACCAATAAACCGGAAGAGCTGGCATTTCTGATGGGCATGGTCCCGGACCACCTGTCTGACTTGGTCAATGAATTGTGCACAGCGCTGGGTGCACCGCTTGCCATCCGCTATGGAGCACATGAGATTTACGATGCGCGCCTCACGCTGGTCAAAGCTAGCCAGCAACTTTTCTCAACAAATGCCCTGCCTTATTTTGACCTGGCAAATGCGGACGTGACATTTTCATTTGGGGCAAATTTCCTGGAAACCTACCTTTCACCAGTGGCATACAGCCGGGGTTTTGCACAAATGAGGCGAGGAAAGACAGGTCG
>Ga0315273_10001364_pt1 | contig 27628 bp, 22 predicted proteins | sample YL17G02_0_MG_FD_205753 | JGI IMG/M metagenome (GOLD analysis project Ga0315273, IMG submission 205753) | Sediment microbial communities from Yellowstone Lake, YNP, Wyoming, USA - YL17G02_0 | ecosystem: Environmental > Aquatic > Freshwater > Lake > Sediment | place: USA: Wyoming | collected... | reverse complement strand
GTCCAGCACCGCGTCCTCAACCGCGGTAAACACCACGGTTCTGTGATCCGTGCTCATGAATCAACCGGCACAGGCCGGAGGCTTTCCCCCGCTCACCATCCGGGGAAACACAATAATCCCATCACGCCTGCCGTGCGCACTGTATGACAACGCCCCTTCGGGCGGTATCGGTCACGGACAGGATTTTTGGCGGAAAAGGACTGTACTGGTTCTGGCCTCTCGGCGACCGCCGGCCGGCAGTTGCCGGCCGCCAGGCGCATCAAGGCAGCAGCGCCGACAGGCGCTTCACTTGTTTCGCCGCATCAGCAGCGACGTTCTCATTCTCCAGCGGATCGTTCTGGAGATCGAACAACATGGGCGGAGGCGATTGGCCCGCGGATGACTGCTCGCCGCCTTCCGACCGCTTGGCCTGCGCCTCGAAGCCGGTAACCAGTTTGTACCGGCCGTCCATGACCAGGCGCCACCGCCCGAGGCCGGAACGAAGGTATTCGCGGTGCCTCGAGGCCCTGCCCTCGAGCAGCGGACGCAGCGTGCGGCTGTCCATTTCCGGCGGCTTGCGGGTGCCCGCGTAGTCCAGAAAAGTGGCGGCCAAGTCCATCGTGCTCACCAGGGCATCGCTGCTCACGTCCTGCCGCACGCCGGGACCGGCCACCATCAGCGGCACGCCAATCGACGGCTGCCACGGCAGGTTCTTGCCCCAACGAGTGTGGTCGCCGAGCATTTCGCCGTGGTCGCTGCTGAAGGCAATCACGGTGTTTGCCAGCTCGCCGCGCTTTTCGACCGCCTCCAGGAAAACACCCACCCAGCGGTCGATGTTCTCAATCATGGCCGCGTAGTTCTGCCGGATGGCGACATGCGTCTCCGGCGTGTACTGCTCGCAGCGGTTGGGCTGCGGAAACCGGCGGTCGCGGCAGAGTTTTTCCATGCCGGCGGTGATGTCCATGGGCGGATGCGGCCCGGTGAAATTCACTACCAGGTGCCATGGCTTGTCCTTGGGGAAGCGCTGCATCAGTTCCAGGCCGTTGTTGGCCAGCCAGTTGTCGCAGTAGGCTTCTTCAGGAAGCGGAGTCGAGAAAGTAGCGGGATAGCCGAGCTTGGCGCGCTTGCGAAAATCCTCGACGTGCACGGCGGCCAGCTTGCGGGCGTGCAGGTAGGCCATGTAGGGATCTTTCGGCTCGACCGCGCCGCTGCGGACAGCATCTTGCTTGCCGGCGTTGTCGATGCCCTCGGAAAAGCCCCATTCCGGCAGCAGGTATCTGCCGTCCAGGCCCCAATCCTCGGTGCCCTTGTGCAGGTCGAACTTGCCGCATCCGGCCACGTGGTAGCCGGCGGCGCGCAGCAGCGAATAATAGGTGGTCTGCTGGAGGGGATAGTTGTCCGCGTTGCTGCGGACGCCGCAGCGGTCGTATTCCTTGCCGGCTGCCAGGCAGGCGCGCGACGGCGCGCACAGCGGCGACGGCACCACGGCCCGCCGGAACAGCACGCCGCGCCGCCGCAGGCGCTCCAGGTTGGGCGTCCGCACCGGGATTTCGGGGTTGCCGATCCAGTCGAAGCGGAGCTGGTCCGGAAACAGCAGCAGGAAGTTGGGTTGCGGCGTCGCCGCGGAGAACGCCAGGGCGGCGGGCAGGGCCGGCGGAAGGGCGGCGGCCCTACGCAGGAATTCGCGTCGTGTTGTTTGTCTCATGTAGTGCCAGGTGCCGGGTGCCAGGTGCAACTTCCAGCCTCGGTCAACGCGCCGCAAACCACCCTGGCACCTGAAACGTACCACCTGTCGCCTGCGACCTGCAACCTGACACCTGTCAGCCCATAGCGCGAGCTATGGGACCGCTTGGGGCTTTGCCGCGCTCCGCCTCTGTGGTGAAATAGCCAGATGCGCAGGCCTTTCTTGCCTTTGCTTGCCCCGCTGTTTTGCCTGACTTTTTGTTTTTCGGCGGATGCGATGAGCGTGGATTCAAGCGCCGGGCCGGCGGCACTGGGACGCGCGCAGGCTTCCAACTTCGCGCGCCTGGCGCTCAACTGCATTGGCAAGGAATATCCCAACAAGCCCGACCACGTCATGAACACCGGGGCGGACGTGCAGAGCCCGAAAGCCATGCACCCGGCTTTCTATGGCTGCCTGGACTGGCATTCCTCGGTCCACGGACACTGGATGCTGGTGCGCCTGCTGCGCCTGTTCCCCGATTTGCCAGAGGCCGGCGAAATCCGGGCGGCGTTGAACGAGAACTTGGCGGAGAAGAACCTGCTGGCCGAAGCCGCTTACCCGGATGCGCCGAACCGGCAGTCGTTCGAGCGCACCTACGGCTGGGCATGGCTGCTGAAGCTGGCCGAGGAGCTGCACGGCTGGAAGGACCCGGACGGCGCCAGATGGTCGGCGCACATCGAACCGCTGGCGCGGAAACTCGCCGCCCGGTACATGAATTTCCTGCCCAAGCAGAACTACCCGATCCGCACCGGGGTGCACCCCAACACGGCCTTCGGCCTGGCCTTCGCGCTCGATTACGCCAGAGCCGTCGGCGACAGGCCGCTGGCGGAGCTTCTGAGCGAGCGCAGCCGGACTTACTACGCCCGCGATGCCGGCTACCCGGCGGCCTGGGAGCCGGGCGGCGAGGACTTCTTCTCCCCGGCCTTGATGGAGGCGGATCTGATGCGGCGCGTGCTGCCGGCGGCCGAGTTTGCCGGCTGGTTCCGCCGCTTTTTGCCGGAGCTGGCGCAAGGCCGGCCCGAAAGCCTGCTGCACCCCGCCGTGGTCACCGACCGCAGCGACCCCAAACTGGTGCACCTTGACGGGTTGAACCTGAGCCGGGCGTGGTGCATGCGGAGCATCGCGGCGGCGCTGCCGGCAACCGATCCGGCCCGCAAGGCGCTGATGCAGGCCGCCGACGCCCACGCCCGCGCCGGCCTGGAGCACGTGGCCAGCGGCCAGTACATGGGCGAACACTGGCTGGCCAGCTTCGCCGTCTATATGCTTTCGGTGGCCAAAGCCCCGTAGATCGGTCGTTACATCCGGCTGCTTCGCGGCAGCAGCCGGTATCCGGCCTCGGCAAAGTGAACGTCCAGGCCGAAGACATCCCGCAATCCTTGCGATTCGATGAATTCAATGCTGACGCAATCCACCAGACTGAGACGCCGCCGGTTTTCTTGAAACAGCCGCGCCATTGCTTGCCGATGAAAGTCCGGAGTGATCCAGTGAATGTCGAGAAGCGGAACTACACGCTCATCGAGTTCCCGCACGGCGATCAACCCGCTCCGCCGCTGCAACAGCGCGATGCTTTCGACCAGCACGTATGAGGTGGTTTGAAGTCTGACACCCGCCTGGAGCAGCCGACTAAACTCAGCCGCCACTTCACCATGTTCGTCCTGATCGGCCACCAGAAGGGCGAAAAGCGCGGAAGTACCGATGAAAACGCTCAACTGCGATAAGCCTCGTCGAGGTAGCGGTCGTGATTTCGCGCGACGTCCGACCGCCCTTCACAGTCTCGGAACTTTCCAACAACAGAAAGAGCGTTGCGGATCAGCTCCGCCCGGGACGGCGTCTTTCCCGCCCGGGTCGGCGCCTTCTCTTCTTGGGGCAGGCGCTCGGCGATGCACCGCCGCACGGCCTCAGACAAAGAAATGCCCAGCCGCCCGGCCCATTTTCGCAAGGCCCGGTGCTGTTCTTCCGGCAATTGTACCTGCGTGCGCACCATGATGTAATTATAGTTACATCATGGTGGCATCTGCAACGCGCCCTTGGTGGCTTGTGGTGAAAAAAGCGTCACCCACGCTTGGGCGGCAGTTCGGTCATCGGCCCCATCCACTGAAGCTGGCGCTCGATGTCGCTGTGGAGCTGGTATTTGCGGACCACCGTGGCCGGCTTGATGCCGCGGATGTCGATTTTCGCGAGGTCGTACTGGCCCAACCCGACCTGGTGGCAGAAATTGAGGTAGCCGAGCCAGGCGGGGTTGACGCCCATCACCTCGACGCCCACGCGGTCGGCGGCGATGTAGTCGGTTGAAGCGATCGCGACACGGTGCGGCACGGGAATGCCGGAACCGGGGCCGTTGCCTTCCATGCCCTCGAACCCGTCGATCAGCGTGGCGCCCCAGAACGGCGCCATTTTCTGGGCCGTCAGCAGCATGTCGTAGTGGGTCTGGCGGACGCCGTAGTGGTAGTGCCGCTTGTCGTTCCAGCGCGGGGTTTGCTTGGGCGCGCTGCGCAGCGGCGCTCCCAGCGTCATGTTCTTCACCGAGAGGGTGGCCACCACCACGTTGTGCGTCTTCAGGATCGCGGAGCAGATGATGTAAGCGTCCGGGTCCAGCAGCCGCGCCGCCAGCCGCACCGGGACCACGTGCATGTCGGCGTTGAGCACGCCGATGGCTTCGTATTTGCCCTCGATGTTCAGGTCCAGCAGGCTGACCTGCTGCGCCTTGTGCTCGGCGGCAACTGCCGCATAGCGGAAGTTCTCGAACCCCACCAGAGTGTTCTCGGGCCCCGATTCAGCGATGATCACCGGCCCCTTGAAGCGTGGCGCGAGAAAATCGAGGATGCCGTGGAGCGCCTCGGCGTGCGTGGCCGCGAGCTGGTTCACGCTCGATACGTTGTTGGCCTTGATGATGACGTATTTCTTGCGCTTAAGGACGGGCACGATCTGGTCCTCGATGGCGGTGAGTGCGTCGCAGGCGTTTTTGCGGCGGTTCCCGCCCTGCACCAGGGCCACAGTCGAGCGCCGGCCGAAGTCGCGAATCGGCTGCAGCAGGGGCGGCTGCGGCGCGGCCGACTCCTGCCCCAGAACCCTGCGCCCGGCGGCCAGCAGCCCGACCGCTCCACCCGTCACCTGGAAAAATCCGCGGCGTGAAAGTTTATGTTCCATTTTCCGGCCCTTCCGCATATAAAAGCTTTGTATAACTCAATTCGGAGGCCATATGAAAGGCAATTCTTCCCGCCGCAGTTTTCTGGCTGCCGGCCTGGCGGTTCCGGCCGCGGCCCTGGCATCAGCTACGCGTCCGGACGCCGCCGCGCAGAAGGCCAAGCAGCCCGATTCCGGATCGGGTCCGTTGCGCTACCGGACGCTGGGCAAGACCGGGCTGAAGGTGACCGGCATGGGTTTCGGCTGCATGATCACCTCGGACCAGAGCGTGATCGAGAAGGCGGCCGACCTGGGCATCAATTACTTCGATACCGCCCGCGGCTACCAGGGCGGCAACAACGAGCGCATGGTGGGCGCCGCGCTGAAGGCCAAGCGCAAGAGCCTCTTTATCTCCACCAAGACCGGGGCGCGCGACAAGAAGGCGGCGCTTGCCGACCTGGACACCAGCCTGAAGGAAATAGGCACCGACTACGTCGATGTCTGGTATCTGCACGGCAGGAGCAGCGGCGCGCAACTCACCGACGATCTGCTGGAGGCCCAGCAGCAGGCCAAGAAGGAAGGGAAGGCGCGTTTTGTCGGCTTCAGCACCCACGGCGGGCACGCCGATGTGATCCCGGCCGGCGTGGCCAAGAAGATGGACGTGATCCTGGCCGCCTACAACTTCACCCTGGAGCCGGACGTGACCAAGGTGGTTGACGAGGCCGCCAAGGCCGGCGTGGGCATCGTAGCCATGAAGGTCATGGCCGGGGGGTTCCGCAGGGTCAAGCCCGGCACCAAGCTTTACGACCAGCTCAAGAAGGAAGGGTCGATGCTGACCGCGCTGAAGTGGGTCCTGAAAAACCCCAACGTCCAGACCACGGTCCCCAGCATCACCGACATGGACCAGCTCGACGAGGACATGAAGGCCATGACCGCCCCCTGGACGGAGAACGACGCCCAGGTCCTGGCCGAGCAGCTCGAATATATCCGCCCGCTCTATTGCCGCATGTGCGGCAAGTGCGACGGCACCTGCCCCAGGGGCGTCCCGGTGGCCGACGTGCTTCGCTACCTCAGCTATGCCGAGGGCTACGGCCAGTACCGGCTGGGGCGCGAGAGCTTCCTGGAGCTGCCCGAGGAGGTGACCTCGGTGCGCTGCGCCGACTGCGCCACCTGCGCGGTGCGCTGCCCGAACGGCGTGCGCGTGGCCCAGCGCCTGATCCGCGCCCAGGAGATGTTCACCTGAAGAAACTGTTGCTGCTTACTGTGCTTGCTTTGCTTTGCCTGGCGGCCGAGGCGCAAACGCCGGACTGCGGCCTGGTCCCCGGCTGGCAACAGCAGGGCCCCGTGCGCTCGCACACCCCCGACAATTTGTTCGACTACATGGACGGCAATGCCGAGGGCTACATCGTCTACCGCTTTGTGGCGCTGAAGGGTGTCACCTGCCGGTCGGGCGGAGACACCATCGTCTTCGATGTCTTCGAGATGGCCGACCCCGAATTCGCCTACGGGATCTTCAGCGCCAACAAGGATCAGAAACAGGGGATCGAGAAGATCGGCATGGGCGGGCAGGTGTTGCCGCGGCGCGCCACCTTCGCCAAAGACAAGTACTACGTCGAGTTGGCCGCCAACCCCGCCAAGGACCACACCGCCGCCCTGAGAGCCTTTGCCGCCGCGATCGAGAAACGCATCGCGGGGCGCGGCGTCCCGCCCGACGCGCTCAACTGGTTCCCCAGGGAGAAGCTGGCGCCTGATTCCGTGCGCCTGGTGCCGGAGAGCGTGCTGGGGCTGCGCATCCTGAAGCGCGGTTACATTGGCCAGTACGAATTTGGCAAGGCCTTCCTGGTGGCCGAGGCGTCGCCGGAGGCCGCGATTCAAACCATGACGAGGCTCAGGGAGCGCATCGGCCAGACAACACCGGGCACCATCGCCGAGGAGTCCTTCACGGCCACCGACAAGTACCTGAACGGCATGTGCGTGTTCCGCAAGGGGCGCTACGTCGGCGGCTTTGCCAACCTCAAGCCGGGCCAGGACGCCACTGCCGATGCCGCCAGGCTGGCTGACAATGTGAGGTAGCCGCAGATTCCGCAGATTTCACCGATTCGGCAGATCGGCGGGATCGGCCCAATCTGCGGCTAAGGGTCTATCAATGCGCCTTGCTTTCTTGGTTGCTCTCTTGCTTTCGTTGACTGCGTGGGCCCAGGCGCCGAAGACCAAAGTCATTTTGGACACCGACATCGGCGACGACATCGACGATGCCTGGGCGCTGGGGTTCGTCGTCTCGTATCCGGGCTTCAAGCCGCTGGGGATCACCATGGCGCACGGCAACACGCCGGGGCGCGCGAAAATCGCCTGCAAGCTGCTGCACATCGCGGGGCGGGAAGCCATCCCGGTACTGGTCGGCCGCCAGACGTCCAAGCAGGTTGCTCCCCAGTTTTCTTGGGCGGAAGACTACGAGAAAACCAAGCCCGCCGCCACGCTGGCCGCCGACTTCATTGTGGAGATGGCGCGGCGCTATCCGGGCGAAGTGGTGCTGATTGCCGTGGGCCCGCTGGAGAACGTGGCCGATGCCCTGCAAAAGGAACCGAACCTGGGAAAGCTGCTGAAGCGGGTGGTGCTGATGAGCGGGTGCATCTACGGGACAGCGACCAAGCCCGAGCCGGCCCCGGAATACAACGTGTACGCCGCGTTGGCCGACTCGCGGGCGGTGTATGGCGCGGGCCTGCCCCTCACCATCGTTCCCCTGGACTCGACCACCCGCGTGCAGTTGCGCGATGAGGAGCGGGCGCGGGTGCAGAAGAGCAGGGCGCCGCTGGCTTACGCCCTGGAATGCCTGTACCGCCTGTGGCTGTCGCGGCCCGCGGCCCGCATGACCCTGCACGACCAGTTGGCGGTGGCCGAAGCGGCGCGGCCCGCGGAATTCTTCGAGCTGAAAGAGACGCTGCCGATCGTGGTGGATGACAAGGGATTCACGCGGATCGACCGCGAGCACGGCAAGCCGGTGGCGGTGTGCCTGGAACCGCGCCGCGAGCAGATCATGGAGTACTACCTGTCGGTCCTGCTCGGCCCCTCATCTGGCAAGTGATCCATGCGGGGACCGCGGGCAGTAGGCAGTAGGCAGCCGCCAGCCCACAGCCTACAGCCCACAGCCGCTCTTACCACCGGCCGGTCTTCCGGGCGTCCGCCTTGGGCAGTGCTTCGAGCAGGCGCAGGTTGCGCGCCAGCTCTTCGTCGGGCAGGGCGTGGTCCTGCAACTCCCCGGCCAGGAACTTCTGATACCCGGTCAGATCCAGCAGCCCGTGCCCGGACCAGTTCATCAAAATCACGCGTTCCTTGGCCTCCTCGCGGGCCTGGTTGGCCACATCGATGGTGGCGGCGATGGCGTGGCAGGTTTCCGGGGCCGGGATGTAGCCTTCGGTACGCGCCCACAGCACCCCGGCTTCGTAGCAGCGGAGCTGCTGGTAGGCGCGCGGCGTGATCAGCCCTTCCACGATCCCCTGGCTGACCAGCGGCGACATGCCGTGGTAGCGCAGGCCCCCGGCATGGATGGGCGCGGGTACGAAGGCGTGCCCCAGCGAGTGCATGGGCAACAGCGGCGTCATGCGCGCCGTGTCGCCGTGGTCGTACACGAACGGGGCGCGCGTCATAGTGGGGCAACTGGCCGGTTCCACCGGGATGATCTGGATGTCGGCGCCGTGGATCTTGTCGAGCACGAAGGGGAAGGAGATGCCGGCGAAATTCGAGCCGCCGCCGGCGCAGGCGATCACGGCGTCCACTTTTTTCTCTCCCGCCTTTTCCAACTGCTTCTTGGCTTCCAGCCCGATGATCGTCTGGTGAAGCATGACGTGGTTGAGCACGCTGCCCAGGCTGTAGCGCGTTTTGCCGGTGGGGTCGGTGACCGCCGCCTCGATGGCCTCGCTGATGGCGATGCCCAGTGAGCCGGGCGTGTCCGGATAGCGGGCCAGGATGTCGCGGCCCGCCTGGGTCTCGGGCGAGGGGCTGGCCACGCAGGTGCCGCCCCAGGCCTCCATCATCAGCCGGCGGTACGGTTTCTGCTCGTAGCTGATGCGGACCATGAACACCTTGCATTCCAGCCCCAGCAGCGAGCAGGCAAAGGCCAGCGCCGATCCCCACTGCCCCGCGCCCGTTTCCGTGCTCAGCCGCTCGATGCCGAACTGCTTGTTGTACCAGGCCTGGGCAACGGCGGTGTTGGGCTTGTGGCTGCCGGCCGGTGAGACGCCTTCGTTCTTGTAATAGATGCGGGCCGGTGTTTTCAGCGCTGCCTCCAGCCGCCGGGCCCGGTAGAGCGGGCTGGGGCGCCACAGGCACAGCAGCTCCAGCACTTCTTCGGGAATGTCGATCCATCTCTGGCTGCTGACTTCCTGCTCGATCAGGTTGCCGGGAAAGACGGCCGAGAGCATATCGGGGCTGATCGGTTTCCCGTCCGGCCCCAGCGGCGGCAACAGGGGTGTCGGCAGGTCCGCTGCCAGGTTGTACCACTGCCGGGGCATTTCCTGTTCAGTGAGGAAAATCTTTGTTGTCATTTTGTATTTCTCCGCTAAACGATCAAGGTTTTCGCAAAAATGAACCTCTGTTCATATCCTGATCCGGGCCGGATGGAAAGAGAATTTTGCATCCACGGCCGGCCGCTCTGAACCACCAAGACACAAAGACACCAAGGCCTTTGTGTCTTGGTGTCTTGGTGGTGGATTAACGGTTGGAGGGGGCCAGCGGAACCAAGCGAATCTCGTAGCGATACACCTGGCCGGCGGGCAGCATGTACTCGAGGTGGGTACGCGCTCCCCAACTGTCGTCCCCGCCCACTCCCATCTGCCGGTAGTCGAGGTTGACGGTGATGTCTTTGGAGCGGCGAATCTCGAAGGGGTGCTTGACGCGCTCCAGTTCCTCCATCTTGTAGGGCCAGGCGCTGAAGAACAGCGTGGGCGCGCCCACCGCCTTCCATCCTGCCCCCTCGCGATTGGTGAACGTCACCCAGCGGACGTCGGTCCGGTTCCCGTTTTCCTGCGGTTCGATGTAAGGGGTCGGCAGATCGTCCACCGGCGCCGAGTACAGGCCCACGGCCGCGCCCAGGTTGCGGTCCCAATAGTTCTCGTGCGGCCCGCGCCCGTACCAGGTCACGTTGCGGAACTCGCCCGGGATGGCCATTTGCATGCCGATGCGTGGCAGCTCCGGCAGCTTGGACGACGGCCGCGCCTCGAACTCCACGCGGATCTCCCCGTTACCCAGGATGGTGAAGACGCTGCGCTGGGTGGATTCGCCCGCCGCCAGCTTGGCCTCCGCGGTGATGCGGGCCGACGCGGGCGAAACCTGTTCCGCCTTCACGCTGGTTACCGTCCGCTTCTGGGCGGCTTCGCGCCACACGCCGTGACGGGCGGGCATCTTGTTGCCGCGGTCGTTGTCCGTGGGTGGCCGCCAGAAGTTGGGCGCCAGCGGGCCGGTGATCAATTCCTTCCCGCGGAAAGCGTAGGACTCCAGCGCCCCGCTCGACTTGCCAAAGCGGGCCGTGAAGTCCTGGCCCGTGATCGTGATCTGCTGCGCTGACTCCGCCAGCTTCAGCGCCGGCAGCGAGGCCGCCGGCGGTTCGGCCACGGCACTCCCCTGGTACGGCATTTGCATCTGGTCCCAGGCCACCTCGTGGCCTTTCGGCGCCCAGGGCATGTCGCCGGCCAGCGCGAACGACACCTTCAAAAAGTATTCGGCGCCGGGTGCCGGCCTGAAGGCCGGCGCTACAGGCAGTGTCACTTCCTGAGCGGCGCCGGGCGCCAGGTTGAGTTTTGGCAGCGCGCCGCTCTGAACCACCTTGCCGTTCTCGGCCAGCTCCCATCGCCCGGCGACAAACGACAGATCGCGGAACAGGTGCTTATTGCGCACCCGCACCTTGCCCGCCGCCAGATCCACCGGCTCCACTTTGATGTTCTGGTAGGACTTCTTCACCTCGTAGAGGCCGGGGTGAACGGCGCGGTCGGGGGAAACCAGTCCGTTGCTGCAGAAGTTGTCGTCGTTGGGCTTGTCGCCGAAGTCGCCGCCATACAGCCAGAACGGCTTGCCGGGGGCGTCCCTCTTGCGGATGCCCTGGTCCACCCAGTCCCAGATAAAGCCGCCGTGCAGGTACGGCGTCGATTCGAACAGGTCCCAATACTGTTGGAAGTTGCCGGTGCTGTTGCCCATGGCGTGGGCGTACTCGATCAGCAGCATGGGCCGGCCTTTGCCCTGCTTCTCGTAGTACGCGGCGATGTTTTGCGGCCGGGTGTACATGGGGCACAGAAAATCGCCGTGCGCGGCATGGCCGGGCTCATAGGAAATGATGAACTCTGGGTAGTTGGTCTTGGCCCAGTTGCGCGCGGCCTCGAAGTTGCGGCCGATGCCGGCCTCGTTGCCCATCGAGAAGGCCACGATCGAGGCGTGGTTCTTGTCGCGCTCGATCATCCGGCTCACGCGGTCCACGTGCGCCTCGGTGTAGTCCTCGCCGGTGGAAATGCGGTGGGGATTGTCCTTGCCGTAGCCGTGCGCTTCGATGTTGGCCTCGTCGAAGACGTAGAGGCCGTAGCGGTCGCACAACTCGTACCACTCGGGCACGTTGGGGTAGTGGCTGGTGCGGACGGCGTTGATGTTGTGCTGCTTCATCAGCTTGATGTCCTGCACCATGCGCTCGGTGGTCACCACCTGTCCCGTGTCGGGGTCGTGCTCATGCCGGTTCACTCCCTTGATGTACACGTGCTTGCCGTTGATCAGGAACTGGTCGCCCTTGATTTCCGAGGCGCGGAAACCGACCTGCCAGGGGATCGACTCGATTGTCCTGCCCTGCGCGTCCTTCAGGATGAGCAGGAAGGGGTACAGGTTCGGTTCCTCGGCCGACCACCGGCGCGGCTGCGGGACCGCCTGTTCCAACTCCACGGATGCCTCGCCGCGCGGCGGAGCCGTGACCTTGCCGGTCATGGTGATCCGGTTGGACGGCCGCGACTCGTCGAGCAGCCGCGCCTCCACGGTCGCCGGGGCCGGTTGCGGGCCCGCATTGCGGACCTTCACGTTCAGCTTGAGGGTGGCATCGCGGTACTGGCCGTCAAGCCGCGGACGAAGGTAATAGTCGCGGATATAGAGCGGCGCGCGCGACACCAGGCTCACGTTGCGGAAGATGCCGCTCATCCGCCAGAAGTCCTGGTCCTCCATGTAACTGCCGTCGCACCAGCGGTACACCTCGACCGCCAGCAGGTTCTCGCCCGGCTGCAGGTAGCCGGTGATATTGAATTCGGCGGGCAGCCGGCTGTCTTCGCTGTATCCAACCTTCTTGCCGTTCACCCACACGTAAAACGCGGAGTTCACGCCGTCAAACACCAGGAACGTGAGCCGGTCCTTCCAGGCGGCGGGCGTGGGGAAGGTGCGGCGGTAGGAGCCCACCGGGTTGCGTTCGCGGTACGCCGTCCAGGTCTTGTCTTCCGGCTCGCCCATGATCCGCGGAGCGTCCCTCTTGAATGGATACACGATGTTGGTGTAGATGGGCGTGCCGTAGCCCTGCATCTCCCAGTTCGAGGGCACGGGGATGGTCTTCCAGGCGCGGTCGTTGAAATCAGTCTGGTAGAAATCCACCGGGCGTTCATCGGGCTGCTTCACCCAGTGGAATTTCCAGGTTCCGTTCAACGACACCACGAACGGCGAGCGGCCGGCCTCTCGCGCCGCTTTGTCGTCGGGATAGGGGGTGATGGTGGCGTGCGCCGGCTCCTTGTTGATGCCGAAGGCGCGCGGGTTTTCCCAATCGGGCGGCGCTTGCTGGCCGGCCAGGGACAGGCAGAAGAAAACAATTGCGGCAATTGTGGCGCGTTTCATGACAATCCCCCGGGCGGCCTCCGGAACCGCTGTTGCCGGCAGACCGCCCAGCGGAGATTATACGCGCAGGCACGCTCCTGATGCGCGCCGGGATGAATCAGATGGGGTTGTCGCTGGATGTCGCCTCGGCGCTGGCGTTGGCCCGCACGATGGAAGACTGGTCGCTGTAGTAGGAGCGGCGTCCCGTGCTGTTGCGCGTTTGCGGATCGGCATTGACCTGGTACTGGAAGATCCAGCCGAACGTAGTACTGTTGCCGGTCGGCGTATAGAGGAACACGTAGCCCTTCCTCGCGAAGCTGCTCGGCCCCGTCTTGCCGTCCGCGTTGGCGGACAGAATGGGGTCGAGCAGGTCAGCGGCAGCCACGGTGGAGGGGCCCGATGCGGGCGCACCCAAGCGGCGCAGGTCCTCCGAGAATCCCGAGCTGTAGGTGACAACAAACATTGCTTCTGCGACGTTGATGGTGCGCAGGGCGACCGCCGCCGACGCCTCGTTGGCCGCGATGCGTGCTCGGCTCAGGCTGGGAATCGCGAAGGCCGCGATCACCAGAATGATAGCAACAACGATCAGCAGCTCGATCAGCGAAAAGCCGTCTTTGGCCCGCATATAAGACCCCCCGCAGGCCCCGACCATTATCCGAACGTGTCCGGCAATAGTCAATGGAATTCGGTTACCGGTCAGATACCCCTTGGGTCTCGTAGGCTTCCGGCGGTAGACTTACCCAACTTAAAGACCCGGCGAGTGAGGCGCCCAGGACGGGCAGGTGCTTGACTTAATCGTGCCGGGGTGGTATCTGAAGGCATCCGACCTGAGCAAGGAGGTGCTTGTCCCATGCGGCGCACCCGGTTCATGAGCCTTTTTTTCCTGGCGCTTTCCGCCGCCTTTTTCTGCGTGCAGGATTTTCGCTGGGCGCTTCAGTTCCCATTGCTTGAGTACTTCTTTCTGAAGGGGGGGCAGGTGGCTCTGGCGCCGCCCGGCCCGTCGGCCCGACAACTGGAAGCGCTGCGCCAGCGCGCCGAGAAGAACGGAGACGCGCAACAGCTCGCTTTTGCGGCCATGCACTGGCCCTACGACAAGCGCGAGGAAAGCTTCCGCCTGGCCGAACAGGCCGTGGCCCGCGACCCGAGCCTCACCTGGATTTATTACCACGCGGCCAGCCGCCATGTGGGTCAATGGCGCGAGGCGGCTGTGGCCGAGCGGCTGCGGTCATGGGTCGCCAAGCTGGAAGCATTCGATCCGGACAACGCCCTTCCATCCTTATTCCATGCCGAGCTGCTTCGCGCGGCGGCGAAGGACTGGCCGCAGCGGAGCCGCGTCGCGAACGCTGACAAAGCGGTGTGGTGGCCGTTTTTGCTGGCCCAGACCGAGTGGCGGGCGGCCATGGAGCGCGCCTTTCAGCAGCCGCGCTTCGACGAGTATTCGGTCCGGCGCTTCGATCTGGAGCGCACTGTGCTCCGCCAGCAGGGCTGGGAGAACCCCTCGACCATGCTGCGTTACGTGGCCGGCTACACCGCCCCGAACCTTCTCAATATCCGCCAATTCGCGGAATTCCAGACCGAATACGTCGCCGCCCAAGCGGAGCGGGCCGGGCGCCACAACCAGGCCCTGGCCACGTGTTTTCGGACCGCGGCTTTCGGCCGCCGCCTGCGCGAAGGAGCAGCCAACCTGATGGAAGGGCTCATCGGCACTGTCGTGGAAGCCATGGGCACCAGGCCCTGGCCGGAGGCCTTGCGGAAAGCGGGCCGGGTCGAAGAAGCGACGCTGGCCGAATTGCAGTTGAGCTACCTGCGCCGGGGCGCCGGGGTCTACGCCCGCGAACTGCTGCTGCAAAGCAGCACCTCGTACTGGTCGGGGCTGCTGCTGCATATTTTCGAGTTCATTGTGATTCTGTTCGGCCTGCTCACGCTGGCATCCGTCCTCTATGTGAACGCCAAGCGCTGGGTGCGGCCGCGAGTGCGCGGGCGGCTCTACCAAGCGGTCACGGTAGCCGAGAACTATCTGCCGATCCTGCTGTTTTTCGGCTGCCTGGGTGTTTACCTTGTCTATTCCCCCTACGCTTACAACTTCCGCCAATACATGGCCACGAAAGCGGAGATCCACCAGATTGAGCCGTTTTTCTATAACATTTATCCGGGCGCCGGACTGGTTCCCGGCTATTTGACCATGCCGGTGGAACGGCCGTTTGCAGATTACGGCTATTGGGCGCTTGCCGCGCTGGTCGTAGTGGCCCTGCTGGCGGCCTACGAGGAACGGCAGGTGCGGAAGCAGGCGGCGTCCGGGCAGGTGCGCGCGGCCGGCACCGGCTCGTGAACAAAGGCGGGAAGGGGAGCCGCGGATTTCTCCGATTCGCTTAGCTGCGCAATCCGCGCGGCAAAGATGAATCAGATGGGGTTGTCGCCGGATGTCGCCGGAGCGCTGGCGTTGGCCCGCACCAGCGAGGACTGGTCCGTGTAAAAGGACCGGCGTCCCGTGTTGCCGCGCACTTGCGGATCGGCATTGACCTGGTACCGGAAGACAGAGCCGAACGTGGTGCTGCCGCCGGTCGGCGTGTAGAGGAACACGTAGCCGTTCTTGAGGAAGTTATTCGGCCCCGTGCTGCCCGGCGCGTTGGCGGAGAGAATCGGATCGAGCAGGTCGGCGGCAGCCACGTTGGCGGAGCCCGAGCTAGGCGCACCCAAGCGGCGCAGGTCCGCCGAGTATCCGGAGTTGTAGGTGGAGGCAAACGTGGCTTCCGCGACGTTGATGGTGCGGAGCACGGCCACCGCCGCCGACTCGTTGGCCGCGACCCGGGAGCGGGTCAAGCTGGGAATGGCGATGGCCGCGATGATCAGAATGATGGCCACCACAAGCAGCAGCTCGATCAGCGAAAAGCCCTGTTTAGCCCGCATGCGTCCTCCGAAAACCTACCGGGCCGCCTCGGTCGAGAAGCGGAAGACCGTCGATGTCTGGTACACGGCGCCTTTCTTCAGAACCACCGACGGGAACGCCGGCTTGTTTGGCGAATCGGGGAAGTGCTGCGTCTCCACGCAAAAACCGTAGCGATGGGCATACACCTTGCCCTGCTTGCCGCGGATGCTGCCGTCCAGGAAATTGCCGGTGTAGAGCTGCAGGCCCGGCTCGGTGGTCAGCACTTCCATCACGCGGCCCGAGGCCGGCTCGGAAACGCGGGCCGCCAGGGTGAGCGGGCCGCCGCCGCTGTTCAGCACGAAGTTGTGGTCGTAGCCGCGCCCCAGCTTTAACTGCTCATCCGCGTTGTTGATGCGGGCGCCAATGACGGTTGCCTGCGTGAAATCGAGCGGCGTGCCCTTCACCGGCCGCAACTCGCCGGTGGGGATCAGCCCGGCATCGGCCGGCGTAAACCGGTCGGCCGCGATCATCACCCGGTGGCTGAGGATGTCGCCCTGTCCTTCGCCGGCCAGGTTGAAGTAGGAGTGGTTGGTCAGGTTCACGACCGTGTCCTTGTCGGTCGTGGCCCGGTAATCGATGCGCAGCTCGTTGCTGTCGTCGAGCGAGTAAGTGACGGCGACCGCCAGGTTGCCGGGGTAGCCCTCCTCGCCGTCGGCGCTGGTGTAGGTAAGCTCCAGGCGGCCGCTGTTGGCATCCGAGGCGTCCCTGGCTTTCCACACCGCCTTGTCGAAGCCCTTCTTCCCGCCGTGCAGGTGGTTTTCGCCGTTGTTGGCGGCCAGCGTGTAGGTGACGCCGTTCAGCGTGAACCTGGCCTTGCCGATGCGGTTGCCGTAGCGGCCGATGATGGCGCCGAAATACGGGTGCTCCTTCAGATAGCCGTCCAGGGTATCGAAGCCCAAAACCACGTCCCCGAGCTTCCCGGCGCGATCGGGCACGCGCAGCGACACCACGATGCCGCCGTAGTTGGTGATCGCCGCTTCCAGCCCTTTGGCGTTGGCGAGTGTGTACAAATCCACCGCTTCGCCGCCTGGCGCGCGGCCAAACGGCTGCTTCCTCATCCGCGTCGTCCCTCCCTGCTGTTTGCCCGGCGTGCAGGCGCTCATCAGGGCCACACCGGCTCCCACCAGCAACAAAACCAAAATACGCACGGTCCTTCTCCTTCAACGCAGTGTGAGAAAGGGTACAGTATCACAACGCGGCCCTTGTAGCGCTGGCGTCCCGCCGGCCGGCCCGGCATGTTGCGCCGGTGCGCCGGGGGGATGTGGCAGGGACCGGCCGGCGGGACGCCAGCGGTACATGCTTGCGGCGGGACGCCGCCGCCCCGTGGTGGATCGTGCAAGAAGCGGCCGGGCGTTTCGTTCTTAGGGCGAGGAGGACTCCCACGATGTTGCGATTGCTGTTCTCGCTATTCATTACCGGCACCCTGCTGTTCAGCGCCAGGAGTGCCGATTCCAAAGACCTTGCTTCCCGGCTCACGGTCCATGAGCCCATCCGGGTGGGCGCCCTGACCGTCTTTCCCGTTTCGAACGGCGGCGCGGTGGATACTTCCCAGTACCTGACACTGGACGAAGGCCTGGCAAAGGGCTTGGTGAAGGTTGGAGAACTCGGGGCCTTGCGCGGCACCGGCGCGATGGTGCGGCCCAGCGAGCCGCCGGAGGCCGGCCGGCGCGGCCCCATCCCCCGCATGCCGACACCGTTGCCTCCGGAAGTTGCCCGGGTGAACGAGCTGGCCATCCAGAATCTGTCCGGCCGGCCGCTGCTGTTGCTGGCCGGCGAAGTGGTCAGCGGCGGCAAGCAGGACCGCGTTGTGGCCCGCGAACGCATTGTTCCGCCGCACAGTGAGCCGGTTCCGCTGGGCGTTTTCTGCGTGGAGCCTGGGCGCTGGCAGGGCGCGTCGCACGAGTTCTCGTCGGCACGAACCATGGCCCATCCGCAATTGCGGAAGCAGGTGACCGAGGCCCAGGACCAGCAGAAGGTCTGGAACGAAGTGGCGCAGGCCAATCAACGGCTGGCCATCATGGCCGCCCCGGCTGCCGCCGCCACCGGTGGTTTCGCTCCACCGTCGTCCTACGCCCGAACCATGGAGGCCAAGCCCGTGCAAGACAAGCTGGGCGAGCAGACGCGGAATTTCGCCGGCCGGCTGCCCCGCGGCACGGTCGGCGTTGTGGTGGCGTTGAACGGGCGAATTGTCTGGGCCGACCTGTTCGCCTCGCCGGGCCTGTTCGACCGCTACCGCGACAAGCTGCTTCAATCCTATGTCGTGGAATCGGCGCGCATGGCCGGCGCCGAGGTTGCTCCTACGGCGGCCGAGGCCCGCGATTTCCTGCGCCCCCTCGCCGGTCGCGAAACCACCGAAGCCGAACCCGGACTGTATCGTCTGGTGCGCGTCGAAGCCTCGGGCCTGGTCACCTATGAGCTGCAGTCGTTGCCGCAGCAGCTTACGCTGCATTTCTCGCGCATGGCGCAGTAAGCGTCAGGGAACCGCTCCCTCTCGCGGCTCCGCGGCTCAAACAGAGCCGCGACCGGAGCTCGGCACGCAGTTTGCGCCGGGCGGGAGGGAGCGGTTCCCGGCGAGTGCGCGCCAATTCTGCATCGCGGCTCACCCCGCATTCCGCACTCCCCATTCAAAACTCGATGGTCTGGCCCGGCTGCATCTCGACCACCTCGATGCCGGTGCCCGCCAGCAGCTCGCGCAACTGCGACGGGCGTCCGGCGAGCGGCGGGAAGGTGCCGTAGTGCATGCCGATCACCCGCTTGGGCGAAAGCAGGCGGCAGGCATAGGCCGCTTCCTTGGGGCTCATGGTGAACAGGTCGCCGATGGGCAGCATGGCCAGCTCCGGCGAGTACAGCTCGCGGATGATCTTCATATCGCCGAACACGTTGGTATCGCCGGCATGGTAGAAACGCCGGCCGCCGATCTCCACCACGTATCCCACTGCCTCACCGCCGTAAATGATCCGGCCGTCGTCCAGGATGCCGCAACTGTGGTCGGCGTGAACCATGGTCACGCCCACCTCGCCCACCTGCTGCGAGCCGCCCTTGTTCATGGGCATGGTGTTCTCGACGCCCTTGCTTTCCAGCCAGTGGCACAACTCATAGATGCCGACTACCTGGGGCTTGTGCCGGCGTCCCAGCGCCACGGCGTCGGCGATGTGATCGAAGTGGCCGTGGGTGATCAGCATGGCGTCCACCCGGCCGGGCTTCTTCAGCTCCTCGGGGCACGCCGGGTTGCCTTCCACCCAGGGGTCGATCAGCACCACTTTGCCGCCCGGGGTCGTCACCAGAAAGGTTCCGTGGCCGAGCCACGTCAGTCTCGTGCTTGCCATGATGGCCTCCACTTCCGAGTTTAAAGTTTAAAGCTGAAAGTTTAAAGTTGATTGCGGTCCTGCGGGCTTGCTGTTTGGCTTTGAACTTTGAACTTTAGACTTTAAACTTCTATTTGTGGTGAGACGATGACCAAAGTGATCATTCCGCTGCAGGACTTCCGCGCGCAGTACGAATCGCTGCGCGATGAGGTGGCCATGGCGCTGGCCAGCGTGCTGGAGCGCCAGGATTTCGTGCTGGGACGCGAAGTGAAAGAGCTGGAAGAGGAGATGGCGCGGGTGTGCGGCACGCGGCATGCTGTTGCCTGCGGCTCCGGCTCCGACGCGCTGCTGCTGGCGTTGATGGCGCTCGACATCGGGCCGGGCGACGAGGTGCTGGCGCCGGCCTTCACGTTTTTCGCCACCGCAGCCGCCCCGGCGCGCCTCGGCGCCCGCCCCGTATTCGCCGACATCGATCCTGCTTCGTTCAATGTGTCGCCTGGCTCGGCGGAGAAGGCGGCTGCGGGCCACGCCCGGCTTCGGGCGGCCATACCCGTGGACCTGTTCGGGCAGGTCGCGGACCTGGAGGGGATTCAAGCGGCGCTCGGGCCCGGCGTTGCTCTGGTCGAAGATGCGGCCCAGGCCATCCTGGCTACGCGCGGCGGCCGCCTGGCCGGCAGCTTCGGCCGCGTCGGCGCCCTCAGCTTTTATCCCACCAAGAACCTGGGCGCCATGGGCGAAGCCGGCATGCTCACCACCGGCGATGATGAACTGGCCGGACGGTTGCGCCGGCTGCGGGTCCACGGCGAGAAGCAGCGCTACTACCACGAGGAGATTGGCATCAACAGCCGGCTGGACACCTTGCAGGCCGCGGTGCTGCTGGTGAAGCTGCGCAAGCTGGAGCAATGGACCGCGGCGCGGGAGTGTGCCGCCGAACGCTACGACCGGCTCTTGGTGCAGGCCGGGCTGGCCGAACCAAGCGCCACATACCCCACACCGGAACGCCCGGCGGTGGTCCCCGCCAGGACGCCGGCGGCGGGATCACGTCACGTTTACCACCAGTACACCATCCGGGCGCATGAGCGGGACGGCCTGCGCGCCGCGCTCGATGCCGGGGGCATCCGCACCGGCCTCTACTACCCGGTGCCGCTGCACCTGCAGCGCTCGTTCGCGCAGTTCGGCGGCCGGCCGGGCGACTGCCCGGAGGCCGAGCGCGCCGCCGCCGAAGTCCTTTCCTTGCCAATGTTCGCCGAAATCACGCCGGAGCAGCAGCAGCGCGTGGTGGAATCCATCGCCGGCTTCTACGGGAGATAAATCCGCCAACCCAGCAGTTCCTGTCCGGACTTTCGGGGGTGCTCGCCTGGCGATGGCGACCCCGCCAAGCGGGGATGCTGCTACATGAGAATGCGCTGTGGTGACAGGCCTCAGAACTGTCCCCACAACGCGGCATTGCTTTTGCAGCCCGGTTGGGCTATGATCGAAGCGTAGTGGAGTCCCGCAGGAGCGGGTCGGACCGTACAGTGGGCGCGAGCCCACTTTTTTGTTGGCAGGTGGTTGCAGGAAAGAATGGGCGAGGTTCCGCTCGCGCGCATCCGCGAAATTACCGAACGGGTTGCCGCCTCCGAGGGTCTGGAGGTGGTGGACGTCGAGTTGCGGGGCAAGGGCCGCGGCGGCCTGCTTCGTGTGTTCATCGACAAGCCGGGCGGCGTCACCCATGGGGATTGCGAGCTGGTCAGCCGGCAGATGAGCGCCATCCTCGATGTGGAAGACCCCATCGAGAGCAGTTACGTCCTGGAGGTTTCCTCTCCGGGACTGGAACGGCGGCTGCACACGCCGGCCGATTACGGCCGGTTCGCCGGCCACAAGGTGCGGCTCATCCTGAAGCAGCCGCAAGACGGCCGGCGCCAGATCGCCGGCCGGCTGGAAGGACTGGAGAACGGCGTGGTGCGGGTCAGCGTCGAGGGCGGCAAGACCCTGGCCGTTCCCCACGAAAACATCGAGCGCGCGAACCTGGTCTTTGAGTGGAGATAGCGCAAACCGCAGGCGCTGAGTGCGGCGCGGGCGGCCGCAGGGGGGCCGCCGCCGCAGTTCGGCACTGGGGTGAATGTTATGGCATCGCAACTGTATCAGACGATCGATCAACTCAGCCGCGAGAAGAACATCGACCCGCAGATCATCGTGAGCGCCGTCGAGGACGCCATGCTCGTCGCCACGCGCAAGTACTACAAGTCTTGCGAGGACCTGAAGGCCGAGCTGAACAAGGAAAGCGGCGAAGTCGCGGTGTACGCGGTCAAGAAGGTGGTCGAAGAAGTCTTCAACTCCTCCAAGGAGATCAGCCTGGAAGAAGCGCGGGCGCTGGATCCCTCGGCACAACTGGAAGGCGAGGTGAAGATCCGCAAGGCCACCGACGTGCTGGGCCGCATCGCCGCGCAGACCGCCAAGCAGGTGATCTATCAGAAGGTGCGCGAGGCCGAGCGCGACACCATCTACAACGAATACAGCGGACGCGTCGGGGATCTGGTCAATTGCAGCGTCAAGCGCCTGGAGGGGCCCGATCTCATCGTCGATATCGGGAAGGCCGAGGCGCGGCTGTCCCGCCGGGACCAATCCCGCCTGGAGCAGCACGCCGTGGGCGACCGCCTGCGGGCCGTGATCATCAAGGTGGAGAAGTCGGTCAAGGGGCCGCAGGTGATCGTTTCGCGGGCGGCGACCGAGCTGGTGCTGCGGCTGTTCGAGCAGGAAGTGCCGGAAATCTACGATGGCACGGTGGTCATCAAGGCCTGCGCCCGCGAGGCCGGCGAGCGCACCAAGGTCGCCGTGCTCAGCCACGACCGCGACGTGGACTGCGTGGGCGCCTGCGTGGGCATGAAGGGCATGCGGGTGGAGTCCATCCGCCGCGAGTTGCGCGGCGAGAAAATCGACATCGTCCAGTTCTCCGAAGACGCGGTGGTGTTCGCCCAGCACTCGCTTTCCCCGGCCAAGATCAGCCGGGTGGCCATCGTCGACCAGGCCGAAAAACACCTGGAGGTCATCGTGGACGACAGCCAGCTTTCCCTGGCCATCGGCAAGAAGGGGCAGAACGTGCGGCTGGCCTCCAAGCTCCTGGGGTGGCGCATCGACATCAAGAGTGAAGAAGAGAAACGCCAGGAGGTGGAGTGGCAGATGGGCCAACTGGTGGCGGGCGGCACGCCGCTTTCGCAGCTCACCGCGCTCAGCGACAAGCTGCGCGAGAAACTGGCCCAGCATGACATCCCCACCATCGAGCGGCTGGGGGCCATGACGCCGGAACAACTGGAGGAGATCTCCGGGGTCGGCCCGAAAATGGTAGAAAAAATCCGCGCCGCAGTGCAGAATTACTGGGAGGGCACCGAGGAAGGGTCTGCAGAGGGCGGGGAAGCGGCGGAGTCCGAAGCGGCCGAGGCGGAAGCGGGCGCTGCCGAGTCTGCTGGAATCGACGACATCAAGGAGACCTCCGAAGCGGGCGGGCCGGCGGGCGCCGGCGGCGCCATCGAGCCGGGTCTGACCGCCGCGCCGGCGGAAGAGGCCGGGGCGGGGGAGAACGGGGCGCCCGCCGCGCAACAACAGGCCGCCCCCGACAGCGAAGCAGGCCTCAGCGAACCGGCCTCACAGATCGAGGCGCCGCCGGAGGATCGCGCCGCCGGCCAGCCCGCCGGGACCCTGGACGTGCAACCGGAGGAACTTGGCGCTCCCGAATCCGGCGAAGCGGGCCGGTCTGGGGCCGAAACGGGCGGAGGGCAGGCGCCCGATCAGACCAACGAAGGGGAGGGCAAGGTGAACGACTGAACGCGAGTGAGTGCGCTGGCGCGGTTTTTGGAAGGAACAGCTTGGCATGCGGATTAACGATCTGGCCAGAGAGCTTGAGGTGAAGTCCAAGGCGGTCCTCGAGTTTCTGGTGAGCATAGGCGTAGCGAAAACTTCACACTCCAGTTCTGTCGAAGAAAATATTGCCGGGCAGGTTCGCCGGCATTTTGCATCTGATCGCCGCGGCGCGGCGCTAGAGGGCGGCGGCGTAGCGGTGGTCGAAGAGAAGGAACAGCCCCGGGTGGAGGCGGAAGCGCCGGCTCCGGAGTTGGAAGCAGAAGAAGCGCCGGTGGCCGCGCCGCCCGCGGCGGCGGCGCGGCCGGCCGTGCCGCTGGGCGCGGGCCGGCCGTTGGTGCCTGCGGTGCGCCGGGGCCCGGTGCTGCGCCCGCCCGTCCGTCCGCATGCCCCGGCGCCGGCCGTCCCCGCTCTTGTGCCGCCGGCCGCGGAAGCCAGGCTGGAGGGGCTGGCTCCGGTGGCGCCGCCGGTTGCTCGGGAAGTGACGGCGCCGGCGGTGTGCGAGCCGGCAGCGCCCCTGGTGGGCGAGGCGGCGGAGCCGGGCCTGGTTGAGGCCGAACCGTTTGCTCCCATGCCGCCCCCGGCTCCGGGTCCTCCGCACATTCCCCGGTTCGGCGTGCAGGGACCTTTGATCGCGCCGCGGCGGGGCGTGCCGGGACCGGTCAGCCGGGCCGGAGGGCTGGTGCCTAGGCCGCAAGTGACACCGCCGCCCCCCCGCGCCGTACCGGCGCCGCCGCGGGCCGTGCCGCCGCGCACGCTGGCGCCCGGCCAGCCCATTTATCAGCCGCGGTTTGGGGCGCCGGGTCGTGCCGGCATGCGTGCGGCGGCGGGCGCGCCTGCCGGCCAGCGGATAGGAAGGCCGGCGCGTCCGGGAGCGCCGGGTGCGCCGGCGCCCGGCCGAATGGGCGAGCGCCGGCCCATGCATCCCACGCGGGCGCTCCCGGCGGGTGTTTCGCCCCCCGGCGCGGCGCCCGCCGGCGCGCGCCGTCCGGGAGCGCGCCCCCAGGTGCCCACGCGCGACCGCGAGCGCCCGATGCGTGCCGGGCCGCCGCGCGGCGGCCCCGCGGTCTTCACCCCGCGTTCCATCGACCGCGAGATCGCCATCACCGAGGGCGTGACCGTCAAGGAACTGGCCGAGAAACTGGAGCTGAAGGCCAAGGACCTGATGCAGCGGCTGATCAGCCGGGGCGTGTTCGCCACCATCAACCAGACCCTCGAGCCCCAGGTGGCCAAGGACCTGGCCCGCGATTTCGGCGCCGAAACCCGCGTCATCAGCTTCGAGCAGGAGACCATCGAGGCGGCGGTCCCGGAGGCGGCCGAGGAAGCCGGCGATCTGGTGGCCCGCCCGCCGGTGGTCACCATCATGGGGCACGTCGATCACGGCAAGACCTCGCTGCTGGACGCCGTTCGCGAAACCCACGTCACCGAGCAGGAAGCCGGCGGCATCACCCAGCACATCGGGGCCTACCAGGTGGAGATCAAGGGCCGCAAGATCACCTTCATCGACACCCCGGGCCACGAGGCCTTTACCCGCATGCGCGCGCGCGGCGCCAAGGTCACCGATATCGTGGTGCTGGTGGTGGCGGCCGATGACGGCGTGATGCCCCAGACGCTGGAGGCCATCGACCACGCCCGCGCCGCCAACGTCCCCATCATCGCGGCGGTCAACAAGATCGATAAGCCCGAAGCCATGCCCGACCGCGTCAAGCGGCAACTGGCCGACCGCGGCCTGATGCCCGAGGAATGGGGCGGGCAGACCGTCACCGTCGAAGTCTCCGCCAGGCGCAAGCAGAACATCGACCTGTTGCTGGAGATGATCCTGCTGGTGGCCGACATGCAGGAGCTGAAGGCCAACCCCAACCGGCCGGCCATGGCCACGGTGCTGGAGGCCAAGCTGGATAGAGGCCGCGGCCCGGTGGCCACCGTGCTGGTTCAGAACGGCACGCTGCGGGTCGGCGATCCGTTTATTGTCGGCCCGGTGTTCGGCAAGGTCCGCGCGCTGCTCAACGACCGCGGCCAGCAGTTGAACGGGGCCCCGCCGTCGGCGCCCGTCGAAGTGCTGGGTCTGGGGAGCCTGCCGCAGGCCGGCGATCAGTTCCAGGTGGTGACCGACCTGCTCAAGGCCAAGCAGATGGCCACCTATCGCGAGCAGAAGGCGCGCGAGGCGGCCCTGGCCCGCTCGGCGCGGCTCAGCCTCGATAAGCTGCACGAGCAGTTGAAGGCCGGCGCCGTCAAGGAACTGGACCTGATTCTGAAGGCCGACGTGCACGGCTCGGCCGAAGTGCTCGCCGAGACGCTCAACAAGCTGGGCACCGAGAAAATCAAGGTGAACATCATCCACAGCGGGGTCGGGGCCATCACCGAATCCGACGTGCTGCTGGCTTCGGCTTCCAACGCCATCATCATCGGCTTCAACGTGCGTCCGGAGCGCAATGCCTTGCAGACGGCCGAGCAGGAGAAGGTGGACATCCGCCTGCACACCATCATCTACGAGCTGGTGGACGAGATCAAAAAGGCCATGGTTGGGCTGCTGGAGCCTACCTTCCGCGAGGTGGCCCTGGGACGCGCCGAGGTGCGCGACACCTTCCGTGTTCCCAAGATCGGCACCGTCGCCGGCTGCTACGTGCTGGACGGGCGCGTGACCCGCGACGCCCAGGTGCGCCTGCTGCGCGACAACGTGGTCGTTTACACCGGCAAGGTCGTTTCGTTGCGCCGCTTCAAGGATGATGCCGGCGAAGTGAAGTCGGGCTTTGAATGCGGCGTGGGCCTGGAGAATTTCAGCGATGTCAAGCAGGGCGACGTGATTGAGGCCTTCGCCACCGAGCGGGTAGCCGCGGAAGTGCTCGCGTAATTCAGGCTACAGGCCACAGGCAACAGGTGCAGCGGGGTTTTCCTGTAGCCTGCAGCCTATAGCCTGCAGCCTTATTGTTATGACCATCGGGCTGCTCACCCTCGAGATTCATCTCCCCTACGCGCATTCCCTGAAAGAGAAACGGATGGTGGTGCAGCGGGTCAAGGAACGGCTGCGCGGCAAGTTCAACGTGGCGGTGGCCGAGCTGGACCACCAGGACCTGTGGCAGCGCGCGGTGATCGGCGTGGCCTCCATCTCCAGCAGCGAGACCAACCTGCGGCAGGTGCTCGACGGCGCCCAGGCCGAAAGCGTCCGGTTGTTGGGCGGCGACCTGGTCCATTCCGATATCGAGATTCTCTGAAGGGGTGTAGCCGCAGATTTCGCAGATTCCTCGGATTCAATCTCCGGAATCAGCGGAATCTGCGAAATCTGCGGCTCAGGCTTCCATGCGCGATCCGCACCGGGCCGAACGGCTGGCCGACGAACTCCGGATGCAACTGAGCGGGATCGTGGCCGAGATGGGCGACCTGCGCATCGGATTGGCCACCGTTACCGGCGTACATCTCTCGCCCGATCTGCGTCACGCCCGGGTGCTGGTCAGCGTGCTGGGCGAGGAGCAAACCCAGCGGCAGAGCGTCCGCCAGTTGCAGGCCGCCCGCCACTACGTCCGCCGCCGGCTGGCCCAGGATCTGGCCCTGCGCTTTACCCCGGAGCTTACCTTCGAGCTGGACCGCGGCCTGGAGTACACGGAACGGGTAGTGGAACTGCTGCGCCGCGTCGAAAAGCAGCGCCCCCCGGAATAGCTTCTCAGCACCAAGCGCCTGCCGTTACAACCGAAGATTCAACGCGGAGGCGCAAGCCTGCCCCGGCATGCCGGGGAGCACGCAGAGAAAGCGCAGAGAACAACACCCTCGGCATGACTCCGCGTCCCTGCGTTGTAGAGCCCTGGAATACCAAGGTGCAAATCTGTTGCGCTGATGCGCTTCATATCAGCAATCGTGACAGGCAGCCGGCGCAAATTCGATCTGCGTTTATCCGCGTTCATCTGCGTCCCGTTCGTGTTCAACCGCCGTCCAGGTTGGTGAGGCCGTATTGGCGGGCCAGCGCGACGGCGCGCTGGTACTCGGCCGTGGTGACGCGGCGGGACAACTCCGGATACTGCCGCGCGCGATGCTCGGGACGGTACTGCGCCATGATGTTGACGTAGGTGCCGCGGGTCAGCCGTTGGGCCACGAACTTCACGAATTTCTCGGTGCCCGCGATGTCCTCGGGCAGCACCAGGTGGCGGATGATAAGGCCGCGCAGCGCCACGCCCCGCTCATCGACCGTTAACTCGCCCACCTGCCGGTGCATTTCCTCGATCACCGCCGCGGCCACTTCCGGGTAGTCCCGCGCTTCGGCCGAATACTTGGCCGCCTTCTCCGGGTCGGTGTACTTGTAGTCGGGCAGGTAAATGTCGACGATGCCCTCGAGCAGGCGAATGACCTCGAGCGAGTCGTAGCCGCCGGTGTTGTAGACCAGCGGCAGGCGCAGGCCCATGCGGATGGCGTGGCGCAGGCCGCTGACGATGTTGGGCACCACGTGCGTGGGCGTGACCACGTTGATGTTGTGGCAGCCGCGCTCCTGGAGCGACAGCATCAGCCGCCCCAGTTGTTCGTCGCCGATGTACTGGCCGTCGCCGCGGTGGCTGATCTCCCAGTTCTGGCAGTACACGCACAGCAGGTTGCAGTGGCTGAAGAAAACGGTGCCGGAGCCGCCGCGGCCCACCAGCGGGCGCTCCTCGCCATAGTGCGGATGAGCGGAGGAGACCTTCAGCCGGCTGGTGGCCTGGCACACGCCCTTCTCGCCCTGGCGGCGGTTGGCGCCGCAGGCCCGCGGGCACAGCCGGCAACCGCTGTAGATGGCCTGCAACTGTTTCTCGCGCTCGGCCAGTTCTCCGGCGCGCTCCAGTTTCAGGTAGGCGGGAAGGAAATCGCTGCTGTTCATGCGTGGCAGGCCGGCCTTAGGCGCCGGACGCGAGCAGGCCGCGGGCAGCAACCCCACCAGGCCCAGGGCTGCCGGCGAGCCGC
>Ga0315273_10001363_pt1 | contig 27638 bp, 21 predicted proteins | sample YL17G02_0_MG_FD_205753 | JGI IMG/M metagenome (GOLD analysis project Ga0315273, IMG submission 205753) | Sediment microbial communities from Yellowstone Lake, YNP, Wyoming, USA - YL17G02_0 | ecosystem: Environmental > Aquatic > Freshwater > Lake > Sediment | place: USA: Wyoming | collected... | reverse complement strand
GTCGAGTCAACAGCAAGCCGATCAATTCAGGTTACGCGGAAATTACGGGGGGGTATAGCTCAGCTGGCCAGAGCGGTGGCTTTGCAAGCCATAGGTCTGGGGTTCAAATCCCCATACCTCCACAGGAGGCGCCCCCGCAAGGCGTAGTTTTTGCTGCTCTTTGACAAAAGTCGCTTTATCCCTGATGGGGTGGAGCGCACAGAGAAGGGTAAAGAGGTAATATGGTCAAGCGAACAAGGGTCCACGGTGGATGCCTTGGAGCTGCCTGGCGAAGAAGGTCGCGGTAAGCTGCGAAAAGCCCCGGGGAGGAGCAAACATCCAGTGATCCGGGGGTGACCGAATGGGGTAACCCGGCCGGCTTGGACTGCCGGTCAACCGCAGCTGAATACATAGGCTGCGGTGGCGATACCCAGGGAACTGAACCATCTCAGTACCTGGAGGAACAGAAATCAAACCAGAGATTCCCCGAGTAGCGGCGAGCGAAAAGGGAACAGCCCAAACCCGCGTCTTGTGATAGGCGTACACCGTTGAGGTGCGGGGGTTGTAGGGCTCACTCAGGCTGGCTGTACGGCCGGCCGCGTAGTGGAAAAAACCCGTGTGTAGTGGAACGTCACTGGGAAGGACGACCGCAGGGGGTGAAAGTCCCGTACACGACACGCGCGGGTCTACGTGGGGTGAGCGCCCTGAGTACGGTGGGACACGAGAAATCCTGCTGGAAACCGGGAGGACCATCTCCCAAGGCTAAACACGTGGCAGCTACCGATAGTGCAGAAGTACCGTGAGGGAAAGGTGAAAAGAACCCCGGGAGGGGAGTGAAATAGAACCTGAAACCGTGGACCTACAAGCGGTCAAAGCCTGGTTGCGAGACCGGGTGATGGCGTGCCTTTTGTAGAATGAGCCTGCGAGTTATTGTGCGCAGCGAGGTTAAGCGACAGGAAGTCGTGAAGCCGCAGGGAAACCGAGTCTGAATAGGGCGATAAGAGTTGCGTGCAGTAGACCCGAAGCTGAGTGATCTATCCATGTCCAGGCTGAAGCGCGGGTAATACCGCGTGGAGGGCCGAACGTTAGAGTGATGAAAAACTCAGCGATGAGGTGTGGATAGGAGTGAAAGGCTAAACAAACTCAGAGATAGCTGGTACTCCCCGAAATGGCTTTAGGGTCAGCCTCGGTTAGAAGTGTGGCGGAGGTAGAGCACTGGATGGACTAGGGCCCTTCACCGGGTACCAAACCCAACCAAACTCCGAATGCCGTACACATGGTGGCCGGGAGTGAGACTACGGGCGATAACGTTCGTGGTCGAGAGGGGAACAACCCAGACCGCCGGCTAAGGTCTCCAAGACTGAGCTAAGTGGGAAAGGAAGTGTGACTGCGGAGACATCCAGGAGGTTGGCTTAGAAGCAGCCATACCTTGAAAGAGTGCGTAACAGCTCACTGGTCGAGTAGTCATGCGCTGATAATGTAACGGGGCTTAAGCTCGGTACCGAAGCCGCGGCTTGGCGCCTGCAAAGGTGCCAGGGGTAGGGGAGCATTCCGCGTACTGATGAAGGTGGACTGTGAAGTCTGCTGGAGGAGGCGGAAGAGAGGATGCAGGCATGAGTAACGAAAAGACGGGTGGAAAACCCGTTCGCCGAAAACCTAAGGTTTCCTGGGTAAAGGTAATCTGCCCAGGGTTAGTCGGCCCCTAAGGCGAGGCTGAAAGGCGTAGCTGATGGGAAACGGATTCATATTTCCGTACCTCTGACAGTTTCGAAGGGATGACGCGTGAGGGGAAGCCCGGCCGGCGGTTGGTAGTGCCGGTCTAAGCCGCAAGCCGTTGAGAGCTACAGGCAAATCCGTAGCTTGAGGTAAGCGGTTAAGGCGAGCGGAGCTACGGCGAAGCGAAGCGGGTGTACTCAAGGCGCCGAGAAATAATCTCTAAGGTTAGGCTGTTGGGGACCGTACCGTAAACCGACACAGGTGGGTGAGAAGAGCATTCTAAGGCGCTCGAGAGAATCCGCGTCAAGGAACTCGGCAAAATACACACGTAACTTCGGGAGAAGTGTGGCCTCGGGTGGGGGAGTCTGTAGCAATATGGATGAACTCAAGCGGGGTTGCAGAGAAGAGGCCCAGGCGACTGTTTAACAAAAACACATGTCTCTGCGAATCTGCAAAGAGAAGTATAGGGACTGACACCTGCCCGGTGCTGGAAGGTTAAGAGGAGGTGTTAGTCTCCCTTCGGGGAGGCGAAGCACTGAATTCAAGCCCCAGTAAACGGCGGCCGTAACTATAACGGTCCTAAGGTAGCGAAATTCCTTGTCGGGTAAGTTCCGACCTGCACGAATGGTGTAACGATCTGGGCGCTGTCTCGACGCGGCACTCGGTGAAATTGGAGTATCGGCGAAGATACCGATTACCCATGATTAGACGGAAAGACCCCGTGAACCTTTACTGTAGCCTGGCATTGGGACTTGGGCTATGATGTGTAGGATAGGTGGGAGACGTTGAAGCGTGGTCGTTAGGCTGCGTGGAGTCGACGGTGAAATACCACCCTTGATGGTTTAGGTTTCTAACGCGGATCCTGGAAACGGGTTCGTGGACAGTGTCAGGTGGGCGGTTTGACTGGGGCGGTCGCCTCCCAAAGAGTAACGGAGGTGCGCGAAGGTTCCCTCGCGCTGGTTGGAAATCAGCGTACGAGTGTAAAGGCATAAGGGAGCCTGACTGCGAGACGTACATGTCGAGCAGGGGCGAAAGCCGGTCTTAGTGATCTGGCGGTGGTGCATGGAAGCGCCGTCACTTAACGGATAAAAGGTACTCCGGGGATAACAGGCTGATCTTGCCCAAGAGTTCACATCGACGGCAAGGTTTGGCACCTCGATGTCGGCTCATCGCATCCTGGGGCTGGAGCAGGTCCCAAGGGTTTGGCTGTTCGCCAATTAAAGCGGTACGTGAGCTGGGTTCAGAACGTCGTGAGACAGTTCGGTCCCTATCTGTCATGGGCGCTGGTTGCTTGAGAGGAGCTGTTCTTAGTACGAGAGGACCGGAATGGACGAACCTCTGGTGTACCAGTTATCGCGCCAGCGGTAACGGCTGGGTAGCCACGTTCGGAAGGGATAACCGCTGAAGGCATCTAAGCGGGAAGCCCCCCTCAAGATGAGGCAACCCTGGGGCGTAAGCCCCCTGAAGGTACCCGGAAGATGACCGGGTCGATAGGCTGGAGGTGTAAGCACGGTAACGTGTTCAGCCGACCAGTACTAATTTACCGTGAGGCTTGACCATATTATCCCTTTACCCTTATAATTCCAAAAGCCGTCGCGGTTTGCGGGAGTAGCGACCCGCGCAGCGCCACGGCTTGAACAGAGAAGAATTATACCTGGTGACTATGGCGGAGGGGAAACACCCGTTCCCATCCCGAACACGGAAGTTAAGCCCTCCAGCGCCGATGGTACTGCCCCCGGGTGTGGGTGGGAGAGTAGGTCGTTGCCAGGTATTTTTTTTGTCCCCGGCCCTGTAACCCCATGAGCAAGGCAGTCCGCTCCGAACGCTTCTACCTGTTTTCCTACTTCGTCGGGATCATCGTGGTCGGGGCGCTCATCCTCTGGCTGCCGGCGAGCTGGAAAGGTGACGGGCGCCTGTCCCCCTTGGACGCGCTGTTTACCGCCACTTCGGCCGTGTGCGTGACCGGACTGATCACCGTGGACACCGCCCAGTACACCCTGCTGGGGCAGGCGGTCATCCTGCTGCTGATCCAGTTCGGCGGCCTGGGGATCATCACCTTCAGCACGTTCCTCCTGGTGCGGCCGCGCCTCAAGCTGTCCATGACCAGCTACCGGGTGATCAAGGGCTTTTCCCTGGATTCGATCGAGAGCAGGCCCCTGAACATCGTTCGGCAGATCGTGGCGACTACTCTGCTCATCGAAGCGTTCGGGGCGGTGGCGCTGTATTTCGGCTTCCGGCAGAGCGCCCCGGCTCACCTGGTGTTCACCTCGGTGTTCCACGCGGTCTCGGCCTTCTGCAACGCCGGCTTTTCCACCTTCTCGACAAACCTGGAAGGCTACGTCGGCAACCTCACGGTGAACCTGGTCGTCATGGGTCTGATTACGCTGGGCGGCCTGGGGTTTGTGGTCCTGCAGGACCTGGGCAATACGGTCATCCTGGGCAAAAAGCGCAGCCTGAGCCTTCATTCCAGGAGCGTGCTGCTCACTTCGCTTTGCCTGGTCCTGGCTGGGGCGGGGCTGTTCTTCCTCTTCGAGCAGCGTTTGGCGTATTCTTTCCTGCGCCTTCCGCACCGGGTCCTGGCCGCCTTCTTCCAGTCGGTCACCCCGCGCACCGCCGGCTTCGACACCGTGCTCCAGTCCAGCCTCACCGTCTCCTCCAAGATGCTCACGCTGCTGCTGATGTTGATCGGCGGCGCCTCCGGTTCGACTGCCGGCGGCATCAAGGTGAACACTTTCTTTATCGTCACCATGCTGGCCGTGCGCGGCGCGGATGAGCGCGGCGAGGTGGGCGTGTTCAACCGTAAGATCCCCAGCAAGACCCTGGACAACGCGGTGATTTTCACGATGAAGGCCCTGATGCTGCTGTTCACGGTGGCCTTCCTGCTGACGATCACCGAGAGGTTTTTCGCCGTGCGGGAGGCTACCTTCATCGAGTACGTGTTCGAGACCTTTTCAGCCTTCGGCACTGTGGGGTTGTCGCTGGGGATCACTCCCTACCTCAGCGTCCCCGGCAAGCTGCTCATCATCGCCACGATGTTCATGGGCCGAGTCGGGCTTCTGGCTCTGGCCATTCCGTCCGGACGCAGAATCCCGGTGCATATACTCGATTATCCCGAGGAGGAGGTCATGGTAGGCTAATGAAGCAATTCGCGATCATTGGACTCAGCAAGTTCGGCCAGCGCATGCTGGAGGAACTGTCGGACACCGGCTGCGAGATCATTCTCATCGATAAGGACCGCCAGCGGGTGGACCAATTCAAGGACCGGGTGGCCGCCGTCTACGTGGCCGACGCCCTGAACGAGGACGTGCTGGAAAAGCTGGTGCCGCGGGGTATCGATGCGGCCATCGTGGACCCCGGGGACCTCACCGAGGTCTCGATCCTGGTCACCCACTACCTCAAGAAGATGGGCATCCGGGAGATCATCGCCAAGGCGGACAGCGACGAACAGGAGGAGATCCTGAAGCTGGTGGGCGCCACCCGGGTGGTGCGGCCCAACACCGAGGCCGCGCGCCGCATCGCCCCCTTCCTGGTCTCCTCCCTGGTCTTCAGCTACCTGCCCATCAGCAAGGACCTGGTCATCGCCGAGGTAAAGGTGCCCGAGCAGTTCTACGGGAAGAGCCTGATCGAAGTCGACCTGCGCAAGCAGTACCGGCTCAACGTGATCGCCTACCGCAAGCTCAACCAGGAGGGCTATGCCTTCTACGCGCCGGAGTACCGGTTGCAGGCCGACGACTTGCTGCTGTTGGCCGGCAACGAGGAGGACGTGGCCCGCTTCACCCAGGAGCGGCTGCCCAGCGCCGGGAAGGGCCTGGTGGGCTTGTTCAAAAAGCTGCTCTCCCGGCACCCCTGAGGCCCGCCATGCGCGCGACCCGGCCCCCCGCCGGCCTCACGGCCGCGGTCACCCTGACGGCGCTGTACGTCGCCGCCCAGATCCTCGCGGACATCGGCAGCCTCAAGATCGCCCTGGTCCTGGGCTTCAGCGTCGATGCCGGCACCTTCATCTACCCCATTACCTTCACTCTGCGGGACCTGCTGCACAAGCGCCTGGGCAAGCAGGCCGCGCGCCTGGCCATCCTTCTGGCCGGAGGGATCAACCTGTTCATGGCCGGCTTCTTCGCCTTCTCCGCCGGGCTGCCCTCCGACCCCTCCTGGGGTCTGGGTTCGGAGTTTGCGCGCGTGCTGGGTCCGGTCTGGCGGATCGTCCTGGCCAGCATCGCGGCGGAGTTGGTCAGCGAGCTGGCGGATACGGAAATCTATCATCTTTGGGTGACCCGGGTGACCCGGCGCTTCCAGTGGCTGCGCGTGCTGGCCAGCAACGCCGTGAGCGTGCCCCTGGACACCCTGATCTTCTGCTGGGGGGCCTTCGGGGGCGTGCTGCCGCCCGCCACGGTCTGGTCGATCGTGGTCGCCAATCTGCTCCTGAAAGGCCTGGTTTCGGTAGCCAGCCTGCCGGCGATCTACCTGGTGCGCCAGGGAGTGAAGGAATAATACGGTGTACCGTGCTAATCGCCTCTAGCGGGCTTCGCCCGCTAGAGGCGATTAGTACTCGGCGGGCAGAGACGCCAATTCCTGGCGGGTGAAGACGGGGCCGTCCTTGCAGACGTACTTGCCGCCAATGTTGCAGCGGCCGCATTTACCGATTCCGCACTTCATCCGCATCTCCAGGGAGAGGATAATATCGTCGTCGGGAAAGCCGAGCGCGGCGAGCCTGATCAGGGTGAACCTGAGCATGATCGGCGGGCCGCAAATGATGGCGAGGGTGTTGTCCGGGCTGGGTTTCAATTCTTCGAGCACTGCCGGCACCACCCCCACGTGTTGATTCCAGCCGGCATCGGCCTTGTCCACCGTCAGGTGAAGGTCGAGGTCGTCCCGCTTCCGCCATTCGGCGAGCTCGTTTCGGTACATCAGCTCCCCTGGCGTGCGCGCGCCGTAGACCACGAGGAGCGAGCCGAAATGAGCTCGGTGCTCGGGGTGGAGGATCTGCTTGATCAACGCGCGAAGGGTGGTGAACGCGAATCCCCCGCCAATGATGACCAGGTTCCGGCCGGCCATGCGGTCCCAAGGGAACGGCTTTCCCAGCGGACCGCGCACTCCGATTGGAGCGCCCGGCTCAAGGCTATGAAGCTCCGCGGTGAAAAGTCCGACCCGCTTGACCGAAAACAGCAGAAAGTCCGCCTCCGTCGGCGCCGAAGCAATTCCAAACGGGGCCTCGCCTACCCCTGGCAGAGAGAGCTCGGCAAATTGACCGGGAAGATGTCTGAACTCCGCGGCGCTCGCTGAATCCTCGAAAGCCAGCCGGTAAGTCTTGATGTCTCTAGACTCGTTCTCCACTATCGCTTCCTGGATACGCGCCGGGTATGGCAGGTAAGGGTTTCTGGTCATGGCTTAAGCTCCAAGTTCTTTGAGGGCTGTTCGCAGGTCCATGCTGATCGGACAGTTGCGGATACACCGCCCGCAGCCCACGCAGAACGAGACGGCGAAGCTCTCGACTGCGTATCGGAATTTATGCATAACCCGCTGCCTCCAGCGCTCCTTGGGCGTGGGTCGGGGATTATGGCCGGAGCCGTGCAGCGTGAAAGGCGCATAAGCACAACAATCCCACGTCCTGACGCGCCGGCCCACGCTGCCGCGGATCTCATCCGTGATGTCGAAGCAATAGCAGGTGGGACACAGGAAGCTGCAGGTCCCGCACCCGAGACATTTCTGGCCGGCGGTCTCCCAGAGAGGGGAGTCATAGGCCTCACGCAGACGACGGACACTGTCGGCGGTTAACACCGGGGCGAGCTGATCCTCTGCATCGCGAATGCGCTCCTCCGCCGCCTGGAGGACCGCTGGGGTCGCCTCGGCCAACAAGCCCGCCACGGATGACAGGAGATCCTCGCCTTTGGCGTTCCCGGCCCTGAGTAACAGGCCTGTCTCCAGAGCCACCGCCAGCACGTCCACGCCGGCTGCGTCGCCCGGTCCGCCGCCTACGGAGGTGCAGAAGCAACTCGGCATCGTCTGCGCGCACGCCAGTCCAATCACCGTCGTCTTCTCGCGCAGGCGCGTATAGTACGGATCGTTCGGGTCGCCATCGAGAAAAACCTTGTCCACCAGGAGCAGCGCCCTGGCGTCACACGGCCTGACTCCGAAGAGGAACGTCTCGCGAACGGGTAGACCCGGCTCCTGCCATTGCCCCTCCTGGAGGTAAAGCAGGGTTTGATTCTGTGGCAGGAAGAACGCCTTGGGTGACTGGCGAAAGTTCCCATACTCCAGGGTGAGGGGTTCATTCTGCGGCCACTCGCCAAGCGCCACCTCGCCGGCCTCGTCCCTCGCCGGAGCGTAGACCCTGCCTCTTTCTCCCAGGCGCGCGAGCAACCGGTCCAGGTTGGTATGGGAGATTAGTTTTTCAGTCATCGCGACCCGTCCCCCTCATGGCTCCGTCACGAAGTCCTGCGGGTCGTCCATGGCAAAAGACGACAGGACCGGTGTCGCTTCAATCGCTTCGCCGGGGCGATATCCGTAGAGGTCCTCGACCTCCGCCGACAGCTTGCGTCCCAACAGGCGCACATCGATCCCCATTGGGCAGGCCCGCTCGCAAGCGCCGCACTCCGTACAGCGGCCGGCCAGGTGGAATGCCCTAACGAGGTGATAAATGGCGACGTCGGAGATGTTCGTGCCGGCGCCGATCCACCTCGGCCTGGTCTGGTCAAAAATACAGGTCTTGCAGTAGCACATCGGGCAGGCCTGACGGCAGGCATTACAGCGGATACAGCGGGCGACGACTTCCTGGAAGCCTGCCCACCTGGCCTCCAGCGGCCGGGATTCGAATTCGGCCGTCCGCAGTCGCGCCGTCTCCGTCTTCTTTCCTTCTACGGGCGTGCCGAGCAGGATGTCGTGGATCGCGGGCGCAGGGGATCGGCACTCCAGGCAAGCATCCGCCACGACATCCTCCCGCCGCAGCGTGATCTCCGTTCCGTCGTCCACCACGACGCGGATATTCCCTCGTCCATCCTCGCCTGCTCCCAGCGCCTCGTGCTCGCCAAGCGCCTTTTCCGCCTTTCGCCTGTCCACCATTCCAGGACAGGCGATGCCCAAGAGCACCAGGTTCTCGCGCGGCAGCTGTCGTTCTTGAAGCAGCGCCACGACGGATCGGGCATCGCATCCTTTCAGCGCCACCCCCACCGTAGGGGGCGGCGGCGCGGCCTTAGCGGCCCTGGCGTCAGCGGGCGCCTGGAACAGGCGGGGTAGGTAGACGCTGAGGTTGGCGGTGCAGAACGGATTCCAGGCCAGCCGCTCCACCTCCTGGGTTTTGGTGAGGAACAGCGGGGTCGTGCGGAAAGGAAGGCTCGCCTTTTCGAATCCGAGGAACAGCGAGACCTTCTTCTCTCGCAGGAGCTTCTCCACAGTCTCCCGAAGACGCGCTTCGATCTGGTGGCTAGCGCTCATAGCTTTTTACCAGCTTTTTGTTGGGGCCCAGCTTCTGGATCTGTTCGACAACTTTCTCCACAATTGCGGCGAAGCGGCCTCCCTCCGAGGCCGACACCCAGGTGAACTGGACGCGCTCAGGCTCGATCCCGGCGTATTTCAGGAGCTCTTGGACCAAGGCGAACTTGCGCCTGGCAGCAAGGTTGCCGCTGATGTAGTGGCAATCCCCAGGGTGGCACCCGGAGACCAGCACGCCGTCGGCTCCATTCTGAAGGCCGCGCAGCAGGAAAAACGGATTGATCCTGCCCGAGCAGGGGACCCGGATGATGCGGAGGTTGGGGGGGTACTGGATACGGCTCACGCCCGCCAGATCGGCTCCGGCATAGGAGCACCAGTTGCAGAGAAACGCCAGGATCCTGGGCTCCCAGCCCTTTTCCGGCCTTGCTTCAGATTGCATTCACGGCCTCCAGAATCTGTTCGTTGCGGAAGCCCTTGAGGTCAATCGCCCCGGCACGGCAGCTTGCGGCGCACGTGCCGCAGCCCTTGCACGTTGTTTCGTTGACCACGGCGACCCTGAAAACGGGATCCAGGTCAATCGCCTTGTAGGCGCAGAGCTCCACGCAGACGCCGCACCCGCTGCAGCGGGTCGCCTCCACCGCGGCAACCTTGCCTTCCGCTTCGATTTCGGACTTGCTCAGTATAGTCGCCGCGCGGGAGGCCGCGGCACGCGCCTGGGCGATGCTTTCCCCGATATCCTTCGGGTAGTGCGCCAGGCCGCAGACGAACACGCCTTCCGTGGCGAAGTCCACGGGCCGCAGCTTGACGTGCGCTTCCAGGAAGAAGCCGTCCGCATCCAGGGGCACCTTGAGCAATTGCGAGAGCTCGCGGTTGTCCTTGTTCGCTTCGATGCCTGCGCTGAGCACGAGCAGATCGGCGTCCAGCGCCAGGGTGCGCCCCAGGATGTCGTCCTTCGTTCGCACTTCGAGGCGTCCGTTGGCGTTGGAGACCTGCGGTTTCTTCCCCTCCTCGTACCGGAGGAACACCACCCCCTTCTCCCGCGCCTGACTGTACCACCGTTCGGCGAGCCCATACACCCGCACGTCGCGGCAGAGCACGTACACCCGCGCCTGCGGGTTCAGTTCCTTCAGGTACAGCGCATTCTTGATGGCCGTGCCGCAGCAGATCCTGGTGCAGTACGGGTGCTGCGCGTCGCGCGAGCCGACGCACTGAATCATCACCACGGACTTCAGCCCTTTGATCTGGGAAGCGCGGCCGTTCACGAGGAGCTCTTCGAATTCCGTCTGAGTCAGCACACGACGGTCCGCACCGTAGAGGTATTCCTTCGGGACCTGTCCTGCCGCGCCCGTGGCTACGATCACCACGCCATGCTCGATCGGGCGGTTCGGCGATCCGTTCCCGCTCGCCAGCTGCGTCTTGAAGTTCCCGACGTAGCCCGAGATGGCCTGGATGGTCTCGCCCAGGTGGACGGTGACCAGGTTGCTAGATTCAACCCTGGCGATGAGCTCCTTGAGGAAAGTGGCGGTTTTTTCCCCTTCCAGCGTGCGGTGGACCTTGCGCAGATTCCCGCCCAGTTCCTTCTCGCGCTCCACCACATGGACGGGATAGCCTTGCGCCGCGAGATCCAGCGCGGCGGTAAGCCCGGCGGCTCCGCCTCCGATGACCAGGGCCGCATGGATCACCGCGAGCTTGCTCTTTTGCAGCGGCTCAAGGTGGGAGGCCTTCGCCACCGCGAGGCGCACGAGATCCCGGGCCTTCTGGGTCGCTTTGTCCGGTTCGTGCTGGTGGACCCAGGAGCAATGCTCCCGAATATTGGCGAATTCGAAAAGATAGGGGTTCAGGCCGCTAGCTTCGAGCGTCCCCTGGAACAAGGACTCATGGGTGCGCGGCGTGCACGCGGCCACGACTACGCGCGTGAGCCGTTTATCCTTGATCCCCTGGGCGATGGTCTTCTGCGAATCCTGCGCGCAGGCAAAAAGGAATTCCTGGGCGTGGACGACTTTCGGCAAAGTAGAGGCGTACTGAACCACCGCGGGGACGTCGACCGTCGAGGCGATGTTGATCCCGCAGCGGCACACGAACACCCCGATGCGCGTGGGCTCGCCGCGCAGGTCGATGGGCCGCGGGTATTCGACCCGAACGTGTTTCGACTCGAAGCCGCCTAACAGGGCGAGCGCCGCGGAGCTGGCGCCGCTCGCCTGGATTACCGATTCCGGGATGTCCTTGGGCCCGGAAGCCGTGCCGCAGACAAATACTCCTGGTCGGGAGCTCTGGAGGGGATTGAAAACCGAGGTGGACACGAACCCGTGTTCGTCCGTCTTCAAGGCGAGGCGCCGGATGGTTTGCTTGATGGCGGCCGAAACACACATTCCTACGGAAAGCACCAGGAGATCGAAAGACTCCGCGAGTAGGCGTCCATCCTCGCTCGCGAAGCGAACGGTGAGGTTCTCGGTATCCGGTTCCACTTCCACGGAGGAGACGCGGGCGCGGAGGAAGCGCACGTCGTGCTCTTGTTTGGCCCGCTCCACGAAGCGGTCGAAGCCTTTCCCAAAAGCCCGGACGTCCATGCCGAAGATGGTGCTCTCCACGCCATGCAGATGCTCGGAGAGGATGATGGAGTCCTTGGCGGCCTGGGTGCAGCAGATCGCGGAGCAGTAGTCATTGCCGATCTGCAGGTCGCGCGAGCCCACACATTGCAGGAAGGCCACCCGGGCGGGCTCTTGGCCATCGGAGGGCCGCTGCACATGACCTTGGGTGGGACCGGAGGCGCTCAGGATGCGCTCCAGCTCGATGCTGGTGATCACGTTCGGGAAGGTGTGGTAGCCATATTCGTCCTTGAGGGTCGCTTCGAATTCCTCGGACCCAAGGGCGAGAATCGCGGCTCCGACCGGAAGCTCCACATCCTCCGGCTTCTGCTCGAAGTCAATCGCCTCGGCTTGGCAGAGCTTCTGGCACACGCCGCATTTGCCGCGTGTCTTGTACAGGCAGGAGGCGGCATCGATGATCGGCACCGCGGGGACAGCTTGAGGAAACGGAATGCGGATGCACCGCGTCTTGGAGAGCCCCTTGTTGTGCGGATCGGGGAGGCGCACCGGGCACTTCGTCGTGCAGATCCCGCAGCCGGTACACTTGGTCTCATCCACATAGCGCGGATGCTTGCGAATCCGGGCGGTGAAGGCAGTCGCTTCGCCCTCCAAAGACAAGAGCTCGGCGTTGGTGAGAAGCGTGATGTTGGGATGTTTGCTTACCTCCACGAGCTTTGGAGAGAGGATGCACATCGCGCAGTCGTTAGTGGGGAAGGTCTTGTCGAGCTGGGCCATGCGGCCTCCGATGCTCGGCCGCCGCTCGACCAGGAAGACCTCAGTCCCAGCCTCGGCCAGGTCGAGCGAGGCCTGGATGCCCGCGATACCGCCGCCGATGACCAGCGCCCTCTTGATCACGTGGACACTCCCGTTCTCTTGGCGCAGCGGGCCTGTTTGCGCCGGGTGGCCGCGACGATCTTGGCCATCATCTCCGTGCCTGCGTCCCGGCGCTGTCCGGGGTTGCGGAAGCCGAGTTCCTCGATGGCCTGATCCTCTTTAGCGCGGTTGTAGAGGGTTTCCCCGCCAGTGGAACGAAGGATGACGGTAGTGTAGCCGTCAGGCGAGCCGATGCCTCCGCAGGAAATGTCGGCGTATTCATTGGCAAAATCCGTACAGGCGAAACAGGCCGGTCGCGCGAACTCATCCATGACCTTGAAAGGCACATGAATCACTTCTCTTTTTGACGTCGTTACAACCACGTCATCCTTGATGTTCAACTTATGGATCTGTCCCAGTCTGACGGACAGTTTCTTTTCCAGCGCCCGCCGTGTTTTGGTATTGAAGCTGAAGTTTTCCATGCAGAAAAGGCCGATCGTCAGGACCACGCTGTCCGCCGGGAGTACATTGAGCAACTGCATCTTTTTGATCGTGAAAATCTGACAGGGAGTACCAACCAGGGCAACCTTGTGCAGATCCCGCTTTCCGAGCGACTTCACTTCCCGCACACCCGGGGAGAAAGTCGTGTATCGTTCGCCGAACGCGCGGACGGTCTGGGATTCGTCGAAGTGCGATCCGGCGGCCTCCAGCAGATCTTCCGTGTTCATCGCCACCATCGCTTCTCGGGAGAACGGTCCTGCCCGTCGCGAGACGATTGCCGCCTGAATCAGGTGCTTTTTCAAGGCGTAGGCGAGGAGCGCGGTCACCACGCCGCCGTCGGTGGCCACATTGCGGATCTTCCGGGAGTGAGCGCGGGCGGAAAGCATCTGTCGGTGCATTCCAATTGGCGCCTTCCAGCCCATCTTCTGCCTGAGCTCCTGGTCGAGCGCCTTGATCTGCGGGCAGATCAGGTAGCAGATTCCGCAATGCAGGCACCTGGACTCGTCCATCATGACAGGCGTTCCATCGCCGCCCGCGGACAAGGCATTGAACTCCCCCGCCGAGCAAAAAGCGACACAGCCGCCGCACTTGCCGCAAATGCCTTTTTGCTGGACTTCCTGCATTAGTTCGCGAAAGCCCTTTACGTCGGAGCTCATGGTTTCATGTTCCCCAGCCGCTCTTCGACTTTGCCGCGAAAGGCCTCGAGAAGTTCGGCGCGTTTCGTGAAGCCGTACTCCACCAGGTCATGGCGAAGGCTTTGAGTAAAGCGGTCAACCTCCTCCAGACGCTTCAGCGTATCGCTGGAAGCGTAGCGCCCCTTGATCGCCAGGTAGCGCAGCGCCCGCATCACGTCGGTGAAATTCACTTTCTGCGGGCAGCGCGCATAGCAGCGATAACAGACCAGGCAGTACCAGATCAGCGGCGATGAGAGCACCTCCTGGCGCATGCCGAAGAGGACCTGCCGGATGATCTTCCGGGGGTTGTAGTTAGGATCCACCTCGGTGACCGGGCAGCCGGCGGCGCAAGTGCCGCAGGCAAAGCACCTGCGGATGTGCTCGCCGCCGGGTTGCGAGGCCAACTCCTCGCAGAACGACAGGTCCAGGTCCTTCACCGCTAGAATCTGTTCGTCATCCGCCATCGTGCTACCCCCTCGCGACGCTGCATCCCTGAAGGATCCGCTGCTCTGCTCGTTGCACGGCTTGCTGCACGGGCCTGGAGAGGCCGGGCTTGACCTCGGGAGGCAGCCCCGCTACCTGGACTACGACGCACTGCACCTCTACTCCGGCCAGTTCATTCAATTCCCGCAGCAGGTTGGAGGTCGGTAGCTGGTGCATCGAGAAGTCATCGCACTTGACCCCAGGCAGCTCCTTCGCCTCGATGGTCCACACCACACCCGGCTCGCGGCCCATATCCACGGCGTCCACCACGATGATTCTCCGCGGCCTTACAGGGCTTAAGACCACATTGAAGAGCACCCGGCGGACGCCAGTACCCACATCCAAGACAACCACGGATTCAGGCAGATCGGGCCGGCGACGAAGCTGATTGGCTACGGCGGGCCCGAAGCCGTCATCACCGAACAGAACGTTGCCGCAACCCAGCACCAGCGTTTCGCACCGGCAGTAGTCCAGAGTCACCTCGCAGTCAGGCTGCGCTCCGTCAGCAATTCGCGATGGCATTCAACAGCGCTCCACTGTGATCGCGGATCTCCACGGCGACCGGCAGCCTTCCGTCGAGGGTGTGCGTAGCGCAAGACAGACAGGGATCGTAGGCGCGGATAGCCATCTCCACCCGGTTCAGGATGCCCTGGTCGTACTTGCCGTCCTTGATGAGGTCCTGCGCCGCTTGTCTTACGGACATGTTGATCGGGGCGTTGTTGTGGGTCGTGCCGACGATCAGGTTCACATTCGTGACCATACCCGCGGCATCCGTCTCGTAGTCGTGGATGAGCGTCCCGCGGGGCGCTTCCACGCAGCCGACGCCGCGCGCGGCCCGCGGTTTGACGGGCACCCGGGTCTGCCTGCCGGTAATCTCCGGATCGTTCAGCAGCTGCACGGCCAATTCAGCGTTGTAGAGCAGCTCGATCAGGCGCGCGTAGTTGTAAAGCAGGGTCTGCTGCGCAGGGCGTCCAAAGGCCTTCCGGAACTCCTCGAACTCGGCCTGGGCCAGCGGCGTCGCTATTTTATCGCACACATTCAGGCGCGCGAGCGTGTTCGTCCGGTAAATGCCCTTCGGGGCGGAGAGGTCCATGTCGAACCCTTCACCCCACACCTGGGCGTACGGGAATTTGAGATACGACCAGGGCAGCACTTTCTCGCTCAGGTGGTCGGTGTACTTGTCGGCTGCAAAGTCCGTGTAGGAGCCGTCCGGCTTCATGAGGCGCAGTTTGCCGTCGTAGAGGTTCAGAGCGCCGTCGTCGGTAACCGTACCCAGGAAGCCGGTGCGAATGACCCCGAGGGACTTGATCGCCTCGAGGTACTTGGGAAAGATGTTTTCCTTGGCGAAGGACATGGCGAATTTGGCGAAGTCCAGGACTTCGCTGGCCATGGCCAGCACCTGTTTACGCTCCTCTTCCAGCAGCGGTTTGCTGAAGCCGCCCGGAACGGCGGTCACCGGGTGGATCGACTTCCCGGAAACTATGTTCAGCATCCTGGCGCCCAGGTGCCGGTTGTGGACGACCCTCTTGCCGATCTCCGGGTTGGCCTGCGCAATCCCGATGACATTGCGAACGGCGTAGTCGGCGTCCGGCCCCATGATGAAGTCGGCGCCGGCCAGGAAAAAGAAAGAAAGGATATGCTCCTCCGTGAACGCGATCGCGTTGCACAGCTCGCGTAGCTTCCGCCCGGCCGGTGGCGGCGTCACGCCGAACACCGCGTCGTTCGCCTTGGCCGAGGCCAGGTGGTGCGACCACGGGCACACCCCGCAAATGCTGGTGACGATGCGGGTCAGTTCCTCCACCGGCCGCCCGATGCAGAACTTCTCAAAGCCACGCAGCTCGACGATGTTGACCTGCGTGTCGGCCACGTTCCCCGCGTCGTCGAGGCGAATGGTGACCTTCGCATGGCCTTCGATTCTTGTCACTGGAGCCAGGGTTATCGTCTTACTCATTGCAGATTACCTCCCGCCCGCAGGCTTTTGAGGAAGGGGACGTAGGCGGTTCTGCGCACCGATGTAGCGGTTGAGCAATGCCCGCCGATCTAAGACCTCTTTCGCGTCAAGTCCGATGGAGGTCAGCGCGCCCATCATATCGACGAGGGGATTGGCGCCCTGGCGAATCGGGCCGAAGCAGCCGCGGCAGGGCATGTGGCCCTTAATGCAGCGGGGTACCTTTGTGTAGCCTTCGGCCTCGGTCCCCGTGGCGCAGCCCGCTCGAGTCACGGGCCCGAGGCACAGGAATCCCTGCTCCATGTAGCAGCGGGTGTTTTCCCAGGGTTCCCCCTGCTTGACCGCAATATCCTCCAGTGGCCGCTTCAGCGTCCCACCGGAGGCCTTTTTCTCCCGTTTGACCGGGCATTCGTCGCACACGGAGCGCTCCGGCAGGGTGAAAGGCTTCCCCTCCAGCACTGCCGTGAGCGCCTGCACGATGATCTCCGGAGCCGTCGGGCAACCCGGGATGTACGCGTCCACCTTAACGATCTCGTCCACCGCCTTCAGCGAATCCAGCAGCGGCGGCAGGTTATCGTTCGGGGTCGCGGCGGCTTCGGTGGTCTTGGAGCCGCGATAGACTTTGTCGTATAGCTCTTCCAGCTTCCACATGTTCGCCAGAGCCGGGATTCCGCCGAAGCAGGCGCACGAACCCAGGGCGATCAGGGTCTTGCAGGACTGGCGCATGGCCTCGGCCACGTGCTTTTCCTTCTCGTTGCGGACCCCGCCGCTGATGATCCCGACCTCCGCCTGCGGGATCTCCATCACCGTGCCCTCTCCGGTCTGGCCGAAGTACTTGTGATCCATGAGCACGGGCATGTGCACGAACTGCAGCTGGGGCAACAGACCCAGGAGCGGGTCCCCGATGTCGAGGATGCTCACCTCGCAGCCGCCGCAAATGTTCAACCATTCCTCCGCAACCTTAGCCGGCATTCCACTATCCTCCTTTATCAGCGTTTCTTCCCGTTCGTTAGCCGGACGGGGGCTCGCCTTCGATCACGATTTCTTTCACAACCCTGCGCGTGTACACCAGAGGGTGGCCTTCCTCCTCGACCAGTTGGGTCTCGAAACCCTGGGTCTCGTAGTCCTTCTTTTTCGCCTCGGCGGCGGCAGGCGATTCGTAGGCCTCGCCGTCCCACATGAACTTCCGACGGTCGAAAAAACGCATATTTTGCGGCGCCAAACCTTCCTCCTGCTAGGCGGCCCTGTACGGACTGGGTCCGAGACTTTTCACAGCATGGACCATGTCGGTCATGACCTGGGCGAAGCGCGGGCCCTCCGAGGCGGAGACCCATTCCAGGCGGAAGCGCTCGGGTTCCAGGCCGAAGTCCTCGAGCAAGAGCCCGATGGCCTCCGCGCGTTTCTGGGCCCGCAGGTTACCTTCCAGGTAGTGGCAGTCGCCCGGGTGGCAGCCGCAGATCAGCACCCCGTCGGCGCCCTTGCTCAGAGCGTCCATCACCAGCTTCGGATGCACCATCCCGGAGCACATGACGCGGACGATGCGCACGTTCGGCGGGTACTGCAGCCGCGAGGTGCCCGCCAGGTCCGCGCCGGCATACGAGCACCAGTTGCAACAGAAGGCAACGATAATCGGCTCAAACTGTTCTTCGCTCATGCCCCCACTCTCTCCCTACGGCACCAGGGCCGCTTCCACCACCGCCGCGATCTGATCCAGCCGGTAATGCTTCACGAATATCCCGCTTTTGGGGCAGGTGGCCTGGCAGACGCCGCAGCCCTTGCAGAGCGCCTCGTTGGCCTCGACGGTTTTCTTGATCGCCCCGCCGCGCACGTACTCGATAAGCGTCAGCGCGTGATACGGACAGGGGTCAATGCAATACGCGCAGCCATCGCAATTCTCGTCAACGACCTGGGAAATGGCCGACTCCGGAACAAGACTTTCCTTGGCCAGAAGCGTCGTAGCCCGCGACGCCGCAGCCGTGGCCTGCATGATCGTCTCCTCCAGGTTCTTCGGGCTGTGAGCCAGTCCGCATAGGAACACGCCGTCGGTCGCAAAATCCACCGGCCTGAGCTTAAGGTGCGCTTCCAGGAAGAAGCGGTCCTGGTTCAACGGCACCTTCAGCATCTGCGCCAGTTCCTGCCCGTCGGCCCTGGGCACCACCGCCGTGGAAAGGACAAGCAGGTCGCAGTCGATGGCCAGCCTCCTGCCGAGGATCGGCTCGCGAATCTCGACGCGCAGCCCGCCCTCCGTGGCGGAAACCTCCGGCTTCGCCTCGGGCTCGTAGCGGATAAAACGGACGCCCTTCTCGCGAGCCAGACGGTAGTACTGCTCACTGAAGCCGTAGGTTCGAATGTCGCGATACAACACGAACACGTTCGCCTGAGGCCGCAGCTCTTTGAGCTTCAGGGCGTTGCGGATCGCATGGCTACAGCACAGCCGGCTGCAGTACGGGCGCTCTGGGTCGCGCGATCCCACGCACTGGATCATGACGACGGTATCCGCCGCAACCTCACCGGCCGAGAGCCTCTGCTCGAACTCGACCTGGTTTAGCACCTGATCGTTCTGGCCGCAGAGGTACTCGGCCGTCTTGTGGATCTCGGCGCCCGTGGCCACGATGACCGCTCCGTGCTCGACCTCCTGGCTGTCGCCATTGCTGGCCAGGCGCGTCTTGAAATTGCCCACGAAACCGTCCACCCCGGCGACCGTTGCGCCCAGATGGGTAGAAATCCGCGGGTGGACCAGAGTCCTCTGGACCAGCCGCGCTACGAAATCCTGAGGATCCTGGTCGTTAAATAGGTACCGAACGTGTTTCGCGTGGCCGCCCAGTTCGGACTCGCGCTCAACCAGCTGAACCCCGAATCCCTGATCGGCCAGCGCGAGGGCAGTGGTCATCCCGGCGACGCCGCCCCCGACGACCAGGGTGTCATGATTCAGCGGCAGTGAGCGCTCCGCGAGCGGTTCGATCAGGCGGGCCTTGGCAACGGCCATGCGCACGAGCGCCCTGGATTTCCGGGTGGCCTCCTGCGGTTCGTGCATGTGCACCCAGGAGCACTGGTCGCGGATGTTGGCCATCTCGAAAAGGTAAGGGTTCAGGCCCGCCTCCCGGAGCGTATCGCGGAACAGCGGCTCGTGCGTGCGCGGAGTACAGGAAGCGACCACAACCCGGTTGAGATGATGTTCTTCAATCGCCTTGCGCATTTTCGCCTGGCTGTCCGTCGAGCAGGTGTAAAGATTTTCCTCCGCGTGAACGACGTTGGGCAGGCTGCGGGCATACTCCGCCACCTCAGGCACGTTGACCACCCCGCCGATATTGCGGCCGCAATGGCAGACGAAAACCCCGATCCGGGGTTCCTCACCGGACACCTCTTTTTCGGGGGGATACCGCCTGGGCTCGACCAGGGTGCCGCGCGCCTCCGCCAGCAGGGCCATGGCCCGAGCGGCGGCGCCGCTGGCCTGCATGACCGTCTCGGGGATGTCCTTGGGCTCGGTAAAAGTCCCGCACACCAGGACGCCGGGACGGCTGGTCTCCAAAGGCTCAAGAGGGCGGGTGAGGCAGTAACCGTTGTCGCCCTGTTCCAGGCCCAGCCGCCGGGCGAGTCGAACGGCGCGGGCAGCGGGACGCATGCCGGAGGAGAGCACGACCAGGTCGAACTCCTCATCCTTGAACTCGCCCCGCTCGTTCAGATACCTGATGCGGAGATTCCGCTCCTCCCCGACCTCCTCGACGGTAGCGGGGCGGGCCCGCACGAAGCGGACCCCTTCATCCTGCGCGCGCTGGTAATAGGCGTCGAAGCCCTTGCCGAAGGCCCTGAGGTCCATGAAGAAGATCGTGTATTCGATTCCGGGCACATGTTCCTTGGCCATGAGCGCGTGCTTGACGGCGTACATGCAGCAGACGGAGGAGCAGTAATTGGCCTCCTCCTCGCGCGAGCCGACGCATTGGAGGGAGGCGACGCGCTTTGGCACCTTGGCATCGGATGGGCGCTGCACGATTCCTTGATACGGCCCGCTGGCGGATAGGACGCGCTCGAACTGCAGGCTGCTGATGACATTCGGGTACCGGCCGAACCCATATTCCGCGCGCAGCGTGTGGTCGCAGAGCTCAAAGCCCGGCGCGATCACTACCGCTCCTACGTCCAGATCAACCAGTTCCTCCTGCTGGTTGTAGTCGATGGCCCCGGCCTCGCAGAAGTTCTCGCAGGCCTTGCAGGCTGCGAGTTCCTTTGCCTTGCGGAAGTGCACGCAGGTCTCGCGGTCGATGACCGCCGCCTTCGGGATGGCCTGCGGATACGGTATATAAATAGAAGGGCGCCCCGCAAGTCCGGCGTCGAACTCCGAAAGGATCGGCCGCGGCTCCCGCGAGGAGGTTTTGTCCAGGAGGATAGCCCCGGTGGGACAAATCAGTTGGCAGGCCCCGCAGGCCAGGCAGATGGGCGAGTGCTGGTCGTAGGCCGGTTGTACCTTCCGCCGGTTCCCGCGACCCACAAAGTCGATCGCCCCGGTCTTCATCAGCTCGGAACAGACTCTGGTACACAACCCGCAGAGGATGCAATCCTCGTTTTTCTTCGGGAAGCGCGACTCGGTGACGCCCATTTCCGCGGCTACCGCTTTCACCTTCTGCGAGTTAGGGCAGCGAGCCAGGAGCAGCTCGGCCATGATCCGGCGTCGTTTGAGGACTACGTCGGTGTTGGTCCGGACAATCAGGCCCTCCCGCGCCGGGAACAGGCAGGAAGCGGTGATTTTCGTCCGCCCGCGTTCCTGGACCTCCACGAGACACAGCCGGCAGGCCCCGTAGGCAGGCAGAGCGGGGTGGTAGCAGAGCGCGGGAATCTTGATCCCCCTTTGCCGGCAGGCTGCCAACACGCTCTGGCCCGGCTCCACGCTTACTTTCTGCTCGTCAATCGTCAAGTTCATTGGACCGTTACCGCCTCGGCCTTGCACACGTCCCGGCAGGCGCCGCACTTGAGGCACTTCTCCTGCTCTATGCTCTGGGGTTTCTTTTTCTCGCCCGTGATGGCGCCTGAGGAACAGTTCTTCTTGCAGAGAAGACAAGCTGTGCACTTTTCAGGATCAATGCGATACGTGATCAGCGCTTTGCACACGCCGGCAGGGCAGCGGTGTTCCCTGATATGCGCCTCATATTCCTCCTTGAAGTAGCGCAAGGTGCTCATGACCGGATTGACCGAGGTCGTGCCCAGCGCGCACATGGAGGCGTCCCTCACCGCTTCACTGATCTCTTCCAGCTGCGTGAGGTGATCCGCCTGGCCCTTGCCTGCGCAGATATCGCTCGCGATTTGGTACATGACATCCAGACCCTCGCGGCAGGCCGTGCATTTGCCGCAGGATTCATCCCGCAGGAAGTTCAGGAAGTACCTGGCGAAATCCACCATGCAGGTGTCCTGATCCAGGACGATCATCCCGCCGGAGCCCATCATCGCGCCCGCTTCGGACAGGCTGTCGAAATCCACGGGCAGATCGAGGGCCGATTCGGGAAGGCACCCGCCTGAAGGCCCGCCGGTCTGGACGGCCTTGAATCTTCTGCCCCCGGGGATGCCGCCGCCGATCTCGAAGATCATCTCGCGCAGCGTGACGCCCATCGGCACTTCGACCAGCCCGGTATTCTGGATCTTGCCGACGAGAGAGAAGACCTTGGTGCCCGTGCTTTTCTTGGTGCCGATGGCGGCAAACCAATCCGCGCCTCGTTCGATGATGAGCGGCACGTTGCCCCAGGTCTCGACGTTGTTCAGGCAGGTGGGCTTGTCCCAGAGGCCGCTCTCAGCCATATGGACGTGTTTCGCCCGCGGCTCCCCGGGTTTGCCTTCAATCGAGGCGATTAAAGCGCTGGATTCGCCGCACACGAACGCTCCGCCGCCCCGGCTGATACGAATGTCAAAATCGAAGTCCGTTCCCAGGATGTTCGTTCCCAGCAAGCCGTACTCCCGCGCCTGCTGGAGCGCGACGGTGAGGTTCTTGACGGCCAGCGGGTATTCCTGGCGGACGTATACGACACCCTGAGCGGCACCGATGGCGAAGGCGCCGATGATCATCCCCTCGATTACGCAGTGCGGGTCGCCCTCGAGCAGACTGCGGTCCATGAAAGCTCCGGGGTCGCCTTCGTCTGCATTGCAGATGACATACTTGACCTTTTCCTGGGATTCCCTGGTGGAGCGCCACTTGCGTCCCGTCGGGAACCCGCCGCCGCCGCGCCCTCTCAAGCCTGACTTTTCGATCTCGGCGATGACCTCGCCCGGCGTCAGGTCGCGGAGCGCCTTGGCCAACGCGGCATAGCCGCCGAGGGCCAGGTAGTCACGGATGTTCGTCGGATCCACGAGGCCGCTGTGGCGGAATACCAGGCGCCGCTGCTTCTTGTAGAAGGGGATTTCATTCGTGTTTACGATCGCTTCCTTCGTGACGGGGTGAACGTAGAGCAGCCGCTCGACGGGCTTGCCCGTGCGGATGCCCTCCAGGATTTCTCCGGCGTCTTCCGGCTTCACGCGCACGTAGAAGATCTCCTGCGGCCGGATCTCGACCACGGGGCCGCCCTCGCAAAAGCCGCGACAGCCGGTCAGGCGCAGCTCAACCTGGTCCGCCAAACCGCGTGTTTCGATCTCCGCCCGCAAGGCCTGGTTCACCTTCGAGCTTTCGGCGGCGAGGCAGCCGGTGCCGCCGCAGAGGCCGATTGTCTCGCGCTGGCCCCGGCGCTCGGCCGTGATCGCGCCGTGCAGCTTTTCCAGTTCGCCGATGGCCTTAAGTCGCGGCATTTGGCGATCCTGACTGAGCGGATTGTTCCGCGGCCGCTCCGGCTTTTACAGGTTCAGCCTGGCGATATTCGTCCAGGCGCTTGCAGAGCCGGCTGGGGGTGAGCTTGCCGTAAGTCACCCCGTCAATGACGGCCACAGGGGCCAGGGCGCAAGCGCCCAGACAGTTCACGACCTCGAGGGTGAAGACCTGGTCGCTCGTTGTCTGGCCTGGAGCAATGGCCAATTCCTGCTTCACCGCATCCAGCAGCCTGCTGGATCCCCGGACGTGGCAGGCGGTGCCGTCGCAGAGCGTAATCACGTGCTGGCCTCGCGGCTCGAAGCTGAACATGTTGTAGAACGAGGCGATGCGCAGGACCCGCGCCAGCGGAAGACCCACGGCTTCGGAAACGCGTCTCACCGCGCCCGGCGGCAGGTAGCGGTACTTGGCGTTGATGTCCTGGAGCACAGGGAGGATCGAACTTTGTTCGGTCCCGTATTGCTCCAGGATCCGGTCGACTTCCGCCAGCTGGACCGCGTCCAAACCCAACGTCCCGGCTTCAGCCGCTTCGGCTTCGACCGGTTCGAAATATGCCCGGTTGCGTACCAGACAGGCCGCGGCACACTCGCCGCAGCCGGTGCATTTGGCGGGATCCACGAAGCGCGGCTTTTTTTTCACCCGAGCCCGGAAATGCCCGGGCTGGCCCTCGATGCTCAGGAGTTCGGAGTAGGTAAGTTTCTCGATATTCGGGTGCCGGCCGCAGTCCACCAGGCGTGGGGCCAGTGTGCACATGGCGCAGTCGTTCGTCGGGAAGGTCTTGTCGAGTTGGGCCATCGTGCCGCCGATCGCCGGTCCTTCCTCGACCAGGTAGACCTTGAATCCGGACTCGGCCAGATCAAGGGCGGCCTGCATTCCGCCGATACCGCTGCCCGCGACCAGCAGCGCTCCGATTTTCCCGTTCATCTGGGCTCTCCACACGCTTCCGGCACTTTCCGCGCCTCCGCGGCTTCTTTCTTTCCAGCGCGTGGCAGGAAAACCCGAAAAGCGGAACCCCCGCCGGGGTTCGTTTGCACCTCCACTCTCCCGCCTTGTCTCTCGGCTATGCGCTTCACGATCGGAAGCCCAAGACCTGTTCCTGGAATGTTCTTTTGGGCCTGTCCCCTGTAGAAGGTCTCGAAAATGTGTTCTTGATCCTCGGGGCTGATGCCGGGCCCCGTATCCCGCACGGTCACCGTCGCGTCATCCCCTATCGAGTCCAATTCCACGGTGACGGTTCCGCCTGCCGGGGTATAGCGCACGGCGTTGTCTACCAGATTGCCAACGAGTTCGTCCAGGGAACTCGGGTCGGCGCAGATCGTCCCCGGGCTCGCCACGGACTGCAGGTGGAGCGTTACCTTCTGCGCAAAGGGGTCTTGTCTGGCCCGCTGCACCACGTCCTTCACGATCTCCTCGACATCTACCTCTGTCGCCTTCTTGATCCCTTCGCCTTGCTCCAGGCGGGATAGCGTAAGCCAGTCGTCCACGAAGCGGATCATCTGGTCCGTACGCTGGGCGACCAGTTCGATCATGCCACGCGCCCGGGTGCTGACATCCCCCGCGTAGCCTTGCAGGACCACACTCACGCATTGCTGCATGGCGACCAATGGCGCCTTGAAGCGGTGGGCCAGCATGGCCAGGTGAAGCTCTGTCGATGGGGCTTCGCCATGCAGAAGCGCTGAAAAGCGCAGCGCCGCCGAGCGATGCTCCAGACCGCGCCGCGCCACCCCGCGCAGGTCGGCGGGTTTGAAAGGCTTGGGCAGGAAGTCGTACGCTCCGGTCTTCATCGCTTCGACCGCCACCTCCAGGGTCGCGTAGCCTGTGATCATGATCGCCACGATGTCTGGATCGAAGGCCTTCACGGATCCCAGGTAGGCGATGCCGTCCATACCCGGCATCTTCAGGTCAACCAGCATGAGATCGGGCGAGCAGCGTCTGACCAGGTCCAGACCGGCCGGCCCATCGGCGGCGGTCAGCACCTCGAAGCCTTCCGGTTGGAGGATTTCCACGCAGGCATCCCGCATCCACTCCTCGTCGTCCACGACCAGAACCTTGGGGGAAGGTTCGGGCCGTAGACCTTTGTCCTGATGGGTTTTCATCCGCTACACCTCCACCGCGATCAGCCTTTTCACCTCGGCAAGGAGCTTATCCGGGGTCACGGGTTTGCTGAGGTAGGCATCCACGGGAAAGAGGTCGCGATCGATATCCGGCGGAAAATGAACTCCGATCACTTTCTCAATCGCCGAGATCCCCAGGATCGGCGTGTGCTTGATGGATGGGTCGCGCTTGGCCTCCCGGCAGAAATCGAAGCCGTCCGTGGTAGTCTGCATGATGATGTCCAGCAGGATGACATCCGGCCTCTCCCGGCGGGCCAATTCCAGTCCTTCATGCTCCGAGTACGCCGAAAACAGAGAGTAGCCGGCTGACCGGAGAAAGGACTGGACAGTGGCGTGGAAGTCAGGGTCATCGTCAACGATCAGGACTTTCGGCGGGCGCCCGGTCCTACCAGGTGTCGGCGCGCCGATGGCATCCTTCACCGCCGCGACCAGTTCCGTCCTGTCCGCCGAGCTGATGTAGTAGTAGAACACTTCCAGCGTCCGAACCCGCGCCTCCAGGCCGCGCGTGTTCCGCGGCGCGGTGAATACGATTTTTATCTGATCGCAGAGACTCCGCAGGATCGGGATCGCCTTCAGCCCCGAAATGTCTTCGAGTTCGGCGTCTACGATCACGCAGGCATTGAGAGCGTCACGCATTATTCTCGCCGCCTCGGACATGCTGGCAGCCGAAAGGATCCTCTGGTACCCTGCCTCTGACAGGGCGGCGATGAAGCTCTCCCGTCTTTCCGCGTTCCCGCATAGCACCACCAGCCTGGCATTCTGCATTAATAAAGCCTCAAGCGATCTTTATTATGCAAACGGCGTGCCGGACCGAAAGCCCCAGCTCCTTCCAGGCCAGGCCAGCGCGCTTCCGCGAGGCTTCAGCGCCAATGTCTTTGTCGTTGAGCTATAAGGAATTACGGAAGGGCACCAAGGCAGGTAAAGTTCCAGGGGAAGTTCTCTGTAACTGTCGAGAAGTTGCGCTTAATTCAGCGGTTGCTGCCCGAGGCATTTCGCCACATTCCTGTGGCGAAATGCTACAGCCAACTACGAGTCTTCCAGGTCGTAAACCTGGATTTTTCGCCAGAGGGTTTTGCGGTCAATACCAAGGCTTTTCGCGGCGGCGCTGCGGTTGCCTGCGTGATGGCGAAGCGCCCGGGCGATGTGTTCCTTCTCGACCTCAGCGAGCGGCGATAGATTGTTCACGACCGCTTCCGGCTTCAAAAGGGGACCGTAGTAGAGCAGGTCGGCCGGCGTAATCTCATCGCCGCGGGCCAGGATAATCGCCCGTTCGATAGCGTTCTCCAGCTCCCTGACGTTGCCCGGCCAGTCGTGCTTGACCAGTAATTCCAAAGCCGCCTTGCTGAAGCCGCCTATCCTGTTGCCTCCGCGGTCGCTGTGCTTGTGGAGGAAGTGTTCGGCCAGCAGTGGGATGTCCTCCCTGCGCTGCCGCAGAGGAGGAAGGATGATTGGCACCACGCACAATCTGTAGAACAGATCCTCCCGGAAGCGGCCTTCCCGAATCTCGTCGGGTAGATTCCGGCTGGTGGCGGCGAGAATTCTCACGTCGATATGGATAACCTGCGTGGCGCCGACCCGCGTGAACTCGCGCTCCTGGATCAGGCGCAGCAATTTCACCTGGATTTCGGGGCTCACATTGGCGATCTCATCGAAAAAGATCATCCCGCCGTTGGCCAGCTCGAAGCGGCCATGTTTCAGGCTCGTAGCGCCGGTAAAGGACCCTTTGAGGTGACCGAAAAGCTCGCTCTCGAAAAGAGTACCCACCAGCGCCCCGCAGTCTACCGTTACAAAAGGCTTGTCGCGTCGGGGGCTGTGGTTGCGGATCGCGCGCGCGATGAGTTCCTTTCCCGTGCCGGACTCCCCCGTAATAAGCACCGTGCTGTCGGTTGGGCCGACGCGCCGCACCAGGTCGTGTATCTGCCCCATCGCCGCGCTCTGGCCTATCAGCTCGTAATTTCTGCCCCGGCATTCTTCCACCTGCGACCAGAGGAGCTGGTTCTCTCGGACCATCCGCGCCCCGTTCAACGCCCGGCGTACCGTAAGACGGAGAACGTCGGGAGTGAACGGCTTGGGCAGGAAATCCGCCGCTCCGAGCTTCATCGCCTCCACCGCCGTGTCGATGCTGGGGTAACCCGTGATCACCACGGTCGCCGTCCCCGGGCTCTCCTTCTGGACGCGCCGCAGAATCTCCAGGCCGTCCACGTGCGGCATTTTCAGGTCGAGGATCAAGAGATCGAATGAGCGCCGAGCGATGATGTCCAGGGCCCCTTCGCCCGATGAAGCTTCCTGCAGGCTGAAGCCTTCGGAGAGGAGGACCTCACGACACGCCTCCCGCATCGTTTCTTCGTCGTCCACGATCAGAATGCTGGCGCCGTCGTTCAGGTCGTAGCCTCCTCGGGCCCTTTCTCCGGCAACCACACGGTGAAAGTCGTGCCTTCGCCCAGAGGGCTCTCCACCTTGATCGTCCCGCCGTGCCTCTCGATGATTCCGTAGACGATGGCCAGGCCCAGTCCCGTGCCGTGCCCTTCCTGTTTGGTGGTGAAGAAGGGCTCAAAGATCTGCCCCAGGCTCTCGGGGGGGATGCCGCACCCCGTGTCCGCGAAGCTAACCGCCGCCCTTTGGGAG
>Ga0315273_10001362_pt1 | contig 27663 bp, 24 predicted proteins | sample YL17G02_0_MG_FD_205753 | JGI IMG/M metagenome (GOLD analysis project Ga0315273, IMG submission 205753) | Sediment microbial communities from Yellowstone Lake, YNP, Wyoming, USA - YL17G02_0 | ecosystem: Environmental > Aquatic > Freshwater > Lake > Sediment | place: USA: Wyoming | collected... | reverse complement strand
TCCTGGCCTACCTGATGGCGTTCGACACCGACCCCATCGAGGCCGAGGCCGCGATCGTCATAGACGGGGATGCTCCCGTGACGGAGGCCGCGGTCCAGGGCGAGGAGGGCGAGGCCGGTTGGTACATCTACGACGTGACCGTATCGCTCGACGCCACCGACGAGTCGAGCGGGGTCGGCCTCACCGAGTACATGGTCAACGGGTCCGAGTGGTCGACGTACGTCGACCAGTTCGGACTCTCGGACGACGGCATCCACACGCTCGAGTACCGCTCCGCGGACATCGCGGGGAACTTGGAGTCGACGTGGTCGACGACGGTGAAGGTCGATCGCACGGCGCCCGCGTTGACCATCGGCCTGGAGGACGGCGCGGTGCTGGACCGGATACTCCACCACGGCATCACCGTGAATGTCAAAGGCGAGAGCTACAGACTGCAGGCGCGGAAGAGGGCTGGCGTGCCCTACCCCCCGCCCGCGAAGGAGGTCGGCAAGGCTAAATAGACCTGGTCAACATTGAACCGGCGGAACTGGTAACTTTCCAACCGGCACTAACAGTACTGACCGCGGATAGAGGTTTGTCCGCTAAAATCACCAACCCTCGACGAGAAGAGAGTCATCACTAGGAGACAAAGAGAAAAGAAAGTGTTTGGAGGAAGCCGAGAGTTTTTCTTCACACAGAGTAGTTCGGTGCTGGAATCGCTCTCAACGACACGTCACGGAGTCTACATTTGAGGGCAGGCTTTCACCATACGCATTGACCGCGGTCACATAGTAGTAGTATGTCTTGCCTTTCACAATGCTGGTGTCATAGTACATCATGTCCTCATAGTTCTCCGCTATGCACACATAGACCAGCGTCTTGCTCTTCAAGGCCCTATAGATGTTGAAAGTCACACTCGGATCATCATAGTTCCAGAAGACAGACACAAGAGGATACCCATAGTAATCGGTGTATTGCGCGTATAGATCATAAGGTGCATCCGGCGGAGAGGGGGCTTCCAGAATTACGAAGTACGTGTTGCTGTAGTCGTACACACTGGTCAAGGTCGTGCTTGTGATCTTGACGCGATAGTCACTCGAGGCCGTCAGGTCCGTTGGTACGGTCCACTGGTAAGACCCGCTGCTGCATGCCGTGGACGAAATTATTGTCCTGCTGAGCGTCGAGCTCTTGTAGAGCTCAATCTTCACATAACTGCCAGGGTCGTTGGCGTACGTCCAGGTTATGGAATGTGTGGTGCCCATCTGCCAGCCCTCACCCCCGTTGGGAGAAGTGACCGTTATCGACGGAGTCGCATCGGCTAGGGTAAAATAGCCATCTGTGAAGTCGGTTACATAAGGTACCGACTGGCTGTCGACTTCGACTCGATAGTCTGATGCGAGTGTCAGACTGGTACCTATTGTCCATGAATACCATCCATAGTTAGGCGCTGCCGAAGCTATCGTGGTGTAGGGAGTTGAGCCGTGATAGAGTATGATATTCACAAGACTGCCTGGGTCGTTTTCATTGATCCAGGTAATTGTTTGGGTAGTGCCTCTATACCAGATTTCGCCTCCGTTGGGCGAGACCACGGTTATTGCTGAGGCCGTTACCCATACCCATTCGGCACCGAGAGAGTAATCCGTTACCAGCGTATCCGGTCGACCAACACCAAGTCGCACACTTGCACCCACTGGCAGTCCAGAGATGTCGACGGTCTTTTGAACCCAGGCGGTTCCATCCGTGCTACTGAGGACCTGCACCGAACCCAGTACGTTTGTCAGGTCATCGACAGCTAGGGCGTAGGCTCTGAGATAACATCCCGACGTATACCCGGTCTGACGGAAGATTCCGGTTACCTTTAGCTGACCGTCGGAATTGACCGTGTACGTACTGCTCGTGTCCCATCCAATCATGTCGTAGTTGCTGTCCGAAGATCCGGCGGAGTCTATGTGGCATCCGTATCCATAGTTCTCAATGAAAATCGGATAGAAGGTATAGTCGTGACAGTCAGGGTCCGTTCTGCCAAACCAATCGGTAGCCTCGGACACACCATAGTTGTAGGGACTTTTCAGCTTAAGATCGACTTGGGTTGTGACAGGGTGCTCCACGTTGTATTCGTCAACATATGTGGCTACAGCCTTAATTGTCAGGATATGATCGTCTTGAAGAGGGTCGTCAACATCTGTCCATATCCTCCATCGGAACGTCGGGCCAATCGTCGCATCCCACACTGCATACTGACTCACTCCAAGCAGGTCATCCCGGGTCTTGTGATCTGCATAGGCTTTTGGTTCAGTCTTCTCGGCAGAGCAATCCCACGTGTCTGGGTTTGCGGGACTAAGGGCCGTAAGGAGATCGTTTGCCGAGGTCGCAAGGCCGTAGAGTATCAGTACTTCTGGCAGATAGGGGACTGCGGCCACCGCGGGGACAAATGACACAAGACCGAGTCCGATGTCGACACTGGGCATTATCCATTCAAGGGCAGAATCGCCGTCGTCTGTTGGCCCCTCCGTATATCCTTCGACGTTTATTCCACCAGGGTACGTGTCATCAAAGCCTTCCATGATTATTGTTGACTGTGCATCGTTGTAGGTCGGAGAGTTTTCACCTTTTACGGCTTCGACGTACATCCTCTTGAGCCAGCACTTATTCGGGTCTATCGTGTCCAGACGGATGGCGTTAAAGGATGAGCTCTTGGTGAGCATCTGACCTCTATCTCCTTCCTGGTTCTCATAGCCGATAATAGTGGTCACACCAGTCGTAATCGATCCGTAGACGAAGCATATGGGTAGGTTGTAGGTGCTCACAGGAAATCCAAGCGCGAAGGTCTGTAGGACGTGGTCGACTTGATTCGGCATCTGATACCAGACGATCCAGAAATACACATAGCCACCATATCCGTAAGCTGTCCCCCACTTGAGCGTACCCCCATCTAGGTCTCGGGCGAACGGGGCCAGAATACTATTCGGCGAAGACGTCGACGGCAATGTCGTCGGCGGCGTGTTCCATTCGGAAGGAACGGTTGACGGGAAACCATTTGTCATGACGACAAAACCGTTTGATGAAACGTACATGTTGTTGTACCACATCCCATAGAAGCAACAACGCGCGCTGCCAGTGCTAATCTGGACCCCCCCATTATTCCCGACCGACTGGCTATTGGCGAGAGAACTCGGTATGCTTAGGCTGTCGTACAATGCAGAATATCCGAAGACCTTCCGCGTGCTGGCAGAGGCAAGAGTATTGATTTTGACCTCGTAGAAGGTGTCTGTGTACGCTGGCGGTTGGATGAAATCTATGTTCGCCACCAATCCCAGGTCGGCAATACTGTCTGAGCCGGAATTCACAAGAGTCTGATTCACGGGTCTAATACTCGTATCGTCTGCGGAAGGCAGAAAACCCGTCCAGGATGTCTCCGTAGTGGCGGTTGCCGCCGATGCACTATCGGACGTAATCATCAGACTGGATGCAATCAGAATTGCCACATACAGTCCCGCAATGCTCTTTCTCCGAATATAGGATTCGTACACCCACGATTCCCCCAGCTGCCCCATTGAGCCACTAGGCCCGCGACACGAATGCCATCTTGAGTATTTCAATCTTGCATTAGACCGAGCGAGCACCACGTAACTCTCTTCTGTGTCCTGCAAGGGCGCCCTTGCCCAAGTGTGCACCTATCTCTACGCCAGCGGCTCGTCCCATCCCCTCGCTCGATCGGATGCAGGAGGAGTACCGACCAGGTTCGGCATCGAGTCGAGCCATCGACTGCTGTCCAGCGGCCGGATACGCACCTCGACGAGGGACCCGAAGCTGCGGGTCCTCTATGTGGCCGCGAGCCTCCTGCTCATGAATGCATGGGTCGAGAAGAAGTGGACGAACCTCTCCACTGCGAGGAGGGGACCAGGAGGGAGGACGGTCCACAAGGACCTCCTCCCCTATGCGAGGTTCCTGACCATGCTCCAGTACATTCTCGAAAGGAAGTACGAGTTCATACTGGATGTCGAGGTTCCTCAGAAGAAGAGTGTTGCTGGCTCAAGGAGGGGGTGGTTTACGAACCACTGATTTTGTTTCACCACTGACCATGTGCATCTGCCCTGTGACAGGATGTTGGCAGACTATGTTGAGGAAGGTTTTAAGGTACTAGCTCCGATTTGTGTTCCCATCGCCTTCGAATCGGTGAAATTGCTTGCAGGGGTGGTCTAATATGGAGGATGATGATATTGACCGGAGAAGGACTGTCTTTCAGGCGCTCTATGATTTTAACGCTGAGGACCCCGGAGCCGAAATCAGCAGTGATGGCCTTGAGCGACTAACACATCTCTCGTCTGAGGAGGTTTCTCGTTGCGTAATGTATCTCCGCCAGAAGGAGCTTGTTGCCACACAGGATTTCTTTGGTGGCGGATTCAGTGTGAGAATCACCACACGCGGCATCGATTCCATTGAAGACCAATCGGTGGTCAGTAGAAAGACATCGAAGCTGGCTTCGTTCAGACCCAATAACGAGACGAATCACCAGATTTCGGAACTGACTAGAAGGCAGATAGTAGATATGATGCTCCTGCGAAACCGACAGTTTCACGGTGAGATTGGGCTTGTTGAGTTTCTGGCCCGCATATGGAACTTGTCGAGTATGCGATCGTCGGATCCTAGGTTTCTTGACGCAGCAGGTGATATCGAACAACACACGGTTAGCAATGCTGACTGGACCTACCACTATTTGCTCTACGAGTATCTGAAGATACTTCGGTGCGATGATGAGATTTTCGCCAAGTTCGTCGAGACTTCTGTTCATCCGGTCGTTCTCAGGAACTCGGACGAAGCATCTTCAGCAATTGCTGAAATCAATGAGTTGCTGAAGGATGATAGATGTATGCTGAACGTGGCCTCATACATATCGGGCCGGCCTGTCTATAAGGTAGAGTATGCTGTCCACAAACCACGAGATGTCGGTACGAACGAGTATGATGTCATGCTTTCCCTGGCTGGCGAGGATCGTGATTATGTCGGAAAAGTCGCCAAGATACTTGACGATAGCGGTACTAGGGTGTTCTACGATAGATACGAGGAGATTTCGCTTTGGGGTAAGGATATGAATGTCCATTTCCAAAGGGTGATCAAGCAAGCCCGATACTTCGTGCCATTCATCTCGAAGCACTATGTTGCCAAGATGTGGCCAACAGCTGAGGCAAGAGCCGCCTTGGCAAGGGCAATCAGCGAGAAGCGTGAGTTTGTGTTGCCCGCTAGATTCGACAACTCCGAACTGCCAGGGTTGCTCGATACTGTAGCCTACGTGGATCTGAGAAAGAAGACACCTGAAGAATTCGCAGAGATGGTCCTGAAGAAGATTCGTCAGAGTGGATGATTCTCAGACGGAATTCCTGATTGTTGAGCCGTGGATGAAACGCGATGCCTGGCTCGTTTTCAGTCAGAGGATTTTTGTGCCGGGACATAGACTCGTTTGTCGCCGTTTCTCGAGAAGTACGAGGTTCAGTCTGTGTGACATGCAAATCGGGTTGACCGTCTCATTCCTAACAGAGGGAGTTGGCACCGAGTCTGACCACCCTTCGGATTCTTTCAGTCAGTACGCTGAAGTTCTTCTCTGACGGAGGTTGCACGATAGATAAGGGGAATGAGAACCCTTCCTCTGATGGTCTTGAGTCGTATTGCACGGAACAACGGAAGACAATAAATATGCGAACGAACCCTGCAATGCCACCGATGAGGTTCCGCCTTCACTGGTGGAGCCACGGGACAAGTGTGGTTCGGTGGGTGTGTTCGATGTCCGGCGGTTACTCTAGAGAGACAATTCTGGGTTATCTGAACAATCCCATCCATTCAGGGTTGTGGAGCCTCACCACGAAGATTGACAATCCCGAGACCTTTCAGAAGGGTCTTGCGGATAGAGACAAGGCTTACAGGGAATACCCACCGATTCCAGGTTGGCTGATAGGCTTGTGTCTCGGAGATCTGACACAGGTCATATCGGACGAAGACGATAGAGATACAATCCTATTGAGAAGAGCGGGGCTCATTATCGATTCCGATCGATTCCTGAGGCGAAGCACTCGTTCGACGGCAATTCGCTATTACCCTAGAGGAAAGAAACTCTCTACACGTAAGAAGAAATCGAAACAGACACTCTACGAGCAGGAGGTGGTTAGGATGCGGGCGCTTTTCCCCGGCCTCCATAATGTCGTTTCGGATTCGGGCTTTGACTTCCTCTCTGTGTCCAATCCAAGCCACTTCTCGATTTGGCTAGAGGCGAGAGGAGCTGGTAGGACAATGGAGGTACTGAGCATCGACAAGACGACCTTAGAGAATCTCCAGCAGATAATTGAGATGCTCGTTACAAATTCTGGGTCAAGTTGTGAGTTCAAGTTGAAGAAGGTCTACACACCAGAATACAAAATGTTCGTAACCTACTTTCACACTCTTTTTCTTGCATCGAGTTCATTTTCATTATCCCCGAACCCGGATGTTGTCAGGGAAATCAACAGTTCGCTTAGCGAGGTGTTCGAGGGTAAACCCGATGGCGCAATAAGGTGTTGCGGTCTGGCAGTGGACTTTCTTCTGGAGGAAATCTTCGAATCAAGTTTCAGAGAGAAGGCTCCCAACAAGCCTCTCGGGGAACTCTTGGACAGCGTCAAGTCTAAGGCTCTAGAAATCCTGCATCATGGCGAATCGAATACGACGAAATCGCCCATTGATGAGGAGTTTGTCAGGTTAGGCCGGCTCGAGTCATCTGAGACTGTAGGGGCCCTTAGCCCTCTCGTGGATTCCGTCAGACTTTCGCTTCACACCAGTAATGAAATTGAGAAACGACTTCAGAGAATAGAGCGCAAGTTGCAGATGGGGGAGAAGCGCCCCCATCCCTTATTCTCAGAGAGCCTGCTCAAGAGTGTGTCCAGGGCGACAAGCCTGCGAAACGCGGGGTCTCACCGTGGTAGGGAGGAATTGACCTCATTTCACGCAGCTACGTGTATGAAAGGAGTCTTGAACCTTCTTTACTGGTGGGACCATCAATGCAGAGTTGTCGGCGACTGGGATGCGTCCGTTGAGGATGTTGTTTCGATTCTAGCTCGAGAGGGGCCTAAACTGGAGGTCTAACGCTGCGGAGTCAGCTTCCTCCATGATTGGTGGAATGGCGCGGGATGATGGAGAATCTTCCACGATATGGCAATCCGTTTGCAGCGGCATCCGTTTTGAATCCTGTAAAGCTTAATCTGGTGCAAGACGATTCCGCTCAGAACGGAACACATCGGGGGCAATCGACTTGGGAAGTGAGCTTACCATTGCGGACTTCCAGCGGCGTGTGGATGCGTACGTGACCGAAAGGGGCTGGAAGAAATACCACATGCCGAAGGACATCGCCATCTCGATAGCCATTGAATCCTCCGAACTCCTGGAGATCTTCCAATGGAAGCCCGACCCGCTGGAAAGCGGAAAGCCGGACAAAGGACTCAAAGGGCGCATCGGCGAAGAACTCGCGGATGTCGTTATCTACAGCGCATGCATGGCCAACGCCCTCGGCATCGACCTGTCGGAAGCGCTCCTGGACAAGATCCAGAAGAACAAACGCAAGTACCCCGTCAGTAAGGTCGCCAAGGCGAAGGACTGGGACGAAGTGCGTTCGGTCCGCACGAAACCGTCTGATGAGAACGGAGACGATTAGATTGAGGCTCTACTCCGGCTCCTCCAAGCAGTTCGTCGAGGACACCTACCAGAACCAGATTGCCGAGAAGCTCAAATCGTCTTTCTTCGAGCAATACGGTCACAATCCCTCCACCGGGGAGATCGGTTCGTGGAGGAACTCCCTCAGAGCCGCATCCATGGTCCTCCAGCACGCAGATCTCATGGACCACGGCGTCATGGTGGAGTACCAGCTCCCCCTTACGTCGAAGAGGCTCGACTGCCTCATATGCGGCCGCGACGAGTCGAGGAGGGACAACGCGGTGATCATCGAGCTCAAGCAATGGGACAAGTGCTCCCCCGCCGATGGTGAGAACGAGGTCCTCACATGGATTGGGGGCTCCGAAAGGGAGGTGTTGCACCCCTCCGTCCAGGTCGGTCAGTACCGGAGCTACCTCGAGGACACTCACACGGCCTTCTACGAAGGCTCCGACCCCGTCGTGCTGAACGCCTGCACGTACCTACACAACTACAGCCCCGTCGCGGACGACCCCATCCTATCGGAGAAGTTCAGGACGGTGGTCGAGAGGAACCCCCTGTACACCATGAACGATGTGAACCTCCTTGAGGGCTACCTGACCTCATGGCTGAGCGAAGGGCAGGGACTCGAGACCCTCCAGCGGATCGAGGAGAGCAAGTACCGCCCCAGCAAGAAGCTGATGGACCACGTCGGAAGCGTGATCAAGGGCAAGCCCGAGTACATACTCCTGGACGACCAGCTCGTGGTCTACGACAAGGTCTTCGCCTGCGCCAAGGGCGGCTTCCACGACAAGAAGAAGGCGGTCATGGTCGTCAAGGGCGGGCCGGGCACGGGGAAGTCCGTCATAGCCATCAACCTGATGGCAGACCTCCTGCTCAAGGGGTACAACGCGCAGTACGCCACGGGTTCGAGGGCGTTCACGGAGACCCTCAGGAAGGTCATCGGGACGAGGGGCGGCGTCCAGTTCAAGTACTTCAACAGCTACGCGGAGGCGGACTACAACTCCATCGACGTGCTCCTGGCGGACGAGGCGCACAGGATCCGGGAGAACAGCAGCAACAGGTTCACGGCGAAGGAGAAGAGGTCCCCGGTGCCCCAGATAGACGAGCTGATGCGTGCCGCGAAGGTGAGCGTGTTCTTCATCGACGACCATCAGGTGGTGAGGCCGGGGGAGATCGGCTCCGTCAGGTACATCCGGGAATGCGCTAGCAGGCTCGGGTGCAGCGTCTACGAGTACGAGCTCGAGACGCAGTTCAGGTGCGCAGGGTCGGACGCGTTCGTCGGCTGGGTGAACAACACCCTCGGGATCGAGAGGACGGCGAACGCGTTATGGAGCCAGAGGGAGGAGTTCGATTTCAGGATAATGAATAGCCCCGAGGAGGTCGAGAAGGCCATCCTCGGGAGGGTGGCCGAGGGGTACACGGGGAGGATGACGGCGGGCTTCTGCTGGCCGTGGTCGGACCCGAAGCCGGACGGGACGCTCGTGGACGACGTGGTGATAGGTGACTACAAGCGGCCGTGGAACGCCAGGCCGGAGGCGAGGAGGCTGGCGAAGGACATCCCGAAGGCGGTGACATGGGCGCGCGACCCGAACGGCATCCGTCAGGTCGGCTGCATCTACACCGCCCAGGGGTTCGAGTTCGATTATGCGGGAGTCATCTTCGGCAACGACTTGGTGTACGACCTCGATGCACAGAGTTGGGAGGGGCAGCGTGAGCACAGTCATGACTCTGTGGTCAAGAGGTCGAAGGACAGATTCGCAGAACTCGTCAAGAACACTTACCGCGTGCTCCTGACCCGAGGAATGAGGGGATGCTATGTCCACTTCGTGGACAAGGACACGGAACGATTCGTGAAGTCGAGGGTTGAGGGATACCGTCAGGCATAGGTCGAGCCGGATGTGAACTAGCACGCTTGGTAAGACTCCAATTTCGCGATTTCAACACCGAGCGAGACTCATTCTCTTCTTGTCTTCCCTTCTGGCTCATCCGAAAAGAGCCTCAGGCCTTTTCTCTCTGCTAGGTACGAGGAAACGCAAGGAAGGCTTAAGGTGGTGGAGAAGAATGCCACGCTAGTGGGAAAATGGCAAAGGGATTGTGTAGGAAATGCGGAAAAGAGGTCGGCAGCTTCATGAAACCTCCAGGATACAAATGCCCTCGGTGCAACTATGTCTACTGCGGGCCATGTTCTCCCAAGATTGGCACATTGATTAAGAAGCCAGCATGTCCTGAATGCGGTGTCGCGATGAGTGCTTGACTAAAGGCGATTTGACCGATGGACGCCAATGAGATCGAAGTGTCACGTGCTTCGGCCAGGCTCCGGGGCACCAATGGTATTTTCATTCTGACGAGCCGAAGGGTCTTGTTTGAGCATAGCTCGGGTTTGGTGTCGAGACGCGACTTCACGGTGCTTGATCTCCCCCTTCTAGCAGTGAAGGAAGTGAAGATTGAACGGGGCTTCCCAAGAACCAAACTAGTCCTTATTGCTCAAGGTGAAGGATACTCTGGCGTGCCTCGCATCGAGGTCGAAGTGAATTCCGCAGATAGATGGGCTTCGATGATTTCCTCTCAAGTATCATCGAGACGACTTGAGGCCGAAGAAGAGAAGCGAAAGAGTAGAATCCAGTATGTCGTGGACTTCTCCTTCCTGAAGGCTCAGATGGAATGCGGCGGAATCTCGCTGGAATCAATCAAATGCCCTAGCTGTGGGGCGAATGTGCAAATGCCCGCACAAGGAAGCTACTTCAAATGCAGCTACTGTGGAAGCCTAATACAATCTCAAGATGTCTATGAGCGAATGAAAGGGCTCCTCCATTCGCTGTGACCGCAAGAAAACGTCTCTCCATTGACCTTTCCTCCCTACCGATGTCATGCTCAGGCTAGGCGAGGGACACTTCAACATAGAGGCTTTTCTCACGATGGTCCGTTTGCATGCTACAACTGCAAAGGAAGATGGTTTCGGATATTCCCTGGGTGGACTTCTCTAGCAAAGTTGATAGACTCGGAAGAGATTGTCGCTTATGGGGAACTAATTGTCCGAGAAGGGCCGACGCAGTTCGGATGTGTGTAGGCTCGAAGTTCTCTTCTCAGAGATTCCTAAGCCAGGAGCAATCCATGTTCCCAAGCTTGTTGATGCGCTCTCTCGGGTTCAAGATTCGCTTTACGTAATTGGCAACTATCTCCTAAGAGAACCGTACAAAGAGGCAGGGCGCAGGTCAAAACCTCTCATGACCCATTGCACTCTCATCCTGAACGGGCTCTCGTCTGGAAGCACTGTGGCTGAACTTGAGGTGTTGGATTCCACACCTTCTCTGATAGAAGGAGAAGCTCCCCTCGGCGTCAGATGCCTTGGGATTATGGATGAGATCATAAAGGGCGTACTTTCTGAGGAAGACCCGACTGAGGCAGTATCGAAGTCGATAGGGGATGCGCGCTACAGAAGTAGAGTCGCTCAGGAGTTGTACGGGCTCTGGCCTTCGGAAAAGGAGGGCGGAATACAGATACGAATCGGTAAGGGCGTGAAAAGGAACCTGATTCCGGACTGCAGGCCTCGGATTGAGAAGTTGATAGGCGGTCCAGAGACATCAAGCGAGAAGTCTGTCGTGGGTCCCGTAATCAAGGTAAATCTCATCAGAAAGAATCAGAGAAGCCTGACCATCTGGACTCCTCAAGGTATGGTGAACGCATTCTTCGGACCCGAGATGATTGAGAATGTCCGAAAGAACGTAGGGTCGGTTGTAGAGATAAAGGGGCGTGCGGAGTTGGATGGCTCGGGATCCATACAATGCTTCCGAGACATACGACTCATCGAACGAATGAAAGAACTGAAGATTGACAAACTGGAATGGGAAGACTCTGCTGTGGATCTCAAGGAACCTTTGAGCGTCGCTGTGGATGTGGATCTGGCAAACAGGACATGGACGCTGGAGAACGAATTTCTCGGAATGATATCTGTAGGCGAGAACTGGGATGACGCCTTTTCTCAGTTCCAGGAGGAGTTCTTTTTCTTGAGGGACAATTATCTCAAAGCACCTGATGCAGAACTCACCCCTGCGGCAATCCAACTGAAGAATAGACTGAAATCGGTTGTGGAGTGATAAATTGCCGCCACTGAAACACAACAAAGTCCTAAACAGTCTTGAGAGTAAGGGTTTCGTGGTTGAGCATCGAAATCACATCTGGCTGACCCTGTACGTGGATGGCAGGCGATCTCCGATCAGAACATGCGTCAGCCACAGTTCAAGGGAAATCGGTTCTCCACTCCAGTCAAAGATGTCTCGGCAGCTTGGTATCAGCATCGGCGAATTGCGCGATCTCGTTGAATGCCCTCTCTCAGGTTCGGAATACGTCTCAAGGCTCAGGCAAAGAGGAGCCATCTAGTCCGACATCCTGCCGTGGTGAAATTTAGTCGACAGGTCAGTTGCCGATCCGATGGTTCTCCAATTGAGGCAATTGGCCACCCTGAGTCCCTTCTTCCTGCGCTGGGGTCTGGGATCGACGTGTCGTGGATCGGATCAGTTCTTGGAGCCAGGTGTCTGGGAGGCCAACGATTCCTCGCATGTTGCGGCGAATTCCGCCGCCGAGCAGACCACACATCTCCTCAGAGACCGTGTGTTCTCTGTCATCCTCTCGACGATACCCTCGAGCTGTGCCCGCTTCGAAGAGCCGTTCTTGCCCAGCGTCTGGTCCGGGACTACGATGAAGAGAATGGCGCCGCTGGTCGCGTATTCTCTTCCGTCCCGGTCGACGTGCTTGTCGCACATAGAGGCGCAACCGATTATCCCGACGATATCCTTCGGCCGGACATCGCGGTCCTTGATCTCCACTATCGCATCCACCTTTCCAGCCCTGTCGTCGATCAGCAGTATGTCCGCATCGGACATGTGGGTCCGGCGCGAGGGTTCGCCGAAGAACAGCCTCTGTTCAGAGCAATCGGAGTGAGATGTCACGACTCTCTGATCAGGCCGCTTCATGCGCTCCAGTACGGATATCGCACTCTCCCGCATCTCTCTGTGGGTCTCTCCTTCCTTCTTCAAGGTGCTCAATCCTCACATCTGTTGCCTCGTCTCATGGTTCGATCAGCTGGATGGTCACCGACGCCACGCCATCAGACCGGCTTCTGGTCCGGTGCGGCGGGTTTCATCACTGCACTGTGAGCGTCTGGTTTGAGCTCCATCTTCTCCGTCGACGGCGGCACATCCATCATCTTCGTCATCCTCAGGTGGACCCCCAGCGCCTGCAGGGGGCACCCCCTGAAGGAGTTCGTCAGGGCCGCCGCGAACTGCTCCTGTTTCTTCGATGCGTCCTTCCAGCCGGTCACGTTCCCCGATAGCGTCATGACGGCTGAGACAAGGTTCTCTGACTCCTTGAACTCGGGGTCCTTGAGCCCGATCTCCTCGGCGACCTTCTCGATGCAGTCGGTGTAAGTCGCTCTGACAAGCCCCTTCGAGGAGGGCAGGAGCAGTTCAAGGACCCACTTCGCCCCCGGCCGGTGGCAGAGCAGGATGGCTGGGAGCGGTTTCTCCTTCGACATCGTCGCGCGGAGGCTCCGCAGAGCCTCCCCTGTCCTGTGTCTCTGGACCAGGACCGAGATGTCACCAGCGGCGGCGTTCTTCAGGTGGTACTCCTTCTCCCGCGCCTCGAACTGCGTGATGATCCTCCTGTTCCCTTCGAGGTCCACGGACTTCATGAAGTTCTCCCTGAGCGAATCGGGCATGTGTATCTTCCCGGAGGCGAGGCTGTCGACGTAGTCGGCTTCTGTCTTGGCGCGCCGGTACTCTACCGAGATCGACCTGTACGCGTCCGTGTCCTCCCAGGTCCTGACCTTGGAGATCTCCTCTATCGACACAAGGTCCGTGGGGACGTCGGCCCCGGACGGCAGCAGCTTCCTCACGGCGGTCCTGAGAGCCTCCGTGTCGAAAATCATGGTCTCCGGCACGTCCTTTGCCTTGCCGGAGAAGCCTGCCTTGCGCAGGTCGTCCTCGAACCGCTCGGCGACCCTGCTCCAGTCGCCGACCCACAGCCTGCCCGCGTCGACTGGCGGCCTGACGCGTTCCGCGCTGAGCCTGGACACGAGGGATGATAGCTCCGAGTAGGATCTCTGGAGGCTGGCGTTCCGCTCCTTCTCCTGGTCGTTCAGCCTTATGAGTTGGTCCCTGGTGCCTTCGAGGGTTGACATCTCGCCAGTCAACCTGGATATCTCCGCCTCATACCCCTTGACGCGGTCACCCCACTCCCTCTGCGCTTGTTCCATACCAATCTGGAAGCGCCTCCCGATCTCCTCTTCAATGTGGGTATCGGTCCCCCCGTTCTCGGCCTCCTGCCCTTCGTCGTCCTCCTTGGGTTCCGAGATGTCGAACGTGAACCTGAATTCTGGGAGGAGGTTGCTCTGCGCCTTCTGCAGAGCCTCCCGGAGCATGGCTTCTGGGACACCGTCCACACGGATGCATCCCTCGGTCCTGTATGTGAGATACTGGGCGTTATGGAACTTGTGCGTGTTCCTGATGTGGTCCTGTATCCGGCCCTTGACCTTCCCTGTGACGACCTTCAGCTCCTTCCCGCTCAGATTGATAAGATATGTCTTCTCTCCTTCTGCCAAATGAGATCCCCCTCTTTCCGAACCACGCACGCTTGAGCTTTGTGAAGAGCCCATGCATGGAGTGAAGTACGGGCATTTGAAATCTTCTTGCTGATACGGTCTCATTTCCCAGGATACTACATTGCATTCGTGCTGGGACTGCACAGTCCCTATCTGGGAAATCCCACTCACCGCTCCAGATCCGATCCACCGCGTGTTGCGATTTCCGTCGACCGCTTCTCTTGCTGACGTTCATGCGTAGTCCTATTGTGAGGAGGCACGGCCGTGAAGATGGCTCCTTGGTTTCTCTGGCCGCGGTCGTGCCGAAGAGTCATGCGTTCCACTGAACTTAGGGCCAGTTAGCAGAATTGCAGGATTCGATTCGTGACGAATGGTCGATGATGCTGAGTGGGTGTTCTCCAGGAAATGTCGCTGCCATTTCACTTTCCAAGCAGAGGCCCGTCGCCACAGTCATGATCACTGATCTTGTGAATCCCGATACGGTATTACCCAAGATTGAAGATCGTTAAACGATTCGATCTCGGGAGCATGGCACCATTCGATTTGAATAGGGAGGTGGGGCGATTACGCCGTTACCCCTCAACATCTTGTTGCGTTCTTGATCGATACGTTGATCTGAGGATCCGCGATATACACGGTTGCGAAGATCGCATTGGTGGTATCGAACTAAGGGGCGAGATCCGCGGGCTTCGATGTCGGGGCCAATCTTGGATCTCAAGAGGGGAATACATGATCCATAGCCGCTGCGAAGAGGGAAGACGAGCTGGACGACTCCTCCTTCACCATTCATTCCGCAACACCATTGACGCAATAAGGGCGGCTGGGGTTAGGTTGCCGACGGTGGGTGGCGCTCATCGCATGGATTTCAGCTGGGTGAGCTCGGGACCGCCCGAAGGGCGTGTCACAAACCTCGAACCGATAGGCGGCTACGGCCTTGATGCGAGACGCGGGCAGTCGCTAATGAACGATCCCAAGACTCTTGTCTCAGCTTATGATGAGTCGATCAACAAGTACAATGCACTGGAGGGGACGGCCTTCTTCACATCTCATTCCATTGTGCACGTGGCCCAATCGGGATACGAGCCGCTGAACCTCCTTGCCATGTATTTCTACACTCGTTCGAAGGAGCTTCAGGGCAAGTCACCGCACCTCACATTTTCGATGAATCCATCGATGGACTCGCAGAAAGACTACTTGAAGGACAAGCTGGACTTCATATTGTCCAACGCTGTCAAGAATTCAGTCTTGTTGATCGATGGACCGATAATTGCCGGTGATGTCTACACTACTTTCATGTCATCTGTTCCTGAATTTGTCAGCCGTGGTATCCTACCTGTGTTTTTCGTCAAGAACAGCGACAGCAACATGGTTATAGACAACTTCAGCGAACTGGGATCCAAGTACAATTCAGACCTTCATTGGAGCTACAACGCATTGAAGACCGGACAACGGAGCTCGTTTTTCCGCTATGTCGACCGAAGAAACGCGAGGAACGCGAAGGTATTCTGCTACATGAAGGCCATGGACGTCAGCCCTGTCCGAGTGGAGTTCTTTGTTGAATCTTTCGAGCAGCACAGCTCCTCTATACCATTGGTCATGGACATGCTTCACTATCTCACCATTGTCCAGGGTGATGATCACAATCCTCAGGTGCGGCCGATTGCTATCGCAGAGATGTATGCGAGAGAGACGCTGAAGCTCGTCAATTTCCAGCGCCTGATGCGCGAGAGCGGCCTGCATCCGACAATGAATCAGGAGAGATTTGCGTGGTGACGTCATGAACTGGATTGTTCTGGGCGAAAGCAATGGCAGAATAAGATTGGTGTCGAAGAGCGGGACGGGGGGAATCCTGCCAAAGGGGTCGTACCTAACCATCGAGAATAAGGATGAGGGTGCGAAGTTCATCCTTCGTGTGGATGACACGAGTCAATCGGAACCGTTCTCCCCCTCGCCGCTTGTTGTTGAAATGGACTTGTCGCCTCTGAAGCAAGACCAGGAATGCCAGAATGTTATCTCTGCATACAGGGTCAAGGACATCAGCGCAAGGTCAGATGGGCTTATTGATTTCATACCTCCGCAGTCCTTGGCAAGAAAATCGACTCAGGAGGAGGTTGACTTGGCTCTTGGCAGCCATGACACGGGTCCATTGGTATTCATAGCGGCCATTCATTCCAGCCAGAACCAGTTGATCAAGGATGAATCTGGTAAGCCGATCACGGCGCGACTTCCCGAAGAGATGTTCTACCATCAGATCATGGTGTGTGGAAAGACTGGAAGCGGCAAGACCGTGGCCACGAAATACCTCGCTCAGTACTTCGTGGAGGAGATGCACGGTGCCGTCCTGGCGATAAACGTCAAGGATGTTGATTTCCTCAAGATGGACAAACCCTCTGTTGCCAGAAACCCCGAGGTTGTCAGCGAGTGGGCACACCTCGGGTTGACGTCCCGTGGCATGGAGAATTATGTCATCTACTATCCGGCTACAATACCGATCGATTCATCTCAGGGGGTATCACCGGAGGTGTGCAAGAAGGTCACTCTGGATGTAGGCGTGATTGATCCCGAATCATTGGCCGGTTTACTCCAGGGGATAACTGATGCGGCTTCTCAGACCCTTCCCAGCATATTCAGGTACTGGCAGAAGACCGGAAGACGACCTGACGATTTCACATTCAGTGGGTTCGTTAGGTACTTCTCAGCAAAGTCAGAGGACGACAGAACCTTCGACACAATTACTGCACGCGGGGATGACTCAGTCGTGACGCTACACAAGGGCACGTGCGAGAACATTCTCCGTAATCTGCATTCCGCCATTGATTTCTTTGACAATGACGACGCGGTGTGCCTAGATTGGACCGACATACTTGTCACCGGTAAGATGTCCGTAGTCAATGTCGCAGGTAAGGGGGGGAGCCAGTTTGGGTCCGTTCTCTTGAGAGATCTGTTGCACAAGATTGTCCGGGCAAAGGATGCCCAGACATCGAAGGTTAAGATCCTCATTATTATCGATGAAGTACATCAATTCTACAACACAGAGACAACGAGGGAGGCGCTGGGTGACCTTGACACGATATGCAGAACTGGCAGGAGCAAGGAGATCGGCGTCATATTCTCTTCTCAGAACCCCTCAGATATGCCAAAAGGATTGGCCAATGTCATCAACACGAAGATCTTCTTCAAGACAGATGCGTCATCGGCGAAATCCCTCGGCGTGAGGGTGACCGATGAAGAGATGGAGAGCCTGAGAAAGGGATATGCTGTGGCGACTATCCACGAGTTATCACAACTGAAGGTGCTGAAGTTCCCTATGTCAACTGCAGGAGTGTTCGAGGTGGGAAAATAGGCGAAGACGAGAGCAATGTTGGGACTTTCTTGGAGAACCTGATGAAGGACGACATCGACCGCGAACTGATCAAGATGATCTCCCGAGACGTTGACAACGAGAAGATGTTCGAGGTTCTGATGAAACTGGTGACCAAGAGGAGTGAGAAGGATGATTGAGTACGACTACACCCTTGAGCGGGACTACCTGGATGAGAAGCGCACGTTCGTCCCTGCGGACATCCCAAAGAGTCTGGAAAGCCTGGTATACATCGAAGGACCCAATTCATCTGGCAAGAGCACTCTGCTGAACATCCTGGCACTTGGCTTCCACGGGCTCAAGAAGGAGCGGCTCAATCCTGCTCTGAGAGACAAGATGAGCGATCTGGTAAACTCAGATCATCAGAAGCTGAAGTTTGAGTTCCGGATAAAGAACAGAGATGGTGACACAGTCCTTGTCTCTTCGAAGAGTTCCTTTGACAATCGCGAGATCATCGTCAAAGAGTATGTGAAAGGAAAGGAGACGATTCTGACACCGGATCTTCTTCACAGGAAATACAACCTGATCTATGACATCCCAGACAACCCGACAGACAGGCTGAATCAGCTAGTCATCGAGATACGGGAGACTCAGAGGGCATATTACAACCGACTCGGGAGTCTCAGGAATCATGTGAGATCAGCCATAAATGAAATCAAAGGCGGTCGTGACCCCAAGAGAATTGCGGTACTGGGAGAGAGCATACGGAGGACTAAGGCGGAAGTCGAAGCGGCAGTTGCTGACCAACGGGTCGAGGAAGAATCGCTGGACCTGATCGAGCGTTACACATTCTCGCAGCTGTATGTGAGCACGGTGGATGGGCGTGACTCCGCTTCGTGTGAGCTTGAGGCAATGGAGAAAATGGAGAAGAAGACCAAGAATCAGATTCGAAAAGTCAGCAACGAGTACCAATCCCAGTACCGAACAGTCAGAACTCTGGTCGACGACATGATCGAGAAGAAGAAGGAGATCTCCAGTCAGCTCGCGCGGACCCTTCTCAAAGACGACAAGCATCATCTGAAGGTCTGGGATCGGATAGATCTCCAGGCCTCTTATGACGACTTTGAGGTATCCGAGCTTCTCGACACAGAGACTATCGCATTGCAGAGAATACTGCACGAAATGTCGAAGGAGAGTTCAAACACAAAGGAGCTCGCAGAAGCTAAGGTGCTATCAGACTTAATAGGATTCCTGGACCACTATCGAAACTCGGATGTTGTCCTGCCAGGTGTTGGACAGACTGTCGATGGGTTCCTCAGCATACTCGAGGAGCACTACAACCGATTCAAGGCTACGAAGGTCAAATCTGACAACCTAACAGGACTGATGAACGAGTTGACCGCCCTCCGAGGTTCTATCAGATATGCGAACACCGAGCTTGCAAAACTGAAAGAACTGAAGGCAGTCAATACAGAGAACGGGCAAGTTGATCTCGCTGACGAGCAGGATGCTCACAAGAAGGAACTTCTCGAGACCAAGGTGAAGAGCCTCTCCGAGATTGCGCAGAGCTACATGATTGAGATGAGAAAGAAGGGCGTGCGAGAGGACGCGATCGCTGCCGGACTGGATGAGCTTGCAGTCAATGTCGCCATCAAACCGTACAGAGTCTACAGTAACCAGCAGTTGAAGGAGCTTGTCAACAGCTTGAGAATGAAGGTTATTGCGGGAGCCAACTCTCTGAAAGACAAAATAAATGCGCTGACAATCCACACGAGTGAACTCAAGAGGCTGGAGAGCTTGGAGCAACACAGGTACACAGAGAGGCTTCCAGACCTCGAGAGTATTCTGAAACGAATCCAGCGGCTCGAGAACCAGATGGGGGTGGAATACGACAACAACATCTCGTCAATAATTAACAAGAAGGCTGGTAGCAGCGAGCCGGAGAAGGCCTATCAAGTGGAGGTTGCCAAGTACCTCGGAAGGAAGGTTGGTTTCATCCGCCATATACATGACGAATACACGGTAAGCAAGATCGATCTCGTTGCTGGAAACATAGTCACGCATTCTGGCAAGAGAATTCGACTTACGGATATGGGAACGGGCCAGGGTCAAAGCGCTTATCTTTCAGGCCTTCTGAACACGGAGGATGGCCGGCCAATCATCGCCTTGTTCGACGAAATTGCCATGATGGATGAGAAATCCATGGAGCCAATATACAAGAAGTTCAGGGACCTGCACAAGAAAGGTAGGTTGCTTGTAGGGATAGTAGTTCAAAAGGGAGAGTCTGTTAGGATCATCTCAAAGGCATAGAGGTGCGATTTTGGACGAGAAACTTCAGAAGGTGCTCTACAGGTTCTATGACAGCTTCAGATATCAGATGGAGATTGGCGGTAAGCTGAAGTCGGATAGCGTGCTGACAACGAGCATCAAGCAGTTCAAGAACACCCGGTTCAGGCCGCTCAAGGAATCAGCGATTGATGGCCACAAAATCCCTCCCGACCTTCTATCCCAACTCACAGGGCAGAATTTGGTACGAAGTAGTGGTGAGCTTGCGAAGTTTGTGATCACAGGAAAGGGGATCTGGGAGGCCGAGAAAGCGAGGGGATTGATTGATGAGACTAGGCTAATAGACTTCATCGACTCCAACTTCTTCGAAGTACTATTTGAGCAAGCGACGCCTTTGACCGACAGAGAGAAGGTTGTGCTGTTTACCATGCTTGCGGCGCGTGCGTTCTCTGAGGGTTCATCGGCAGATATGAAGAGGAGTCGCGAGGTGAATAGTGCATGGCTGGATGCCTTCATGGCGTGTTCATCTGAGCTCCGGAAGCTGGGAGTCATCACCACTGAGAATGTTGACATCTTTCCGGACAACTCTCAGTACGAAGATGTTGCCAGTCACTTCATCCGGCACACCGACCGCCTTCCACGCAAGACAAGGGCAATATTCAAGTCCTCGAGCAAGCGGGACAACAGGTACTTCCTGGACGTGAGAAAGAACGATGAAGTCGAACTCGATCGTCTGGCTTATCTATTCTGGCTGGTGCTGGGATCTCAACTCACGGTTGACAACATAGACTCGGTTAATGACTTCTGCGCGTCTGTAGCGTACGACCGTTCGGTTCAGCTCTTCGAACATGAGAAGCACGTGTTCGCGAGTCCTCGATACGATGATGTCGTCAGGAGCGCGATAATCGAGTCTATCGTTTCGAGGCAGAAGTGGTAGGCGAGTCAGGCAAGATAGGGTCATCACTCACGGTCGCACCCTCTCGCCTCCGCCAGCAGCTTCGTCAGCCCGGGGCACGCGTCAGGCTTCTCATCGAGATACCTGTGCACCTGCCCCGTCTCCAGGATCGTGACGGCGTCCATCATCTCAGGGTGGGCACCGCATCCATGTCCCATCAGCCCCCTCAGGGCCGAGAACGCGAGGCCGCCCCTGAGGGCCTTCTCGTATCCCGGAATCCTCTCCTCGAGTCCTGGGCACCCCCTGAGCGCCCTAGTGAGGATGGCCACCGCAAGGTAGGTCGGGAAGAAGACGAACTCCACCCTGGCGTCAGAGTCCATGCCCTCGATGCTGGGGGCGACGCACCACGAACCAGGGACGAGCCTCGGGATGTCGTTCCTATGGCCCCTGACGAGCGATCCGCACAGGTGCTCGAGGTCGGCAGTAGTGTAGTGCGGAGCGGGAATCCTTCCCCGGGCGAGCTCCTCGAGGACCTCCCTCAGCTCCCTAACCTTGCGGTCCATCTCGCCGATGTCGACCTTCGTGCACGGCTCGAACTCACAGATCATGCCTTGCACGCCTCCATTCCCAGCACCTGTATGCCCAGGCTCCTCCTGCCGAGCCTCCTCGCCTTCCTTATCGCCCCGCGGGGTATCTGCTCGACCCAGCTCCCGTCGGAGAAGGGGTCAGTGCATACCTCGGAGGCGATTGTGATGTACCTGGGGCCGTTCCTGAGAACGATGCCGTAGGCTATGGTCGGGGAGGGGTCCTCGAGGTCCTCTATCTCGTCGTGCGTGAGCCTCTCGGTTGAGTGGGTGTCGTACCACTCGATCTCGATGATGTCCCCTTTCTTCGGGTCATACTTCTTGTCCTTGGCCATGGTGAACCGCGCCTCTTTCTGGGCGTATCCATGCGACCTGGGGCTATTCGTTCTTCCACATACGGTATCGTCGTGGCTGAGACGGTTTCGGCGAGCATTCGCGGTCGGCGGTGGGGATGGGAATCCCGGTGAGTGAGTCACCTGAGGAAGCGGGGCACTGGGAGAAGGGGCAGGGCGCGGCCAGGCCGGGCGAAGAAGTCCACCCTCTGGAAGATGTCACTGAACGAGTTCCTCGGTGGTGTTAATGCGGAGGGGGCCGATCTCTTCCTGCTTGGCTGGCGGCACTCTGCGAAGTCGGGGCCAGATGAGGCGGCGAGGAACGCCTATTCATGCGCAATACTCGATGTCATAAACGTCATGGTAAAGGAGATCGGGCCGGAGGCGACCAGGGCAGTAATCCGTGCGATGATGGGCGAGTACAGGGCTCGGTGGCACCGGTTGGGTGTGGAGCCCGTGGTGCGGCGGAAGATGGGGTCCAGTCCTGGGCTGAGAAAGCTGAGATAGGGCTGACGGCTCAGGCCTAGCATGCTGAGGGTCGTGGGCTTGCCTGAGCTCGTGGCCGCCTCTCCTCAGCACTGGTGGAACCCCCTGCTGCGCCTGCAGAACGCTATGAAACTCTTGAAGAACCTCTTCTCCGACCCGTCCAGGTCCCTGAATCCCTCGAGGGTGAGGACCTCGTCCTCGAACAGGCCGACCCACCGGTTGAAATCCTTCATTGTCTGCTCCTCCGTGTACGATCTGTGGACGACGAAGACAGCATGCCCCGGGGGCGAAGGGTGGGTTCCCCGAATGGTATATCACGGCGACCTTGAGGTCGCCGATCCCCTTCTCGAGGGAATCCGCCCAGCTCCTCGCGACCCTGGCGGGGACGTAGCCCCCGTCGTTGCTGTAGCCGAACCTGTCCATGTCGGCTCCCGAGTGCTCGAGCGCGTTCGCCACCACGTGGAGCCATGCGTACATGGTCACGTGGAATGGCTCTATCCTTGACCTTGGTACGAGGTCCCAGCCCGTTGCAGTCCCCTCCCTCAGGTCCCACGCTTGGGCAGGAGCCTCTTGGTGTGCTTGCTGAGCTCCTCGAAGCTCTTCAGGCCTGTGCTTATCTTGACGATCTTCCCCTTCCTGATGAAGAAGACAGTGGGGACCTGCTGCACCCCGAAGAGCCCTGCAAGTCCCAGACGGTCATCGATGTCCAATTTCGCGAAGGTGATGTCTGGATTCTCCTTCTCGAGCTGCTCCATAAGGGGTTCGATCACCACGCACGGGGGACACCACGATGCGACGAAGGTGCAGACAACCCCATCTGTCTCGTCCCACATTTCCATCAACTCTTCAAATGACCGAATCCTCCTCGTCGTTCTTCCTCCGAGATCATCTACGGCGCGACGCCTCCTGTACCATTTCTCTGACCGTATCGCGGGTGATAGTACGGTCGTTCATGTGGTGTGACTTCCAGGCTTGCATCGCGGGCGAACAAGGCGCAATGACATCGCCCTTTACGTCATGCCCCACGCGAATGAGAATTGGCCGCTGGGAACGTAGAGGGCGCATGTCTGTTGACATTTGGTCGGTGATTCGGAATCACATCCTACCGGATGTGAACCGTCTTGTCACCGCTGCCAGAACCCACTGCTCCTACGGCAGAACCTGACGAACTGCCTAAGGTACTTGCGGTCTTCCATTTCATCTCTTGGAACGAAAGTATGATTTGCCTGAAGCTTGTTAGTGGTTAGGGGCTCAAGTGGCACGATCGGTCGAGTCTTTGGAGGATTTGGTGCGCCAACTGTCAGTGCTGACAAACACTGATGCAACAAAGGAACTTGTGAGATACTACGCCAACGCAAGATTTCGATTAAAAGGCAATGATTTCGAGAGCGGATTCTGCGACGGAACAAAAGACGGAGGAATCGATTTCTTCTACATCGAGGATGACACTTACTACATCTTCCAGTCAAAGTTCTCTGCGACAAAGTCAAACACTTCGGAGGCCGAAGTGAAATTAGAGCTGGGCAAGATTGAGAAGACTCTGACGAAGACTAATACTAATACAAGGGCTGCATCGTTCGTTAACGGACTGAAGTTGGCGACAGACAACGACTCGGTGACTCTCGAAGTTGTTTGGCTGACAACCAAGGGTGTTCCCGAAGCCATTTGTGTTTTCGCCCAGAATGAATTGGCGCGAATCCGACGTGAAAGCGGGTGGAAGATCAATGTCGATTTCGTGCCAGTCGACGTGAATTCGTTGAGAGCTGTGGTTCATGATGTAAAGCATGGCAATGTTCCATACACTGGAAAGCGGACAGTCCCGTTCGAAGATGATGCACCGATTCAGTTCTGTGATGATGCTACTGGGGTTCGTTGCGCAATCGTTACGATGAGGGTCGTAGATCTGCTGAGATGGTTCAATCAAGGTGACGTTGAAAGGTTCTTGCAGAAGAATGTCCGCGGATTTATGGGTGAAAACGATGTGAACAGGGGAATAGTCAAATCATTCAAGGAGAATCCGGAGTGGTTTTGGTACAAACACAATGGAATCATTGTTTTCGTCGACAATTACTCGGTTAGCGCAGCAGGAGGCGAACTGATTCTCAGGAATCCGCAGATTGTCAATGGAGGTCAGACCGCGAGATCTCTCTATAGATCGTGGGACGCCTTGGGTAGAAAGGATAGTGCCGCGAAGGTTCTAATGAGAATATACAGACTACCTTATGAGAGTTCAGAAGCTTACGAAAAGGGGATCGAAATAATATCGGCTCTGAACTCCCAGACCAAGATTTATGCCTCGGATTTGCGATCAAGCGATCCCAGGCAAGTGCGCATCGAGGAGCTTGTGAATCAATTGGGATACAAGTACTATAGAAAGCGAGCCAGGGAGAACAGAGCAACTCTGCATAGCATCACGATGAGGAATCTGGCACTTCTATACTATATGGTAAAGAAGAAGTCTCCCCATTACGGAGCTACTGGCGAAATCGAATCCCTGTTTAAGGAGACTGCGCACTATCGTGACGTATTCGACGAGAAAGAGATAAACAAGACACTGACGAAGACCCACGTCGTCCTTAGATACATATCCGTGTGGACCATTTACCAGCTTCTTAAGAGACTGACAATACCAGATAGAGATGAGAACTTCAGACCCTATTCTCAATTCTGCGTGGTCGTGGATACTTACTGCAAGCTGGAGGATTGGAGGAGAAGAAGCTTCGGCCATGATTACCTGGAATGGGTCAGTTTCCTTGACTCAGAGGGATTCAAGGAGGCAATCATGAGCTATGGGCGAATTGGATTCCGCCTTGGAAGAGAGATAATCCCGAAGAGTGAGGAGGCGAGATCCTATTATCGTACACCGGCTGCCTTTGAGAAGTATGTTGGCGAAGTCAGTCAGAGGAAGTTTAATTCTCTTATCGACAAAGCCTACGAACGATTCGAAGAGGATTTGGACTAAGGGAAAGCAACTAAGTTCTTCCCGTTTCTGACGGGGTATCGATAGCGCTCAACCCGTCCCTTCTCGAGATGCGTCAGGAATCTCTGGACGTTCCGTTTGAGTCCTCCGATGTCCTCGAAGAGATGATTGCTCAGGGCGTGGGACTTCAGGAAGAGCTAGAACCCCTCGATCGGGTTCAGGTGTGGTGAATATGTGGGCAGTGGCACCAGCTCGATACGTCCGTCGAGCCCCTCGAGATAGTCGTGCACACGTTTTGTGAAGTGGACGCTGTAGTTGTCGAGGACAATCTTGACATCCCATCCCCTGTACCGTTTGGCGACCTGCTTCAGGAGCCCGATGAAATCATTGCCCCTCTTGTGATGGCAGAAACGTGTGACTAGGGTGCCAGTCTCAGGATTGTCAACGGCGGTTACAATTCCCCAAACCCGGCGGAATGATTTTTCCACTTCTGGCGGTCATTCTTCCCACTCCTATTTGTCCTTGTCTGAGGTCCTCGCCGGCGGAGGATAGGCCGACCCCGCCTTCCGTCTCGACTGCAGCCTGTAGCTCTCACCCTTGATGTTCACCTTCAGGCTGTGGTGGAGTATGCGGTCGAGGACCGCAGACGCGAGCAAGTTGTCGCCCAGGACCTCACCCACTTCCTGTACTCGGTAATCGTTGACAGGGGCATTCCACGAGAAAAAGACTCCGGAACGGAGCGTCGTGTAAATCCATCAGGATTTGAACGGAAGAGAGATTAGCCCCCCAAGTACTGTATAGACTCCGTATGAAGATTGTGCTCATTGAGAATCTGCGGATGAGGTGGTCGCCCGTTGGGAAGGTGCTGAGACACCTGAAGGCGATCAGGTGTCACACTCAGAGTCTGAGAGCCAATCTTGTAGCTCTGAAGTCACTTGACGATTTGTGGGCGAGCGATTTTAAGAGCGACTCCCCGTACAAAGCCCTAATTGAGGCATACGAAGAGAGCATCACCTCGAATGAAAAGGAGATGGAAGGTATTCGAAAGGCTCTGGAAAGCGCTTTGCGTGCTCAACGTCAAGAGTGAAAGTGGGATATCTGCAATCTTTGACATATGTCTGGTCTGCATGCAATGGCACGCAAACCCTTCAGGAGTACTCAATAGCCATCCTGCTCGTTGACGTCTCGCACGCATTCCGTAGCACACTGTCCTGAGCTGGAGAAGCTGATGAGAATCAGCGTAGTCCGCACAAGGATAATCAATCGTCGACGCTTGGACAGGGGAGGACCGAGTTACCATGGCAGCCAGCCACGTGCCACCATTTTTATAGTTCGAGCTCACTTCGATGATAATGAGGCCAATCTTCAACCGAAGGTTGAATCTCAGAAACATACTGTATACTTCTCATTTTTCGTTTCCTGTCTGTTTTGAAAGATCGAATGATTTCACTCGGCGTTCAAATGAGTGCATGCACTCCATTTCTGCAGGCACTGAATGATTCGACCGCTAACCAGCTAAATGTGTTGCCGGCGACCCTCTAGGTGTTGATCAAATCACATTCGACGGCATGCGGAATGGCTAGGTGATGCTCCAGTATTTTCTTCGATCCGACTACATGTACTCGGAAGGGTCAACCACTGACAATTTCTCTCGGGTTCGGTGGATAGAAAGGGGAACGTTCGACCGGGCGAGAAGGAAGCACTTTTTGTCGCCTGGCTGAAACGGAACAGCGGCGGTAAGAAACTGAGTGTCTGCGTGGCGAAACTCAGGCAACTTGGTCTTGAGGAGGACACCCTCTCCTCGTTCCCGAGCGGCGGAATCTCCATCCAACGGCAGTACGGCGAGAGGTTCGTTTGCCTCGAGGATCGCAGATGGGCGGATGAGTTGGCGAAGGCCTACAATGTGAAGGTGCTGCATCATGCCCAGCATTTCAAGCTGAAAGAAGAATTACTGTAACAAAAAAGATATATACGGTTGAATATTGATGTGACCAAGAAGTGTTCCGACATGGTCGTGAAGAGGAAACTGAGAGAGGGCTCAGGACGAGCCGTTGAAGGCATGGCCGACGTTCCGTTCGAAGGATTGTTCGGGAACCTCTCCCAGCAGAGGGTGCTCCAGGAGCTGGTCGCTGATCCTTATTCGACCTACACGCCGAGGGACCTCACAGAGTTGACGGAGCTCACGGAGCCGACTGTCCGAGAAGCTGTCGCCGCCCTGGTCAGGCTCGGGATTGTCAGAAACATCTCTCGCAGGAGGATGCGGCCCGTCTACCAAGTGAACTCGGACTCGAAGAGGATGGTGGCACTGATGTTCCTCAGCTATGCGGTTCTGGACGACAACTGCGGCGAAGACCACCTCGGGGACGCGGTCAAGTACTACTACGAGACGACCCACTCATCATATCTTGAATTCGAGTCAGTAGGGGTCGCCGGCGTGATGGGCGAATCCTACCAGGATATCGCCGGAAGGTCGTTCTCAGCCGACCAGAGGTACGTCGTCGCTGCAGTAGGGGTGTAGGAAATGGCAGGTAGGAAGAAGTCTGAAGCAAAGGAGGTCCCGCCTCCCGGGGATTCGAAGGTCGCGGTCGACCTGAGGAGGATATACGAGTTCGAT
>Ga0315273_10001361_pt1 | contig 27663 bp, 20 predicted proteins | sample YL17G02_0_MG_FD_205753 | JGI IMG/M metagenome (GOLD analysis project Ga0315273, IMG submission 205753) | Sediment microbial communities from Yellowstone Lake, YNP, Wyoming, USA - YL17G02_0 | ecosystem: Environmental > Aquatic > Freshwater > Lake > Sediment | place: USA: Wyoming | collected... | reverse complement strand
CGGAAGTTCGCTCCATGGCCCCCACCCTCTGCCGACGCCCTCCCCGCGCTCCCGGCTTCGCAACTCCCCCGCTCCCGCTGCCGCGTGCCCTTGCTGGGGGCGCCCGCCCTCTTGCCCCCCCCGATTCTCCCCTTGACACGGGATATCGAAGTGATATCATCCTGACATCCCGAAAGGAGGGATCATGTTCCTCGAGAAGAAGGTGCTGGCGTCGTCGGGGTGGTTGATGCTGGTGGTGATCATCGCCGTGCTCGTGCTGTCCGTCGGCGGCTTCGTGATCTCCATCCGCGCCCAGCAAGTGCCCCTGCTGGTGCTGTCGCTGCTGGTGCTGGTGGTGGACGTGACCTGCTTCGCCGGGCTCCAGGTCGTGAATCCGAACGAGGGCCAGGTCGTGCAGCTCGCCGGCACGTACCTCGGCACCCTGCGGGACCAGGGCTTCTACTGGGTGAACCCGCTGACAAACCGCCGCCGCGTCTCCCTGCGCGTGCGCAACTTCGAGAGCGCGAAGCTCAAGGTGAACGACCACGACGGCAACCCCATCGAGATCGCCGCGGTCGTGGTGTGGAAGGTCGTGGACACCGCCGAGGCCATCTTCCACGTGGACAACTACGAGAACTTCGTCCACGTGCAGAGCGAGGCCGCACTGCGGAACCTGGCGACGTTGCATCCGTACGAGCCGCACGAGGAAGGCGAGGTCTCGTTGCGCGGCAGCACCGCCGTGGTGGCCGACCTGCTCCGCAAGGAGATCCAGGACCGGCTCTCCCAGGCGGGCGTCGAGGTGCTCGAGGCGCGCATCAGCCACCTCGCCTACGCCCAGGAGATCGCCGGCGCCATGCTGCAGCGTCAGCAGGCGGGTGCGATCATCGCGGCGCGCTCGCGCATCGTGCAGGGCGCGGTCAGCATGGTCGAGATGGCGCTCGAGGAACTGGCCCGCAAGCAGATCGTGGAACTGGACACCGAGCGCAAGGCCACCATGGTCAGCAACCTGCTGGTCGTGCTGTGCAGCGGCCAGCACACGCAGCCGGTGGTGAACACTGGAACGTTGTACCAGTAGGCGATGGCGTGGCGGAGCGGAAGCCGTTCCTGCTCAGGCTGGCGCCGGAGGTCTACGACGTGCTGCAGAAATGGGCCGCCGATGACCTGCGGAGCCTGAACGGGCAGATCGAGTTCCTGCTCCGCCGCGCGCTCGACGAGGCGGGCCGCCCACCCCGCGGCAGCGGCGGCGGGCAACCCGCGGCCCGCTCGGGTCCATCATCGGACGCCGCCCCCCGGCGGAAACGCCCCGGTTGATTCCCTTGATCGCGGCAATCGACCTGCCGATGAAACTCTCGTCTGGAGGTGCCCGCCCGATGACCTTCCGTATCCCGCCCATGCTCATGCGCTTCGTCCCGCTCCTGCTCGTGCTGCTGGCGGCCCACTCCCAGGCACACGCGGCCGGGAGACCGGCCGGAGCGAACCGTGCCGCGGTCGTCACCGGGCCAGGCCTCGAGCGCTCCCTGCCGGTCATGGACGACGTGCTGAGCATCGTCGCCGCGAGCCGCGGCAACGTCACGGACACCGTTCGCGCCTCGGCCGCACTCGACCTGGCATTCGCGGAGGCGGAACGGCTCGCCGGCGTCTTCGCGCCCGGGGAGGGCACGAGCGAACTGGCGCGCCTGAACCGCACCGCCGCCGAGCAGCGCTTCTCCTGCTCCGCGGACCTCTACACCGCGCTCGAAGCCGCGGCCGCGCTGGCCGACGAGACCGACGGCGCGTACGACCCGACCAGCGGCCCCCTGCTGCGCGCGTGGGATCGGCGCAGCGGCGCGGGCGCGCCCGACGCGGGCGAGTTGGCGGCGGCGCGCCGACTCACGGGCTGGCGCCTGTTCACGCTGGATCCCGGCAACCGCACTGCGCGCTTCGCCAGGCCGGGCATGGAGGTGGCACTGGGCGCGATCGCGCGCGGCGTCGTCCTCGAACGCGCGGCCGGCGTGCTGCGCCAGCGCGGCATCGCGCGGGCCCGGATCGAGCTCGGCGGCGACCTGCTCGCCTTCACGACCCACGACGCCTGGTCGGCCGCGATCCCGGGCCCGGCCGGCGATGGGGCGACGGTGATGATGCTCATGATCTCGAACGGCGCGGTCGCGACCGCACGATCCGGCCGCGGGGGGACCGCGCGCGTCCTCGACCCACGCACCGGCCAACTGCCGCTGGGCGCGGCCTCGGTCACGGTGGTGGAGCGCTCCGCCCTGCGGGTCCGCGGGCTTGCCGAGGCGCTCCTGGTGCAGGGCCGCGACGACGCCGAGGCGTACGCCAGCGCTCACCGCGAAACCGGCGTGCTGTGGCTCGAACCGCTCGGCGGGGACCTGCGGGCCTGGGCGTGGAACCTCGGCCGAGTCGCGCCCGAGCCTGGCGTGCGCGTCGAGTGGATGACCGAACCCTGACCCGGAGCACGCCCCACGCAGCCTGACGCCGATCGGTTCGTGTCGGTTGGGCGCGCGCTGTGGCACGCCCGCCACAGCGGATCCGGGCGCGCCGCCCCTCGCACGCTCGACTCGGGACGCAACTCCTTGCGCGGCAACCGGCCGTCCCCTCACCGCACGCGTGGCACGCCACCTGCACTTCCCTTCCGATGAAGATCACTCCAGAGATCTCCAGCGGAGGTGGCCATGAACACGAGTTCGATCGGAAACCGCGCACTCGCGGCACTGCTGCTCGTCGCCCTCGCCAGCGCATCGCTCGCCCCCGCCGCCCTGGCGGACCGCGGCCACGGGCGCACCAAACACGGGCGGTCGGCAGGTCCGGGCGTGGTGTGCGTGGTGCATCGTGGACCGTGCTTCATCGAACACCACTCGGATGCCGGAGCGATCGTCGGCTTCCTCGGCGGGCTGATGGTGGGCAGCATCCTCTCGAGCACGCCTCCTCCTCCACCTCCGACGTATGAGTACTACGACCCGTACTGTCAGCGGAACTTCGTCACCGTCGGAGTGTACGACCGGCACGTGCGCTACCACCGGCATCCGCGCTCGGTCGAGGTCATCGAGATGCACAGCGGACGCTGCGTGGACACCATCGACTGGCGCGACGGCCGCTGGTGCAGCCGGAACGACCGCCCGCGCTACGAGGAGTGGACCGAATGAAGTGACCGGGCGAACAGTGGCGCGCAGGGAAGCGGCGCGGCCAGGTGCAGCCAGGATCGAGCGAGTGGGTCCGGACGAGTGCGGTTGGAGCTGGGGAGCGTCCAGAGCCGCGCAGCGGATCCACAGCGACGGGCGGTCGTCCAGCGACGGCCGTCCGCTCGCAGGTCTGGCCCGGATGATTCATGAAACGCCAGCCGAGAGTGCGAGCTGGGGCACGGCAGCCACGCGGGGTCGCCGCCTTACGCCGCGAGCCGCTCCTGTGCGTCGATCGTAGTCTCCTCGGGACGCAGCACCCGCACCACGCCATCGCTCTGCGGCATCGGGTCCCAGATCTCTTCGACATCCTCGGGGAGCGCGATGCCGTCCGGGCGCACCAGCACGCGGCAGTACGGCCGCCTGAGGTCGGCGGGGTTCGGACTCACGGCCAGCACGACATGGTTCGACTGCGTGAGCAGCATCGAGCCCGCCGGGTAGAGGCCCACGGTTCGCACCAGCGACCACAGCACCGCGGGATCGAACTGCACGCGCGCGGGTCCGAGTAGGTATTGCAGCCCCTCGAACGGGGTGCGCGGCCGCTTGTTATAGGCGCGGTGCGCGGTCATGGCGTCGAAGCAGTCCGCGAGCGCGACGATGCGCGTCATGGTGGCCTGGGCCCATTCGTGCCCGACCTCGGGGTAGCCCGTGACGTCGAAATTCATGTGATGCTCGAGGCAGACCCGCATGGCGTCCAGCGTCAGGCTCGAGAGCCCCGGCATGCGGAACATCATCTTCACGCCCTCGAGTGGATGGCGCTGGATGAGGCCCCACTCGTCGGGCGTGAGCCCCGCGGGCTTGCGCAGCACGTCGCCGGGCACCGCGACCTTGCCGATGTCGTGCAGCAGGGCGGTCACGCCCAGGTCGGCGAGCGCCTGGCGCGGCAACCCGAGGGACTGTCCCATGCTCACCGAGAGCACGCTCACGTTGACGCAGTGGGCGTAGGTGTACTCGTCGTGCTCCTTCAGCGCGGTGAGGCCAACGATCGAGTACTCGTTCCTCATGACGCTGTCCACGACCGGCTGCACCAGCCGCTTGGCCTGACGCAGATCGGGCCGCCCGGTCTGCGCCGCGCGCACCACGATGCGCCGGGTGCCGAGCACCGCACGCCAGAACACCTTCTTCGCGCGTCCGCGCTCGCCGACCGGGTCCTGGTCCTCCTCGAGCGTCCGGGCGAGGTCATCCTTGTCCAGGTCGGCCGCGGGGACGGGCAGGATGTGCTCGATGCTCGCCTCGGCCACCGCCTCGGGCAGCCGTTCCGCCAGCGTCGCGTCCTCGGCCGCCATGAACAACTGGAGGAAGCGCTCCATCTCGGCCGGGGTCACGCCCTGCAGGAAGCGCACGCCGCCCAGCGAGCGGCGCTCGAACTCCTCGATGAGCGAGTGGTAGACGGTGAGCAGCGACGCGCTGGCCTTGAGCCGCACGCCGTTCAGGTAGAAGTAGTCGGCCACCGCGGCCAGCGCGACTTCGTCCTCCTCCTCCATCACCTGGAGGAGCACGGCCATGAAGTCCTGAAGCTGGCGCCGGAACGCCTGGTTCGAGACGTCGTGCGTGCGCGCGGTGCGCAGCAGTGCTGAGAAACGCACGAGGAGCTCCGGCCCCATCGTGAGCAGACGCCCGCTGTCGGCATCGCTGGAATGCGGCGCCCCGCTGCGCGGCAGGCTCTCACTCATGGTCGTCCGCCCCCGCCAGCGCGTCGGCGCAGGCCTTGCGCACCGGCGCCCGCTTCGAGCGCGCCCCGCGCTCCAGCACGGCCCGCGCGTGCGGCGTGCCGATGCGGGCGATGCAGCGCGCCACCGCCTGGCGGTGCGCCTCCTGGTAGCGCGAGAACCAGTTGCCCTTGTGCAGTTCCTGCTCGAGGTCGGGAATGATCGCGTCACTGCCGGTGGCCGCGAGTGCGGAGTAGATCGCGCGCCGCACTTCGAGCGGGCGCTGCTCGAAGGCCGGATCCAGCAGGTGCCGCACCAGGACGCCCGCCGTGCGCTCGTCGCGCGCCACCGAGAGCTGGTGCAGCACCGAGCAGAAGGTGCGCGCGTCGGCTCCGTCGAGCGCATCGAGCAGCAGCGGGCGCGCCAGCTCAGGGTCGGCCTGGCCCAGCGCCGCGATGACCTCCTGGCGTACGCGCGGCTCCGGGTGCCGCATCGCGGTCTCGAGCAGGCCGATCGTCCGGTCGCCGCCGATCCAGCCCAGGATGTGCACGATGTTGCGCACCACGTACCAGCGCGGGTCCGCCAGCCACGGCGCGAGCCGCTCGGGATCGTCGCGACACAGCTCGGCAATCGCTTCGGCCAGCGCGCGTCGCGTGCGGCGTTGCTGGCTCTCCGCCAGCGCCAGGTTGAGCCAGTCCACCGCCAGCGGGCCCAACTCGCGCGCGAGCGCGGTGAACTCGGCCAACTCGGGCGCCTCCTGCAGGTCGAGCTTTTCGACTACGCCCGCCACCGAGATCGGCTGGAACAGCTCCTGGGAGAAGCCCTCGATCGACCACTCCGAGTGGCGCCCGCAGCGGAGCAGCAGCGCCAGGCAGTGGCGCGCCTCGGTCCACGCGCCCGCGGTGATGGTCTGACGCAGCACCCGCGGCAGGAAGCGCGCCAGTTCGGCCTTGTCGGCGGCCCCGACGCCGGCGTGCAGGAACGCGCTCGAGATCGCGATGGTGGCGGTCGCGAGCGGCACCGCGTGCTCGGCCCGATACTCTTCGAGGAAGCGCAGCGTCTCGGCGGGCGCCAGGGATTCCAGCTCCGCGAAACCCGCTTCGACCTCGACCGCGAGGTCGCCGAGCAACCAGTCGTCGGAGCGTTCTTCGTCGCCTGGGACCGCCGCGCCCAACTCGGGCGCGTCCCCCGGCAGCTCGCCTGGCGTCGGCCAGGGAATGACATCCCCCGCGTCGGCCGCGCCGTCGCCCATGTCGGACTCGGCGGGCACGTAGTCCACGTCGAGGTGCGGGAGATGCGACTCCCACAGCAGCGTCACGAGATCGTCCTCGCCCGCGTTCTGGCCGCTGACCTGCAGCACCGCGTCGAGGAACGTCTCGATCTCGGCCGGCGCGATGCCGGGCGAGAAGTGGATGGCGTGGATGCCGTCGCGGTAGAAGGGCAGCGCGAGATTGTCGTCGCGCGAGCGCGCCAGGTAGAGCGACTGCTCCTCGCACAGCACGTCGTCGGAGGCGAAGTGGAGCGTCAGGATCCCGTGCTCATCGAGGAGACGCGTGAGCGCCTGTGCCAACTCCTCGCGGAAGCGGATGACGGTGGGGTTGTTGGCGTCGTAGAGCCGGCAGGTCTTGAGCGTGCGGGCCAGATGATTCACCCACACGCCGGCGGCACGCGCCACCGCTTCCTGCTCCGGCGAGAGAACGGTCTCTTCCGTATCGTGCTTCGATCGGGCACTGACGTTCATGGACGGATCCGCCCCCGGGGATGGCCCGAAGTGAAGATGGCCTAGCGTGTTATCGGCAGGCGGCCGCGCGGGCTTGAGGAGGCCCCGGGGAGCGGCGTCGGGACCGCAACTTCGCCACGCGCAGGAACGGAGCGACCCCCGTGGCGGGGATTCGCGGCGCTGGCGCGACTGGCCGCCGCGTTCGCCGGAGCAGGTTGCCGCCCGCCCACTTGTCCCCAATAATGGCGCGGTCGCATCCATCCCACCATTCCTCCAGAGGAGGATTCACCGTCATGAGGTTTCGTCTGGTGTCCGTGGTCCTGGGCGTCGCGCTGGCCGCACTGCTGCGGTCCGCTCCGCCGGCCGCCGCGCTCGAAGAGTGCCGCCTGCTGCGTCAACCCGATATCCAAGGTGACAAGCTCGTGTTCGTCTACGCTGGCGACCTCTGGAGCGTCGCCCGCGCCGGCGGTCTCGCCCAGCGCCTCACCTCGCACGAGGGCGTGGAACTGCTGCCCAAGTTCTCGCCCGACGGGAAGACCGTGGCCTTCACCGGCCAGTACGACGGGAACACCGATGTCTTCACCGTCCCCGCCGAGGGCGGCGAGCCCGTGCGCCTGACCTGGCATCCGGGCGCCGATCAGGTGACCGACTGGTACCCGGACGGCAAGTCCATCCTGTTCCGCTCCACGCGCGCCTCGGCTCCGCCACGCTTCGACCGCTTCTTCAGGGTCCCCGCCACAGGCGGCTTCGAGGAGTTGTTGCCGCTCCCCACGGGCGGGCCGGCCACGTTCTCCGCCGACGCGAATCAGATCGCCTACGTGTTCCCCTCCTACGAGAACCGCACCTGGAAGCGCTACCGCGGCGGCCGCGAAGCCCAGATCCTGCTCTACGACTTCGGGAAGAACACCTCCGAGAAGCTCTCGGACTCAAAGAGCAACGACGAGTGGCCAATGTGGCACGGGCGGACGATCTACTACTCCTCGGACCGCGGCGGCCGCACCGTCAATCTCTGGGCCTACGACCTCGACCGGAAGACCCACCGCCAGGTCACGCGCTTCGACGACTACGACGTCAAGTGGCCCGCCATCGGCTCCGACGCCATCGTCTTCGAGAAGGGCGGCTACCTGTTCGTCATGGACCTGCCCGGCGAGAAGACCCAGAAGCTCCAGGTGCTGGTCCCCGACGACAAACCGGCCACCCGCGCCGAGTTCCGCAACGTCTCCAAGTGGATCACCGACTTCGACCTCTCGCCCTCGGCCAAGCGCGCGGTGTTCGCAGCGCGCGGCGACCTGTTCACGGTGCCTGCCGAGAAGGGCGACGTGCGGCGGTTGATGGGCACGCCCGGCGCGCGCGAGCGCGACCCGGCGTGGTCGCCGGACGGCAAGTGGATCGCCTACCTCTCGGACGCGACGGGCGAATACGAGATCTGGGTGGTCGGCAGCGACGGCAAGACGCCGCCGCGCCAGGTGACGAAGGGCCCGGACACGTTCCGTTTTGCGCTGCTCTGGTCGCCCGACTCGAAGAAGCTCGCCTTCTCCGACAAGACCCTCGCCGTCTGGTGGTGTGACGTCGAGAGCGGCCGGCTCACGAAGGTGGACAAGGGTGAAAACGGCGAGATCCACGACTACGCCTGGTCGTCCGATTCGAAGTGGCTCGCCTACAGCAAGACCAGCGACGCGGGCTTCGGCCGGCTCTCGCTCTATCCACTGGACCAGGCGAAGCCCATCACGCTCTCGGATGGCATGACCGACGATTCCAGCCCGGTCTTCGACCCCGACGGCAAGTACCTGTATTTCATCTCGCGCCGCACTCTGGATCCGCAGTTCGGGGCCTTCGAGCAGGACTTCTCCTTCGGCGCCACCACCAAGATCTACGCCATGACGCTGCAGGACAGCCTGCTCACGCCCGTGCCCCCGCAGAGCGACGAGGAGTCCGGCGCCGACGCGAAGAAGGACGAGGACGGGAAGGGCAAGGACGCGAAGGACGCCAAGGGTGGCAAGGATGCAAAGACCGCCGATGCGAAGGCCGATGAGCCCAAGCCGGTCAGGATCGACCTCGAGGGCATCGCCTCACGCGTGGCGGCGCTGCCCGTGCCGGCCGGCCACTACCGCGCGCTCGCGGTGTTCAAGGGCAAGCTCCTGTTCGGCACCTTCGAGCCTGGCGATGATGACGACGGCGGGCGCGGGGCGGGCACGATCAAGTCGTTCGACCTCGAGAAGCGCGAGATCAAGACGATCCTATCCGGCGTGACCGGCCTCGCCTACTCGAAGGACGGCGGCAAGCTCCTCTACCGTTCGAAGGACGGATTCGGGATCGTGGACACCGCCCCGGGCAAGAGTCTGGGTGATGGCAAGCTCGCGACCGACGCGCTCATGACCACGGTGGACCCGCGTCAGGAGTGGCTGCAGATCTTCAACGAGGTCTGGCGGCTGGAGCGTGACTTCTACTACGACCCGGCCATGGGCGGCCTCGACTGGAAGGCCGTGGGCGAGCACCACCGCAAGCTCGTGCCCTACGTCGCTCACCGTGCCGACCTCGACTACGTGCTCGGCGAGCTGCAGGGCGAGCTGGCGACCTCGCACACCTACGTGCGTCCCTCGGGCGACATCCCGCAGGCGCCGAAGGTGGAAATCGGCCTGCTGGGCGCCGACTACGAGCTGGACGCGAAGAGCGGCCTGTACCGCTTCAAGGCCCTCTACGGCGCGCGCGACTGGAACTCGGGCATCGAGGCTCCGCTCGGCCTGCCCGGCATCGCGGTCCGGAAGGGCGACTACCTGCTCTCGGTGAACGGACGGACGGTGAAGGCGCCGATGAATCTCTACGCGGCCTTCGAGGGCACCACGGGCAAGCAGACCCAGATCGTGGTGGGCAGCGCGCCCGATGACCCGAAGCCGCGCACCTACATCGTGAAGCCCATCGCCAGCGAGGCGTCGCTGCGCTACACCGCCTGGGTGGCCGCCAACCGCGACAAGGTGAGCAAGGCCACCGGCGGCCGCGTCGCCTACATCCACGTGCCCGACACGACCGTGCCCGGCATCCAGGAGTTCACGAAGCAGTACTACCCGCAGGTGGAGAAGCAGGGCATCATCGTGGACGAGCGTTTCAACGGCGGCGGACAGGTCCCCTACTTCTATACCGAGAAACTGGCGCGCAAGACGCTGGTCTACTGGTCGCAGCGCGACGGCCGGGACCAGCGCACGCCGGGTGCCGCGATCGACGGACCGAAGTGCATCCTCATCAACCAGTACGCGGGCTCGGGTGGCGACGCGTTCCCGTACTTCTTCCGCCAGCAGGGCATCGGCCCGCTCATCGGCAAACGCACCTGGGGTGGGCTGGTGGGATACAGCCAGAACCTGCCGCTCGTGGACGGAGGCGGGGTCACCATGCCGGACTTCGGCATGTGGGACCCGTACAAGGGTGAGTGGGTGGTCGAGAACTACGGCGTGGACCCCGACATCGAGGTCGAGAACACGCCGAGCGACGTGATCTCGGGGCACGACGCGCAACTCGAGCGCGCCATCCAGTGGACGCTCGAGGAACTACAGAAGAACCCGCCGAAGAAGTACCTGAGACCGAAGTACAAGGTGCAGGAAGGGCTCAAGTAGGACGAGCGGCAGCGGGCGCTGGCCCGAGCAGCACGGGACCCCGGCCGAGCGGCCGGGGTCCTTTGCTGTCACCCTGCTGAGCGTCTCCAGGACGAGCCAGGGTCGAGCGCATGCTGCCTCTGCTCGACCCTGGCCCGTCCCGGAGACGCGGCTGCGGGGCCGGGGGCCTCGCCTCAGATGCCGGCGCCGGGGTCGGGCTGCGCCCCGCCGTCGCCGCTCTCCTCCGCGTTATCGCTCATCGAGCGGAACGCCTGCTCGACCTGCTCGGCCGTCAATCCGCGCGGCACCGCGACGAAGACCGGCTGCTGGCGCAGGTCCGAGATCTCGCGCGCCAGTTCCCGCACCTGCTCGTGCAGCGCGGTGATGGCGCGGGCCGTGGGGTCGGGGATGCGGTTGTGCTCGAGTTCGTGGCCCGGCCGCTTCCCCTCCTCCGCCTGCTCCTCGAGCACGCGGCCCGGGATGCCGACGATGGTCGAGCGCGGCGGCGCCGATTTCACCACCACCGAGCCGGAGCCGACGCGCGAGTGGTGCCCGATGACGATGTTGCCGAGCACCTTCGCGCCCGAGCCGATCACGACGTGCTCCTCGAGCGTCGGGTGCCGCTTGCCCCGGCTCGCGCTCGTGCCGCCCAGGGTGACACCCTGGTAGATCAGGCAGTCGTCCCGGACCTCGGCGGTCTCGCCGATCACCACGCCCATGCCGTGATCGATGAACACGCGCCGCCCGATCGTGGCGCCGGGGTGGATCTCGACGCCGGTGAAGAAGCGCGCCAGGTGCGAGAGCAGCCGGGGCAGCAGCGGGATCCGCCAGCACCACAGCGGATGCGCGACCCGGTGCCACCAGAGGGCGTGCAGCCCGGGATAGCACAGCAGGATCTCGAGCGCGCCGCGGGCCGCGGGGTCCTTCTCCCGGACCGTCCGGATGTCCTCGACCAATCGGAGCATGAGTTCCTTTCCGGCTAACGGCCGGCGTCTCCCGCGTCCTCGGGGAAGTCGAACAGCGGCGTCGAGAGGTAGCGCTCGCCGTGGCTCGGGAGCACGGCCACGATCAGCTTCCCGGCCATCTCCGGCCGCTTCGCCACCTGCAAGGCGGCCCAGGTGATGGCGCCCGACGAGATCCCGACCATGATCCCTTCCGCGCGGCAGAGCCGCCGCGCTGTCGCGAACGCATCGTCGTTCGTGACCTGGACGATCTCGTCGATCAGGTCCGTGCGCAGCACCTTCGGGATGAAGCCCGCGCCGATCCCCTGGATCTTGTGCGGGCCGGGTGCGCCGCCGGAGAGCACCGGGGAATCCACCGGCTCCACCGCCACGGCGCGGAGCGCGGGTTTCTTTGCCTTGAGGGCTTCGGCGACTCCCGTGATGGTGCCGCCCGTCCCCACCCCCGCCACGACCATGTCCACGCGCCCATCGGTGTCGTCCCAGATCTCGACCGCGGTCGTCTCGCGGTGGATCTTCGGGTTCGCGGGGTTGTCGAACTGACCGATGACCATCGAGTCGGGGATCTCCTTCTGCAGCTCATCGGCGCGCGCGATCGCGCCCTTCATCCCCTTCGCGCCCTCGGTCAGCACCACGCGCGCACCCAGCGCCTGGAGGATCTTGCGCCGTTCGATCGACATGGTCTCGGGCATGGTGAGGACCAGCCGGATGCCCTGGGCCGCGCAGATGAAGGCAAGCGCGATGCCCGTGTTGCCCGAGGTGGGCTCGATCACGGTGGTGGCCCCGGGCTTGATCGCCCCGCGCTCGAGAGCGTCCTGGATCATCGAGTGCCCGATGCGGTCCTTGACCGATGACATCGGGTTGAAGGACTCGAGCTTGAGCACCAGCTCGGCCTGAAGTCCCTGCTGGAGCCGCCGCATCCGGACCAGCGGGGTCCGGCCGATGGTGTCCACGATGCTGTCGTAGATGCGAGCCATGCGCGTCCTTCCTCTCCGGCCTGTTCGATCCGCCGCGCCCGGAGGTGATGCCCGGGCGTCGTGCCAAGTCTCTGACGACAGTCTACTCCCCTGCCCCCTCCGCCGCCTCCGGCGCGATGCGCGGCGTGAGCGGCTTGAGGATCTCCGACAGCAGGTCCGGCTTCGCAGTGTCACGCACCAGCACCGGGTGCAACTCGCCTCCGTGCCAGTCGAGCCGGAACGCGCGGATGAAATCGCCATCCTCCGCCAGCAACTCGAGCGCCTCCGTGCCGTTCTTCCCCGCGCGCAGCACCTCGCGCAACCGCTCCACGCTGAAACGCCGCCCGCCCGCTGCGATCGGCTTCATCCCCGGCGCGAGTCCCGCCTGCGCGGCCGCACTGCCCGGCACGACGTCGGTGATGACGCCGTCCTTGTCGAGCATGAGGCCCAGCGAGAAGCGCAGGTCCGTGTGCTCCCAGGCCGCCTCGTCGGCCCGCCCGTAGGCGGTCAGGCTGTCGCCCCAGGCCAGCCGCCAGCCGCTCCCTTCGATGCCGCCGAGCGGCGCGCGTTGCGCGGTGGAAGCGAGCCGGGCCTCGAAGAGGGCGCGCCAATCGTGAGGGGCGACCTGATCCGGAGCCTTCACAACGTCGTCCTGGTCGTACACGACCACCGCGGGCGGTCCGCTCCTGCCACCGAAGAAGAGGCGGCAGAAGTCGTCCAGGGAGCGCTTTCCGGCTGTGTGCTGGCGGATCAGGACGTCCACCCCGAGCCAGATCAGGATCCCCTCCTCGTAGTAGTCCACCCCATGCCGCCACGAGGACCAGGTCCCCGGCCCTCCGAAGATGATGGGCGTGCCGATCGCCGTGTCCTTGAGTGGCCGCCAGGAACGGCCCGGGCTCCGGTCCAGCCCCGCCGCCTTGCTGGCCAGACTCTGCTGCTTCCATTGCGCGACCTACTCCGGCCCCACCTCGAGCGCGGACTCACTGTCGCCCGTCAACTCCACGGCCACCGGCGGCCCCTTCGCCGGCCCGAGCGCGATGCGGCGCCGGTGTGCACCCGCCTGCACCGGCGAGTCCACCAGCGTCGCGAGCGAGACCGGCGCGAACACGATCTCGTCCGCCGGCCGCCCCTGCGGATAGAGCAGCAGTTCGTTCCAGTCGAGCACCGCCAGTTGCGCCGTGATGGATCTGCCCGTCGAGTAGTTCCCCGACGCCGACTGCAGGAGGTCGAACGTCACGTCCAGGCGGCTCGCCCCCGCAGGCACCTTGCAGTGGAACGCGTACATGTCCACCGCGTCGCGCTCCCAGGCGAGCGGGCGGCGGTTAGCGCTCAGGCGCAGCCCGGTCAGGTCCGCAATCGGGCCCGAGGGCATGTGATCCCCGGGGATCCACTTCGGATAGACCAGCGTGAGCGGACCGGGCTTGACCGGGATCTCGAGCCGCGCGTGCAGGATCCGGCGTGGCGCCTCGGTCGCGTCCACCGTGAGGCGGATCGGCAGGCTCGCTTGCGCGGCGGAGCCCGGCGCCGCAGCGATTGTCGCAACGAGCAGGACGAGGATCGCACCGAGGCGCTGGCCTCGACGGACAGGCAGGGACACTGGGGCCTCCCTTCCGGATGAGCCGCAATCGCTGCGATGCTAAGCGCCAGGGCCGGGTCATGGGAAGCCCGACCGGCCACGGCGTGACGAGGCGAGGCGAGCCCCGGTCAATGCGGACCGGGGCTCGCGTCTCTCACGCCTCGGGACTCGAGGCGGTCACTTCAGCAGGACCACCCGGACGACGGCCTTCTGGCTGCCGCAGGTCAGTTGAGCGAAGTAGACACCAGGGCTCAGCCGGCGGCCTTGATCGTCCGTGCCGTCCCAGCGCGCGCTGTGGGCTCCAGCCACCAGCGTTCCTTCGGCCAGCGTGCGGACCACCCGCCCGCTCAGGTCGAAGAGCGCGAGCCGGGCCGCGGCCGTCACCGGCAACTCGAACGTGATCGCCGCCGAGGCCAGCACGGGGTTCGGCGTCACCTCGTGCAGCGCGAAGCACGCCGCCACCTGCGTGGGCACGTCCGCCCCGCTCGGATTCGGCGTGTGCGTCGTGCGCAGCAGGTAGACGCCCGTCGGGAAGCCGCTCTCCTCGTACAGTTGGATGACTTCGTCGTTCTCGTACATCTCCCCCTGCGCGGGCGGCTTGTGCGTGATGACCGCAGACATGTGCTTCGGCGTGACGTTGTGCAGCACCATCCCCATGGCGGGGACCTCGATCTCGAAAAACACGTCGAAGAAGCTGTCAGCGATTCCGGTCGGCGCGAACGGCGGCAGATCGAGGCGGTCCACCTGCGTGGCCGTCTGTTCCTCGATCTCGCCCAGGGTGTGATGGAAGGGGGCGCTGGTGGGCGGGCGCAGCCGCAGCGTGAGCGGCCCCAGGCTGGGGCTCGTACCCGTCAGCTGCATCATCGTCATCTCGGTGGGCACCGACTCGACGCCGTCGTAGTCGTAGTCGCCGACGTTGCCGATCTGGACCTGGACGGTCGTCGGACCCGTCAGCTTGAGCTCTTCCGTGGTCCCCGAGGGCAGCTGCAGCGTCACGGTCGCCACAGAAACCGGGAACTCGTCCACCTCGATCTCCGGGTCGGGCACGTGCGTGGTGCCCGTCACGTAGATGCCGGTCGGAGTGCCGGTCTCGTCGTACAGCATGACCGAGACCGGATCGAAGTACAGTTCCCCGCGCGCCGGCGGCTTGTAGCTGATCACCGCGGACATGTGCTTGGGCACGAGGTTGTGGAGCACCATGCCGCCGATCTCGACCTCGAAGTACACGTCGAAGAAACTCTCCGCCAGGCCAACCGGGGTGAAGGGCGGAAGATCCAGCACGCCGGGCGTGTTGTTCACCTGCTCCTCGATCTCGCCCACCGTGTACTGGAACGGCGCGCTCGTGACCGGCCGCAGCCGCAGCGTGACCGGGCCCATCGGGCTCATGCCGGCCAGCACCAGCGAGGTCATCTCGCTCGCGACCTGGTCGAGGCCGTCCGCGTCGGAGTCCCACACGTGGCCGATCCCCACCTGGACGACCGTCGGCCCGTTGAGCGCCACGGGCACCGGTCCCGCCGGCATCTGGATCACGACGTTCGCATGGGTCAGCAGGAAGGAGTCGACCTCGAAGGGCACGCAGCCGTTGCCCCCGGTGAGGGGCTCGCCGATTTCGGGACCCACCCGCTGATAGGTATTGGGTTTGACCAGCACTGTCCCCGCGCCGAGATTGGTCTGTGCGCCCTGCGGCGTATCGGGATTGAACGGAGTCGGGGTCGGGTTGGCATCGGGCCCGTCGAGGCTCACCCCGGACTTGTTCACCTTGGGATTCGAAGTACTCGGATTGCCCCAGCTGGCGTAGTCCAGATCCCCGATCAGGTCGGCCTTCTGGTCCCAGCAGTAGAGCACCAGCGTCTCGCCGTTGGTCCCGCTCGGGTTTGTGAGCATGCCGCCCGTGACCGGGAAGACGCTGCCGGTGGCAACGTTCACCATGTCGTCCGCTGGGTTGAGGTTGGAGTCCCTCATCTCGAAGAACAGCGTGCCCGGCGGCACGACCGCGCCGCTCCCGGCGAAACCCTGCTTGGTCACGCACACGACCAGCACCTGACCGGACGGGAGCATCGTACCGTTGGGGAACTTCAGGTTGAAGTCGCTGGTCTGCGCCAGCGCATAGGGGCCGTTCACCACCTGGTAGTAGGTGGGATCGTCCGAGACGTACACGTGGTCGAGCGGCGCCGGCGCGCTCGTCCCGTTGTAGAGCTCGAAGTACTCGCTCGAGTCCGACAGCGCGCCGCCGCCGGCGCCGCGCGGCGCCACCTCGCTGATCGTCAGGTGGAATGCCGGCAGGCCCCCAAGCAGGGAGCCGGGCGTGAAGTTGATCGTCGCCCAGCCCCCACCCGCAACGAAGCTCTCGTTCGTCTCGTTGTGGCCGCCGATGGTGCAGTCGGCGTGCACGGGCGCCAGGGCCCACACGAGGCAGAGCAGGACGGACGCGAAACCGAGGATTCGCGCAGGACGCATGGCACACTCTCCTTCGCCACGCTTGACGCGGCCGTGACGGGTGCCGCTCGCCTGCATCAGCGCGTCGAGGCGGCTCCTTCGCGCGGTCGGGCGCGGGGCGGCGCAGCGGGGAACCGAGGCTGCGACGGCACGGCGGCGCGAGGGGGGCCGAAAGACGCGCGGGGAACGTGAGGGCGCGTGGGTCGCGGGAGCAGACCGAGCGGCCTGCCGGGCGCCTCTTGCCGCACGATGCCGCCGCAGGCGGGAGCCGGCACGCACGCAAGGGAGTCCGAGGTTTGCGACCTCACAGCGATCCTCCGATCGAAACCGCCGTCATTGTGTATCCGCCGGAACGCGCTGGCAAGAGGGTTTCCGCGGCAGCCTCAAGCCCAATGGCGGCCGGCGGTTAGTCCTTGCGGGCCCGGCCCCGGAGGCGCACTCTCCGGGGGTCCTCCCCAGCCCGACGCGACTTTCACATCGAGGTTGCTCATGCCCGCCATCCGTCTCATCGTCAACGGCCGCACACACGCGCTCGACGTGGACCCCGGGACGCCGCTTCTCTGGGTGCTGCGGGAGACCATCGGACTCACCGGGACGAAGTATGGTTGCGGCGCCGGGCTGTGCGGCTCCTGCACCGTGCTGCTCGACGGCGAGCCCGCGCGCTCGTGCCAGATCACCGCCCTGCAGGCCGAGGACGTGAGCATCACCACGATCGAAGGTCTTTCGCCCGACCGAAGTCACCCGCTGCAGACGGCCTGGCTCGCGGAGCAGGTGCCGCAGTGCGGCTACTGCCAGTCCGGACAGATCATGACCGCGGCCGCGCTGCTCGGGAAGAACCCGGCCCCCACCGACGCCGACATCGACCGCGCGCTCTCCGCGAACCTGTGCCGCTGCGGGACCTATCCGCGCATCCGCCGCGCCATCCACCGCGCGGCGAAGGACGGCGCGCGATGAGCGCGACCCGTCGCGACTTCCTGAAGAGCGGCGCACTCGCCGGCGCCGGGCTCGTCATCGCCTTCCACGCGCCCAGGACCGCGCGGGCGATCGACCTCGCGGGCGAGGACACGCTCGCGCCCAACGCCTACCTGCGCGTCGCACCCGATGGCACCGTCACCGTGATGATCGCGCGCTCCGAGCTCGGCCAGGGCACCAGCACCGCGCTCGCCATGCTCGTCGCCGAGGAACTCGAAGCCGACTGGCGAAAGGTCCGCATCGAGCAGGCCAACCCCGGCCCCGCGTACGGCGACACGAGCACCGGTGGCAGCAACAGCATCCGCTCGCTGTGGAAGCCCATGCGCAAGGCCGGTGCGCAGGCGCGCGAGTTGCTCGTCAGCGCCGCCGCCGCACAGTGGAAGGTGGACCGCGCCGCCTGCCACGCCGCGAGCGGCGAGGTCGTGCACGCAGCGAGCGGGCGCCGGCTCGGCTACGGAGCGCTCGCCGCCGCCGCCGCGAGACTGCCCGTGCCCGCCGACCCCGTGCTCAAGGACCGCAAGCAGCACCACGTCATCGGCACCACGCCCGCGCGCTTCGACGCCCCCGCCAAGGTGGACGGCAGCGCCGTCTTCGGCGCCGACGTGCGCGTGCCAGGCATGCTCTACGCCTCGGTCGCACAGTGTCCCGTGTTCGGCGGCAAGGCCGCGAGCTTCGATCCCGCCGCGGCACTCCAGGTCCCCGGCGTCGTGCGGGTCGAGCGCGTCGGCGACGGCGTGGCCGTGCTCGCCAGGAGCACCTGGGCCGCCTTCCGCGGCCGCGAGGCGCTGCGCGTCACCTGGAACGAGGGACCGCTCGCCACGCTCGACAGTGCCGGCATCCGCGCGAAGTTCGCGGAACTGGCGAAACAGCCCGGCCAGCAGACGCGCAAGCAGGGCCGCGGCGCCGCCGCGCTCGCCGGCGCCGCTCGCACGATCGAGGCCGTGTACGAAGTGCCCTATCTCGCGCACACGCCCATGGAGCCCATGAACTGCACCGCCCACGCGCGCCCCGGAGCGTGCGAGGTCTGGGTGCCCACGCAGAGCGGCAGCGGAGCGCGAGAGGCCGCCGCGAAAGCCGCCGGGCTCGAGCCCGGCGCCGTCACCGTGCACATGACGCTCATCGGCGGCGGCTTCGGCGCCCGCCACCGGCAGGACTACGTCGTGCAGGCGGTGATGTTGTCGAAGGCCGCCGGCGTGCCCGTCCAGGTCGTCTGGACGCGCGAGGACGACGTCCAGCACGACCTCTACCGCCCCGCCACCTACAACCTGCTGCGCGCCGGATTCGACGCGGCCGGCGCGCCCATCGCCTGGACCCACCGCATCGTCGCGCCCGGCATCGCGACCCAGATGGGGTTCCTGAAGAAGGGCGAGCCCGACTGGAGTTCCTTCGACGGCGCCGCCAACCTGCCCTACGCGATCCCGAACATCGAGGTGGAACTCATCACGCACGACCCCGGCATCCCGCTCGGCTGGTGGCGCTCGGTCGCCTCGTCGCAGAACGCCTACGTCACCGAGTGCTTCCTCGACGAGGTCGCCACCGCCGCCGGCCGCGATCCGTACGAGTTACGGCGCGAACTGCTGAAGGACAAGCCCCGCCATCGGGCCGTGCTCGACCTGGTCGCGCAGCAGGCCGGCTGGGGCACGGCGCTGCCCGTGGGCCAGGCGCGCGGCATCGCCGTGCACGAGAGCTTCGGCTCGTTCGTGGCACAGGTCGCCGAAGTGGAGGTCGCGGGCGAAGGCGCCGTGCGCGTGAAGCGTGTGGTGTGCGCCGTGGACTGCGGCATCATGGTGCACCCCGACCTGGTCCGCTCGCAGATGGAGGGCGGCATCCTCTACGGCCTGAGCGCCGCGCTGAAGAGCGAGATCACCATCGAAAAGGGCCGCGTCGTGCAGAGCAACTTCGGTGACTACCCGATGCTGACGCTCGACGAGTGCCCCACGATCGAGGTGCACCTGGCGCCGAGCGGCGACCCCGTCGGTGGCATCGGCGAGCCCGGCCTGCCGCCCATCGCGCCGGCGGTGGCGAACGCGGTGGCGAAAGCGACCGGGAAGCCCGTGCGGAGACTGCCGATCGGGGCGGGGTGAGGGGGCGGCGCTCCTCCTTCTTCTGCTACCCTCCCGCTTGCCATGCGCTTCGCCCCGTTCGTCCTCGCCACGCTGTGCGTGCTCGTGCTCTTCCTCGGCCTCGACCGGGTCGGAGTCCTCGACGAGCGCGAGGCGCGTGACGCACAGGTCGCCCGCGAGTTGATCCAGCGCCGCGAGGTGCTGACGCCGCTCTACGGCGCACAACCGCTCTACGAGAAGCCCGCGCCCGCCTACGCACTCGAAGCGCTGGCGTACTGGCACGAACCGGGCTCACCCGTGCGCTCCCGCCAGGTGCGCGCGGGCCTCGCGGTGCTGCTCGTCCTCATCACGGGCGTGGCGGGCGCCCGTCACTTCGGCCCGCGCGCCGGGGTCTTCGCGGCGGGCGTGCTCGCCACCTCGGTCCTGCTGCCCCTGGCGGCGCGCAACGACGGCACGCAACTGCTCGGCTCGCTCTTCGCCTGGATCGGCTGCGCGGGCCTCGCTGACGTGGTCTTCGGCCGCGCGCGCGGCCGCGACCAGCGGTTGGTGGTCACGTACGGGGCACTGGCGGCGGCGCTGCTGTGCGCGGGACCGCTCACGGCGCTGTGGCCGCTCGCGGGACTCGCGCTCTACCTGGCGCTGGCGCGCGACCGCGAGGACTGGCGCCGCGCGCGACCACTCGCAGGCCTCGCGTTCATGCTGGGCGTCGCCCTGCCGTGGTACGGGACGATGTTCGGGCGCCACGGCGCCGACTTCCTCGCCCACGCGCCGTTCTTCCCCTACACGGTCGGGCCGCCGATGCCGTGGCTCGCCGGCGCGGTGTTCGCGATCCCGTTCCTGGTGACCGGCTGCTTCCCGTGGAGCGCGCTGCTCCCCGACGCGATGGTGCACGCCGCGACCTGGTGGCGCGGGCGCCTGCCGCTGTTGCACCTCGGGTCGACCGGACCGGAGTTGCCGCCGGCCGCGGCGCTCGAGCGCGAGAAACGCGAGGAGGGCGCGGCGCACTTCTTCATCGCCTGCCTGCTCGCGGCCCTCGCGCCGATCCTCTTCTATCCGTCGCGCCCGCTCACGGCGGCTCTGCCGGCGGTGCCGGCGGTCGCGCTCCTGTGCGGGCGCCTGCTCGACCACCTGTTCGAGGATCCGAAACGGCTGGCGCAGCCGCTCACGCGCTCGGCGCTGACGCTGGCGGTGGCGGGGACCGTGGCGGCGTTCACCTTCGTGGCACTGGCGGCGCGCGTGCGCAGCGCGGCACCGGAACTGCGCCTGCTGGGGGCGGCGTTGCTGCTCGTCTGCTGGGCGCCGTTCCTCGCGGACCTGATGCGCCGGCGCCGCCTGGCGGCCCTGCTGATGGGGTTGCCGGTCGCGGTGGGGATGCCGATCGTGTCGCTGCAGGTCCTGCCCGCGATGGAGGACTGGCTCAACACGCGCACGGCGTCGCAGGCGCTGGAGGTGGCCGCGCCGCCGAGTGCGCCGCTCGTGCTGGTGGGCGCACCGCCGCCCTCGCTGCGCTTCTACGTCCGAAACGACCTGGTGATCGTGCCACCCGAACCGGACTCACTGCGCGACCACCGCGCGGCGGACGGGATGACGTACCTCGCCTTCGCCCCCGCCCGGGAGCGCGAGGTCGCGCGCGGCGCGCAGACGCCGCTCGAGATCCTCGTGCGCACGCCGACGCTGGTGGTGGCGCGGGTGCGGGTGGAGTAGGCGGGGCCGGGCGGACCCGCCCCCTCAGCCGCGGGCGCGGGCGGCCCCCGCGGCCGCCGCGCGCACCGGTGGGTCGGCGGACGCTTTCTTCTCCATCTCCACCTTGGCCGTGGCCTTCTGACGCTCGAGTTGGAGCACTTCGAAGTCCGGATCCACCACCATGCGTTCGGGCTCGAAGTCGCATCGGACAACGATCTCCCGGATCTCCTTCGGACCCAGCACGACGGTCACGCGCACATCGCGCCAGGGTTGCTCCTTCTGCTTCGCGTCGGCAAAGCGCACCCCGCGGACCGCCGCGATCTGCACGGGCATGCGACCGGTGCCGGCGTTGCGCACCCGGGCACGGACCTCCCACCCATTGCCCCGCTTCACCGCGCGCGCGTTGCTCACCCGGTACTCGGGCACGACGACGTCCCAGTACCACTGCTGCACGAAGGCGTCGTAGGCCATCGAGTCGGGCGCGTAATGGCGCATGTGCGCGAGGTAGTCCTGGAGCACGGCGTGGTCCCGGCGGTCGCGCCACGCCGCGATGAAGTCACGCGATCCCCGCAACATCGGCTCCCGGCCCACGAGCCGCATCATCATCCACGCCACCCATCCGCCCTTGTCGTAGATGATGCGACCGTCGCCGGCGCGCGACCCGTCGATTCGCGTGAGCGGACGCTCGGAGTCGGCCTGCCGCGTGTTCGCGTACTGGTCCTCGATCTGGCGCAGAAAGGCCAGTTGCTGCTCGAGACCCTTGAGTTGTCCGATGAGCAACGTGGTCGAGAAATGGGACATGCCCTCGGACAGCACATTCGCACCAGGACGGTCGGCGGGGACGAGGATGTTGCCCCACCACTGGTGCGCCGCCTCGTGGGCCGTGATCCAGAACGCGGCATCGGCCTTGGGCTCACTCTTGGTGAGGAAGCCGATGCCCTCGGAGAACGTGATGTTGGTCGGCGAGCCCTGCGCGTAGTTGCGCAGCCTGGGGAATTCACTGAGCCGCAGGTCGCGCCACGGGTAGAGCCCGAACCATTCCGAGTACCAGCGCCGCGAGCCGGAGAGCGCCTGCATCATGCCGTCGAGGTTGTAGGTGTGCGCCGGGTGATAGTAGATCGTCGCGCCCGCGCCGCGCTTCTCGGCCCAGCGCCCGGCGACCAGGTTGAACAGGTGCACCGGACGGTCGCTGACGTAGGTGAAGGTGCGGCGGCCGTTCGCGGCGGTCTCGCTCTCGAGCACGCCGGTGGCGTTCGCCCGGAATCCCTCGGGCACCGTCACCCGGATGCGCGTGTCGAACCACGCCTCCGCCAGCGGCAGCATGGCCGGCAGCGTGTCGCGCCAGACATCGTCGGGGTATTGGCGCGGCTCGGGCCGGTCCTTCGCTTCGGGACCGAGATCCGCGTTGAATCCGAGCTGGGGCACGAGCGTGGGCCCGCTGAACCCGGTGAACACGGCACTCGAGGGCACGATGAACTCCATGGTCCCCGCGCCGTTGCGGCTGATGCCCATCGGGCTGCTCCCCCGATAGCGGAAGCCCAGCCGCACGCGCCCGCCCGTCGCCAGCGGCCGCGGCAGCGTGAAGACGTGGAGGCCCGAGCGGTCCTCGGGCTTGTATGATGCGCCGTCCATCGTCCACGAGAGCGAGTCCCAGGCGACCCCACCCGTGAGCGGGATCTGTTCGAGCGGCGCACCGTTCAGGTTCACGAGATCGTAGTGGCCGGCCACGCGGAACTCCCGATGCGGCGGATCGAGCACGATGTCAAGCTCCACCGCCGCGGTCGCGGGCAGCGGCGCGTTCGTCCAGGTCGCTGCGTTCTGCCGCCAGTAGTCCTTCGCCAGTTTCTTCATGCGGCGGCCCTCCCAGCCCTGCTCCACCTGGAACCAGAGCACGGCCCAGACCGCCAGCGGCACGATCAACAACGGCACGAGACCCAGCGCCCCACGGGCGAGCGCGGCCGGCCGCAGCCGGTGCATCGCACGAGTGGCGTCGGACTCGAGCCGCGGGAAGAGGCGCACGGTGAGCGTGAGGAAGAGCGCGGTGAGAGCCAGCACCATCACGCGGTTGAGAATCAACGGCAGCCGGTCCAGCTCGAACACGCTCATGTCACTCCAGCGCGTCGCGCTCCACAGGTCCCAGTTGAACGCCCAGTTCATCTTGTCGCGCAGCTGGAAGAAGCCGGTCAGGACCAGCGCGCCGAGGCCCAGGGCGTAAGTGGCGTATCGGCTGCCGGTGAGCGAGAAGATTGCCATCGTGAACGCGGTCCAGACCAGGAACGTGGGCGTGAGCAGCAGCCCCCAGCACAGCAGGAACGGTTCGATGCGGAACGGAACCGTCCCCTGTACCGCGAGGATGATCGCGTTGCCCGCGAGCGCGGTCAGGATGACGGCCAGCGCCACCACGGTGTTGGCCAGCGTCTTGCCCAGCAGCAGCGAGCCGGTGCGCAGCGGGGTGGCATAGTAGATCGCGCCGAAGCCCGTGCCGCGCTCGCGCTGCAGCGACTCCACGGTGTAGAAGAGCAGCAGCAGGCAGACCAGGAGCGTGAGCGTGTTCATCGCTTCCGCGGCGAGCCCGCCCGGCGTCTGGAGCAGTGCCGTGTCGTAGGCGCCGACGCTGACGATGCTGCCCAGGGTCTGGGCCAGGATCATCGGCACGAACAGGTAGAGGCCGGGGTGCGTGCGCAGTTCGCGCAACTCCACGCGCGCGACCTCCCACACGCCGGCGAGGAAGCCGGCCGCGCCCGAGCGCATCCCGAGCGATGACAGCGGAACCGACTCGGCCCGGGGCGCTGCGGTGTCGGGCATGGCCGCCGCGACGCTGGCGACGCGGCCGCGGCGCACCGCTCTCGCACCGCGCAGTGTGGCGGCGAACCGCCATTGCGTGAGCAGGACGGCGCCCAGGCCGAGGAACACGACCATCGCGCGGTTGGCCCAGAACAGGGCGTCGGTGCGGACTGCGGCACTATTGTAGAAGTCCACGCCGCGATCCACGTTGAGCCAGGTCTCGTTGAGCCAGCGGATCCCGGTCGGGTCCAGCACCATGAGCAGGCCGTTGACGGCGGGGCTGAGCCACGACGGCGACCAGTTCCACATCAGGGCGATGCCGAGAACGATGCTCGCCACCGGGAACGCGAACACCAGGATCGGCATGCGCGTCAGCGTGCCCAGCGCGAAGCTCGTGCCGGCCACGCACAGCAACGAGGGCAGCGCGAAGAGCAGCAGGGGTCGCAGGTAGTTCCACGCGGAAAGCGGACCGATGACCTCCGCGTTCTCCCCGTGGGGCACACCGTGGTTGAACAGGACCATGAGTGCGACGTTTCCCGCGAGCACCACGAGGAAGGTGGCCAGCGTGGCGGCATACTTGCCCCACACGTACTCGGCCGGCGTGAGTGGCGTCGCGTGGAGCAGTTCGCCGATCTTCTGTTCCTCGTCCTGGATCACGCACATCCCGGCCGCCACGGCGACGAAGAACGCGTAGATGATGCCCACCAGCATCGCGATGAGTTGCGCGATCGCAAACTCCGAGGTGATCCACGCCTTGGTGCCACCCACCGCGCTGTTCCCCGAACCGATCGAAGCGTTGCCGGTGGACATCCCATAGGCGAGCAGGCCAGTGATCAGGAAGAGGACCCATGGCAGCGGCCGCCGCAGGCTCTGGATGAACTCCTGGCGGAAGACCTCGAAGAGACGCCGCGCGCTCACGACGCCCGCCCGGCGGAGGCGCTCTCCCGGCGGGCGGCCGACGCGTCGGACGAGCCGTTCGCGCCGTTGGAGGCCCGCATCATGACGAGGTAGGCATCCTCGAGCGTCGGCGTCGCCGGCTCGAAGCCCGGCGGCGGCGCGCCCGACGCGTCGTGGACGCGCACGCGGTGGCGCCCCTCGACCAGGATCGACTGCGTCACCGCGCGCTCACGGCGCAGGGCCGGCAACTCGGCGGGTGTCACCGTGCCCTCGAAGATCGCGCCCTCCAGCGCGGCACGCGCCTCGCGCGGCGTGGTGTGAGCGATCAGGCGGCCGTCGCGGATCACGGTGAAGCGCGGGCAGAGCACGGCGACGTCCTCGACGATGTGGGTCGAGAGGATGACGGTGCGGCCCTCGGCCAGTTCGGCGAGCAGGTGGTAGAAGCGCAGGCGCTCCTCCGGATCGAGTCCGGCCGTGGGCTCGTCCACGATCAGCAGCCGCGGGTCCCCGGCGATCGCCTGCGCGATGCCCAGGCGCTGCCGCATGCCGCCCGAGTAGCCCTTCACCTTGCGGCGGGCCGCGTACGAGAGGTTCACGCGCTCCAGCAGTTCACGGGCGAGATTCTGCTGCCCCACGGGCGCGGAGACACCCTTCAGCCGGAGCAGGTGGACCAGCATCTGCTCGCCGGTGAGATGGGGATAGAACCCGAAGTCCTGCGGCAGGTAACCGAGCCGGGCCCGCAGCCGTTCGGGATGGGCGAGGACGTCCTCGCCGTCGAGCGTCACCCGGCCCGAGGTCGGCTCGAGCAGTCCGGCAAGGATCCGCATGAGCGTGGACTTGCCCGCCCCGTTGGGCCCGAGCAGGCCGAACATGCCGAGCGGCACCTCGAGGTCGATGCCCTGCAGTGCGGCGACCGGACCGGGATAGACCTTGACCAGTGACTGGACGGACAACATGGGGCACCTCGCGAGCAGGAGTCGGCGGCCCGGCTCGGACCGCGATGAACAATAGGGCTACGTCCGGCGGGCGCCCGGGTTGCCACCGCCGCGGCGGACGCCCACCGGCGCACCCCGGCGGGTGACGAACGCGCCCGGGCCGGGATCCTGGAGCGAACGCCGACGCCGGAACCGCGCACGGTCGATCAGAGCCCCCACTCCGATGGACTACCGCCGCTTCAGCGCGACCACCACGCCGAGCACCACGGCGATCGCGGCAATCAGCGCCATCAGCGTCCAACTCTCTCCGCCGGCGCGTGACTTGTCCATGGCGAGGGCGAGCGCCAGGCCCCCGACGGCCACGGCCGCGACCAGCGCGAGCAGCGCCCGGGGCGGAGCGCCCGCACCGCCCGAGCGGGAGGCTGCGATCTGCGCAGCCTGGCGCACCTCGAGCCCGCTCAAATCGGGGTTCTGCTGCCGGAACTGCTCGATGGTCTCCGCGAGGCGCTGCCCCAGCGCCTCGGCGCGCGGTGAAGGTGCCGTGGGGACGACCGGTATGAATGCGAGCATGGTCCCTCCGCTGGGTTGGAGCGTCCGCGTGTGGTCCTACTTCGCCCCCGCCGAATCACCCGCGGCCGCGCCGGACACGCTGTCGGCCGGCGCCGCGACCGTCGTGCCCGCGGCGTCGAGCGCGCCGTGCAGCGGCTCACTCGCAGTCCACGAATGCGGGATGGCGAAGACCACGAGCATGACGAGCGCGGCGAGCACGACCCACGCCTTCTCGAGCTTCGAACGTCCCACGGCGATCGCCGCGGCGATCCAGCCAACCAGGGCGACCAGCGTCTTGCTGTCAGTGATGTCATTGCCCACGGGGAAACCGGTCCACCACTCGCCGAACGCGTAGTGCGTGACGAACACGCCCAGCGCCATGCCGCCGATGAAGAGGGTCACGACCGTCCCCCAGGCGAGGCCCTTGAAGCGCGGCCTGGGGCTGAAGATCTCAAGACCCGCACGCGCCGAGAGGAGCATCGCCAGGAACAGGAGGAAGATGTGCGGGAGAAGCACTCCGGGCGGGACGTCCGCGCGAAAGCGGATGGCCGCGGGACGCTCGGCCGGGATGAGGATCGTCTCGGCGCCGCGCGAGAGCCGGACCCGGTACCAGAGCTTGCCGGCGGGCGGCCGGTGCGGCAACTCGGCCACGAGCGCGGCCCCTTCACGCCGCATCTCCACCGCCGTCCACGCATCGTTCGAGCGGTACTCCTTCCACTCGATGACGCCGGTGACGTCCGCGGGCAGTGCACCGAGTTCGACGCGATGGTCACCCGGGCCAGCATGCGTGCGGTCGAGCACGTAGTGAACGGCGGAGCCTCCGAGCGACGCCGTCCCGGACAACTCGTAGGTCGGGCCGGTCGTGCGCTGCCAGCGCGCCGCAGCGAGGGTGATGAGAAGGGCGATGATCCACAGCCAGACGGAACGGTTCATGGCGATCCTCCTCTGGAAGTCTTCCTGCGGTTCGAAATCGGCCGGACGGGACTCGGGTGAGCCCTGGCGGGGCATGATAGACGATGCGGTGGTGGGCGTCGCCACGCAAGAGTTGGCCGTCGCTATGCACCTTATCCAGTAGGACTTAGGCGGCCCGAGAGCCCGATTCATCCGCAGCGGCCCGTGGCACTCCGGGACGGGCGCCAGCGACGGTGTATTCCAACTCGAGCGTCGGATGGGCAGTCACCCGTCGGGCCGGACGGTCGCGCACGGCGCGCCAAGTCCCGACCAGCGCCAGCAGGACCGCGGCCGAGCCGAACCAGGGGGGCTCGGCGAAGAGCCTCAGGTACTCGAGACCGACCGCGTGGAATCGGAAGCCCGAGTCGGGCGAACCCTGGGTCACCGAGAAAGCGCTGAACACGAAGAGCGCGAGCAGGACTCCGGCGAGCGCCAGGAGCCAGGCCGCGACCCGGACGAACGCGTCGGTGCGACGGCCGCCGTAGCGGCAGGCCCACGCGATCAGCCAGCCCAGACCGGGCGCGGCCGGCAGCGACCACACGCCGAAGACCGCGGCCATCGCCGACCAGACCGCCACCCCAAGGGCAAGCGCGAAGATCCCGTGGAGCGAGGCGAGGAAGTGCTCCGGTCCGATCGGGTCCACTTCGGCGGAGGGGGTATCCATCGAGGGGTTTTCGACCGCCGGGATGAGTGACTGAAGGGCCCCGTGGAAGACTCACCAAGCATCACGATATTTCGTGACTCACGAAATGTCGTGATGTATGATGCCGCCGGAACGAGGACCTCAATGAGCAATC
>Ga0315273_10001358_pt1 | contig 27690 bp, 48 predicted proteins | sample YL17G02_0_MG_FD_205753 | JGI IMG/M metagenome (GOLD analysis project Ga0315273, IMG submission 205753) | Sediment microbial communities from Yellowstone Lake, YNP, Wyoming, USA - YL17G02_0 | ecosystem: Environmental > Aquatic > Freshwater > Lake > Sediment | place: USA: Wyoming | collected... | reverse complement strand
ATTCGACGGTGTACGCATTCGTCTCGAAGAAGTTGCAGTCATTCGATCCACGAATGATGAAGTCATGAATGCGAAAGACTGGACGACAATCTTTGGGGGCTCTCAACCCGCCGAACTGACCCGTGAACAAAACGAAGTGAAGAATGCACTCACGTCCGCAGATAAGAAGACTGTCGTAATCAGCCAGTTGCGCTTCGATGGTGTGCGCAACGCCTATATCGATGACGACGCCGCACTAGTCAAAGACACCACCTACTACTACACCGTCGCATTCCGCTACTCACTCGCTGAAGAGCCCAAGGACAACCAAGAACCCAACTACGTTCTGCAAAAGTACGCACAGATCAGCAACATAGTCAGTGCACGTATCGAAGCAAACCTGCCCTCCACCCGTGGTGGTGTAAAACCTGACTGGATTTCACACCCGAGTGTTCTCGATCTCATTCCTGACCTGAAGTTCTTCATGGCGCTGCTCTCAGCGCGCATCGAAGCGTTGGGTAGTTTCTCGTTCGGTGCAAACGCTGCTCTTCAAAGCTACATCAAGTTCCTGACAGCGGAACTGACGCGCTATCAAGACTTCGCAAACGAGATCAACGCAAAAGTAGCAAAACTCGCATCTCTCCTCACGCTCCCCGCAGCAGGCATCTACATCACCAGCATCTCGATGGACAGTGGAGGCGTAGACGCGTTCCTCAGAGAGCTTACGCACCGTCTCACAAACACCTCAGACGAAACAGCTCCACCGTTCTTCCGCACAGGTTTCACCTCCGGCATCGTATTCCTGCTCGGTGCGCCTAATCCGGCAGAGTTCGCATCCACAAAAGCACTACTCGAACTCATCTTCGGCGCAGGCTCCGGAAACACACCCTTCGAAGATGCGCTCGACAGTATTGATAACCTTCTAAGTTCACTGGAAGACAAGACCTTCGGCACGGATATGCAGCCAGGAACTCCACCTGAAGGAAGCATCGCATCGAAGACCTTCGACGACGAAATGAATCCTGTCGAGGCCTCGGACAGCACCGCGAACGTGCCGTACGACCCGTAGAACGTCCGTTGTGAAAGCGTTCGCAAGAACCTATAATTGCAGCAGGAAATTCGAGATGACCAAGACAGCACAGATGCCGTCGCAGTACGATTATGGGGGCTATGAACAAGCCCTCGACAACCCGGACATCGGTCAGCTCGGATACCTCCCGGGCGTGACGCCTACCCCGACCACGTCGCCCTCCTCGAACTGGCTGCTCCCAGCCGGTCTCGTCGCGGGTGGGCTCACCGCAGCCGCCTTGCTCCACAAAGGTGGCAAACGCCTAGGCAAGTACCTCATGCGCGGTGCCGAAGCCAAGCCAGCCGCTCCCTGGAACTGGGAGATGGAGATGCTGGGACGTGACGCAAAAGGTGGACGCCAATTCGCATCGCAACTTCACCCCGGTGAAACAGTCGGCCACGGTTACGGACCAGGTCCCGAAGCAACCGTGAAGACCAGCAGCCTCGACATCATCCGCATCCTGGGACAGATCGCACGCCGATGACGTTTTACCAGGTAACATTGTCGCGATTGCGCACACTGGAAACCCACTGGCGGGAAGTGATCAACCGCTTCCGTGGTCCCATTCCCATGGGCTTGGCTATCGTGCACATGGTTGCAGAGTCGAACGGCAACATTAACGTACGCACTCGCGACCTTCGTCGGCGTCCCCAAGGTCTGATGCAAGTACCTCTCCGCGATGCAATGCGTCTCAAGTACAACGAAGCAGTGCTGAAGGACCCAACAACGAACATCTACGTGTGGACACTGATCACAAACCAGCACGCCCAGCAGATCAAGACCGCGTTCTCGTCGTGGTGGACCTCACCGTCCTGGGACTTCTGGTGCGCCGTACGCTTAGTATGGATACTCGGACTGACTGTCACCACAAACCTCTTCAAGGCAGCTTCGGCGAGCGGCACAGAGTTCACGTCGGCATTGGGATCAATGGCATGGGTACGTACACAGATGAGCAATACCCAGCGCTTTGGTACGTGGGACAAACACACCCTGATGCACGTCGCTGATCATCTTCAAGACGACGTGCTCGCCGCACTCAATCACATCGATGGGCCTAGTACAGTGCCCTACGCATTCTTTGATGCACCAACGATTGCACCCGCAAACGCCATCGCACGCCTTGCGAACATCTCGTGAAAGGAAACAGTCGCATGCATCCCCATCTCAAAACAGCTTACGACCTGGGCGCACACACCGCGTACGACGACTTCATGAAAGTAGCGAAGGGTGAAGTCCTCACGCCACTTCTTGGTTCTGTGACGCCCCTCGGTGCAGGTCTCGCCGCAGGACTCACGGCTCCTCGAGGAGACCGTGCTGCTGCTGGCCTCGGAGCTGGCGTAGGAAGCCTCGCTGGTGGCTGGGGTGGTCTAGTAGGCGGTGCAGGGCTTGGTGCTGGTACTGGTTATGGAGTACATCGTCTGGCCAAAGCGCTGGGTCACGACATCGATCCGGAGAAAGCAACACTCCTCGGCGCCCTCATCGGTGGAGGCGTAGGTACTCTCGGTGGTGGTGCCTATGGTGCACACAAAGGTCGCCAGATGGGTCTCGAGGATGTACCAAAGCAAGGCAGCGCCAAACACGCGGCGGGTGCTGACATCGCTACCCCCATCGCAGGCGCACTCGGACCCATTCCCGCAGCGCTCGTTGGTGGCTTGACCTCTCCCGAAGACCAAGGCTTTGCCGGTGGCGCAGGCGCAGGTAGCGGCGCACTGCTCGGACAACTCGGTGGCGGTCTCGGAGGCGCTGCGGTGGGTGGACTCACGGGTGCAGGCATCGGCAAACTCGTCGACGCCATCAAGGGTGAACGCAATCTTTTCCAACGGCTATACCATGGAGGAAGCCGCGCAGAGACAGGTGGTCAAATCGGCCTTGGCCTCGGAGGCCTTGCTGGAACCCTGGGTGGTGGCGCATACGGCGCCTACAAAGGACGCCGAGCCACCACCGACGACAGCATCGGTGATGCGCTTCAACGCCTCGGCTACGGAACCACAGAGTAGGAGACCACGATGGCACGCACACTCGTTTTCGCTGGTGAAATCACGTGGCCTCTCGAAGATGGCAAGCAAGCCGCGAAGGTGAATCTCGCCGCCTCGATCGTGTATGCTTCGGCGCTGCACATCGAAAAGGTCTACTCCAGTGTGGTCACTGACGAAGTCATCGCCCTGCCAATGGCAGGTGCCAAGTTCGTGCTCCTCCAGGCCACCACGAACGACATCACGGTGAAGCTCAACGCCAGCACCGATGCGATCACCCTCAAAGCCAACACAGGCTTCGTGCTCATCTTTGGTGACGGTGTCATCACCGCACTCAAAGTCTCCACGGGCACTGTACCCGCAACACTGAAGGGGATGGCGTTTGCATGATGTACGAACTCGGACAGCGCAGCGCATGCGCTACGCTTGGTCTCCTCTCCCGCGAGAAGACTGCCGGTCCTGTGGGACGTGCGCTCATGCGCGTCGCCAAGAGACTGGGTCCGCGCGCCGCGAGTGGAGCCCTTGGCACAGGACCATTCCTTGCCCCTCTTGGAGCACTGACCGGAGGTGTCACAGGCGCGCTCGCGAGTGATGAAGGTGAACGCGGAAGAGGTGCTTTGCGTGGTATCCTCTTCGGGGGTGCCCTCGGTGGTCTCGGCGCAGGCATCCATGGAGGCCTACGCAAGCACCTGTCGAAAATCCCGACAAGTATCCCTCACCCCAAATTCGGGCACAGGGGCACCACAATCCTCAATCCCAAAGCACACAAAGAGTTCAACCGCATCTTCCGTGAAGCAGCAGGTGTCGCAGGCCTCGGTGGTGTGGGCGGAGGACTTCTTGCTGCAAAGCATAAAGAAGCCTCGTTCCGTTTTCCCATGCGTCCTGGCCTGAGCGACCAACTCATTGGCCGCGCACTGCTCGGACTTCCCAGTGCAGCCATTGGAGGCGTCACCGGTGCTGTAGGTTCAGATGAAGGTGAACGAGGTCGCGGTGCCCTTCAAGGCGCTGTACTCGGCGAACTCCTTGGTGCCCTTGGTGCTGAAGGAGGATCGCACGTTGGCCGTTTCCTTTCACCACGCACATCACGCTTGGGACCACAGATTGGCCTGGGTGCAGGAGCCCTGACCGGGGGTATTGGTGGGGGCCTTCTGGGACGTAGCCACCCATCTGAGGACTGAAAGAAAAAGAGAGAGGCACATGCAAAAGACAGCGTTCTACCAGAGGGGCATGAAGGTCGCGTTCGAAATGCTCGGGCTGATCAAGACAGCGCTCACCCCGGGTCGCATGCTTCTCGGAGGTATCGGTCGAGGTGCTGCAAGGGGCGCTGCCACAGGTGCTCTCACCGGTGGCGTTGGCGGCGCCATCGCAGCTCCCGAAGGTGAAGGCGGATCAGGTTTCCTTCGTGGCATGGGCTATGGCGCACTGACCGGTGGTCTGGTCGGCGGCGGTGCAGGTGGTCTGAAAACGCGTGCATTCCAAAAAGCGCACCCCGAATACGTCAATCGCACCAACCGCGCCGTCGAACGACAAGCGGCCCCTGTCCAACACGCGGGCCAAGACCTGTATGAAGGACCGCTACCGCGTTCCACCAATGAAAACATTCAACGCGCCATGCCTGCCAGCCAAGCTCATCAGCGTGTAATGGACCGCCTCCAAACAGGTGGGAAAGCGGGGCTTGTCGGTGGTCTTGTCGGGGGTGGAGCTGCGGGATTGACCACCGAAAAGAAGTCTCCTGTGGATGACCTTAGAGGTCGCCTGGGACTCTGATGATGATGTTCGAACTTGGTCAGCACAGTGCGTTGGCCTGTTTGGGATTGATGAAGCTCGCGTTCAATGAACGCGACCTACGTCTTCTTTTGAACGCACCCCGTTTCATTCGATCCATGCATGGACTTGGCCAGGGGGTACGTGCACTCGGTCACGCTGCTAAACCGCACGTACTAAAAGCGCTCGAAGGTCCCGCAAGCGAATACCTGACGCGCATCCCCGTGCAGGCAGGCATGGGAGCCATTGGTGGCCTTGGTACAGGCCTCATCATGGGTGGTGAACATCCTGGTGAACAATCCGCGTGGGGTGGCTTGATGGGTGCTGGCACCGGTCTCGCGGTTGCGGGGGCTCCCTCAGTCCGTAACGCACTCATTGGTGCACTGAAACGTGTCCACTGATGTTCTACGACGCGGGCCGTGAACAGGCACTAAGAGACCTGGGTCTTCTTCACCACGTGAAAGAGGCCAAGGTACTGCCGCTCCTCGTCAAGGCACGCAAGAACCCCTTCATGGAGATTCACCGAAAGATCAAACGACTCTTCAAACTGAAGATGCCGAAATTCGACATGAACAAGCTACTCAGTCGAATGTTCCGTAACCCGTTCCGTATCCCACAACGTCAGCTCAGTGGCAAGACGCCGCCACTCAAAATGTAACCATGTTCTACGACGCTGGAAGAACATACGCGCTGTACACACTAGGCCTCGAAAAAGCCGGTGCTACAGTACTGATGCCCGCCTTGGCACCCGCGCAACAACGTCAAATGCGCAAAGTAACCGGTTTCGGAGAAACTGCATCTACACCCCCAGATCTGCGTCGGCAAAACATGCGATTGCAAAACCGCCTCACGCAACTCTACGAACGTCATATTCCACAAGAGGTATTATCAACAGCAACAGAATATGGCGCTACACGTGGACGGCGTTATCAGCCAGCTGTGAATAGAGGAATGCGCCGAATCAGGGAAGCGCTACCTCAAACAAAAATGATAGGCGAAGAAGTCAGTCGATCGCTGTTACCTTCTGTAATTGCAGAAGGTAGTACTAAAGTATCGCCTCTTCGTGCACTTCTCAAGATGAGGGTGTAAATGAATCCCTTCTACAAGCAAGGTCAGATTGAAGCACTACACATCCTCGGGTTGCTCAAGACAGCCGCGCCTCCGCCCGCGCAACCGAAACCTCCGCCGCCTCCGCCCATCACAGGTGGCAAGGGACGTCAGATAGACGCACTTCGCCGCGAAGGCGTGATGCTCTAGGAGCCGACGATGAACTTCTTCAAATTGGGCTGGTACAACGCCCTTGTCACTCTGGGGCTCGTCAAGCACGCAGCACCTCCCATGTCCGCACCACCGCCTGGCAGCCTCGGTGCCAAACTCAACGCAGGTCAAATGGTAGGTGGAAACAAATTCCGACCACCTCAGCAGACACCGCCTGCCGCAGCACCCATCGCACCACCGAAAGCCCAACCCGCACCCTCGATGCCTGGACCCTCTACAGCACCATCGGGACCGGGAAGCATGCCCGGCTCGAAACCGGGTAGCGTGCCCGGTGCAACACCACCTGTACAGATGCCAAAGCCAGCTGCACCCGCTGCACCGCCCAAAGCGAGTGACTTTGGAAGTGCGCCCAAGGCGAGTGACTTTGGAAGTTCCAATCCCGGACCTGTGCCGGGTGGAGCCCCCTAATGAACCCGTTTTACGCACAGGGAGCGCATCTGGCGCTCATTGAACTGGGACTCGAAAAAGATGCTGCATGGCCCGCGCTTGTCGATATCCCTGCGCTGAGTCGACGTCTTCTTGCACCTGTTGCACGGCATCTCGAACAACGCGAAACGCGTCAGTTCCTCAAACAACTTCGCAAAGCACTACCCACATCGCAAGCGGGACCCACTCCAGGAACCGTTCGTCTCATGGGTCCACACGGCCAACCCATCACGATGAGTTCACAAGCGATCGATGAAGCGTTGGGCGTAACACCACTCTCCACACCCGCCACCAAAAGTGCAGGTCAACTCGGTGCACCCAACACGTCCCCATCGTTCAAGGCATCACCCGATCCCTTGGCAGCGAACAAGGGACCAACACAGCCCGTGGACGTGCAAATGGTTCCCCTCGGCACAGGCAGCGTACCTGGGTCAGTGCCTGGAGGAACTGTAGGACCGAAGAAAGAGTACGCAGCCAACTCCACATCACAGGCGCAGGGCGCCGGTGCAAGCCTGTTCTCATGAACTTGAAGTTCGCCAAACACCGTCTCTCACGCCGCCTCACATTTCGAGGCCTGCCCATCTCCATCGAGACGGACAAGGGTGAACTGCGCCACTGGTTCGATCCACACGAGAACAAGAGCGGCACCACGAAGATGCGTGTGCCGTATGGCTACATCCGTCGCACAGAAGGCGTCGACGGGGACCACGTGGATTGCTACGTCGGTCCCCACGGACGGGCTCACAACGTCTACGTCGTACATCAAATGAAAGCACCCGCGTTCAAGACGTACGACGAAGACAAGTGCATGCTCGGCTTCCTCTCTGCTGAGGACGCGAAGCGCGCCTACCTCGCACACTACAACAAGTCTGGCTTCTTCGGTTCGATGACGACGATGCCGTTCGAAGAGTTCGAAAAGAAGGTCAAGGCGACCTTCGAGGAACCGAAGAAACTTGCGCAAGTTGATGCTGTTTTGCTCAAGAAAGAAGCTGCACGACGCCTTGTAAAAGAAATCAAGAAGGTCGAAGGCCTACTGAAGCGCATTGGGCATCCCGATCCACCCAATCTGCCGTACTTGAGCAGAAACATTCTCAACTCTCTGCCCCAACACGAAAGAGACCTCGTAGGGCGTCTACATGGCCTGCATGAAAAACAACGCTACAGTCGACTGGAAGGTATTCCTTCGCAAAGGGCTTGGTCGCCGCTGCGCGACGCAGAGTATACGCAAGAAGCGCGTCTCATCGCTTCAGGCCGCCATCCAGCCCGCGAAGGTGAAACACTCATTCGTGCGGGGGGTTCTAGCGAAACAATCGCTGAACCATACCTGGAACAAGGACTTAGTTTTCGCGGAAACCCTGTCCCAGAAGAAGGTGCCGTCTTCTTGTCGCGCCATCCAGACATTGCCGCGGGGTACGCAACACGCGTAACCTCCAAAGGTCAAGTGACCCAACCGACGAGACGGCTGTTTGCCTATGACCCCAAAACGCTGCCACATTACGAAGAAGCAGCCAGCGATGTGATGCGACCAGGACGCCTCCGAACACACCCCGACGCCGTCGAAACAGAACGCATGAGGCAGCACTACGTGGACTACTACGCGGCTCAGCCCCGTGGACCACAGACCACGCGACAACTCATGCAGACAAGCGTCTACAATCCCACGTACGAGCAGATGGTCTCTGACCTAAAAGCAATGCCGCAACCAGTTGGCGAATATCGCGTACGTCCCTCACGCACAGCCGCAGGAGACCCGGCATTCGCGGTACAGCATGTGAGCGGTGTACCCGTGCAAGAAGCCTTCGCGGCGCATAAAACAGCAGAAAAAATCGCAGAAGCGGACGATGATCTCGCCTCTCTCGCACCCGCGCTAGGTGGCCTCGTTCTCGGCATGCCCACGGGCCGCGCACTTGCGGGCCACGCCGCCGCAGGGCTCGCTCCCTACGGTCGCAAGACACGCAGCGACGACATCGCGCGGCGTGCGGGTTACGTAGGTGCCCCCGCAGGCGGTATCGCAGCACTTGCGCTGTCCCATCACTACAACCTTCCCGACCGGTTAGCAAAAACCCTCGGTCGTGGCATCATCACAGACAAGAAGACCGAACAGAAGGCTATCCGGATGCTGACACCCCTTGCAGTAGGCCTGGGTGGTTCTGCCCTGGGTGGTCTAGCAACGGGTGCAATCACGGGTGGTATTCAACGAGCCCGAGGCCCATCCCGACGGCGAAGTGAGGACACCCCACAGAAGATCGCTTCAATGCTCTACAACTTGGGCATTCAAAAAGCCGCAGCTGACATGGGCATTGGCTCCGCAGTTAAGGGTGTTCGTCGTGCGCTTCTCAACAAAAACGTTGACGAAGCCTACAACATTGCACGCCAGGGTATCGCATCAGGTTCTATCGAACCCAACATGCTTCAGCGCTTCATGACCCCCTCCAAGGGCATTACCCAACACGAAGCGGATCTCTGGCAAATTGCTGCGCGACCCGCTGCAAAGCCCGTAGCGGCACCTGTGTCGGCACCTACAACACCAACACCCAACCTTGTTGATTCTCAACTTGCCCAACGCTGGTCAACGATCAAAGCTCAACAAGGTTGGTAAAGGCGACGTTTGACGCGCCGAAGAAGATCACGGAGGAACATATGAGCAACGTATATCTGAAATACGCACGTGATCTGGGCGCTCGCCTGGCTCTCGAAGATTTCCGCAAACGCGCTGAGGAGGAATTTGGTAGTTTCAACAAAGAAGCCATCAGCCCCGCGCGTGCACGCGCCGCAGCAGAGGTAGCCCTCAAACGCGGTATGCCGGACCGCGCAAAACGCCTAGCAACCAAAGCACAAGACATCAGCATCGCACGCAAAGCAGAAATGGACTACGGTGCCACGCGTGAAGAAGCTCGCGCCATGATGCCCAAGCGATTCATAAAAGGCGCTGATGCCGCCCTCGGCGACCCGAACTACTGGACGGGAGGCAGCCAAGCACAACAAGCACCCCCGCAGCCCGCGAGTGCGGAAGAAGCGATCCAGCTCCTGCCCGGCGGCACCTTCCAAGGGCTCCAGATGAAGATCACCCCCGATGGTCAGCGCTCAACCACCGTGAAGGTCACCCCGGAAGCAACGCAAGATCCCACGGGGCTCAACAGCATCTTCGCCGCAGAGCCTGGTGCGAAGGTAGAAGTGTCCAACCCTGAAGAAGCCGTCCCGGGCACACAAGTCGCGGCTCCCGGTGGACCTGAGAGCGGTGAAATGCCACCCGAAGGTGCGATGCCCCCGAAGCTCGGTGTGGCGCGCATCAAGGCCGCTGCCGTAGGTGCCCCGCCACAAGATCCCGAGAACAACAACCTCGCCTGGCGTCTTCAACAAGTACTGAAGAACATCGGTCCTGCACAGGGAACAACAAGGCCCTACTGATGTTTCACCAACTTGGGCATACGACCGCACTGCGTGATCTCGGTTTGATCAAAACCGCACTCACGCCTGAAGAGCGCATTCGCAAGGGCGGCACCGCCGCAGGTGCACTCATCGGTACAGGCGTAGGACTTCTTCGCGCTCGCAAAAATCCAGGCACACTCCTCAAAAACGTCATAGGTGGCCTGGGTGTAGGAACCACCCTCGGTTGGATGCCCGATGTCATGATGTCCGGCGCTGAAGCCCTGCGTTAGATCTCCCATCTCCTCGTTTCACTTGACTTACCCTTCATTCAATGTTTATCTAGCCGACATGACGGAATACAACCTTTGTGTGCAGATTGGCCCTGACCATCAAGTCGCCCTCAACGAACACGGCCAACTGATTTGTCTGGCACACTTCGTCCTCGACACCGAAGACGGTCTGTCCTTCAAGTACATCAAGGATGACAATCCGTACAGCTTCCCACCCACCGATCTAAATAACAATGCCGTCTACCCTCTCCGTATCTACGCCCGACAAACAGCCATCAAAGAAACGCTGTACACGACCTTCAACTCCCGTCCCTTTGGCTACCTGAAGCACGTACACATCGAGTGGGACAGCAATCCATCCGAGAAGCGAACCCTGCACTTTGTATTCGTGCAACAGCCCCATCCCGAACTCCTCGATGGACTCGTCGCTCTCGGCGCTGAAGTCGAAGTGCTAGGAGAAGCCTGATGCTCATCATGCGTGAGTTTCAGTGTCAAGATTGCAAGGCCACGAAGGAAGACCTCGTAGATAGTACAAATCCCATCACGACTGACTGTCCAAAATGCGGAAGCTTCAACCTGGTACCGTGCCTAGGTATCCCCACAGGTTCGAGCATTCCCACCGTCACGATTCCAACGTACCCAGGTTGCAAACGCCGCAAAGCAGGTTACCAGCACAAATACGTCAACCGTCCTGCCACCAAAACCCAAGTAGGCGTTGGTGGCGGAGTCTCCAAGGGAGAAGAGAAGTGATCAATCCGCAAGCTCGCCGTTTTCCTCTTCTCTGGGTCGAAGCAATCATCGGAGCAGGCAAGACAACCTTCTGCCGCGAAATAGGCAAACGTCTCAACCTTCGAGTCATCGAAGAACCTGCCGACGACAATCCATACCTCAAGAAGTTCTACGATGACCCAAAGACCTATGCGTTTCCAATGCAGATGTTCTTGCTTGAAAGACGCAAACTCATGCAGCAACTCGCTGCTATCGAAACAACAGGCGTTGGCGGTTTCAAAGGCGCCATCCTCGACCGTTCCATCTCCGGAGATCGTGTCTTCGCAAAGCTTCACATGAAAACAGGCAACATCGCACAGGACCTCTGGGAAATCTACGAAAACAGCTACATGGATGAATGCAGTCGGCTGTTCCCTCCAACCAAGCTGATCTTCCTCGACGTACAGCCCGAAACCGCTTTCGAACGAATGAAAGTGCGCGACCGAGCAGCCGAAGCGAAGGTACCACTAGAGTATCTCAAAGCGTTGCGTACGGGTTATCAGGAGCTACTGCATGAAGCGGAAACCGGTCTCCTCCCCTGGTCGCACGCGGTCAAAGTCACGCGGCTCATCTGGGACCCAATCAACGACATGCCCAACTGGGACCGCGTCGCCGCCACCATCCGAGACTCCTACTGCTGAGACCCCGGAGACCAGCGATGACGACGTTCATCCCCACGATGCTGTACCGAAACTGGCCATCAAACACGGTGGTCTGGCGCGTATCTCCACCTGGTGTCGTTACTACATGAAGTTGCCACTCAACGTCGATGAACGTCTGATCTGTACAGGCTGGGGCCTGTGGCCTCCGTGTACTGATCGACCTCTCTGCGCAGCCAAACCCCCTCCGTCAACAACATACAACCCCGCAACGTGGACCAAATACCTCACATGACTTTACCGAGTAAAAAAGGGCGGGAAGAGATGGACGACGCTGGACCCGCCGCCATGGGGGACTACATTCAGCGCATGCCTAATAGCCGGTACATCCTACTTCGGGGGCGCTTCAAGGGCGGATACCTCGACACAGTTCCATCGGGGTACATTCGAAACTTCATCTTGAAGAAGTGCATCGAAGACATGACGCCCACCGAAATCGAACTGTGTGAAAAGTACGCCGGAGACGAAACCAAGACCTATCGAAGGAAGCTCAAAATGACCACGAAAACGGTAGTCGAAGTGGACGGCAAGGGCATCGCAGCAGCGTTCGCCAAAGCAGCTGAATACGGATGCACTGAGATTGCAATTCACATCCCAGTACCACCTCAGATGCTGCACGAAGACGATGATGGCACCATCGATCAGTTGCGCATGCGAGGCACACCCATCGAACTCATCGGAAGCTACCTGCTCGCAGATCAGCCTACCGATGCCAACGCTGCGTACCGCACGAGCATCCTCGAAGCGCTCTACGAACGCCTGCGAAAGCTTCCCGCGGTGTCCACCGAGACAAAGTTTCTCACGGACAAGGTGTTGCAGGCACAACCCCCGAACAAATTGTTCTACGCCCTCGGTGAAGTGAAAGAAGGCGTGCAAATTGTTGCCCTGGGTCTCGCACCGGAAAGCAGCGATTCAATCAGTGCCCATGTACCTATGTATATCCTCGACTCCGGTGCCCACTTCAACCGTGTCACGGACGACGTACAGATGAGTGTACTCTGTACCCTTCAAGGCATCGTCAACGGGTACCTCGATCAGTGCAACAAAGCCATGGAACGCGTACTCCATGCCCACGGGGCCGGGATCTTCACATTCATCCTCGTACCCAACCGAACCATCACATCGTTGTCCATGACCGACCGATCAGTCCATGGCCAGGCTCTGCTCGCTATCCTGGGGTACTTCCGAAAGGCTGCTTGACCAATCAGAGCGTACCCAGTACGCTTTGACTGTCGCCATCTCCTCGTTGTCAGGCTTCTCGAAAGACCCAGGACGGCCCTCCTGGGTCTTTCACTATGGGCCTCAAAAAAAAAAAGAAAAAGTGTTGACGCGAAACGCACCCTCCTGTAGTGTGGTTGAGTTCGCTTGATGGAACACCCCAGTACTTCGGTACATGGGAGCGCAGACAGCGTCGTAAGACATTACTGTCTGTTAGGAGAGCCGGGTTTCTCGATCCTTTGCCTGCTCTCGGTGTTCGAACGAGACGTTGAGTGGACAGGAGAAGGCGCTCTGATCGGCAACGGTCACAGCGCCTTTTTTCTATGGTGCGTACAGGAACAGACCATGCTCAGCGTCACCAGCGAAGACGACGTCATGCACTATAATCGAGATGGCGCCGGCCGAGAGGCTACTCAACGACTGCTTCAGTCAGACGAGGACCTGCAACGTGTTCTAGCAGGCGGCGCCATTCCCTACCCGTTGCAGGGAATCGAACCACCTAAAAAAAGCCCGTCACCCCAAGGGAGATGACGGGCTCACGCGAACGACCGTACGTTCCGGCCGCTACTCTCTTGCGTGCTTGCGACCACCTCGCTGTTGACCTTCACGACCTCCGGACGGTTTCTCGGAACGATTCCCGCCGTTGCCGTTGCCACCGCTGCGACGTTCCTTCTGCTCTGCTTCGTTCACACGCAGAGGACGTCCCCCGAGGTCCTGTCCATCCTCGGTAAGAGCAGCTTCAGCGTCATCTTCGTGCTCGAATTCCACGAACGCGAAACCCTTGCTTCGTCCAGTCTCGCGATCAGTGATGACCTTCACGTCGGTCACTTTCCCGTGCTGACCGAAGTGACTCATGAGGTCTTCCTTGGTGGTCGTGTAGGGAAGATTCCCTACGTACAGCCGTTTCATTGATGCTCTCCTGAAGAAAGGCGATCCTACAGCAGAAGGGATCAGCCTTGCAGTTGCTTCAGCGTGATGTCCGCAGGGAATACCTGCTCTTTCGACACGCTGAACTGGAAGGACTCACAGAGGATGCGAATCTTACCCTTCGGCGCACTCCGCGTGCTGTTCTTCGCCTTCTCATCTCCCACGGCGATGACCTTGGCCACCTTGCCACGCATGTCCTTGGGAATGAAGAGGCGAATCTTCGCCCCGAGTGCAGGCGGCCAGGAAGCGGACTTCCAGGCCTTCAGCACGCGATCCTTGTTCTTGACGCGTCCGTTCTTGGCCATGTTCTTTCTCCTTGTCCAGTTTGCCATGTTGTTGGCAAAAACATGACCATTTTGATGTTCGAACTTGAACAAGTCAACAGGAAAATACTTGTTTACGCCATTCTTCGAACGCGTCCTTCCCACACGCCAGCGCCATCGTCAAGGGCATCACGCGCCGTGCCAGCGCCATCACTTGTTGTGCAATTTCACGAATTTCCCACTGAGCGTGCTTGTCTTCACGAAGGCGACTGAAGGCGTAAGCTTCGCGAGCGTTCAACTTCACGAGCACGCGCCGCCGATGCGCCTGGGTAAGCACATACTCTGCGAGGGATTCGTTGCACACCCGGGCGAGTTTGCGATAGAAGGCATCTGCCGTGCGCATCACCGCCTTGAACCGCTCGAGTGCGGGTTCGTCCTGCGTGATAGACGCAGGAATCGTGTAGCCCAACGAAGGATCGTAGGCTTGTGGCAAGAGCGTCATCATTCGATGCCTCTTGAGCTGCGCAAAACAGCTCGCGGATACGATCAACTCGAAAGTCAGATCGCACATCTCAAAACAGCGTGGCGCGGCGCTGTAAACGTCCATAGCCGAGAGCACGTTCAGCATGAGCCCCTTGCGTTGTTCCGGAGACAACCGTGCGATCGATGCAAAACACATGTCGAAGGGCACACGCGAAACTTGATGCACAAGCGCAGCCAGAATGATGTGGTCGCCTCCACTCTGACCATTCTCGACGTTCCCTGTGGCCGCGAGCAGCGACACGCGCTCGATAGGCACCGACAGCAACCCCGCACACTGAAGCCGCAACGCCTCCTGCACTTTGCCCGTCTGCGCTAACCGCAGCGGCTCAGGCGTCACGTACTTGAGCAGAGACGGAGCCACGTCTTTGGCTCGCACATACAGCGTTTGACCTACTGTACGTACCTCGTCAAGAGGATGCGCCATCAGTCTTCGAATGAGCATCTCGAGGTTGCGTGCGTTGCACGTCATCCCAAGCTGACCTGTGACTGCGAGCGTGGACACATATCTCGCGTCTTCCGGTGCACTGCCTCCCTGCGGACGCTCCTGATCCTTGATGCGCCCGAGAATGTAGTGATACTGCTCGTGTGTCTGGCGCACGTAGTACTTGAACTCGCGTGCAAGCCCTACTTCTGTGATCTCCGCAGGGATCACGAACTCATCCTTCTCGGGATCGAAGATCACATAACGCTGCGACTTTTCGGTGTACGAACAGAGCCGGGAATGCTCGATGGCCTCAATCGCGAGCCGGGACACGTCGATGAGATCGAAGTTGAAGACTGCGTGCTCAGCCACCGAAGCGTGTCCATAGCCGAACACGATCTGTGCATTCGAAGCCCTCGCCGCGGCCACGTCCTCCGCGGCTTTACGCCGTAATTCATCCACAGGTGCTGGATCTCTGCTGATGCGCGCGTAGGCCGCGGAGAGGGTTTCGGGGGTCAGGGCGTCTCCGGCTCGAGGGGAACTGTCGGTGAGGAGCTGCTTGAGGACGTCATGGTCGATGTTGAAGCCGGCGAGGTTGATGCGCATCAGTGAATTCTTTCCTTGTTAGCCGAAACGTTGAACACGACTTTGTCGTGTGATTTTCTCATGACACTCACAACATAGCGCCTGCACCTCACACCATCGTTCACGGCCTACGTATGCGTAGTTCACATGATGCACACACTGCGTGAAGAGCCATGTTGCCTCCTGCTTGTGGCGTCTCTGAAACTTGGTTTTCGATGTTTATCGATGGGACATGATCGAAAAGAAGAGACGGCCTGTCAAGCAGAAATGCAACTTGCAAAACTGTCGCTGAGCCAGAGGGGTGGACGAGACTTTGTCCCGTATCAGTAAGTCTCAAGCCACGCCAAAAACTGCTCCCACCACTCGCCGCCGCCCAGTGTCATGGCGAACTGTTCTGGCTTGGTCTTGTTCATCTTGACCCAAAAACGTTCGAAGCGATTGGCGTCCGCACGCAGCTCTTTCACGAAGTCTTCGAGGGACTGATCAGTCCCAAATGACGTCTTCGGCTCTTTTCGTCGCTTGTTCACGACTACTCTCCTGGCCTGACCAGTAGGTATCACCGCGCACGACGTACCAATACCACCATCCCGTGGACATCCCGCGCTCGACCGTCGCCACGTAGCCGCTTTCAGTCTCCAAGCGCCAGATGCGCTTGCCGGTCAACGCGCCCACGCGCGTGTAACACCACTCCCGATCAGCCATCTCAGCCACGTTTCGTCTTCGGCTGACCACGATGAAGGACCGACACCACAGGCCAGTAGAGGCGAGGACGCCCCTTGCCCTTCGGGGGATGCACGAGGATGACGTACGACTCGTGGTCCCGTGCGAAGCCCCAACCCGACTGCTTGATGCAGTTGTGCTTCTCACCGAGCTGTTTCATGAGCCCAGGGATGTCACGACACTTCGGCGGCATCACTGCTGCGACCTCACCGACTTTGGTCCAGTAGCCATCGTTTGCCTGACTGTCCCAGTGCACAACCTCGCCGAGCTTGAACGTCTCGCGTTCCGGTTTCTTTGCCATGTTCACCACTCCAGCCAACGAAAGAGAGTAGGCACCTGGGCGTTTTCACGCGTGCGATGTTCCATGAGGAAATAGGCGTACTCGGTGGCGTCTGAGCTTCCCGAACGTGTCGTGTTGAAGTTCGGTCTTCGCCGAATCATCCACAGCTCTTTGAGCTTGACGACCTCTTCCCAGAGTTCAGTGCGTCCCACACTTGCCGCGACACCGATACGCATGAGGTAGAGCATCATCCCTTCGGGAGAAAGCATCTCAAGGCCCTTGCGGATAAAGTCCTCGGCCCACGTGAAAGGCGGATTCGTAGCCTGGAAGTCGAAACTCATGTTCGCTTTCCAGCGCAGGTAATCCGCTTGCACGAGTCGATAGGCGAAGCGTTCCGACTGCGGATGCAACTCCACACCTACAGGGTGACCCCGAAGTCCGCGACAGTACGTCTTCGCCACTTCACAGAAAGGCCCGCGCCCCGCCCCGGCTTCCAAGAACGACCCTACTGACAGCATGAATTGGGGGTAGTATTCGACCATCATGTCGAACGCGGCCTGCACCAACTTGATGTCTGTAGGGTACTTATCGTGGGCCTTTGCAGACTGCTTACGGTTCGTCGCGCTCATGGTTCACTTTCGACCGATGCCCAGCTCGGTTGCCCTTGCGAGAAACAGACTCTTCGCTACCGAGGGCAGGTGCCCTACGATGGTCTGTTGCGTAAGCTCCAACGGTGGCACACCCTCGAGCCCTGGCGGCAAATTCTCGTTGATAAGCGTGAGGTACTCGCGCACGAGCAACGCGTTGTCGAGCTTCGTCACCGTTTCGGATTGAGGGTGGAGCTTCAGCTCGTACTTGTCGCCAATGACCTTGAGCAGCGACTCTTCCGCCTGATAGTAGCTGAACTGACGTACGTCACTAATGAAGAACTGCACGTAGAGCTTGAGCGGCCGAGGGATGTCGATGAGGTACGCCTCGGCCGCATCGTGCATGAGCGCTGCGGCTGCGAGATGCGCCGGTGCGTAATAGGACGCCAGCCACGCGTGTTCTGCAACACTGTAGAACCGAGATGTGTGCCCTGAGAACCGACACTGATTCGAGAGCGCGTGTGCGATGTCCTCAATGCAGATATGCTCTGGCTTGGCGTCGAACGGTGGCACGTACTTGTTGGTGAAGGTCTCGATGAACCCCACGTCCGACACTTCATGTTGTATTGCCTTCACAACGGCTCCTCTTTCCGTGCACGCTGCGCTACAGCTTCAGCCGCGACAGCAGCACACCTCTCGATGAGCGGCACCATCTTAAAGAGTACCACTTGCTGCTCCCACAAGGACATCCCGAACCACGTGTCACGTAAGGACGTTTCACCAGACGCATCCTCAGGCGTGAGACGTGCTACGCAAGGTATACCCCCGTCATCCGTGATGGCGTAGGTGATGTAGATCCAAAACTTCACCAGATCGACATCGTGATTCTGAAACACGCTCATCACACGAGCCACGAAACGGTCGACTCTCTGCCTATCGAACTGCACGGTCATCGACTCATCAGCTCCTGATAATCGAACTGTTGCCCGAGCGCTGCCTCGATGTCGATTTCTTTCGTGGCGAACTCTTGCACGTAATTGTCGTAGAGCTGCACGTACTCTGGCAGCTTGATGCGCCGATGCACGAAGTCGTTCGCCTTCTGGGTAGGTTTCCACTGCCCCGACGTGCGCTTCGAGCGGTCATCTTCGTTCGGGCGCTGCTCGAGCAGCCCGTAGTGCACGAGTTTCGCGAAGTCCCCACCGCCACGACGATTCTGAATCATCGGGAATTCGCGGATGTGAATCCAGCGAGGATTGTCCTCGTAGGAACGCACGATCCAGACGAGGAACTGGGCGAGTGCCGAATTGAGCTTGCGCGTATAGACCTTGGCGATCTGCGCACAACACGGACAGACCGTGCCCTTCTTCCCGTACGCAGCTTTCGCGACAGTCTGCCGTGCATCGTCGAGCGTGACGTAGGGCAGCAAGCTGAGCTGCTGAAGTGCAGGATGCTTGAGCGCCATGCTACACGTCCCGCCCCTGCACCGTCCCACGTCCGTTGGCCTTCGCCCGACGTACAGCGGCCTGCACGACGTGCTTCACCGCCTCGGTGAGACCCTCGGCGAAGTCACCAGCCACACGCATGGCAGGTTCCAGTGACTTGACGTACGTCTTGATCTTCGAGGCGATGACAAGAACATCAGCCGATTCGTTGTTCTCCGTCGCGGTGATCTCTTCCTGGATCGCGGGTGCTTCACTCATTGTTTTCTCCTTGAGGTGATTCCTTGCAAACGCAAGGTTCCTTCCAGATGATGATCGTCTTGCCGTGATGTCCATGCACTGTTTGAACGTGCTCGATGCCGCCCTCGTAACTCACGAAGCTGGGTGTCTTGCCAAGCCAACGCATCGACACTGAACCATCGGGCCACTGTACGCCCCACGCCACGACCCCGTTGCCTGAGACACCCGTCTCGTCTTCCACGCGATGTAAACAAAAAAGGCGCATCGCCAATCCTTCTGCTGCGTACTTCGTTGAGCATCCTGACCTGGAGGGAAGGATACTCGACGTATCTACCTTCATACACAATGCGAGCGTTACGCTCGCGAGTCACAACTCGACTTTGACTACGCAGCTTGGTAACGTGGTCTCATGACTCAACTCTGGTTTCCAGGACGCCCTCCGTTCTGTACCCCAGCGTTGATCTTACTTCTAACCATGTTCGTTGACGTATTGCTCGCATTGATCGCGAAAGAAGACCCCAGTCTACTCCATGCACTCGGCCGCATCCAGGAAGATGCTCTCGAACACATCGCTCGCGAAAATGAGGAGTGCTTGGGCACGGATTCTGTACTGAATCACATTCGCCAAATGTTCATCGACGGTGTTACGATCACAATAGTCGCATTCGACCGACGTGATTGGCAGGCCATCCAGGAGCTTGCAACAACCATGACGGTAGTGCGTGATGAACTTCGCGAACAACACGAAAGCGTGACCCCATGAAGATGTTGCCCCGCCCCAAAGAACCCGGCCCCGCTGGTCCTACAGTGAAACCTGCCACACAAGGTAAGTTGAAGGGCTTGCGCAACGCCAACGCAGATGATGCACAAGCGCGTGAGCGCTATCAAACAATGAAGAGAAACAACACACATCGAGAAGAAGGATAGGCTATTCCGTGGTCGGGACAGGGTTTGAACCTGCGACATCATGCGTGTAAGGCACGCGCTCTGCCAACTGAGCTACCCGACCGCTGTGAGAGCGGAGGGACTTGAACCCTCGGCCACAGGCTTAAAAGGCCCGTGCTCTACCCACTGAGCTACGCTCCCTAAGATCCCGGAGCAGGATTCGAACCTGCAACCAGCAGCTCCAAAGGCTGCCGCGCTACCATTGCGCAATCCGGGAATAATGGAGACAGCGGGGGTTGAACCCGCAACTTCCGGCTTGCAAAGCCGGCACTCTCCCATTGAGTTATGTCCCCAAAGGTGGGTCTGGAACCCGACATCATCTCCTTTTAGCCGTGTTCACTTACCCAGAGCCCACCAGAGCTGGCGACAGGAATTGAACCCGCGACCAGAGGTTTACAAAACCCCTGCTCTACCGACTGAGCTACGCCAGCCAACTACTTTGGACGCGCCGGGAATCGAACCCGGGTCCGCAACAGCGTCTAACAAACGTCATCCACAGGCTTGTCCAGTCATGTATTCACCTGAGCATCGGACTGGTACTCCGCTCAGCTGGTTCCCGACGTTTGACTTCGGCCAGGGATTAACGGGCTCACCCTGCTTTATCAGTCATCAGCCTAGCCCATGTTCGATTGCGCCCCATCCATGATCACATAGGCGAAGGTCATGGATGGAACGTCGCAGCCTAAGCTGCGAGAGCCATCTCGGGTACAGCGCGCTTCACGCTCTTCTTGCCGACAGACGTGAAGAACACCGTGCCGAATCCGAGAGGCTTGCCGACGTTGTCGTTGGCTTTTGAGGTTGCCCCGGTCTATCAAGGGGGTCCGAGACATCTCCCTGCCTGCACGCTTGTCTTTCTTCTGCCACGTCGAAACCAATCGCGCCCGAAAGATGATCCCGGCGGGATTCGAACCCGCGATTCTCGGCGTGAAAGGCCGATGTCTTAGGCCGCTCGACTACGGGACCATTTCTTTACCCAGTAAAAGCCGTGCCGGGCGAGGAACCTGCAACAGTTTTTACATCGCCCGGCACGGGTCATGGACATCACCGACTATTCTGTTGTCAAGAAACAACGTCGGCCCATCATTGTTTATCTAACCGACATTGTCAAGAACGTCGTGTGACGTACTCGACAACTTGAGCAAGCAAGATCTGCCGCTCACGGCCCACCGCTTTCGCATACGCTTTGCGCACCGGCTCGAGACACTCGAAGACTTCATTGACAGACGTATCCTTCGCCTTACGCTTCTCATACGCGATGGCAGTCGCCGCCGCATCCGACAGAGCCTGCCACTCTACAACCTTATGCGTGGAGCCCCACATCCCCTCGTACTTCATGGTGTTCGTGTAGATGGTGCTCTCTTGGTCGGGGGACACTTCAACCAACCACATGCTCCCCGCACGCCCCACGCTCTTCAGCTTGCCGTACTTTCTCGATTCCTTTTCGAGCGTGATGCCGTCTTCCATGATCTTGTGGAAGACGTACAACACATCGTTCTTCTCGCTCTGACGAATACCGACGTAGACGAGTTTGATGCGTGCACGCGGCTTCGGTTCATCCGCCATCAGGGAACCTCACCCTCCTTGAGCTGACCCAGCGCAAACGCTAGCATCCTTGGCGTCTTCAGCTCAAGCTTGAGTGCTGCGGTAAGGGGTTCGATGGTTGTGGCTGCGTGGCAGACCGGACAGCGAAACACACCTTCGATCTTGTCAAAGATGAGCCCGTACGTGGTGCCCATCGCACTGCACTCACAGACCCACTCAGCGTCTGCGATGCCTTTGTACATGTTGTGCTTTGCGAGTACTACAGGTACCGCAGGGACAGTCCCAACGTTGTCTGACGCAACCACATGCACCGCAGCGCAGTACGCCTCGACCTCGCGCTTCTCAGCATCCGTCCACGCCGCGATGAACTTGGAGTGCACTACGTAGCTCGCGAGGTCGAGGAGACCCTGGAGTGTCTCAACATCGGGCACATCTGCATCCGGTGCCTCCATCGCCTCTTTTGGTTTTTCAACCGCAGGCGACATCACCTGGTGCAACCACGTCTCGCTCGCAGGAACGCAGCTCACGAGTGCTCCACCTATCTCGAAGTGCTCCGCGTGCTGGCAGGCGTCATACGCGAGCGAGAAGACCTGCATCGACTCGCAGTGCGTCAGTTCTGCCATCCTACGCGCGATGACACGACACACCTCATGCCGGTTCACGATCTCGGTGTCCCACGGGAGATGATGCGCCTCGAGTAGGAGCTTGAGATTGGCGATGACGGTTTGAAGCAATTCGCTGTAGAAGAGCAACTGCTTGCCGTCCTCGTGACGCAGATCCTTGAGATCGGGAAGACCTTTCGCACCCGCGCTCGTGAGGCTGTGGATCTTGGACGTGAACATCACGGCGAGTGGGTGCCGATTGATCGCCGACACGGGCAACTGCGGATCGTTCACGCTCGCGAAGAAGTCGCGAAGCTTCTTCAACAGCGCTACGAACGAGATCACGACGCCACTGAGGTTACAGGCGTCCTGGACGAGCATGGCATCTTTGTAGTCGCGTGGCGTAATCATAGCTCACTCCGCGGCCGACGATCCCTTGGCCTTGCGCGGCTTGCGGACCTTCTTCTCGAGGCCCAGCACCTCCTCGAGCATCTTGGTGAGCGCACCGAACGTGGTCGCCGCCTTGCGCACCGTCTCCCCATCCGCGTCCTGGTAGCTGAGGAAGAGCAGGTCTCCCTCGACGAGCTGCACCAGGACCTTCTTCTTGGCGGTGACCGTGATCTCCTCGTCCAGCTCGAGCGTCGTCACATTGTTACTGTCCTTGCGTGGCATGTATTCATCCTTTCTTCTGTTGTGCAAGTGCAAGCACTTGCAGTTCTGCTTCAAGCGCATCGACGCGTCCTTCTACGTTGTTCACCATCGTCTGCACGCGCTTCAGACGATCACGTAGTACATCACGCTGCCGCCGATAGTAGTACAGGCGGTTGACCTTGTCGGCGGTTTCTTTGTCACAGCGCAGTCCGCAATGAAACGTGGTCGTATTGGCACCGCGGGAGCCTGGAGCGGAAGCGGTGCGTCCTTGCTTGTGTTCCTGAGTTCGAGATTTCCCATCTACACATCACGGGCCGCTTGCCCGCCTCCTTAAAACAGGCCGTCGCGCGCTTCGAGGATGAGGCCCAGCTCGCGGGCGTAGTACGCGTTGGGATCGATGCTCGACGCACCATCCCAACGCACCAGGTATGCCGCTTTGGTCTCCACCACCTTCACGATCACGCCAGTTGAACCTTCACGCGCGGCGAAGTTGTTATCGACGCGGACCACGTGATCCCCTTTGAACAGTTTTCGTTTGTCCACATCACACCTCCTGCGGTGCTGCGTTTGCGAGAACGAACGTACCGGCGGTGAAGCCGGTGGGTTTCACGAGCAGGTCGTAGACCCATTGATCTTGACCGGCTTGACTATGGTCAGTCGTCCTTGTTCACTGCATGGCAGAGATTGCACTCTCCACCGCTGTGGTGCTCCTCAACGGGGCTTCTACTGGTCGCACCGCGGCGAGTGGAAGGTCTCGGTCCATCACGCTGCCGCCGATAGTAGTACAGGCGGTTGACCTTGTCGGCGGTTTCTTTGTCACAGATCTCGATGCCAAGTTCTTTGGCTTTGAGGTGCACCTCGGCACGCATGTTGAACTGAAGGCCCGCCGAACTGATAATGCCCGCTTTCACGGTCATCACGCCACCGCCCGTTTCGCCTCACTGTAGCCCCGGTACTCGTTGAGCATGATGACACCGTCCCGCAGCGCCATCGACACCCACTCGGCGAGCTGGTCGAGCGTGCTCCCCTTGGTCTCGGGGATGATCATCACGGCCCGGCCACCCATGCGCGCAACCAGGCGCAGGCGGTGCCAACCCATGGAGGTCACGACGACCGCTTCGTTGTTCTTGAGCTTCCAGCTCGCAGCGTACTTGGTGAGCGAGCCAGACAGATGACTGAGCTTGCGGAAATCAAAGTCTGACTTCCACTTCACGAGTTTGAGAGTCATGGTTGTGCTCCTAGGGTTACCGCACCTCCTTGTCCGTGCGGATGCAGCTCCTTCTGATACGTCTCCCCGTACGTCGCCGGCACAGAGAGTCCTTCGAGTTCGCGCCACGTGCGCCAGAAATCGATGAGGAAGAGCTTGACCATGTAGCGCAACGCCGCACGATGACGATGCTCAGGCGTCATGCCCCAGGGCGCAGGACCACCAGTGCCACCGCAGTTCCAGCACTGCACTTCTTCTTTCTTGTTCGTCTCATCGTTCATGCGCTTGGCGACACCGGCGCCCTTGCAGCACATGCAAGGAGACACGAGCTGTGTCTCCTTGCGGTGCTTGTACTCCACGTACCGTTCGTAGTACGGCGGGCTCTTCTTCTTGAGCATGCTCTCAGCGCAGACCTTGACGAGCTTTGCTTTGCGGAAGGGCGAGAAGTTCGCCTTCTCGCCGGCCACACGACGCGCCGCGTGCCCATCGACGACGTGCACACCCCACCAGGCCCAGAGCTTACTCACCGTGTGGCAGTTCTCGATGTGCGTCTCTGCAATGAGCAGCGCGCCCATCTTGGGCCCAATGCCCTTCACGCCCTTGAGGAAGTGTTCCCAGATGGGGATGGTCTTGAGTGCGACTGCGAGACGGTTCGTACCGGCTTTCTCGACGTCGAGCAACGTGTCCTCGACGCGCTTGAAGTACTCGCGGTCCTGCGCCGTGAGCAGCGCCTCCGCGTTGCCGTAGCGATTGCCAACAGCAATACGCCACTTCTGCACGTCGTACACGCAGCGCTCCAACTCAAGGAGCAGTACTTCACGCGGATCGCGGATACGACCCTCCGTTGTCTCTGTCATGTGGGTTTCCTTGAGCGCAATCAGCGCCCAGTTTGAAGTGGGTATCCTTGACGTACAGGCAGCGCCACGCTCAGTAGGGTATCCTGCGAATCACGGCACGCCAGAGAAGATTGGGTTTCACGGGTCGCTGGGCACGCCTTCCACTGAAGGGTTTCCTACATTCACGGGCACGCCGGGAAGAGGTGGGTTTCCGAATGATAGTGGCACGCCGAGCTTTCTGGGTATCCGATAACCATGGGCAAGCGCCATTCCGAGCAATGGGTATCCGGTTCGGGCAATGGCACTACACGCGCGCAGCCTCCGCAACGAACAGAACCTTCCACTCCTCAACGCACACGTCGCACACGTCGAACGTTCCGATGTCATACGTGACTCGCACCCAACGTTGCATCGGCTGACCGTACATCGCACGTCCATGGAGCCAGTAGTCGTGAGCTGCGTTAAGAAACTTATCGGTCACGGTTTTCAACGCATCTTTGTACTTCACTTCAAGAAGCAGGCAGCGTGATCCCTTACCGCACAGCGTGCGGCGGCAGATCACGCAGTAGTGCAACGGGTACATCATGCACAGCATGCGTCCCTTGCAGGACGACGTGCGACACAGGTAATGAAACGACGGTTCCGTGGTCACGGAGAAAACCTCCGATCGAAAAGGGAAAAGGAGAAAGAGAAGAATCGCCCCTCCCACCCGAAGGTGAGAGGGGCCCTCGATCTAGATCCTTGCACGAAGCAAGGATTTCGCACACCGCCGAGGACGGGAAGACCCTCAGTGTGCTAGTCGTGGTATGTCCCCTCACGCCACGACAGCGTGTCACGGAATAGCCGAAGCTATTCACGTGATGTCTACTTCTTGTACCTGAAAGATGGCCAACTTTTGATTTACTAGGTAAAGAAAAAAGCGAGCCCTGCTACCAAACAGGGCTCGCCAGAAACGTTCCACCGAACTGGGGAACGTGGTACTTTTACGTCATGCCCATCACCTACACAACACTGCTCACTGAGAACCTTCCTGGCGGGCAAGCGCGCACCTACCGAGGTTATGCCACAGGTAGCGGCATCATCTTGAACACTGTGGCCACCATGACCATCGGAGGCCACACCGTCCAGGTACTCGACAACGAACACTTCATCCCAGGTTTGACCCTGGCGCATCTCACGGGTCTCGCATGGACCACCGTAGACACGGTCGATCTGAGCCTGGGTCAGAAACGCTACGTGCGCAACTATCAGGTACTAGCGCTAGTGTTCCCCTTCGCACCCATCGGCACGCTTGTCGAAGTACTGAAAACTGTCATTCAGCAAATACCCAACGCCGTCGAGATGCTGACCAGCATGCAGATCAACTGGGCACCCGTCTAGATTTACTCCGTAAAGAAACACGCCACAATTACTCGGCGTCGAGATCCTCATTGTCGAGGTCCTCATCGTCTAGCTCTTCATCGTCGAGGTCCTCATCGTCGAGGTCCTCATCGTCGAAGTCTTCATCTTCCTCATCTTCGTCCTCGGGCTCGTCGACAAGCACTTCATCTTCATCCTTTGTCTTGCGACGAGGCTTCGGTTCTTCCAGGCGCAGACTCTCGAACATCGTACGTTCTCCTTTCATTTGATGCCCAACATTCTCTCGTACTTTTTCCACTGTTCGCAACCACAACGTTCTTTGTGGTGCTTGATGTAACACGGCAAACAGATCCAGTTGCGGTCAGGGTCTCCATCCTCGTACATCTCGGCACACCAAACACCCTCCGTGTTACACCAGTGGCAAAGGTCCTTTTCACCTGCGTACCACGAACCCCAGAAGACTTCGCCCTGATCGCAATAGGAACACTCCGCACCATGTTCGCAGTCGTAACTGAACCCGTCGCACTCCTTACACGCATCATTGTACGCGTGTTCGGAGCAGCCTGTTCCAGCGCACTCCTCGCAGGGTGTCTTGTGGTGCTGAAGACATCCTGAGAGCGCGAGCGCAGGTACGATGAAGGGATTCGTGGGGTCGACTTCGTACGCAGCCATCAGAGATGTCGTCTCAACCTATCCGCGAACTCCAAGCGCATCGGTGGAGGCTTGCGATACCGACGACGAGCCCACATGAACCCGAACGCAAAGCCCAGCGCAAACACCGCGAACATGATACCAAGGACGGTGAGTCCTTCAGTCATGGATAGTCCCCGGCGATCATCCTATGTTCTATTGAAGCCCAGACGGTATCTTCATCGGCATCGCTGAGCGCAAAATTACCCACGCTCCAGAACGACACCTCGGTGCCCTCCATGTTGAACACGTGGACCCCATGCCCGCCCTTCCAGACGAGCAACAGACCACGTTCAGCGTCGTACCGAACCCAGCGGGCTCGGTCGAGCTGTTCACCCAGGCGATGTGGCATACTTCTCCCTGTCCTTTGCTTGAAGTAGCTTGTAAAGCATCACTTGCGTAAGCACAGACAGGTCCTCTGCGTACATCGCCTGATGCGAACAGCTGTTGCGACGCCAATCCTGGCCGCACACAGGACACTCGTCGGGTTTACCCAGCGCAGCAGCGATCGTTGGTACGCCGGTCTTCTCTTGCGGCGGAGTCACCGCGGCACCCTTTCGAGCTTCGCAGGATACCCGCACTCTTTACAGGTCCAGATGTTCCCATCATCAGGACCGTGCACGGTCTCGAGTGCATTCACAAGATCGATGAAGTTGCCACGCTCATCCACAACCCACTCTTCCATAACGTGAGCCGTCGTGATGAAACGCTTGTGGTCAGGGCTTCTTGGGCACGTTGCTTTGATGGGCATCACTTCTCCTCCGGCCACACAAACACATCGTCGGGGAACTCTTTGTGCTGCTCCGGTTCATGAACGAGCTTCACTTCGGCGAGCCCCTTCAAGAAGTTTCCTACGATGCGCGTTTTCGCCTCTCGCTTCACGAGGCGCATCGCGTTCGTTGCTTCGATTTGCGTATCGAATGGACCGCACTTAGCGATGCCTCCGCCCTTTGCGAACCATTTTATCTTACGTTTCTTTGTCACATGGCACCTCACAAGGTTTCACTTCAACCGCAAGAAACTGTTTCGGAGGCATCGCACCAACTCCTTCAAGAAAGTA